>Ga0070713_100000692_pt1 | contig 21635 bp, 16 predicted proteins | sample LARL82metaG_FD_65465 | JGI IMG/M metagenome (GOLD analysis project Ga0070713, IMG submission 65465) | Corn, switchgrass and miscanthus rhizosphere microbial communities from Kellogg Biological Station, Michigan, USA - LAR L8-2 metaG | ecosystem: Host-associated > Plants > Roots > Rhizosphere ...
AGTTCCTCGCACTGAACCCAGCAGTCAAGGCGGATCGGGGGCAATTGGACTGGCTGCGCCAGCTTGCTGAGATGGGTCCGCCCTGGCACTGCGGCGAGCGAGCAAGCTACTCACGCTGGTACGAGTTGCGATCAGCAGTCGCCCACGGCGACGACGACCCAGTCACCTCCGAGGAGGCCAGCCAGGCCGAGTACTGGATCTTTATGTGGACCCTGGAACCGGTGCTCCAATGGCTTTTCGAGCATCCGGTGAAGCCACTGGAAGCGCTAGACGAAGCCCTGGCAGCCTTGGGGCCGGTTCCAGACTGGCAGAAACCCGTTCCGAACCCGGCGACATACAATCCAGACGACTACGCGAACGTCTGACTATTCGCGCCACTTGGAGGAACGTCTGACTATTCGCGCCACTTTTACCAAGATATGCGTAAGACCGGCTTACGGGCCGACGCGCGGCGAGCTGCCCGGGGCCCGGCGGCTACCCCGCGGCCCGGGACAGCGCGGCGGCCCTGCTCGAGCAGTGGCGGCAGCATCCGGCTGAGGTGCGGGGATGCCAGGCATGCGGGCACGCGTACCTGGCCCACTACGGCTCTCCGGCCGAACAGCGCCGCGGGTGCGTTGCAAGCGAGGAAGCGGCCTGGGAGTGCCTTGTGTACGTGCCCGGCGCCGCGCCGAAACTACGCGGCCACGTCAGCCCGGTCTCCGCTCACCCGGTGCCGTGCCCGTGGATGTGCGGTCACGGACTGGACGAGCACGCCGACGGCTGTGGCTGCTTCCGGTGCGGCTGCTGCTGTGACATGCCCGGCATCGCCGCGCCGGCCAGCATCGCCTATCACGGCTACCCGGCGAATGGCCCGGGCGCCCGTGTGGTAGTCATCGAGGCGCCGGCCGGCACGCCGGTCAGCCTGCTGCCGAAGGCCACCGACACGGAATTCGCCTGGGGATACGGGGGCGCCGGGCCCCGGGAGCTTGCCCGCTGCCTGCTGCGTGCCGCGCTCGGCCCGGCGGCGCGCCTCCGGTGATCGCCTCGACCGCCCGCGCCCCCGGTTTGCCGCCGTGCTCCGCCCGTTATTTTTCCGAACGGAAGGTGGTGGCCGCACCGCCATCCAGGTGGGCCTGGCACCCTTGCCCGCTGCCATGGCGGGTACTGAAAATGGCGGGCATGTCGCTGCTAACGCTGTGGCTACGGCGTGAGGCCCGGGCGCGCTGGCGGGGGCTCCTGGCCTGCGCGCTGCTGGTTGCCGTCACGAGCGCGACGGTGCTGGCGGCGGTAGCGGGGGCGGTGCGCGGCGCAACCGCGGTGGATCGGCTGCTCGCGGTCACCCGGCCGGCTACGGCTGAGGTAGTGCCGAACAAGCCCGGGTTCGACTGGGCCCGGATCCGGTCCATGCCGCAGGTAGCAGCGCTGACCACCTTCCCCGCCTACAGCGGCCTGCTGACCGATGCCACCCCCGGCGACGACGCGCCGTCCCCGTTCATCCCGGCTGACGACGAGGCGATGCGGGACATCGAGGTCCCGGTGGTGCTGGCCGGAAGGCTCCCGGACCCCGCCAGCCCCGCCGAGGCGGTGGTCACCCCGGCGTTCATGGCGAGCACCGGCCGCGGGGTCGGCGCCACGGTCACCGCCCGGCTGCAGACCCCTGGGCAGGCCGACTCCGGCTTCGTCGGCGGTCAGACCGGACCGCCAGCCGGGCCGGCCGTGCGGCTGCGGATCGTCGGCGTCGTCCGGTCCCTGTGGTATGGCGACGACGTGAGCGGCCACGGCGCCCTAATTCCGTCCCCGGGCCTGCTGGCCCGCTACCGCGGCAACTTCCTCGGCGCGTCCGGGTCGGTCCCGCTCAACGCGATCGTCCGGTTGCGCGGCGGCGAGGCGGCGCTTCCCGCGTTCCACACCGCGCTGGCCAGGGCGACCGGCGATGACAGCATCGACGTATACGACCTGGCGGCGCTGGCCGGCCATTTCCGGGCGGTCACCGGGTTCGAGAGCGACTGCCTGCTCGCCTTCGCGCTGGCTGCGCTGCTGGCAGGCCTGCTGCTGGCCGGGCAGGCGGTCGCCCGGCTGGTGGCGGCATCTGCCACCGAGTTGCGGGTGGCCGCCGCGCTGGGCCTGACCCGGCGGCAGGCGGCTGGGCTGGCGGCGGCCGGCCCGGCGCTCGCGGCCGTGGCTGGGTCGGCCGCCGGGGTGGCGGCGGCAATCGTTGCCTCGGCGTGGCTGCCGTTTGGCGTGGCGGCGGGGAAAGAGCCTCACCCGGGGATCAGCGCCGACTGGCGGGTGCTGGGCGCGGGCCTGCTGGCCTTCCCGGCGGTGGCCGCCGCGATCGCCGCCGTCACCGGCTGGCTTGCCCTGGACCCGCACCGGCGCGAGGCCAGGGCACGACGTTCTGCCATCGTGCGGGCCATGGCCCGCGCCGGCCTGCCGCCCTCGGCGGTGGCGGGGGCGCGGTTCGCGCTCGAGCCGGGACCGGGCCCGGATGCGGTGCCAGCCCGCGCCGCGTTGCTCGGCTCGGTCGTCGGCGTGCTTGGCGTCATCACCGCCTTCACCTTCGGAGCCGGAGTGGCCGACGCGGCCGCCCACCCGGCCCGGTTCGGGCAGGACTACCAGCTTCTGGTCGTCTTCGGCTCGGGCGGGCACGACTTCACCCGGGCAGGGCCGGCGCTGCGCGCCATGGCGGCCGACCCGGACGTCACCGGGATCACCGATCTGCGGATCGGTGCGGCCACCTCAGGGACGGTCCCCGTACTCCTGCACAGCTACGAGCCGGCGGGGAAGCCGGTGCCGCTGGTCCTCACGGCCGGCACGCCCCCAGCCGGGGCCGGCGACCTGGTGCTGGCGCCGGCCACCGCGCGCCGCCTTGGCGCCGGAGTCGGCAGCGTCGTGCCGCTGGTCGGCGACCGTGGTGCCCGTCACCTGCGGGTCAGTGGCATCGGCTTCACCTTGGAGTCTTCGACCGCCCCTTATGACAACGGCGGATGGGTTACCGCCGCCGGGTACAACGCGCTGTTGTCCGGATTCAAGGAGCACGGCGCGCTTGTCGCCTTGCGGCCCGGTGCCGACCCCAGCCCGACCGGGCCGGCGGGGGCCCAGCTGGAACGGCTCGCCGCGGCCGCGGCTGGCGGACCGCTGACGGTCATCGCTCCGTTCCAGCCCAGGCAGCTAGGCGAGATCACCGACGTCCGCGTGCTGCCTACCTTCCTGGGAGGCTTCCTCGCCTTGCTGGCCGTCGGAGCCGTCGGGCACGCGCTCGTGGCGGCCGTCTCGCGTCGCTCCCGCGACATCGCCGTCCTGCGTGCCCTCGGGATGACCCCGGCCCAGTCCCGCTGGGCGGCGCTCACCCAGGCGATGGTGTTCACCGCGGCGGGGCTGCTAGCCGGGATCCCCCTCGGCGTCGCGGCGGGCCGTGCCCTATGGCGGGTGACCGCCGCCGTCATACCGCTGCGCTACCAGCCGCCCGACGCCAACCTGTTGCTGCTGCTGACCATCCCGGCCGCGCTGGCCTGCGGGCTCGTGCTCGCGCTGGTCCCCGGCCAGCGGGCGGCACGGCTGCGGGCCGGGCAGGTGCTGCGCGGCGAGTAGCGCCCGCGCGGGCACCCGCCGGACCTGCGGACCAGGCTCAGCGGCGAACCGGCAGCTGCCGTGTCCGCCGTCGCAGGTGAGGTCGTCGGGCAGTCGGCGGCGCGGCTGCCTCAGCCGCCGCCGCAGCTCCGCTTCGTGTACGTCGATCTCCGGCCCGGCGTCCCGCTCGTACCAGGCGGCAGCCGTGGCCTGTCCGTCCTAGGCGCGGTGGCCCGGGAACGCCGCGACCCACATCCGGTGGCACAGGCCGCCCAGGAGGTGGGTGAACTTGAGGTCGAGGACCAGCGAGCAGGCCGCGGCGACCTTCGATGTCCAGCCACTGGCCCACCGGTGTCCGCACGGCCACGTGTACCCACTCTCCGGAGCGCAGCTGCTGCTCGGCGGCCCACAGCGGCCGTCCGGTCTGTTCGTGCAGCGCGAGCGCGAGCATCTGGCACTGGGCGTACAGGAACAACTCGCGGGCATGCGCGTCGATGAGCCCGGGCGTGACCGACAGCTCGGTCAGCGCCAGGTTGGCGGACGGCTCCAGCAACCGGACCGTGACCGGCGCGGAGAGCAGCTTCATCGGTAGAACTTCGGCTGCGCGGTGGGCGTGACAATCCACCAGGGCCGGGCGATCGCGGTCACGGCGGCGATGAACGCGACGCAGGCCTGCTCGGCGCCGCCGTCGGGACCGTCGAAAAACCAGGTGGTGTAGTCGTTCCCGCCGCGGGTCACCCTGAAGTGCCCTGCATCCCGGGCAAGGCGCGGCAGCTCGCCGAAGATGAGCGCCTCGTCGGCGGCAGATTCCGCGTCGCCGTGGACAACGGAGACGGGGCGGATGCCGCGGGCGGCCAGCTCGACTTCCTCGGCGGTCTTCAGCTCCTCGAGTGCCGCCAGCAGCGCGGCAGGATCGGCAGGCAGCCCGGCCAGGAAGTCGCGGAAGCGGCCAGCGGCTTCCTCGTCAGGCTCGGGAGCGAAGTCGCTCATCCCTTCATCCTTTCGGGTAGCGCGATCGGGGTCGCTGGCTAGCCGACCACGGCCAGTGGCTGGCCGGGGAGGTGGACAGCGGCCCGGCGGAACGGCTCGAGCTCATGATCCCAGGCGTCGCCCAGCAGCAGGGCGGCGCGGAAGCGGGACTGCCCCGGTGAGCGCCATCGCCGTGCCGGCCGCCGGGCCGACGCTTGCGCGGAGCCGGCTTGCGTGGCGGGTCTTCGCCGCCGAGGCGGGCAAGGGGCTGCGGCTGACGTGGCGGCGGCGTGCGGTCACCCTCACCGCGATCGTGGCAAGCGGGGTTCTTCTACCTGATGATCCAGTTCTTCATCGGCGGCGGGCACCTGGTGCTGCCGGTGCTGGCGCTCACCCTGCCCGCCCTGTTCGCCGAGACCGTCGCCGCGGGGCGGCGCTGGGCGGCAGCGGCGGGATCGCTGAGGAGGTCAACGGCGGCACGCTGGGACAGGCGCACCTGTCCCCCGCCCGGCCCGCCGCGCTCATGCTCGGCCGGCTCGCCGCGCTCGCGGTGGAAGGGCTTATCCCCGCCACCGTGCTGGCGCTGGCCTTCGCCGTGGGATACGGGCCGCACTGGGTGATCCGGCCCGGCGCGCTGATACCCCTCGTCCTAATCACCGGTGACGCGCTCGGCTACGCGCTGCTGATGACCGCCCTGACGCTGCGAATGGCCAGCATCGGCGCGGTCGTGCACGTGTTCAACATGACAATCATGTTCTTCGGCGGCATGTTCATCCCCATCACGCTGTTCCCGCACGGCGTCGAGATCTTCGCCCGGCTCGTGCCGACCGCCCTCGGCGTCGAGGTGCTCAACACGACGCTAGCCGGGCGCGGGCTCGGCGCCGCGTGGTCCAAGGCACCCTGCCCTGGCTGCTGGCCCACGTCGCGGTGCTGGCCTCTCTGGGCTGGATCACCTACCTGCACACGCTGCGCCGGGCACCGCGTGAGGGGGGCTGAGCGCCCGATGATGAACTTCCCCATCACGCGGCGCTTCCTGACGGCACTGGGCAACGAGGTCCGCAAGGGACTGCTGTTCGGCTGGTCAGAGAAGCTGCAGATCGCCATGGAGCTGCCGTTCTTCGCGCTGATCACCGTGCTGCTCGGGCCGATGCTTGGCGCCGGCCGCCAGATCGCCGCCGGGCACCTGGACTGGACACTGGACGGCGGCCGGATCTCGCAGCTCATCGTCGCGTTCGTGCCCGCCATGTTCTTCTACGTCCAGGCGGTCAAGCTGTCCTGGCGGCTGCTGGCCGAGATCCAGGCCGGCACGATCGAGCAGGTCTACCTGTCCCCGCTGCCGCCGGCGCTGGTTGCCGCCGCCGGGCGGGTGACCGCCGCGATCATCGAGACCCTGATCCAGTATTCCGTCACTCAGCGCGGGGCCCCGGTGGTATCAGGCCGCACCAGATTCCGAGCCTGCTCGAGGCCGCGTTCGGCGTCACCAACGGGTATCCGCTCTTGTTCCGTGCGCAGATATTTTCCGTCGGCGAGCTGGAGGGCGGCGAGCGCGCTGGCCTCCGCCCGGGTCAGCGTCGGTTCGGGCTGGTCGTACCGGTCGAGGTCTTCTTCGACGCCCCGCGGCCGGTAGGCCTCTATGTCGGCTGGCGCCATGAGCAGTGATTCGAGCTGCGGGAGCATGGTGCGGGCGCGGGAGAGGAGGGTGAAGCCGTGCCGGTCGAGGTCGCCCCAGTACCAGCAGCGGCCGTGCCGGATCCACGGCAGGCGGCTGAGGACGTCGAGGTGGTTGCCGAGGGAGTGAATGACCACTAGGCCTGTCGTGTCGCTCCAGGCGAGGGCGGGTTCCTTGTTCTCCACGATGAGGACCGCGCCGGGATGGATCAGGAGCCCGGCGAGCTCGTCGACGGGGGCGGTGATCTGTCGCAGGCCGCCGACAGCGGCGCGCAGGACGGGGTCGGCGATGACGACGCTGATCTCGCGGGGTAGCGGCCGCAGCCCGAGGACGTCGAGGTCGCCGACGGGGATGTCGGCGGGGTCGGCGTCCCCGGCCGGCTCGGTGAACTGGCTGGAGTCGGTGGGGGTGCCAAGGCAGGCGAGGACCATGCCGCGGTGCCGGGCGAGCCACTTGGTGTGCATGCCGGGGACGGGCACGCTTCGCACGGTCAGCCCGGAGCGCGGATTGGCCCGGAACCAGTCTGTTGCGGCGAGCAAGGTGGTGAAGTCGTAGTCGTCGAGGTCGACGATGCGTGCCAGCCAGGGCCGCACTGCCTGCCCGGGCTGGTGGCTGCGCAGCCGGTCCCATCGGGCGGAGGCACGCTGCCAGTGCGCTGCTGTGTCCGCGTTGAGGCCGGCCAGGGCGGGGATGTCCGGGATGTCGAGGTGGGTGTGGATGGGCTGCTCGCCGAACTTGGTGCGGATGGTGCGGGTGCGCAGGGTAACGTCGGGATGCTGCGTGGCCCACTGCCGCCAGCGGATCAGCCAGGCGGAGACATCACGAGCGCGGGCAGTGATCGCGGAGGCGGAGGGCGGATCGAGCGCCACGGAGTACACGTCTGAGCGCGCGCCCAAGAGCGCGTCGCGCCACACGCTGCGGTACCGGTTCTGCGCCTTCTGCAGAACGTACTGGGGGTCGCGCATCAAGCCGCGTCCTGGTCGAGCTGAAGAGCCTCCTGGATGGTCATCGAATAGATCCGCACGCCGTCGGGGTTGTCGGGGTCGGTGCTGATGTAGGCGACCAGGTCGACGAATTCCTCGAATGCGGTGGCCTTCTCGCGGGGGGCGCCGATGATCAGCTGGAAGCCTAGCTCCTGCAGGGCGCGCAGGGCGCGTCCGGTGTAGTCGCTGTCGGCCTTGACGAACCCCTCGTCAAGGACGATGCAGCCGTACGCCGGGGGTGTCTGGCCGCCTTCGCCGAGACGGTAGCGCAGCGCGGCGCCGAGGATGAACGCGATCAGTTCTTGCCCTTCCCCGCCGCTCATCCCGGACACCCCCTCGTGCACGATCGGCTTGCCCGAGCCGGGGGTCTCGATGGCGCGGAACGTGACGTGCTCGCGGGCGTCGAATACGTTTCGCCGCCAGGATTCTCCTGCCCGGGAGGGGTCGGTCAGGCGTTCCAGGCTCTTGCGCAGCTGCCTGAAGGAGGCCTCGACTTTGGCCTCGTCGTTGAAGAGGTCCTCGCCCAGCGGGTTGTCTCGGGTGAAGGCGAGCACGACGTTCCGGAATTCTTTCAGGTTGCTGCTGGGGTGGTCGGCCGGCTCGATCGCCAGGCGGGAGCCGTGCCGGAATGGCACCCCGGCCAGGACGGTGTTGATCGGGTCCAGGCCGCGGGTGATCTCCCGCCGGTCGGTGTCGATTTGCTGCAGCAGGGTGCGCAGTCCCTGGTTGAGGTCGGCGTCGACCTTTTTCAGCCAGTTCTGGCGGGTGCGGGGAAGGTCGTCGGTGACCAGTTGCTGATGGATGTGCTCCAGCGCCGGCAGGGATTCGATGGCGTCGTCGACCTCGCGGTGCGTGCGGTCATTGATGTTGCGATAGGCCTGGATGATCGCCAGTAGGGTGCGTTCGTGGCTGGCGCGGGCTGCGTCGCGGGCCCGGATCTGCTCCTCCAGGTGGCTGGCGGCATCCAGGTAGCTGGCGTGCGCGGCGGCATCGGTCTGGTCGTCGGCGTCACGGCCGCTGAGGTCGGCCTTGTCCAGTACGGGCGCCTTGAATGGCAGGGCCGCGGCTGCCGCCAGCTCGTCAGCGGTGAGCGGCTCGTGAGCGGCGGCGATGTCGTTTGCGGCATCCTGGGTCCGCAGCACAGCTCCCCATAGCCGGGTGAGCCGCTCGGTGTTCTGCCGGGCCCGGTCGGCCGCGGTCTTAGCGCCGAAGAGCTTCTGCTGGGCGGTGTCGTAGGCGGCGCGGCGGGTCCGCTGTTCGGGGTTGTCGGCATGTTTCAGGTCATCGGCCAGTGCGGCCAGGCGCTGCGCGGTCGGCTCGAGATCGAGGTCTTCCCACGACAGGTCGTCCCGCAGCCGGTTCAGCTCATCGATGCGGCCTTGTTGTGCCTGCATGAGGCCGCGGGCGACCTCGACTTGCCGGGTGATGTCGTCGTACTGCCGCCGGAGGCCGCCGAGCTCGTCCTCCAGTTCGGCGCGCAGGGCGCTGTTGTCGCGGCCGACCCACCGGTACCGGTGCGGGGCGCCGGCCTTGATGACCCGCCTGTTGGGGGCGGTGCGCATGCCGGCGCGGGTCACCCGGCCGATCACGCCAGCGGGGCGGGGGCCGTCAAGGTCGGTGTCCTTCTCCACGCACAGGTAGGTGAACCGTTCCAGTTCCTCGCTGAGCCACCCCTGGTAGGGGCCGGGCGTGATGTCGAGCATGGCCGCGACCGTCCCGGCCGGGTGGGTGCGCGCCGGCCGGTGCGCGGCACCGGGCACCAGCGTTGTGTCCCCGTCAAGGGTGTGGCTGTTGACCCAGGCCCGTACCGCGGGGAAGTCCTCGGCGGGCACCAGCAGGTCGCTGGCCAGGGGCCGGATGATCGTCAAGATGGCCCGCTCCCACCCGCGGTGCTCGGGCGGGATGTCCAGCAGTTCCCCGATGTACTGCAGCCGCTCGGCCGGGATCCTGGCGCCGTCGGCGATGAGCCGGCGCCGCTGGTCGGCGTCGCGGGGGATGTTGCCGGGCTGCTTTGCTACCCGCTCGAGTTCTGCCTTCAGCTGGGGAATGGCCTGGCCGAGGCGCGTTTTCTCCCCGGCCTGAGTTTCGTATTGGTGCGAGAGCTTGCCGAGATGTCCTGCCAGTTCAGCTGCCTGCTGGGTGAGGGCAGCGCGCAGCAGCTCCAGGTCGCCGCTGGAGCTGGGCAGCACCTGATCGTAGGCCTTCAGCCGGGCGGTCATGACGGCGCGGTGCTCCTCGATCTCGCGCCGTTTTTCCTGTGCTCGCTCGATCCGTTCACGGATCAAGATCGTCTGGTCGGCGCCGGAGGCGGTGAGCGCGTTGAGCGCGTCGCTTTCTGCCTTCTTCGCTTCGCTCGCGCGTGTCCGTGCCTTCTGCAGGTCCTCTTCGGCCTGGGCTAGCTCGAGGCGCACGTCCTCCTCATAGGTGCGTGCCCAGTCCAGGAGCTTGCCCGCATGCCACACCTTCAGCCGGGGGGTGCCGGAGGCGTGCGGCTGGGCGAGGGCGCGCATGCCGGTGGCGTCCCGGCCGGCTGACCGGTACTGCCCGCCGACGGCCGGCAGGTCCATCAGCGTCTCGGTTTTGGTCTTGGCCAGCTCGAACTCGTCATACAGCCGGGAGGCCTCCCGGTAATGCTCGAGCGTGACGTCCCAGCGAGCCAGGGCGCGCGGCTCGGTCAGGACGAACTCCTTGAACAGGTCGTTGATAGAGAAGATCCCCTTGGACGCCTGGGCGCGCCGCAGCAGCTGCATCGCCAGGCGCTGGGACTCTTCGGTGTGGCCCATCTGCAGCGCGCGGCGCATCGCGGCGTGCATCCGGGGCTGCCGGTGATCAGCAAGGTCTCCGCGGGCGGGGTCGATCAGGGGGCGCACCGATGCCTCCGACAGCGGCGCCGCCCCCAGCCGGGCCGGCTTCAGCCCGTCCAGGCGGGCCAGGTCGAAGACGTCGTGCACGAACCCGTATACGGTGCTGTTGCCGATCGCGGCGTTGTCGGTGGCGTCCGGGGCCACCCACGCCAACCGGAAGGCGGTCACCCGCTTGCCCATGCCGGTGGACCACGTGATCGCGGCGCCGCTGATGAAGCCCGGCCCGCCTGGGGGACGCAAGTACGAGGGAGTCGCGGAACGGCCGTTGTCGTCTTGATGGCTCACGGTCAGGCCGCGGGCGTAGGTGTAGACCGTGCGCTCACGCTTGCGGCCCTTGTCGTCGCGAGCGGCCTGGTTGAATTCCTGCGGGTTCGGCATGATCACCGACGCCATGGCGTCCAGGAGGGTGGACTTGCCGCGGCCGGAAGGCCCGAGGATGGCGGTGCTGGTGCGCCCGGCCCGCATCACCTGCAAGCCGGCGTAGCCGCCCCAGTTGAGGATCTGGACCTGCTCGATGCGGTACTGCCCAGCCGGGACCGTGCTGCTCATGGCAGGTCTCCCTCGCCGTCGTCCTCAGCGTCTTCGTCGCTTCCGGCGACACTCTCGGCGACGTCGCCATCCAGCGGCGGCGATGATCCGGAACCGGCGGCCTTGCGGAAGGCTGCCTCGAGGCGGCGCATCTCATCGGCACCGATGAGGGGGACGACCACCGGGGAGATGGTGAAAAGGTAGTCCACGGCCGGGTCGGGTTCCAGGATCTGCCAGGGCTTGACCAGCGCGTTGATAGCGGCATCCACCCGGCGTGAGAAGCGGGCGTCGTCGCTGTCTCCGTCCTCCCGGTAGGCGCGCAGGAATTCACCGACCTGATCGCTGGTGATCATCACTGGCCCGTCGTCAGGGTCAGCGAACGCGTACTCGCGGCGCAGGAAGATCAGGACGAACGAGGCGTCCCGGGTCAGGGCCTTCTCACGGCGCAGCACGCGGGGGATGTCGTCACCGTCTTGCTGCCGCTTGAACGCGACCTCAGCCTCGTGGTCGACGACCAGGTCGAGGTACATCTCGTCCAGGCGGGCACGAAGGTCGCTCTCGGAGGTCAGGATCCCTTCCCACGCCATGCGGTGCCGGGCCCTGGTGATGTACCGGTTCATGAGCAGGGACACCAGGGCACGCCGGGCCGGCTCCGGGAGCCGGTCGCCGGCCAGGTCGTAGTGATCGCGGTGCCCGGTCCCGGCGTCGCCGTCGGCAGCTGGCCACGGACTGCTCATTGCTTCTCCCCCGCGCGGATCGCGATCGGCTGGTGGAAAGCCAGGTGCGGCAGGAGCACGGTCAGTTCATGCTCGTGCGTCCCGCTCAGCGTCACCTGTTCGGCAACCTCGGGGTCCACCGTGCCGTACTGGACGGCCAGATCGAGCATCGTCACCAGCGACCCGAGACGCTGGAACTCGGCCGGAGTGTGCTCGAACACCTCGGCGGCGGTGACCACGCCGCGTTCGGCCACCAGCTCGTTGATGCGCCTGGCGACGGCCTTATGGCTCGTTCCTGCCGCCAGGCGGAGCGCGGCCCGCTCCCCGGCGGGCAGCTGACCCCCGCCCGCGGCGACCGATACCGTCACGGTCTGCGGGCCGGTATCCCGCCACAACTGCATCTGGGAGACGTCCTCAACCCCGAACAAGCCGACGCCCAGGACATCGGCGTCCAGCTCGCGGCCACGGCTGTGCGGGTCGGCTGCCACCCAGTCTGCCGCCGCTTCGAGCGCCAGCGACGACAGGGACAGCAGCCGCGCGTGCTGCCCGTGCACGGCCCTGGTGAGCACGCGCCGCAAAGACGCGGTCCAGCGCACATAGGCCTCCTGCACGTCCAGCTCGGCACTCATCAGCGTCGAGAACATCGCTTCCAGCGATTGCCGCTGAGCCGGGGTCATATGATCCCGCGCGAACGGCGCCGCCAGGATCTGATCCAGGTCGCGCTGGATCGTCGCGGACTCCTCCGACGACGACAGCATCCGCGCGAACCGCCGGTAGGCGACACCCTCCGGGGTGCTCGCAAGAAGGTCATTCTCGTGCAGGTACGACTCAACCATGTCGGCCTTCGGGATCTCGGCCAGGGCTTCACGGGCGATCACCTTGTGCCGCTCCTCGACCATCGACCGCAGCTGCCGGAAGTCCGCCGGAAGGCTGCGCGTCATCGCCAGCACCTCGCGCAGCTGCTCACCGAGCTGCGCGACCGTCGCAGTGCCGCCCCGGCCCTGGAGCACCTCATGCTTGCGCCGCTGCAACTCGGCGATCTCCTCTTCGATGCGCTGCGCCTGCGCAAACCGGTCCGGGCTGGTCATGTCCGCCAGGCGCCGTACCGCGTGTGCGATGCTGCCCAGCCTGGCTCCCGACACCGTGCTGTCTCCCTCGGCGATCTCCCGCACGAACCGCAGCGCCCGCAACGAGTACGGGGACAGGCGGTACCGGGCGCCGGAGTCGCTCATCTCCGTGTCCAGCCAGCGCTGCCTGACCCACCAGGCGCATCGCGCACTCGGCGACCGATCCCCCTGCCACTCCTTGTCCTCCCTGGCTTCCTGCAAAGCCTCCGCGACGCGCTCGTGGAACCACTCCGCCGACACCGATCCCTCAACAGGCTCCAGGTGCTCAGCAAACAGGGGCAGCACCCAGTCCCGGCTGTAGGCCCCCAGCAGCGTCAACGTGGGATTCGCCGTTGAGATCTCACCCAGCCGCCGCGCCTCAACCGGCCCCTGCCTGCTCACCGCAGGCGGGCTGAGGAACCGGCGCCGGCCAAGGGTGCCTCGGTCAAGTACCGCGGCCCCAAGGCCGGATCGGTGCCGGCGCCGATGGTTCGGCTATTGCTCATGCCACAATCATGCCCGCCGCCACCGACATTCTTATTTTCCGCGCAGAAAGCCGCCTGGCCTTCCCGCTCGGCGCAGGCAACAGCGAGCAGCTCTTCGGCGAACAGTTAACCCGCTGTCCTGCGTGATCTGAGCTAAAGTTCAAGTCCGCGGCCGCGGCCGGGGCCCTAGGAGGAAATCGGCCTGCTGCTAGCGTCCCTGAGCGCGGCGCAGCGGCCGGTGACTGCAGGCGAACGCGCAGAGCCGGCGGCGCTGCTGGAGCTCATGGGTATGCCGGCGGCCCTGCGCTCGAAGATTGCTCCTGGAGCCCGTCCGGCCGCCTGCTCGCCCGCGCGGCAGGCGTCGCCGGACTATTCCTGTTCGCTTCTAATTCCTAGTTCCCGGTGGAATGCGCAAATTCGTGAGTGCTGAATTCGCCTTCGGCGGGTGAAGGACGTGATTTCCGCTGTTCCGCCCTCGTGCTCGGCGATGGTGTCCCGCGAAGTGCTACTGAAGGTCCGGTTTTGCGGTTGGATGGGGGCATTGCCGGAGGGGGTGGATCGTGCGCTGGTGGCGGCTGGCGCTGCTGGCCGCGGCAGGGGCGCTGGCGGCGGCTGCGGCGACGGTGCTCGCCGTTGCTGTGAACGTGGCCACCGGCAGCACTGCCCGGTGGTTCCCGACCATGGACCAGCATCCGCTGCGGTGGACAGCCGGCGCGACAGCGGCCGTTGCTGGCGCGGGGCTGCTCGGCTGGGGTGCGCAACGTTGGTACGACCGCAGGATGGCCGAACTGGTGCCGGCCCGCTCCCGCGCGGACGCGCTGGCCCACGCCACGGCTAAGGCCCACGCGAAACGATCCGTCCGCCTGGCCGCCCTGCTCCCGCCGGATCGCGTCCACGACGTCGTCACCTGGATGGTGAATCACCACGATCCGACCGTCCGGGTGCCCGAGGGGCAGCTGCGCGTGCTGATCGCACCGATGGGGGCCGGGAAATCCGAGCAGGCGCTGCGCTGGCTGGAAGAGGCACTCCGCGCGGCAGCACAGGACGCGGAGGTCGAGATCCCGGTGTGGCTGGCCGCCAGGGAGATCAGCGGCAGTCTCGAATCGGTGGTCACGGCGGCGATCGGCGGCGACCCGGCCAAGGCTTGCCGGATCGTCATCGACGATCTCGACAGCATCAGGCCCAAGCGGGCCGATGACCTGCTCAACGACGCACGCGAACTGGTACAGATATGGCCGCGCGTGTCGGTGCTGGCGACCTCCCGCCCCGGGGTGCTGGTCAACGATCAGGAGCTGTTTCGAGTTGATCCGTGGCCCGCCGAGCGGGGCGCCGACCTTCTCCGCGTACTCGTGGGTGAGCGCGCTCCGTGGGGACCCTGGTCGCAGGAGACGGTGGAACTGCTGAAGAGCCCACTGTCCGTCCTTGCTCTCGCGGCCCGGCTCAATGCGGGCGGCGACACGAGGATATCCCGTCCCCAGCTGCTAGCCGACCTCGCCGAGACCATCATCAGGTCGCGGCACTCGGCGCAGGCCACCGAGGAGACCTGGCACGACCTTGCCCGTCTCGCCGCCCGTGTTCTGGAGGGCGCAGGCCCGGTACGCGCCGCGTCGTTCGGCACCGAGCCACGCGTCCGCCAGCTTGCCGCCACGGACCTCGTGGTTAATGACGGCGGCGTCCTGACGTTTGCGCTGCCCTTGTTCGAGCAGCACTTCGGAACCCAGGCCATCGCCTCCAGCGTCGTAGCCCTGGAATCGGCGGCCAGTCCGGCGACGTTCCCGCGGTGGCGCTATGCGCTCGCGTTCGCGGTGGCCACGAGCGAGGCTCCGGTACAAGAACAACTCATGATCCGCCTGGCCCGTGTCAACCCCGCAGCGGCGCTGTGGATTCTCGGCGAAGTCGCGCCTGGCGACGCCCGCATCGCGGGCGGGGCGAAGGACCTCACCGACACCGCGATCGTCGCCATGATCAAACGGCGGCGCGGCGAGGGAGAAGGGCCGGCGGTGGAAAAGCCCGAGCCCAATCCCGCCGTCCTCGCCGCCGGATGGCTCCGGGAGGCCGAGCAGGCCCTCCTGGACGGACTCGGACCACTCGCCGAGTCGATGGCCAGCCACCGCCAAGGCCACCTCGTCCGATGGGGGGCCTGGATGGAGTCGGGATACCTGACCGTCGCGGAGGCGCGGAAGACCGTGCCACCGCCCGAAGTCGTCCAGCTCGACAGCATCCACCCGGAGATCACCATCGCGTCAGGCTGGAAGCGCTGGACGCAATACCGGTTCCCGGACGCGGAACTCGGGCGGTGGCTCTGGGCGCAGCGCAGGCTGCGGGAGCGGCTCGTGACAATGCTCAGGCGCCGAACGCTGCCAGTTCCGAGGACGTCTCGGCTGGCTCGCGAGCGCCTGTGGTTTCTCAGCCAGTTCGTGATGAAATTCGGCACCAGCCAGCAGCCGAAAACCATTGAGGTCGCCGCGCTTCGAGAGAAGGTCGCCGACTGGATGGTGAAGGTCGAGAACTCGGTCGAGTCCACCTGGCAAGGCACGGGAACCACGATCAATTCCGCTGATGTCCGCTGGCTGCACGCCCAGCTGGAGTTGGAGACCGGCGAACTTCTGGAACCGCCATGGCCGGCCGCCGACCTGCCCTATGCGGCCAGGAAGTGGGTCTGGGAGGGCTACTCACCTGAACTGACCTTGACGATTGCCACAGACGTCCTGCGGGATGCTTTGGTCGGCTACCGCGAGCTGGTGGAGCTGAACTTTCCCAACTTCGGCGCGGCTCTCGGTCTTCACAGCGTCCTGCCCGTCCGCGTGGACGGGCTTGTGGCGAGGTTCGACGGCGACACCCAAAGATCCCAAGTAGAGATGGTGGTTGAGCTCATCCAAGACCCATCGCTGGGTGCGCGGTCGATTCCGCCGGTCAACCTTCAGCTGGTCACCGGCAGCGCGGATGAATCGCTGCACGAGTTCCGCCAGGCCCGGCGGCGGGCGGCTCGCTCGACATTCGGCCCTCGGATGGTGGAGGACCTACCACTAGACCTCCACGTGGCACGGCCGGCCACAAACCTTGCCTACAGGTGGCTTGCCAGTGATCTCAAAGCTGTGGGGTGGCTGAGCGATGACGTCCGCTACCACGATTGACAGCGGGCACCAGACCGCCGGTGATCACGAACTGGACCACCTGCCCGTCCGCCGCCACGGCGCGCATAAGCCCGGGCCCGGGGCACAACGCGCGATCACCGCGACGGCCGCCCCTGGGAACCGCCCCGGCCCGGCCCGATCCCCTCATCTCACCGCCAGATAACCCCCGGCGGCCGGGAAGCCACCAGGCCCGCCGACCGCCATCGCGCCCGCAGCCCGGCCCGGGCACCCCGCCCGAACCCGACACGGTCGGCCTGGCCCAGACCCGCCGCGCCGCCCGGCCCATCCCCGAACGAAGACCCCGGCACGGCCGCCCCTGCGAAGACCGCCGACCAGCTCCGGCCGCGCCGGGCACCGCGGCTGCGGCCGACGACCCGAGGAACCACGCCCGCCCATCCCGGCTTCGCGGGCAAGGCGGGCGTTCTCTCCCAAGCGAGGCGTGAAAGATGGAGATCGGCTTCGACAGCGACAGGGTCAGGTCGAAGTACAGCGGGCTGCGGCGGGCCTGGCGGGCGGCTTCGGTCCGCAGTTCGTGCTGGCGTTCGCAGGCGGGCGTAGATGTCGGCGGTGTTATGCCCGCTGCCCGGAGGCCGGCCGAGCTGGGTGCCGTCGGGCGCTTTGCGCTCGCCGAACAGCAGGTCGTACGGTTCGCGCTCGACTATCTGGCCGTGCTCGAGGCCGAGTGCTTTCGCGCCCGGGCCCCACCAGCGGCCTGGCGGCTCTCCCCCGCTCTCGCTGGCCTGGAAGTAATAACCGGCCGCGTCCTTCGCCGGGCCGCAGTCGACCTGGCGCCAGATGTAGTCCAGGTCATAGCCCTTGCTCAGGGTCGCGACAACCGCCAAGCAGACCTCTACCCCCGCAGTCCGGAGGCAGCTGAATTGACCATGATCATCAGTTGGTGCATGGGTGTGACGCGGTTACGGATCATGAGTCAATGGCCAACGGGCGATCAAGATCAGGAACGAAGCAGTGCACTGTAGGTTCTTATTTACGCTGTCGCTTTCTCAAATCCCATGTCGCCTGAATGTCGCTTGCGACATGTTCGTGAGAAAGGCCCGGCGTGGCAGCGTCCCATGAGTCCGTGACGATGGCGATATCGGTGTTGTCTGCCGGGATGTTCACCGGCTCGGCCCCGTGCCGCTAAGGAGACTGCCCGCTCTGTGGTCGGCGCTGTCGGCCCGAGGGCGGGAGCGTGCCGTGCCTGGCTGCCCATGATCAGGCTTAGCTGCTCGGCAGCGCTGCAGATCGATCTTCGCGGGGCTTGGACCAGCTCGCGTCTCCGGTAAGCTCTCGCGCTGACTAACGGGATGCGCTCGCCGCCTATGGCGAGGTGCCTGCGGCGTGCTAAGCCAGAACCGGGAGACCCGCCCGATGCGCGTAGCTTTCCTGGACGACAGCGAACAGGTCAGTCCTCCACGCGCCGGGCTAGGGCACCTGCTCGCCTTCGCGGCGGCGATCTTCCCGGAGGAGAGCTTGGCTCCTTTCGCCAGGGACCTGTCCGATATCGTCGCCGGCCTGGGCATCCCGGCGGGCGAGGAGATCAAGTGGAACCCGCCCAGGGGAAGCTTCCTGAAAGGCGCCGACGGCCATCTCGTCAAGGCCCTGCGCCGACAGATGCTCGAAGCCGCCCTCGACCACCAGGTCCGCACGGTCACGGTGATCATCGACCACGACGCCCGCTACCAGGGCCATACCAAGCCGGAAGTCGGCAAGATCATCCTGAAGTGGCTGTATGAGAGGGTCACCATGCACCTGGGCGACCATGACGCCGTGGGAATCATGATCGCGGACAAGCCCGGAGGCGGTGCCAGGGAGGAGAAACGCTGGCTCGGCGAGACACTGGAGCTGACCCGCGACGGCACCGAGTACGTCGAGCCCGGCCGCGTCGTCCTCCCCGTCGTCACCGCCGACTCCCGCCACGTCCCTCACCTCCAGCTGGCCGACCTGATCGCGGCAGCCACCACCGGCGCGATCGCCGGTAACCCTCCCGCGCTGGAACTCGGGCCGCTGCTGGCCAAGCTGATGCACCGTCACAGCCTGGGCGATGCCAACGGCGCCGGCCTGGTGCTTTACCCCGACACCTACTACAACCTGCTCTACCACTGCTTCGGCGAGACCGGCGCGTCGAAACCCAGCATGATGTCCGGTTACGCGCTGCCCTGGCGGGGATGGCCCTACGCTACCGATGACGGACTCGGCAACGCCGTCCCGAGTGCCGGGCCTGGCAGCTGAAGCCTCACCGAGGCGAAATCTCAACAACTAGCGACAGACTAATCCACCTGCGAATGTCGCACGAGAACCGCGAGCCGACCACCCTACGGGATAACGGCAATCCGTCGCAGAGAGGATGTTCTCAGTGAGAGCGTGGGAACGGTATCAGCACCAGGCGGCTGACCTGCTCCGCGAGCTGGGGTTCACTGCCGAGGTCAACGATCCGCTCCAAGCGCCGAACGGCGTGGTGCACAGGGTGGACGTGTCCGCGCGGATCGCGCTGGCAGGCGTGAGCGTGCTCTGGGTCGTCGAGTGCAAGCTGTGGAACAGGGCAGTTCCGAAGGAGAAAGTGTCCGCGCTCAAGGACATCGTCAACGACCTGGGTGCTGACCGCGGGCTCCTGATGTCCGAAAAGGGGTTCCAGTCCGGGGCCGTCAACCTGGCCGCGGTGAAAAACGTAACCCTGAGCAGCCTCGATGAACTGCGGACCAACGCAGCCGAGCAGCTCATTGCGGCGCGAGTGACAGCCGCTGAACTGCGCCTGCTGTCCCTGATACGCAGGATCACCAGGGACCTGCGGACTTTCGGGCCAGCCGTTCCTCACCTGTTGCCGGCCCTCGCCGAAAGGCTGACAGAAGAAGACCGAGCCGAATTCGCCCGGCGACCCGCCGCGACCGGGTTCCTGGAAGGCATCGCCGACCTGGCGAGCCGTATCGGCGATCCGAGCATCCGCAACCTCGTGCCCTCGGGCCTGGACGCATCGGGGATGTACCGCACATGGAGGGGCGGGGTTGACCCGGCCGCAGGCAGCACGACGGCAAGCGTTATCGGCCATCTGACACAGGCCCTTAACCAGGGAAGGCTCGGCGACTGGCCGGTACTGATCAAGGCACCGGATGCACCAAAGCTCGCGTGGAGCATGCCCCAGCTGCTCGGAGTGGTCGAGCCCGGCCTGACCCTGCTTGAGCAGCAGGTTGACAGGCAAGAAGCAAAGGCACGCTAACAGGCCATTTCCAGCCGACGACCATGCAGAGTTACGTCAGTCACCGAGGTTGCAGTTCCCAGCGCGAGGTCACAGTGGCGGGCTAAACGGCGGGCGGGTTGAAGCGGAAGTCGCGGTAGGTCCTCTGAGGCACCAGCCGGCGACCTTCCTGGGCCTTCTTGACGAGGTCAGCTACCTCGGCCACATCCTCATCGCGCATCCCCAGCGCGCGGCAGCGGCCGGCGATCTCGCTCACCGAGACTCCCAGCCAGCGGGCGCGGGCGTTCATCAAGTCGGCCTTGAGCTTGGCTACTTCGTTCCACTTGAGGTGGTTGTCATATCCCCGAGCCATCTGCGCGAGGTACTGGAGGATTTCGGGGATGCCGTTAGGCAGGTCATCGCTCACGACGTAACTCTAGGGGGGCGGCACCGACGGACTGGGGTCTCAAGAGTAGGCATCGGGCGTATCTCCCTACTCCGAGTCTTCGACCAGATGTGCTAGACGTTCAGCCGGGAAGCCGAAGCCCGCTCCTAGCATGGTCACGTGCGCTAGCGGCGCGCCGAGACGGCTGCCGGACCTACGTAAGACGGCTCAAAGGAGGGCGGACGCAGGTGCCTGAATCGCTGTTCGATGATCTCTACCGCAACGACGTCAGGCCGGCGCTCTTCGATGAGCCGACGTTCGGCTTCCTGAACCGGCGGGCCGACGCTAGATGGCAGCGGGTACGAGACCTGCTGGACGAGTGGTTCGGCCGTGTCCCTGATGAAGAGGCACGCGCGGATCTGCCGGGCCGGCTGCGGTCAGGCACGGAGGTCGACTTCCGTTCGGCGTTCTTCGAGTTGTACTGCCATGAGGCCCTTCGCCGCGCCGGCTGGGGCCTGGAGCACCATCCGCGCCTTGCCCACACCTCAAGGCGCCCGGACCTGCGCGCGTCGCGCGGTGGCATCATCACATACGTCGAGGTCACGACGACCTCGACGCCACGGCTCGATGAGGCCGCCCAGGCGCGGCTGAACACGGTCATCGACATGATCAACGACCGCATGGAAGTAGACCAGTTCATGCTCGGCGTGGAGGTGCTGGACGTCGGGAACGCCGCCCCGGCGACAGAGCCTCTCTGCGCCAGGCTGCAGGCATGGCTAGCGAGCCTGGATGCCGATCAGCTCATCACCCTGGGCAGCCGCGACGCTGACGACGGGATCGAGGCCCTCGAGTGGGCTCAAGGCAGCTGGCGCCTAGTCTTCGAGGCTTACCCACTCCAGCCTGACCGCCGCGGCCCCGGCGGCCGGATCATCGGTACGCTCCGCCCCGCAGAGGCGGACGTCATCGATGACGTGACGCCTCTGAGGAGGCGGCTGACCGCGAAGGCGAAAGCATACGGCGACCTGGATGCGCCGTTCGTAATCGCGATCGACGCGGACGGCGAGTTCACCGAAGACCGCGACTTCATCTCAGCCCTCTACGGCACCCCGGCAGTCCGCTACTACCAGAATGCCGGTCCTGGCGCGCCGCCTCCCGCCAGTATCCGCCAGTTCGATGGCTTGTGGGCCAGACGCCACGGCTGGCACCACACGCAGGTCTCCGCTGTTCTCGCGAGTACGAGGATCACGCCGTGGACTGTCGGATCGGCAGTCCCGACACTGTGGCATCACCCAGGCGCCGACCTGCCGGTCAACGAGATCTGCCCCCTGCTGCGGCAAGCACGGCTCGACCTCACCCGTGGGCAGATCCAATACGACGCGCCCGAGATCACCCCCCACGAATTCTTCGAACTCCCCGAAGGCTGGCCTGAACGGTAGCCCCCGGAGCCACCGCCCGTTCGGGGCGGTGGCCGACATCCGTTCCGCCCGCCAGCCGGACACGGCAGCAGCCGCCTGAACGGTCATCACGCCGTCGGCGATGCCGACGCTGACACGATCGAAGCAGCCCGCAGCACTCCAGGGCACCTGCCGTGGCGTAAGCCAGGCCGAGGCCCTGCCACCGAGGGAAATGACAGATCGTTGAGAAGAAGCCGACGACAGATCGACGAAACGACCTGCATCAGCGGAGTTCAGAGCGATGCTGAGCGACAAGAAGGATGAGAACCTACATGCACTACGCGCAGTAAGCGGTGGAAGCGGTGGAAGCGGTGGAAGCAGTGTGTCCTATGACATCGAACTTTCCTTTTTGCCAATTAGTCGTGCTCGACTGACGCCGTCTGCCACTCAACTTTCCTCGGCCCGCAGCCGACAGCCTGCTCGCGACACGTTCATGCAGCCCGGGAACCTCCCGAAGCGGTCGCCCAAGCACCCTGACAGGCAAACTTCGATGTCACGAGTTGCCGCTCTGCAGCCAACGAAACGGGCAAACCGGACTCTCTGCCGGCCGAAGATTGACAATACAGATTCCTCTTAGCAGGTCAGCGACGTGCGTCGCGGAATCTTCGACGTCACAGGACA
>Ga0070713_100000694_pt1 | contig 21627 bp, 23 predicted proteins | sample LARL82metaG_FD_65465 | JGI IMG/M metagenome (GOLD analysis project Ga0070713, IMG submission 65465) | Corn, switchgrass and miscanthus rhizosphere microbial communities from Kellogg Biological Station, Michigan, USA - LAR L8-2 metaG | ecosystem: Host-associated > Plants > Roots > Rhizosphere ...
TTATCACAGCGAAAGTGGCCGCTGATTCGACCGGATGTTTAGCGACGGCCACTTGCCGGCAACTCGCTGTTCAGCGAATCCTTCAGACGGCCCATCACATCTTCATAGGCGCCCATGATGTGCGCCTTGATCAGCTTCCCCACCACCGCGGGCCGCTTTCCTTGGTACGCTTCGAAGATCTCCCGATGGTCTTTCAGCGCCTTGGTCTTCGCACCGGGACGATTGATCTGAAGCCGCAAATAGCGGTCGGTCGCCGTGTACAGCGATACGACGATGGCCATCATGCGCGGCCGGTTCGCGGGCTCGCACATCGCGGTGTGAAATGCCCAATTCAGCCGGCTCAGCGTTTCCGGATCCGCGCCATTCTTGACGGCCTTCTCATATTCGGCGAGGCAAGCCGCTATATGAGCGACATCCGCCAGCGTCGCGGCTTCGATGGCCTTCTTGACCAGCATCGACTCGAGAATCAGACGCGCCTCGAATAGATCGATCGCGTCCTCGGGGCTCAGCGAGGCGACGACAGCGCCTTTGTGCGTGTGAATGACGACGAGGCCTTCGGACTCGAGTTGGAGCAACGCCTCTCGAATCGGAATCCGGCTTACGCCCAGTTCGGCGGCGACGGCCTCCTGCCTGATCTGCTCGCCGCCTTCGTACTCGCCGCTGACGATTCGCCGGCGCAGCTCCTCGGCGACCGAGCCGGTAACAGTGTGACGTTTGATTACTGGCGTCTGCGACCTGACTTTCATGATCCTCCGGCTAGCGTCCAACATGTGCACGCATCATCACGCGCGATGTCGCGCGGCGCTGTTGACAGCTGCAATCGCAAATTGGATCATTGTATCCAATATGCGCTCGTCGACCAACCCGCTTCGCCGATGAGACTGGACCGAAATATCACGGTCGTCGGGGCGCATGCCGAAGGCGAAGTCGGACGCGTCATCACCGGCGGTGTGCTTCCTCCGCGAGGGGCGACGATGTTCGAGCGGATGAAAACTCTGGAACGGGAAAGCGGCTGGCTGCGCGACATGCTGCTGTTCGATCCCCGCGGCAGCGTCAATGCGGCGGTCAATCTGATTACGCCACCGGTCAGCCCTGAAGCAGACCTCGGCATGATCGTCATGGAATCGATCTACTATCCGCCGATGTCGGGATCGAATCTGATGTGCACGGTCACGGTCGCGCTGGAGACGGGGATGATTCCGATGCGCGAACCGATGACGACGGTTCGGGTCGACACTCCGGCCGGGCTGGTCGAAGTGACCGCCGAGTGCGCCGGCGGTCGATGCAAGCGAGTCACCTTCCGGAACGTACCTTCGTTCGTCATCCATCGCGATCGAAATATCGAGGTCAGCGGGATCGGGACCTTGCGCGTCGACGTGGCCTACGGCGGCATGATCTATTGCCTGCTCGACGCGGTCGATGCCGGCTTTTCGCTCGCGCGCGACGAGGCTCGGGACCTGGTGATAATCGGCGAGCGGATCAAGTCTGCCGCTGCCGAGCAGCTCCCCTCCGTGCACCCGGAAAACGCCGGTATCCATACGATCAACCAGACCGAATTCACCGGACCTGTCGAGATCCGTGACGGAGTGAAGACCTCGAAGAACGCCGTCGTCGTTTCTCCCGGCAGGCTGGATCGCTCGCCCTGCGGGACCGGCACGTCGGCCCGTCTGGCGCTTTTGCACGCACGCGGCGAGCTGACGGCCGGCGAGCGATTTCGACACCTCTCGATCCTCGACACGGCCTTCGAATCCCGCATCGTGGATACTCGCCAGGTGGGCAGCATGGCCGCCGTCGTGCCCGAGATCGGCGGCCGCGCCTGGCTGACCGGCGTGTCGCACTACGGCGTGGATCCGGATGACCCGTTTCCCAGCGGATATCGCCTCGCCGATACCTGGTTCACCTAGATGTCCGGGCACACCGACGGTCCGCCAAGGGTCGAAAGCCTCGATGGCATCGTGTTGGGGTTCGTCGGCACCGGGACTATCACGGCGTCGATCGTCACCGGCCTGTGCGCTGCGCCGGAGTCGTCCAACCGCATTTGGCTTTCGCCGCGTAACGCGGACGTCGCCGCGCGACTGGCATCGACCTGTTCGCAGGCGACGGTCGCTCGCTCCAATCAGGAGGTTCTCGATCGCAGCAACATCGTCTTCCTCGCGCTGCGGCCTCAGATCGCGCACGACGTCCTCCGCGGTCTTCACTTCAGGCAGGATCATCGCGTCATCAGCCTGATTGCGACGTTCTCCAGGGACAGGATTGCCGCGCTGGTCGCACCGGTAACGTCGATCAGCTGCGCGGTGCCTCAGCCTACCGTAGCGGCGCGCCTGGGCCCCACGGTGATCTTTCCGCCCGATCCCGTGGCAAGGACGCTGTTCGCTCGCCTGGGCGTGGCCGTCGAAGTAAACAGCGAGAGCGAATTGCGGGCGCTGTGGGCTTCCACGGCGGCGATGGCGTCGTATTTTTCCACACTGGACACGCTGGCGTCGTGGCTGATCCGGAACGGCGTACACGCCAGGACCGCCCGCGACTACATTGCCGCCATGTTCCGCGGTCTGAGCCACGTACCTCTGGCGTCGGAGGCCCCTTTCGGTGAACTGGCCGACGAGTTCAAGACCAAGGGCGGATTGAACGAGCAATTCGCGCGAGACCTTGCCCGCAGTGGCGTCTTCGATGCCTGGTCCGCCGGTCTGGACACAATCCTGACGAGAATCGAGAAAAGCGACAACGCTCCCGACGCGCCGCCCGCCGCGCGCGACGAGACCGGCAGTAGCCGCTAGCCGTCTGGCTCGCAGCTGCCCTTGCCTGGATATCGCGGCGAGGCTCAACGTCGCCGGATCCCGGCGGCGAGTTACCGAAATTCGTTCTTGAAGAACTTGCCGTCCTTCATGATGGCCTTGATGAACTTCCCCTGCCCCTGCAGCAGCTGCAGATTCTCCGTCGGGTCTCCGTCGATCACCAGGAGATCGGCGCGCGCACCTTCGGCCACCACGCCGATCTCCCCGCCCATCTGAAAGAGCTCGGCCGCGATCGACGTTGCCGAGCGAATGACGTCGATCGGCTTCTGGATCTCCGACCGGATCAGGAATTCCTCCGACTGTCTATCGTGCATCGTGCCCAGCAAGTCGGTACCGAAGACGATCTTCACGCCGCCGCGACTGCAGATCTCGAGGGCGCGGGTGCCGGCCTCGAACACTTCGGGCACCTTGGCGATGACGTGCGGCAGCAATCCATGCCGGGCGCCCTCCTTCGCCATCGTGAACAGAATGACCAGCGTGGGAACGATGTAGGCGTCCTTCTGCACGAAGAGCTTTGCCGTCTCCTCGTCCAGCAGGTTGCCATGCTCGATCGAGCGGACGCCGCACTCCAACGCCCGGTTGATGGCGCGCGCGGTGTACGCATGCCCCATGCAGTAGATGTTCGCCGCTTCCGCTTCCTCGACCGCGGCCTTGATCTCTTCGACCGAGTATTGCGTGCTGTTGATCCGATCGGTCGGTGAAGCGATTCCTCCCGATACCATCAGCTTGATATGGGTGGCGCCCTTGCGCACCTCGTCGCGGACGGCGCGCCGGACCTCGGTCACGCCGTCGCATATCCGGCCAAGGCTCGGACAGCACAGGCACTGGTCGAAATTCTCACCCGGACCGCGCATGTCGCCGTGGCCGCCGGTCTGCGACAGCGCCTTGCCGCAAAACAGGATGCGCGGACCTTCGACGTAACCCTGCTCGACCGCTGCCGCGATGCCCCAGTCCGCCCCGCCTGCATCGCGCACCGTTGTGAATCCGCGGTGCAGCATGCCTTTCAGCACGCCGATCATGCGGCTCGCGGCGTAGAACGGCGACCAGCCCTGCAACTCGACGAAGCTGTTGGTCCCGCTGACGATGTGTACGTGCGCATCGCATAGGCCCGGCATCAGGACTCGGCCGGCGATGTCGACGACCGTCGCGTCGGCTTTCAGCCGGGTTTCCGAAACCCGCTTGATGCGGCCGTCGACGACGAGGACGTCGCGCTCTGCCAGCACCGCGCCGCCGACGACGTCCAGGACGCGCGCATTGCGGAACAGAATCGAACTCATGCTTGATCCTTTATCACCATCCGGCCCGCAAGGCATCGACAGCCGAGCACGCTCGCCCGGACGGCCGCCATTGAGCGCGCCGCCCAGGCGTGACGATGGACAACCTCAGAGCGAGAACAACGGGTCCATCGGACGGGCAAGCCACTTCCTGTGCAGCTTGTCCAGCTCGCCGTTGACCTTGTTGAAGAAGATAAACGAATTGAGCCACTGCAGCATGTTCGACTCGCCCATCTTGACGGCCATGTGACCGGGGCTCGGGCGGATGACGAACTTGAGATCGAATTCCTTGTTGGGATTCTTCTTGGCGAGCTCGACGGCGACAAAGCTGCTGCAGGCGAACAGTTGCGACTGCCCAGAAAGATAGGCTGCCGCCGCGGCTGCGTCATTCTCCATGCGCATGATGTCGGCCTGCGGATTCATCTCGGTCAGCGCGGTTTCCTCGGTGTTGCCCTTCGCGGCGCTCACTTTGTAGTTTTTCAGCTCGGCCGCCGAGTGAACCTGAAGATTCTTCGGACCGAACACCGCAAGGGAAGTGCTGGCGTAAGGCGCGCTGAACCACACCTGCTTTGCACGTTGCGGCGTGAGACCCATGAGCGACACGGTGATGTCGACCTTGTCGGTCAGCAGGTACGGAATGCGATTCGCGCCGGTGAGCGGGATCAGCTCGACCTTGACGCCCAGCGCGGTTCCCACCATGTGCGCGAGATCGATGTCGAAGCCTTCCGGCTCCCGATTGACGTTCTGGAAGCCGAACGGCGGCAGATCGGCCGGTATCCCTATGCGAATCACCCCTTTGGAGAGAACGTCCGCAAATTTGTCGGCGTAAGCGGGGCCGCATGAAAACAACACGGCCGCGCCGATCACAAAGAGTCTGATTAGGCGATGCAACATGATTCTCTCCTGGTGGTGGTGAAGTCTGTTTCAAATCGGCGAGCCCGAACTTCCGAGCCGCTGCCCAATGCGCGCCTGTTGACGCTGCCGGCGCCCGGCATCAGTTGAGGACCGAGCCGAGAAAGTTCTTCAGCTCGTCGGTCTTCGGCGACTGGAAGAACTCGGCAGCCGGGCCCTGCTCCCAGATCGTGCCCTGGTTCATGAAAAGCACGCGGTTCGCTACCCGACGCGCGAAGTTCATCTCGTGCGTCACCAGCAACATCGTCATGCCTTCTCGCGCCATGTTCTCGAGGACGCGCAGTACTTCGCCGACAAGCTCCGGATCGAGCGCGGACGTGATCTCGTCGAAAAGCATGATCGTCGGAGACATCGCGAGTGAGCGGGCGATCGCCACCCGCTGCTGCTGCCCGCCGGACAGCTGGTCGGCATAGGCGTTGAGCTTCTCCTCCAGTCCGACACGCCGCAGCGCCTCGCGCGCCAGCACGGCCGCCTTGGCCCGGTCGAGTCCCTTGACGATCGTCGGCCCGAGCGTGATGTTGCGCTCGACCGTCAGGTGCGGGAACAGGTTGAAGCTCTGGAAGACGAAGCCGACGCGGGCACGCAGGTTCCTCAGGTCGGATTTCGGGTCGTGCACGGCCACGCCGTCGACGAGCACCTCGCCCGACTGCACCGATTCCAGGCCGTTGATGCAACGAAGCAGCGTGCTCTTGCCGGACCCCGAGCGGCCGATGATGGCGATGATCTCGCCCTTCTCGACCGACAGGTCGACGTTCTTGAGCACGACGTGATCGCCGAATCGCTTGACGACCGACCGCAATTCAACGAGCGCCATGCAGCCTCCGCTCGAGGAAGCGACTGTAGGTCGTCAGCGGGTAACAGAGAGCGAAGTACAGCGCGCCGACCATCAGGTAGACGGGCAACGGCGCGAGCGTGGCGGCCGCCGTCATCTGGCCCTCGCGGGTGAGCTCGACGAATCCGATCACCGAGGCCAGCGACGTGTTCTTGATCAGTTGCACGATGAAGCCCACCGTCGGCGGCGTCGCGATGCGGACGGCCTGCGGAATGATCACGTGCCGCAGTTGCTCTAGATACGACAAGCCCATCGACGCCGAGGCCTCCCATTGCGTCTTCGGAATCGAGATCAGCGCGCCGCGCCATATCTCGCCGAGAAACCCGGCCGAATACACCGAGAACGCGACGGTCGCGGCGAGCCATCCCGGCACGTCGATGCCGAATATCGGAAAGCCGAAAAAGAACAGAAACAGCCAGGCGAGTAGCGGAATGCCCTGCACAAGGCCGACGTACCCGCGCGCGGCCAGGCGAGCGGCCGTGTTGCCTGAGCTTCCGCAAGCAGCGACGACCAGTCCAAGCGATGTTCCGCCGGCCAGCGCGAGCAGCGTGATTGCCACCGTCCAGCGCAGGGCCAGTATCAGGTACAGCGGATCGACCCAGCTTAGCTCGCGTATCATCGGCGGCGCACCAGCAGTCGATAGCAGAGCGCGAATACGACGCGCAGCAGCAGCGCCAGGGCGAGATAGGCGACCGCGATTATCGTGTACACCTCGAAATCGCGGTAGGTCCTCGACTGGATGATCGAGCCGGCATAGAAGAGCTCGGGCGCCGCGATCTGCGAAGCGACGCTGGTCGCCAGCATCAGCAGAATGAACTGGCTGGTCAGCGAGGGGTAGACGTTTTTCAGCGCCGGAACGAGGATGATGTGGCGGAATACCTGGCGACCAGTGAGTCCCAGCGCGACCGCTGCCTCGACCTGCGACTTCGGAATGCTCTCGATTCCGGCGCGGATGATTTCCGACGCGTATGCCCCCAGGTTGATCGCGAGTCCGATCGTCGCGACCGGGATCACGTCGAGCTTGATGCCGATGCTCGGCAGCCCGAAGAACACGACGAAGAGCTGCACCAGCAGCGGGGTATTCCGGATCATTTCGACGTAGGCATGCGCGGCCGCGCGCGCCCAGCGTGGCCCGTACACCGCCGCTGCCGCAACCGCGAGCCCGATGACAAAGCCGGCGACGATCGTCGTTGCGGTCAGCTGCAGTGTCAGCGCCAGGCCGCTCAGCAGCGCATCCTGGGCGGCGAAGACGTCCCGGAAGTGAAACGAGTAACCCATTCATGTTGCCGACGACGAACAACCTGCCGCCGCTTCCTTCGCCAGGGCCCGGGCCAACGATGGAATCACGCGCATCGCGTCGAAACGGTCGAGCTGCTAGGCCGCCTTGTCAGCGTCGGCTGCGAGCGTGGCGACAGTCGCTTTGATCACCGACGAAACCCGCCGCCGCTCCTCGCCCTCGAGCGGCAAGCGCGGCGCCCGGACCCATTCCGGCGCGCCGTAGACGATGTGCTCGGCCAGCTTGATGTACTGGACCAGCTTGACGTGCGTGTCCAGGTGGAAGGCCGGCGTCAGGATGCGATACAGAGCGCGAGCCTCGGCGAAACGCCCGGCCGCGCACAGCTTGTACAGGTGGACACACTCTTGCGGCCACGCGTTGGTCATGCCAGATACCCAGCCAGTCGCGCCAAGCGCCATGCTTTCGAGAATGAGATCGTCGACGCCGCAAAAGACGCCGAACCGATTGCCGAGCTCGTTGTAGATGTCGGTGACCCGGCGGATATCGCCCGATTCCTCCTTGATGTACTGGATCGTCGGCGTGTCGGCCAGCTCGCGCAGCACCGCCGGCGTCACGTCGACCTTGTACGCGATCGGATTGTTGTAAATCATGATCGGCAGGTCGCTTGCCGCGGCGATGTCCTTGTACCACTGCGCGGTTTCCCGCGGGTCCGTGAGGTAGACGAGGCTCGGAAATACCATCAGTCCTTCGGCGCCGTAGCCCTCGAACAGCTTCGCCGCGCGCACGGCATTGGCGGAAGAGACTTCGGCCAGGCCGGACAGCAGCGGAATGCGGCCGGCGACGACTTCCCGGCCCGCGCGGATCACCGCTTCCTTTTCGTCAGGCGCCAGCGAGGCGTTCTCGCCGAGCATCGGCAGGACGATTACGCCCGAGACGCCGCTTTCGACCAGCCGGTTGATGCTCGCCTGCGTGGCGGGCAGGTCGACCGAGCCATCCTGCCGCATCTTGGTCGTGGCCGCCGGAAACACGCCAGTCCATCGCTTCATTTCGATTGCTCCCGTCCGGATTTTTTCGCTGCGGAGTTGAACGACAATCCTATTGTCTATTGCATCCAATCATAGGATCGGGGAAATCGGGGCCGGTGTCAACCGTCGCGAAAAGGGGCCATACCGATGCCCGTGCAGACCTTGGAGGGAGCCACGGGCGCAATAAAAACGGGGGCCCGCGGCCCCCGTTTTTCCAGACGATGGATATGCTTACTTCTTTTCCGGCGGTGGGGGTGCGCTCGGCGGCGGAGTCGCGCCCATCTGCGGCGTCACCGTCTTGCCCTTGGCCTTCTGGTCGGCGATGTATTTGGCTGCGGCGCGATCCTGCGCCTTGGCGAGATCGGCCGCGTCCTTCTTGGCGACTTCTGCGTCCTTGTCCTTTTTCGCCGCCGCTGCGGTCTTTTGCTCGTCGGTCAGAGGCGGCAGCTTGGCAACCGCCAAGCCGAAGCCGGCGATCACCAATGCCGCGGCGAGTAGTGCGCGCAACGTCGTCGTCATTCCTGTTCCCTCCGTCGTGGTCAAGCGGGGCGCGGGCGCGGTTCAATCGCTTTCCGCGGCAATGCCCTCGGGTCCGCAATTTTCTGCCGCGAGCGGCCCGCGACCACCTGTTCGTACCAAAGCAAGTGATGATGCTGCGCCCAGCTCTCGTCGACGTACCCATAGCGCATCGCCCGGTACGCGTCGATCATGCCGATGGTGCCCAGGTAGATGTGAACGAACGCCAGCGCGATGGCGCCGTACGCGGCCAGCATGTGCACGACATTGGCAATCTGCATCGTCGAGCGCGTCTGATCGAAGTTCGGAAAGACGAGCACCAGGCCGGTGACCACGAGCACCGTCGACGCCACCACGAGCACCAGCCAGAACACGATCTTCTCGCCTGCGTTGAATCGGCCCGATGGCGTTTCGTGACCCTGGAAATAACCCTTGATGTTCAGAAACCACTTCACGTCGTCCATGCCGATGCCGTTGTCGCGAACATAACGTATGAACATGAACGGTATCGCGACGATCAGGATCGGCCCGACAAAGTTGTGCAGGTTCTTGGCCAGAATCGCGAGCCAGGAAAACAGCGTGTAGCCGATCACGGGAAGGAGCACGGACTTGCCGAGCGACAGAATCAGCCCGGTGATCGCCAGAGTGACCCACACGATGGCCAGAAGCCAGTGCGCGTAGCGATCAACCGGCGAAAACCGTTCGATCAGGCGCCCGTTGCGCTTTTCATCCGGCGGAACGTCGAGCGGTCCCCTGAGCAGGTAGAACACCGCAAGTCCGAGCAGGGCCAGCGCCAGCAGCATGCCTCCCCAGAAGATCACGGGCACGCGCAGCGCGCGCCATGTCTCGCCCTGCGACTGAATCAGCACATTGGTTTCGCGCCCGCGCACCGTCGTTACCTGCGGGCCGCCCGAGCGGACCTCGCGCCATACTGGCGCACTGTTCAACGGCTGTTCGACCTGGCGCTTAACCTGCGGGCCGGAACCGGTATTTTCCGGCGTCGGGGCCGGCGTCGGGATCTGCTCGGCGAGCGCACCCCCGGCGACGACGGTACAGAAGACGAACAACAGCGCGCCGACGGCGCGCGCTCCGAAAACCTGCGGCATGGCGACTCCTATTTGATCCGCTGGTACTCGTTCTGGGCCTGGGCGCGCGTCGCGAGCGCACGTTCCCAGGCCGCCTTGTCGCCGTTGTACGGGGCGTTCTGATAGGCCGGCGTGTCGGGCTTGCCCGCGTACTTGCCTTGCTTGTAATTGACGACCTGCGGCCGCTCGCCGCACGCGGCGAGCGCGAAAGTCGCAGCGAGGGCGACGCCGACTACCGCGAGGCGGCTCATGACTTGGGCGCCGGTGCGGCCGGCTGCGGTTGTTGCGCCGGCGACTGCTGCGCCGCAGCCTTGTCGCCCGCGCCATACGCGGCATCCCAACCCCACGGCGGTCCGCTGAGCGTGCCGCGCGCGGCTCGGATGGTGACGCGATCGCGGTAGATGTTCGACAGCACATCGGCGTCGCCGGCGATCAGCGCCTTGGTCGAGCACATTTCGGCGCACGCCGGAAGCTTGCCCTCGGACAGCCGGTTGCGTCCGTACTTGGCGAACTCCTCGGGTGAGCCATCGGGCTCGGGCCCCCCGGCGCAGAACGTGCACTTGTCCATCTTGCCGCGCACGCCGAACGCTCCCGTCTGCGGGAATTGCGGCGCGCCGAACGGGCAGGCGTAGAAGCAGTACCCGCAGCCGATGCACAGATCCTTGTCGTGGAGCACGACGCCTTCGGTCGACCTGTAGAAGCAGTCGACCGGACAGACGGCCATGCACGGCGCGTCCGAGCAGTGCATGCATGCCACCGACATCGAGCGTTCGCCGGGAACTCCGTCGTTGATCGTCACGACGCGGCGGCGGTTGACCCCCCACGGTATGTCGTGTTCCTGCTTGCACGCGGTCACGCAACCGTTGCATTCGATGCAGCGTTCGGCATCGCAGAGAAATTTCATCCGGGCCATAGTCTGGTTCCTCTCGCTTGCAGGTCTTTCTCGCCGATCGTCAAACCTTGGCGACCTGGCACAGCGTCGTCTTGGTTTCCTGCATCATCGTCACCGAATCGTAGCCATAGGTCGTCGCGGTGTTGACCGCCTCGCCGCGCACGATCGGGGCCGCCCCTTCGGGGTAGAACTCGAGCATGTCCTTGCCCATCCACCAGCCGGAAAAATGGAACGGGATGAACGTCGTTCCCGCGCCGACTCTTTCGGTGACCTGCGCCTTGACCTTGAGCTGCGCACCGGTCGGCGTCTTCACCCACACGTACTCGCCGTCCTTGACGCCGCGGTCGTTGGCGTCCTTCGGATTGATCTCGACGAAGTTTTCCTGCTGCAGCTCGGCGAGCCACGGATTCGACCGGGTTTCCTCGCCGCCGCCTTCGTATTCGACCAGCCGGCCGGAGGTCAGCACCAGCGGATAGTTCTTGGCGACTTCCTTCTTGATGTTGTCCTGCTGCACGGATTTGTACAACGTGGGCAGACGCCAGAACGCCTTCTTGTCGTCGTGGGTCGGGTACTTTTCGACCAGGTCGGGACGCGGCGAGTAAATAGGCTCGCGATGCTGCGGAATGCCGTCGGGGAAGTTCCACACGATCGCGCGTGCCTTGGCGTTGCCCCAGAAGTGGATGCCATGCTTCATCGTGACGCGCTGGATGCCGCCGGAGACGTCGGTCTTCCAGTTCTTGCCCTCCGCCGCCTTCTTTTCCGCGTCGGTGAGCTCATCCCACAAGCCCAGCTTCTTCATTAGCACATGGTCGAACTCGGGGTAGCCGGTGGTGATCTCGGAGCCCTTCGGAAACGACCCGTCCTCGGCCAGCAGGTTGACGCCGTCGCGCTCGACGCCGAAGTTGGCGCGGAAGCAGCCGCCGCCGTCCATCAGCGCACGCGACTCGTCGTACAGGTTCGGCGAGCCCGGATGCTTGATCTCCGGCGTGCCGTAACAGGGCCACGGCAGGCCGTAGTAATCGCCGTCGCATGGACCGCCCTTGGCGCGCAGGGTCTTCACGTCGAACGTCGCCTGGTTCTTCATGTGCAGCTTCAGCCGCTCGGGCGACTGGCCGGTGTAGCCGATCGTCCACATGCCGCGGTTGATCTCGCGCAGCATCGACTCGGGCTCGGGCTCGTCCCAGCCGTCCTTGTCCTTGATCACCTTGATCTTGGTGGTTCCGTCGGCCTGCTTGCCGACGAACTGGTCGGCGTAGCCGAACTTCTTGGCGAAGGCCATCATGATCGTATGGTCGGGCTTGGACTCGAACATCGGCTCGATCACCTTCTCGCGCCACTGCAGCGACCGGTTCGATGCCGTCACCGATCCGGAGGTCTCGAACTGCGTCGCGGCGGGAAGCAGGTAGACGCCGTCCTTCCGCACCATCGCCGCCATTGCCGCCGTAGCCGACGGATAGGGATCGACGACGACGATCGTGTCGAGCTTTTTCATCGCCTCGACCATTTCCTTGCCGCGCGTCTGGCTATTCGGCGCGTGGCCCCAGAAGACGATTGCGCGCAGGTTATTGTCCTGGTCGATCAGCTCGTTCTTTTCCAGCACGCCGTCGATCCAGCGCGACACCGTCATGCCGGGCTTTTCCATCATCGCCTGCGAGGCGAACTGCTTCTTGATCCATTCGTAGTCGACGCCCCAGACCCCGGCGAAGTACTTCCACGATCCCGTCGCCAGGCCGTAGTAGCCGGGCAGCGAATCGGGGTTCGGTCCGACGTCGGTCGCACCCTGCACGTTGTCGTGGCCGCGGAAGATGTTCGTGCCGCCGCCCGAGACACCGACGTTGCCGAGCGCGAGCTGCAGAATGCACGAGGCGCGCACGATCGCGTTGCCGATCGAGTGCTGCGTCTGTCCCATGCACCAGACGACCGTCGACGGCCGGTTCTTGGCCATCATCTCGGCGACCTGGTAGACCTGCGCCTCGGGAATGCCGGTGACTTCCTCGACCTTGTCCGGCGTCCATTTGGTCAGACACTCGTCGCGGACCTTGTCCATGCCGTAGACGCGGTCGTGGATGTACTGCTTGGCTTCCCAGCCGTTCTTGAAGATGTGGTGCAGCATCCCGAACAGGAACGCGATGTCGGTGCCGGAGCGGATCCGCACATAGACGTCGGCCTTGGCGGCGGTCCGCGTGAAGCGCGGATCGACGACGATCATGCGCGCGCCGGTCTCCTTGGCATGCAGCATGTGCAGCATCGACACCGGGTGCGCTTCGGCCGCATTCGAGCCGATGTACATCGCGCACTTGGTGTTCTGCATGTCGTTGTACGAATTGGTCATCGCGCCGTAGCCCCAGGTGTTGGCTACGCCGGCGACGGTCGTCGAATGGCAGATGCGCGCCTGGTGGTCCATGTTGTTCGTGCCGAAGAACGACACGAACTTGCGAAACATGTACGACTGCTCGTTGTTGTGCTTGGACGAGCCGACCCAGAACACGGCGTCTGGGCCCGATTCCTTGCGGATCGCCAGCAGCTTGTCGCCGACTTCGTTGATCGCCTGCTCCCAGCTGACCTTCTGCCACTTGCCGTCGACCAGCTTCATCGGCGTCTTCAGCCGATGCGAGTGCTCGTGCACGCCGTGCTCGCGCACCGAAGCACCCTTGGCGCAGTGCGCGCCCAGGTTCAGCGGCGAATCGAACACCGCCTCCTGCCGCGTCCAGACGCCGTTCTCTACGATCGCGTCGACCGAGCAGCCGACCGAGCAGTGCGTGCATACCGTGCGCTTGACCTCTACCTTCTTCGCATAGCTGTCGTCAGCGGCATCGGCCTTGCCGATCAGGTTGAAGGGGATCTGGCTGGCGAACGCTCCGGCCCCGGCGACGAGACCCGAACGCTTCAAAAACGCCCGCCGGTCCATCGTCGGGAGTCGAGCTCCCGCGATGCGGCGGAAACGTGGACGAGCTGCGCTGGCGGCGTCGGTTGCACCATCGTGTATTTTGGTCAGCAGCATGATCCGTCCTCCTCCTACTAGACCTTCATCGTCCGGTAATAGCGCCGGACGTGTTCCGTTACTGCGTAGCCCTTGCTATCGGTGGCCGTGACGACGGGCTCGGCGTCGATCGGGGCGCCAGTCATCGAGCGGGCGGCCACGGCCGCGGCGCCGACGCCGCCGACGCCGAGCGTCAACAGGAATCCACGCCGCTTGAGATTGGCGCTCGGGGCGGAGGGAGGTACGGGCGCGGCTGGGTTGGGACGATCGCTACGCTGCGTTTTCCGCATGGCTGCCTCCGCAAAAAGAGTCGTGACGTGGCTCGGCGCAATGACTAACCAATGGCAAACGAGTCACGTTCGATCGCCATGAACGCCTTGGTCAATTGTGCAACGCGTTTATAGTAATTAGCAATAGCACGCCCGTATATTGCATTGCAACATGAGTCGACCCACGGGTCGACGTGCGTCGCGAAAAACGCGCGCTGCGCATCGAACGCGAACGAGCCCGGCGCGCCCGCGCCTGTGATGAGCACACGCATGGTCGCGAAGACCGCCGCAAGGTGATCCTCGTACAGTACATTGCCCGGCTGGCGCGACAGTCCCAGCCCGGCGAGCGCGGCGCGGATCTCGACCAGCGGCTGCCTGCCGGGCGTCTTTTCGTATGCCGACGCATACGGGCTGACCTCGCTGGCGCCGACGCCGACGAAGAGATCGACGTACTCAGCGGCCGCCGCTTCGGCGTCCATCACTGCGCTGGCCGCGATCAGCATCCGCCAAGCCTCCGCCAGGGTTTCGCCTTCGACATTGCCTTCGTCGACCGTGAGCTCGTCGGCCCCGGCGATCGACTGGAGCAGCGCGGTATCGGGCTCGGCGGCGTAGAGCCGTGCCAGCAATGCGTAGAAATCGGCGCGCGCCTGGTCCTCGGGATCGATGCCTGGAGCAAACACCACTTGGGCGGGTTCCATTCCGGCCCGTTCAGCGCCGCCGCGCAATCGGATTCGTCATCGCGACGACGGTCCCGGCGTGCCGCTCCCGGCCGGAGCCGGGACGTTCAATTCCTTCTGCATCATGTCGATCACGCGGCAATCGGCGCACATCTTGAGCCGATCGAGCGAGCCCGGCGCGGCGAACATCGAGTGCCCGGCGAGCTTGGTCAGCATGTTGTCGATCATCTTGTCGGTGCCCAGGGCCTTGCCGCAGCGGATGCATTTGAAGATCGACGCCTCGTTCAGGACCCGCGGCTGCTTCGCTTCGGCGACCAGCGACAAGCGCGGCGTCAGCGCGATCGCGTCCTCGGGACAGGTCGCCTCGCACAGGCCGCATTGCACGCATTTGGACTCGATGAAGCGAAGCTGAGGCACTTCCGAGGCCGGATGATCGAGGATCGCGCCTTCCGGGCAGGCGCCGACGCAGGCCAGGCATAGCGTGCAGGCATCGCGATTGACGGCGATCGTGCCGAACGGCGCCCCGGCGGCGAGCGCGATCACCGTTTGCGGCGTCGGCGCATGCGCCTGCAGATGCTCGATCGCCAGCGCGGCGGTCGTGCGCTTGTCCGCCGACCAATGGAACGTCGCCGGCGCGCGAACGGGCAGCGCCGGCTGCAGCGCCCAGACGGCCGCCTCGAGCGCGGCGGCGTCGGCGGCGCGCAGCAGATGAAAGTGCCGCCCCTGGTAACCGAGCGCCTGCGCGATGGTATCGGCGTAGCCCATCTGCCGCTCGATCGCTTCCGGATATTGCGGCGCTTCGGTGCCGGTCGCGAGCACGGCGACGTCGCTCGCGCCGTACGCGAGCGCGCCCAGCCAGGTGTCGATGCCTGCGGCCGCCATGTGATGCAGCTCGACCGGGATCACCCGCGCCGGCAGGCCCTTGCCGCGACGGCCGAGGCGATGGATCACCTCCGCGCCGGCCGCATCGTGGAACAGCAGGCATGCGTCGCGCCCGCCGGCCTTGGCATAGGTTGCGAGCAGCGTGCGCACCCGCGACCCGAGGTCGGGCACGGCCGGATAGGCATAACCCAGGGCGCCGGACGGGCACACGGTCGTGCAGGCGCCGCAACCCATGCAAAGGTGCGGCTCGACCGCGATGTGATCGCCGTCGGGGCGGATCGCGGCCGTCGAGCAAATGTCGATGCATAGATTGCATCCGGGCTGCTGCGAGCGGCTGTGCGCGCAGATCGATGCCTTGTACGTGAAATACTTGGGCTTTTCGAATTCGCCGACCGCGCCCAGCACGTCGACGATGACCATCGCCTGCGCTGCCGCGTCGTCGCCCGGATGCCAGTAGCCCTGCGGCGGCTGGTGCATCGCGAACGCCGGCTTGCGCTGCAGATCGAGCACGAGATCGAACGACTCCTCGCGCGCCGTTTGCGCCGCGGTGCGGTCGAAGTCGATCGCGCCGATGGCGCCGCATGCGATCACGCACTGACGGTGGTCCCGGCAGCGGTCGAGGTCGATCTGGTAGCTGGCGTCGATCGCCTCTTCGGGGCATGCGCGGATGCACGCGTTGCACCGGGTGCACAGGTCCAGATCGATCGGATTCTCCTGAACCCACTGCGCGCTGAACTCGCCCAGCCACCCCGAAAGCCGGGTGAGCTTGCCCGAGCAGATCGGGTAGTCGCGCTCCGGCGGCAGCTCGTTGCCGATCGCCCGACCCGTGATCAGCACGGTGACGTCGAGCCGGTCCTTCAGCGCCTCGGCCCAGTACAAGGCCGCACCTGCCGGGCCGACGATCAAGAGCCGCCCTTCCGATTTGAATGCGACGCGCGGGACCGGCTGCGGCTCGGGCAGCGCCGCCATCGCCAGCAAGGCCGCGATCTTGGGCGTCGCGGCGCGCGCTTCGGCCGACCAGCCCGCATTCTCGCGGATGTTGACGAAGCGGATCGTCTGCGTCTTGCCCGAATCCTCGGCGACGTCGCCGAATACGCGCGCTTCCTGCGTGCAAGCGACCAGCAAGTCTCCTTCGGCGCGGTCGGCGAAGCGGGCGAGCTCCTTCTGGCAGAGCTCGGTGTGCAAGGGCAGCGGACCGGCGAGGTCAAGCACGCGCGCGAGCGCCGCGGCGTCGAGCGGCATCGTGCCGTTGCAGCTGCAGACGTGGATTGTCTTGTCGGCGGCGCTCATGCTTTCTTGCCGCCTTGCGGGTCCGCCTGCCGAACCGGGTCCGGCTCGGCTGACTCGTCGACTGCGCCCGGCAGCGATCCCGGGTTCGCGTCGCCGGTGCCGTCGGATATCGCGATCGCCGCTGCCGCGCCGGGCGATGCTTCCGGCTCAGCCTGCTCGGTAGGCTCGACGACGTCGACGACGTGCCCTTCAGCGTTCACTTCGGTTTTCGGCGGATTGAAGATGTGCCGTGTATGCAACAACTGCTTCATCATCTCCGGTGAAATCGGATCGGGCTGCGTGTAATCGCCGACGTAGACGTCCAGACCGTCCATGATGTTGAAGCGCGGATCGCGAAACAGCTGCTTCAGCGCCGCGCGCTTGGTCGCTTCGGCGACGCCGGGCTTGAAAAACGCCGCGAATTCCGAATCGATAGTCAGCGACTCGATCGGCGGCAGCGGCGCCTCGGCGTTCTGCGGCACGGGCCCTGCTGCGTGCGCGGGCTGCGGCGGCGGCGCTGCCGTAGCGACCGGCTCGGACGGAGCGTCGCGCGGCGCCGTCTCGGCCCGCGCCGCCTCGAGCTTGCGCCGCGACCAGCGCTTCAGCGAAAGGCGCTCCGGCTGTTGTGCGATGTTGTCCGGCTTATCGTTCATCGCTTCAGGCCTTGGTCGGCGCATCGGAGACCTTGCGCGCGCTTGCGTCGCGATGCTGGTCGTCGCGCTCGTAGAGCTCGTTGCGCCGTACCTTGCGCTTGGGCTCGGGCTTGTAGTTCGCCGCGACGTACGGCTGCATCCACGCCAGCAATTCGGCAAACAGCGGAACCGCGTCGACCATCTCACCGCCGTCCATCAGGCGCGCCGCCTCGTTGTAGCTGACGGTGACGAGCTGGGGTTTGGCCGACAATCCGTCGGCGGCGATGCGCTCGGGCTCCAGCATGCGCCACATGACAAAGATCTTGGGCTCCGGTGCGGTGATGTTCAGAAAATAACCTTCGCATTCGGAGGCATGCAGCTCCACGCCGAATCCGGTGAAGCGCCAGCGCGTGCCGGTCGCATCGTCGGACAGCTTGACCGCGACTTCGAGCGGACTATCGTCGCGCTCGACGGTGCCGACCTGCCATTTTTCGCTCGTCCAGCGGTTGGCAAGCGTGATTCTTTCGATGACGACGGCGACGGGAAACCGCAACGCTGGCATGGCCTTTTTCCGGATCGCGGCACGATTCGCGAGAGCAGCAATCATACGCCTGTGTGCATCGGTGCGTGCCGTCTGCTACCATCGTCGATCGCATCGCCGCCCCACTGCGAATTTTCGCGAACTTTCGTTTTCATGGCCAGAATCATTCCTCTCACCGATGCCCGCGCGCTCGGCGACACGCTCGCCGCCGCGCGCAGCGCGCCCGCGGTCACGCCGTCCGGCATGCTCGCCGACACGCGCGGCCGGATGTTGCGCGACTTGCGCATTTCGGTGACCGATCGCTGCAATTTCCGCTGCGTCTACTGCATGCCGAAGGACGTCTACGGCCACGATTATCCGTTCCTGCCACATGCGGAGCTGCTGACGTTCGAGGAGATCGCGCGGCTCGCCCGCATCTTCAAGGCGCATGGCATCGAGAAAATCCGCCTGACCGGCGGCGAGCCGCTGCTGCGCAAGCATCTGGAGCGCCTGGTGGCGATGCTGGCCGACATCGGCGGCCTCGATCTGACCTTGACGACCAACGGCGCGCTGCTGGCCAAAAAGGCGCGCGATCTCAAGGCAGCCGGCCTCGACCGGGTTACCGTGAGCCTGGACGCTCTGGACGACGCAGTGTTCCGCGCGATGAACGACGTCGATTTTCCGGTCGCGCGCGTGCTCGAAGGCATCGACGCCGCGGCCGCCGCCGGGCTCTCGCCGGTCAAGATCAACATGGTCGTCAAGCGCGGCACCAACGAGCAGCAGATCCTGCCGATGGCGCGGCATTTCCGCGGCAGCGGGCACATCCTGCGCTTTATCGAGTACATGGACGTCGGGCACACCAACGGCTGGCGGATGGACGACGTCGTGCCGTCGGCCGAGGTGATCGGCATCGTCGGCCGCGAGCTTCCGCTGGAACCAATCGACGCGAACTACCCGGGCGAAGTCGCGGCGCGCTGGCGCTATCGCGACGGCAGCGGCGAAATCGGCGTCATCTCCTCGGTGACGCAGGCATTCTGCAAGGACTGCACGCGTGCCCGGCTCGCCACCGACGGGAAGCTCTATACCTGCCTGTTCGCTACCACCGGGGTCGACCTGCGCGCGCTCGTGCGGGGCGGCGCGACCGACGACGAGATCGGCAACCATGTCGCCGTGATCTGGTCGCGGCGCGCCGACCGCTATTCGGAAATCCGCTCGGAAAACACGCGCGCCCTGCCCAAGATCGAGATGAGCTACATCGGCGGTTGAGCAAACCGAGGAAGCCGAAGCCGACGAGGCGTCGGTTTCGAAACGGCAACACCATGCACATCAAAGCGCTGATCGAATTCCTGCAAGGGCTCGAGCAGAACAACAATCGGCCGTGGTTCATCTGGAACAAGCCGGCGTACGACGTGCTGCGCGAGGAGTTCCAGGCGCTGGTCGGCGACGTCGCCGGACGGGTGGCGAAATTCGACCGCGCGCTGGGGCCGGTCGATCCGAAAAAGGCGATGTTCCGCATCTACCGCGACACCCGCTTTTCCAAGGACCGCACGCCGTACAAGACGCACTTCAGCGCGGCGCTGAACGACCGCGCCAAGCGTGGCTTGGCTCCCGGCTACTACTTCCACATCGACTACCAGGGGACGCTCCTGGCCGGCGGCGGCATCTATCGGCCCGAGCCGGCGCTGCTCAACCGCATCCGCCGCCATATCGCGGCCAAGCCCGCGAGCCTGACGCGGATGCTGCACGAGCCGCGTTTCGCCAGGACCTACGGGGGTTTCTCGGACGAAGACGCGCTCAAGCGACCACCGAAAGGGTTCGCCGCGGATATCCGTCACATCGAGGCGATCAAATTGAGGCACTATTTCGGCATGATCGAAGTCGACCTCAAAAGACGCCCGCCGACGGACCTCGCCGCCGACTTGAGCCGCTACTTTCGCGATCTCCTGCCGCTGATGACGTGGCTGCGCGGCGCCGTCAAGGAGCCGCAGCGGTGAACGCGCCGAACGAGCCCTACCGGCCGCTGCTGTCCGACGCGGCGCGGCCATCGACGTTCAACGTTCCGGCGGTCGACGAAAACGGCGCGACGCGCGATACGCCGATCGCCGGCGAACATCCGTTGACGCTCTACGTCGACAAGCGCGAGATCCTGACCCTGATGACTCTGGGCGCGGCGCCCGAGGCGCTCGCTATCGGCTACCTGCGCAACCAGCGGCTGCTCGACCGGATCGAGGACATCGTATCGGTGCAGGTCGACTGGGACGTCAACGCGGTGGTCATCAACACGCGCAGCGGCTTGAAGGATCTCGAGGCCAAGCTCGGCAAGCGGACGACGACCAGCGGCTGCGGTCAGGGCACGGTGTTCGGCGATCTGATGGACGAGATCGACTCGGTCCGGCTGCCTGCCGACGCGATGCTCACCCGCGCCACGCTCTACGCGCTGCTCGATCGCGTCCGCGTGCACGAGACGATCTACAAGCAGGCGGGCGCCGTGCACGGCTGCGCACTCGCCACCAACATGAACGGCGCGAGCGAGATCCTGTATTTCGTCGAGGACGTCGGCCGGCACAACGCCGTCGACGCGATCGCGGGACGGATGTGGCTGGACCGGGTCGATGGCGGCGACAAGATTTTCTATACGACCGGACGACTGACTTCCGAAATGGTGATCAAGGCCGCGCAGATGGGCATCCCGTTCCTCGTCTCGCGTTCGGGACTGACGCAGATGGGCTACGAGATCGCGCAGAAAGTCGGCATCACGATGATCGGCCGCGCCACCAACAAGCATTTCCTGCTGTTCACCGGCGGCGAGCGCTTTCGCGCTGAAGCGTGATGAACACCTTCGTTCCGCCCAACCATCCTATGCCCGCGCGGTCGATCACCGGACTGGTGCTCGCCGGCGGCCAGGGGCGGCGCATGGGCACCGTCGACAAGGGGCTGGTGCCGCTCGCCGGGCGGCCGATGGTCGCCCACGTTCTCGAGCGCCTGGCGCCGCAGGTCGACGACATCCTGATCAATGCCAACCAGCACACTTCCGAATACGCGGCGTTCGGCCACCGGGTGATCGCCGACACGATCGGCGGCTTCGCCGGCCCCCTCGCGGGTCTGCAGGTCGGGCTCGCCAACGCGAGTCACGCGCTGGTCGCAACCGTGCCCTGCGATTCGCCGTTCCTGCCTGCCGACCTGGTGGCGCGGCTCGCGGCCGCAATGAATGCCGCAGGATGCCAGCTCGCCGTCGCGCGCACCTTCGACCAGCCGCACCCGGTGTTCGCGCTGGTGCGCCGCGCGGTGCTGCCGCATCTGACCCATTATCTCGAGGGCGGCGGGCGCAAGATCGACGCCTGGTATTCGGCGCTCTCCATCGTCGAGGTGCCGTTCGACGACGAGGCCGACGCCTTTCGCAACATCAACACCACCGACGAGCTCCGACAAGCCGATGCCTGAAACGATGACCGCGACGACGAGGACGCTGCGCGATGCGTCTTGCGCCGACGACTACGATCCGAACTCGATGCCGGTAGCCAAGGCGCGCGAGCTGATCCGCACGTTCCTGACGCCGATGAGCGCGATCGAGCGCGTGCATGTTCGAAGCGCGCTCGGCCGGGTGCTCGCCGCCGATGTGATTTCGCCGATCGCCGTGCCCGGTCACGACAATTCGGCGATGGACGGCTATGCGGTGCGCTTCGCCGATCTCAAGCCGGACGCCGAGACGGTGTTGAAGCGGATCGGCGAGTCGTTCGCCGGCAAGCCGTGGGCAGGCACGATAGGGCCCGGCGAATGCGTGCGCATATTCACCGGCGGCGTGATGCCGCAGGGCGCCGACTCGGTGGTCATGC
>Ga0070713_100000698_pt1 | contig 21577 bp, 16 predicted proteins | sample LARL82metaG_FD_65465 | JGI IMG/M metagenome (GOLD analysis project Ga0070713, IMG submission 65465) | Corn, switchgrass and miscanthus rhizosphere microbial communities from Kellogg Biological Station, Michigan, USA - LAR L8-2 metaG | ecosystem: Host-associated > Plants > Roots > Rhizosphere ...
GGACCGAAGAACGAGTACTCGTTGGTGGTCAGGTAGACGCCGTTGGCGTCGGAGCCGATGTGGGGGAAGTCGCCGAAGCATGCCGTCGGGTTGGTGGCAAATGGCGGCACGCTGTACGGGGTTCCCGCGGAGCAATGGTGATTCGGAGTGCCGTCGGTGCCGTCGTCCTGCACCGGGATGCGGTACACGGTCCAGGCGCCGAGGGGATCCTGGGTGTTGCTGACGGCCAGGTCCAGGTGGTTGGTGCCGGTGAAGTGGTCCAGCCCGTCGTCGCTGAGGTGCGGGACGGTGTCGAGCGTCAGCACGTCGACGAACCAGTGTCCGGTGGCGGCGTCGAACATGCAGCTCGGGTCGGTCACGAAGGGACCGAACACGATCTTGCTCGGATCCGCGTTGCGGATGATCGACGGCCCGTAGCCGAAGAAGTGGTTCAGCGAGTTGGGCTTGGTGAGCAGCGGGGTACCGGAGGTCGTGTAGACCTGCTCGACATCGTTGAGGGTCTCCATGACGCGGGTGTTGCCGCTGCCGTCAGTGCCCACGCAGAGGCCCTGGTCGGGCGGCTCGAGGCTGAAGGCGTTGCCGCCGTCGCTGGAGCCGAAGCGCTGCTGGAAGTGGTTGAGGCCGCTGAAGCTGGCCACCAGGCCCGGTGTGCTGCCGGTCACCGGCTTGGGCTGCGCGACCGCTCCGACGGGGGTCGCGTCGCCCGGAGCGGTGTCGCTGCGGTCGGAGACCACGCCGCCGTCGTCGCCGCTGCTGACCGGCGCGATCTCCGGCTGCTGGACGGCGTCCGTCGCCGAGCCGCTGGTGGCGCTCGACCCGCTGGTCGTCCCCGAGGAATGGATGGTCCGGGTGAGCCCGTGGACACCCGAGGCGGCCACGGACACCGGCCCGGTGCTCAAGGCCGCCGCCACGATGGGCACTGCCGCCAGCCCGGCGGTCAACAGGCGCGTGCGCGCCACGAATCGACGTTCACTCATTGCTGCCCCTGCTTCTCCCGTGGAATTGACCCTGACGATCATCAACGGCCCTGGTTCCCCGTGCCAGGGCGGAGCATGACAGTAACTCCCGGGGATCGCCCTGTCTACCGCGAGCACGAGAAGGGGAGGCCCGCACCGCGCAACCGCGAGGTGAGGCCTATCGACTCAGCTCCCGCAAGGCGCGGCCGTCCACCCATGCCGCCCACTCGTTCGAACACAGGATGTGCGCCCAATCCCCGGAGCGCTCGGTGACCTGCAGGTCGAGCCTCGGGTCGAGCCGATCCACCGGTGGCCGTGACGGGTTGGGCGCGTCCCAGGCATCCAATCCACCCGTGGGCACGATGTGCGTCGCCAGGTAGGCGACGGTCGGGACCGCCGCACCCGCACCACGCGGGCCAGCGAGGGCAAGGCGATGCCGGCGACCAGGCCGGTCACCAGGGCACGCACCAGGATGGCGGTGATCGGGAAGCGCCTGCCGTACCCCTGCAGCAGCACCACCACCCCGGCCGCCCCGACCAGCCCGCCGGCCATGCCCAGCAACAACGGCTTGCCGAAGACCGCGTTGGCCGCGTCGATGCTGCTCCGCTCCGCAGGAGTGGCATAGATCCACATCACCGCGTCGACCGGGTCCTTCTGATCGCCGGCGGTAACGGCGCTGCCGACGACCACACCGCCCAGGCCGATCACCGCCGCCGCCAGCCCCGCTCCGCCGACCGGTGTGCCCAGGGGACTGCCGGCGACGTCGACCAGCGCCGCAGCTGCCCGAAGAGAAGGAAGCCGCCACCCGCGGCCGCCGCGGCAACCAGAAGCCTGGCCGCAACTCCGCGTGCGGCGGACAGACGGTCCACGAGAGGCCTCCTTCCGGTTCCGCTCTTACACATGCGCGCCGGAAAACGGTCCACCGCATCGCGTCAAGGACAACCCTGTCCCTGACAAGGGGAATCCGCCGGGCTCAGCTCTCCAGGGCCAGCTTGTCTATCCTCGGCAGCTGAGCGCTGTGCGCTCAATTCAGCTGCCGCGTCAGGGCGGCACGGACCGTCCGATGGCCCGGCAGCCCCGGTCAGCGGTAGCATGGCAACGTGGCCGTCCACCCAGATCCCGACCCGATCGACCGTGAGATCGAGCGGGTGCTTGCAGAGAATCCCGGGCTCCTCGACAGGCTGCGCGAGTGGGACCGTCGCTTCAAGGCCGGCGAGGTTTCGGCCGACGAGTTCGTAACCACCGAGGATGTGCGCAAGCGGCTGGGGCTGGAGTCCGTCCCCCGTCGCCGGGACGTGGATACCAAGTCGAACCTGCCTCCTGAGTGAGACTCATCTGGAGCACTCGGGCCCTGCAGGACCTCCGAAGCGCCGCTGAGTGGTCGCTAGCCTAGGCCGCTGCCGTGGTCAACGCCATGGAGTGGATGGCTGAGGCAGGCTTCTCTCTCGGGCGCGATGTTCCCGACAAGGCCGCCCGCTACTGGCCAGTCCCGCCACTCGGCGTGTTCTATCGCGTAGAGGGAGACTGCCTCTACGTCCTGGAGGTCATCGACGTTCGCCGGCGAGGGAAACCCTGGTGATATGCGTCAGTCCCGAATCGAACGGCGTTCGGTCTGAACCGGCCTCGCAGCCAGCCTTTTCTGACACTGGGTGGCGGCCGCCCGTCACGCGGAGTGCTGTTGTTTGACTGGCGTTGGCCGGTGCTGCAGCGGAACGTGCGCCGGCGCCTACGACTCCAGGGCCAGCTTGTCCATCGTGGGCGGCTGAGCGCTGTGCCAGCCATCGATCTGAGCGTGGCGTAGCCGAGCGTAGGGCCGTCAGTCTTGCGCTGAAGGTGTGCCTGAGAGTCATGTGCAGTCGCTGGGGCCGGTTCGAGCACGGCGGTCTGCCGCGGAAGACCGGAACCCTATTCGATGCCCTCGGAATTGCGAGATTGGCTCGGCGCGCTGGCAGCGGGCTCGGCTTTCCCTGCGGCACTCTCTGTGACCCGCTCCGAGGCGGGCGGGCCACAGATGAGCCACGAATAGTCTCTTTGCGGCCGATGCGGATTTGTCGGTCGGGGTGTGGCTCGACAGCGGCGGCTGCCTCAGACTTGCATCACCCGGCCTCATGAACGGCATGGCGCAGGAGGCTCCGGAGGGTCCGCCGGCCCGGATACCGTCCAAACGTAAACGGCGGGAACTTGCTCCCGCGCACCCACCCGTTTGAGGTGTCAGCGACCCAGCACGCTACCTGTGTGCCCGAGACGGTCATGCTCCAACCCTGCGGAAGTTCCCGGTCGGTGCGCTTCTCTCGGCGAATGGTTCGGGTGACCTCTGCGTTCGCGTGAGGAAAGACGAACAGGAGGGTGGCCCAACTGCCCTTCATGAACCCGTAGCCGATTGTCTGCCAGTGCTTCGAAGCGGCGTGCCACTGCTTAAGGTCAGCATAGAAGGCGTCAACGACCTGAGTGATGCCTGCAGAGAGCGCGGCGTCGCCATCAACGAGCCCGCAGTACGACATCGCACCGAGGCGACGATGTCTCACCACCGCCTGAACAGGTCCATGGGAGTGATGCACTGCCGTTCCGCCTCGCGCAATGAGCTGCCGTGCGATGAAGCGGATGATCGCGTCGGTGCCAGGGGTTGCCTCTGCACCGGCGGTCAACATGAACTGAAGGATCCATTGTCGCCGTAGGTCCCGGCCTGCCCGGTGTCGGGATTGAAGTCCCCACACCCACCTGCATTCATTGGCACGAAGGGGGTGTTGTCGGTGACTGTTTGGACCACCGCGCCGGCGACTCCGCTACCTATCGCCGCACCTACGCCAGCGCAGAGAATGGCACCGGGGCCGAACTCGACGCAAAGAGCAGCTCCTGCGCCGGCACCCGCCAACGCACCGCCGACGTTGGCCGCGCCCGCTGCGATCGCGTGTCCGACGCGGGTCGGTTCGGAGAGGTCGGAGTTGGTCAAGTAATCCTGGAGGCTGGCGAGAGCAGCGCCGGCACCGAGGCCGGCAAACCCAGCCGCTTTTGAGCACTGTGAAACGCCGCGTCCGAAATCCTCAAGGACACCATGCCACACTCCGCGCCCCGGCCCGTCTTCACCCTACTGGTCCAGTATTTGCGCACGGCGGTGGGGATCGGCCAACAAGCTGCCTGCCGTTCCCAGGGCTACGGAGAACCCACTCACCACCGTGGATGCATCGACTCCCCAAGCGTCAAGACCCGTTGGGTCGACGTGGCCCAGTGGGTTGTCATAGCCGTAGCCGTAGGGGCTGCCCGTCACCGCGGCTGCGGGGTCGCGGGAGAGGAACTGCGCCGTCGACGGGTCGTAGTAGCGAGCGCGCAGGTAGTAGAAGCCGCTTTCGGCGTCGCGGTATTGGCCGGCATAGAGGAGCGGAGTGGCGGCTGTGCCCGTCGAGGACGTCATGTTGCCGCTGGGGTCGAAAGTGAACGTCGCGGTGATGGCGCCCATCGCGTCGGTCAGCAGCCGGGTCGAGCCGAGTTGATCGGTCGAGTAATAGTCCACCGTCCCTGACGACGAAATCTGCTCGATTGGGCCAAGCGGTCCGTCGATGTAGCTGTTCCCTCCATCGCTGAGGATCACGGGCGTCCGGCCGCTCACGTCCCACGCGAACGCCGTCGTCGTCGGGGCGCCGCCTGAGACGACTGTCTTCCCCATGCGCAGCCCGTCACCGTCGTAGGTGTACGTGGCTGACACGGCGGAGCTGGCATACGCGGTGAGGCGGTTGGCCTGGTCGTAGGCGAAGGTCGCCACCGCGGTGCCACCCGGCGGAGTGGTCGCCGTCCGGTTGCCGCGCGGGTCGTAGGTGTAGGTCGCGGCCGTGGCAGGCCGCAGGGCGACGAGCAGCCCGGCGAGCTGAGTGCTCGTCCCGAAGGTCGCCGTCCGGGTCCCGGAGGCGCCCGCCGCTGTCAGTGCTTGGTCGGAGAGCGAGGAGGACACCAGCGGAAGGGTACTCATCGCCGCCTCCGCCGTCATCCCGGTGGGCGGCGTCCACGCTGCCGCGGTGGCGTTGCCGCTGGCCCCAGAGACCATCAGGAGCGTGTCGGCTGGCGTGGTCGTCGTGACTGACGGCGCCGTGAGGTTCGTCCCGCTCGGGTTGGCTCCCGAGGACTGCGCGTCGACGGGCGAGGTCGCATCGACGCCGCGGTAGACAGCGAGGACCGCCGCCTTGGGGAAGAGGCCGCCGTACGGGATCACCACGGCGATGTCGCCTGGCACGACCGTATGCCGCCAGACGATCGTCTCTCCGGGGGCGGTGCCGCCCGAGGTCGACGTGCCCACCTGCGTGTATCCGGCCGGCGTCCCCACGGTGTCCGCCGCCGCCTGAGTGCTGGCGACGATTACCTGATCCCCGGCCGCCACGCCGGCCGGCAGCGGGAGGGTGAGCGCGGGGCTCGTCCCGGCGTCGCCGCCCGAAGCGGTGCCGACGAGCGAGATCGGCGAGCGGGTCACCGTCAGCTCGTCAGCGGCGTCGAACGCCTGCGAGGCGTTGCTGGGCTGCCGGGTGAGGTTATCGGCCGCGTCGTAAGCGTAGGCCCCGGCATTCAGCGAGCCGAGTTGGTTGAGCGGCGTGTAGCTGTAGCTGTGCGTCGAGGTCAGGTGCCCGGAGTCAGCCTCGGACGTGACCTGGCCGTCAGCATCGCGCAGGTAGGCCATGCTCGCCAACGTCCCGCCGCCCGTCGAGCTGTCCGTGATCGAGGCCAGGCGGTCGGCGTTGTCGTAGCCGAGGCTGGCCGAGACGGTGTTCGGATAGCTCTCCATCACCACGTTGGAGTCGGGGTCCGGGGTGAAGGCGGTCGTGTGGCCGAGCCAGTCGGTGACCGACGTGAACCGGCCGGCGTCGTCGTAGCCGCGGCTGACCACCTTGCCGTTGGGGTAGGTGAGCGCGGTGAGCTGGCCCTTGAGATCGTAACCGTACTGGACGGCGGCGCCAGCCCCGTTCTGATACGAAGTCATCCGGCCGAGCGAGTCGTAGGCCCAGTGCGAGGTCCCGCTGCCGTCGGTCATCTGCGTCCGCCGGCCGTCAGCGTCGTAGGTCATCCCGCCGACGTTGGGCGTCTTGTTGTCGCTGTAGCTGATCGAGGTCAGCTCGTTGGCGGCGTCGTAGCCGTAGGTCGTCGTCTGTTGCATCGGGTCGACGAGAGTGAGCCGGTTGCCGGCGCCGTCATAGGTGTTGGTCGTGGTGCAGCCGGTTGGACACGCCGTGGTCACCGGCGTCGTCTGCGAGGTCTCCCGGCCGAGGGCGTCGTACGCATAGGAGGTGATGTTCCCGGCGGCATCGACCTGATCCTTGACCGTGCCATCGGCGAAGTAGTCTGCGCGGAGGTCGGTTCCGTCCGCGCGGACGGTGTCAGTGCGCTCGTTGGCGAGGTCGTAACGGTACTGCGTGGTGTGCCCGTTCGGGTCAGTCACGCTGACGAGGTTGCGGTCAGCGTCATAGCTGCTGGTCGTGACGTGGCCGAGCGGGTCGGTGATCGTGCGCACGTCCCCGAAGCTGTCGAGCGCGCCGGTCTGCGGGTCCGTGTAGCTCAGCGAGGTCATGTACTGGCTGGCGCAGGCGCAGCCGGCGACGTTGCCCTTCGGGCTAACCGTCGAGGTCACCCATCCGACCGTGTTGTAGGCGGTCGTCGACTGGTCGCCGAGCGGATCAGTGACGCTCGTGCGATTGCCGTACGTGTCGTAGGCATCGTGCCAGACCTTGCCGTCGGGGTCGGTCATTGCGGTGACGTCGCCGGGATGCGTCGAATCGCCATAGGTGTAGGTGGTCGTCGCGGTCTGCGCCGGGCTGGCCCCGACCAGGGGCGTCGACCGGCTCAGCAGGTTGCCGTTGCCGTCGTAGGTCATCGTCGTGGTGACGCCGGCCGGGTCGGTGGTCGCGGTGAGGTCGTTCAGGCCGCTGGGGTCGTTCGGGCCGCCGTAGGTGTTCACCGTCTGGCGCCCGAGCCCGTCGGTGGTGGTCAGGGGGTTGCCATTGGCGTCGTAGGTGTAGTGGATGGCGTGACCGTCGGGGTCGGTGGCCATCGCGAGTCCGAGGGTCTGCGTGTCGTAGAGGTAGGTCCATGTCGCCGCCTGGGGCGTGCCGAAGCCGTGGGTTACCGCGGTCTTCACCCCATAGCTGTACTGCTCGACGCTGACGTTGCCCTTCGGGTCGGTGATCGTGGTCGTGCCGCCCGAGGCCGACGAGGGATCACCCGTGTACGCAAACGTGGTCGTCCGTCCCATGGCGTCCTGCTGGGCGATGACCCGGCCCGAGCCGTCATACGTGTTGGTGACTAGCGCGCCCCGGGGATCGGTCATGGTGAGGATGCGGTGACTGGCGTCGTAGGAGTAGTGGGTGGTGCCGCCGTTCACGTCGGTGACGTCGGTGAGATTGCCGGCCCCGTCGTTGTAGCCGAACCGGACCACGCGACCGATGGGATCGGTGACGCTGGTCAGGTGGCTGCCCGTGTAGGCGAAGGTGAGCGTCCGACCGGCAGGATCGGTGACCGTGGTCAACTGCCCGCTTCCGTTGTATGCCATCGAGGTCGTGTAGCCGTTTGCGTCGGCCTCGCTCGTCTCCTGCCCGGTGGCCGAGAAGGTGACGTGGTCGCGGGCTTGGCGGACGAACGTCCAGGTCCCATCCGTGTTGTGGCTCAACGTGGCCATGAACCGGGTCGCTGTCGGCGCGTAGCCACTGCCTGATGGGGTGAAGGTGACCTGACCGCCGTTCTCCTGCGAGATGGTCACGACGCCTGTGGTCGGGTCTTGCGCCAGCGTGTCCCCCGCGTTGAAGGTCCAACCGTAGCCCAGCGGGCCGTTCGCCGTGGAGCGTCCCGAGCTGTAGCTGCGGGTGAAGCTGAGTGGGACGCGGCCGGGAATCTTGATGTCGGCCGATGTCTCGGAGAAGGTTCCGTACGCTGTGTTCACCGGGTCGGCCCATTGACCCTCGAGGATCTGAGCCAGCCAGTGCATGAAGCAGGGCCAGCAGAAGTTCCCCTGCCCGTCCGGGTCCTCCTTGGGGGTCACCGCTCCACCCGCTGGCATAGGCTGTTTCGGCGTCAACTGCGCGACCTGGGTCATCGACCCCGCAACCGGCGCAGTGACGCACTCGCAGTTCGGATTCGTCGTCGTCCCGTTCGTGCCGTTGCCGACCTCGCCGTCGCCGTTGAAGCCCCATGCCCAGGGTGTGCCGTCGAGCCGCAGCGCCAGATTCTGGCTGTCGCCGCCAGCGACGGCGGTGACGCCGCTCAGCCCCGACGCCTCGACCGGCACCGAGTGGTACGTGTTGTTTGACGTGCCCCGATCCTCGGTGCCATTGCCCAGCTCACCGTCATCGTTCGCGCCCCAGGTCCAGACCGTGCCGTCCGAGCGCAGGGCGGCTGAATGCCGCCAGCCAGCGGCAAGCGCGACCACGTGCGTCAGGTCCTGGACCTCGACGGGCGTGGACCCGCCGGTCGTCGTGTCGTTGCCCAGCTCCCCGTAGGTGTTGTCGCCCCAGGCCCACACCGTCCCGTCCGAGCGCAGGGCCAGAGAGTGATCGTGGCCGGCCGCAACCGCGGTGATGCCGGTCAGTCCCGGTACCTGGGTCGGGGTGGTGACGTTCCCGTGGCCGGAGGGCGGGGGATCGACACCGACCTGGCCGGCGCCGTCCGTTCCCCAGCCCCAGACCGTCCCATCCGACTTCAGCGCCAGGCCGTGGTTGCCGCCGCCCGCGATCGCGGTGATCCCCGTCAGGCCGACGATCTCAGTCGGTGTCGCGACACAACCGCAGCCGGTCGGGCTGGGCGGCGTGGCCGCAAGCTGCGCCTCGTCATCCTCACCCCACCCCCACACGGTTCCATCGGCGCGCAGCGCGAGCGAGTCGTATTCCATGGCGGCGACGGCGGTGACAGTGGTGATGCCGGCGACGGCCGTTGGCATGGCTGAGCAGTCGCAGCCGGTGGTTGACTGACTGCCGTTCCCCAGCTCGCCTTCGATGTTGTCGCCCCACGCCCACACGCTCCCGTCCGATCGCAGGCCGAGGGAGTGGAACTCGCCAGCCGCGGCTCCGGTCACCGAACTCATCCCGAAGACTTGAACCGGAGACGGACTGCACTCGCATCCCACGGAGGACGGGGTTCCCATGCCCAGCTCCCCTTCGCCGTTCCACCCCCACGCCCACAGCGTCCCATCCGCCTTGACCGCGAGGGCGTGAAAGCCGCCGCCAGAGAGGGATGGAATCGAGCCGCTGTAGGCGTGGACCTGCGCCGGAGCCAGTGCGCTCCCGAGGCTCGCCACGGGAACAGCAACGGCGGCCAGACAGCCGGACCACGACCGCAGCCGGCGGGCTCGGGATGCGCGAGTGGGCGACGAGCTGTGCTCGTCACGGGTGCGACGGGTGTGCATAATCCCTCCTTGGGACGTAGGCGCACGTCGTCGTTCGCGGTCAGCAAGAGTCTGCAAACGTGACGCGCTGGTTCCGATTGGGGCCGAGCCCGTTACCGCGGGCTCGGCTCTTTAGAGAGCCTGTGCCAGTTCAGCGGCCGTCGGTGGGCCGCGATACGGCTAGGAAGGTGACGTCGTCGTGTTCCCTCTCAGCACGGGTGCCGCCCCCGCTCTGCCCGCTCCCTTCCGAGGCCCGGTGCGCCTCGTCCCATCGGATTGTCGGTAGTCGAAAGCCCGCCTGTCAAACGGGAGTCGTGCGGCAAGCCATCGCGCAGACGTCTGCGCCAGCGCTCAGCGATGGCGAGGTTTGAGCGCAGTTCGAAGCCGGCATCATGCTCACCATGGCGGCGATCGCCGCGTCGGTTCATTTGCTGACAGTGCCAATGCGGATTACACCCGCAGCGCTCAACTCGCCTTCTCGGACGCGGGCAAGGGGATGGGTGACGGGCGCCGCCACCGGGCGTCAACCACCTGTGGTCAGCAACGACGGACCGTCGTTCTCTCGACACCAAATGGCGGCCGCTACCGGCTGGTGGAGCCCATCTCCCGCCGTGACCCACCGTGACCCTCCCGCCCGTCCAGGGCTCTCCCGCTTGACCGGAGGTCAGACCTCCGTGCCCCGCCAGGGGCCTCGTGAGTGTAGACGGGTGGGGCGATGAAACCTTGCAAACACGCGAGAATTGGCGATAGAAGCGGATACCGTACCGATGGTCACTCTAGCGGGGTCCACTCGACCGCTGGCGTCCGATCAGCGCAGAATGACATGGTTCGTGGCGCCAGATGCCACGGGGCAAGGAAGGGAGCGCGATGGACGACGGGGCGGACGGAGGCAGCGTCCGCCGGCGGGGTCGGCGCGGATCGCGGAAGGGCGGGCGGTCCGGCGGACCGGGCGGCCGACCGCGGGTCGATGCCGTTCTCGGGCCGCTCGTTGGCCCGAAGGCTGCTGCCGTCAAGAAGTTGCCCGCCGAGCAGCAGCTCGCCCTCGCACTGGCGCGGCAGGGCTTCACGCGTGCAGAGATTGCCGAAACCCTGGGCGTGTCGCCAAGCGCGGTGAAGATGCAGCTCTACCGCGCTCGCAAGAAGGTCCGCGATCTGTTGCGCGAAGGAGGCCACGCGCCTGCGCTGGTTATCCTTCTGGCCCGGCACCTTCGCGGTATCGCCACGCGGCCTTGGCGATTGCGCCGGGCATCGTCACCCATACCAACAGCGATCGGTGGCGCCATGTCGGAGTCGCTCACACAGCTCGTCGCGCTGATGATCGTCGCCGCAGCGAGCGCGGGAAGCCTAGCGACACCGGCTTCCGCCGCGTCGTCCGCCGCTGACGTACGCGCCACGCCAGCTCCCTCGGCGACCCTCGTGGCGGCGCTGCACAACGATGCGCTGCAGACAAATCGAACCGGGGTCACGCACAAGAGCGCGCGTGACGCGGCGTCACCCTCGTTGCCTGCGGGTAACTCCGGCCTCGTGGCACGCCTTTCCCCGGGCAGTGAGACTCCAGAAGACGCGCAGCTCAAGTCCGCTGCCGCTGCGCCCGACACAGGCCACAACGCTCCTGTCATCGTCGCAGTAGGGATGGGGCGGTCGTGCGGGTGCGGCGTGTTGTTCGAAAGCACGGATGGTGGGGCGAGCTGGACCGCGGCGGATGTGCCTGTGCCGCTGGACGCGGCGCAGGTGGCGCTGCCGCCTGACTACCCAAGCGGTGACCCGCGGATCTTCCTGGGCAGCGAGGCCCTGGGCGGCGTGGCCGCGTACATCGTTCCGCGATTCGGCGAGGCGGCCATGCCGCTGCTCCCTGCGGGGCGCGTAGCGCTTGCCGCTGGGTTCGATCGCGGTGACGATCGCGCCTTCGTGGCAACCCGTACCGGCGTGATGGCTGTGGAAGTGGACAGGCCCGCGCTGCGGCTGTCGCCGCTGCTTTCGTACCCGCCAGTCGGCTCCGTGGCAAGCCTCGCCACGCCTGGGGATGCGAGCGGCGATGCGGTGCTCGTGCTGGCGCCGCCGTACTCGGTGACAGGTGCACCGGCACTGCTCGGCCCAACCCCGCAAGCGGCCGTGTTCGCCTGCGGTGCGGACGGCGCAACCTGCGTCCCACGAAGCTCGGTGCCAAGCGGTGCCTTGCAGATCGTCAGCGGTGCGTCTGGGCCGGATGCGGCGGTGTCATGGGGGAGCGGCGTGTCTCTGTCGCACGACGACGGCCGCACCTTCGTACCCGCTTCCGTGCCGCCAGGGGTTCTCGGGTGGGCAACGATGACGACGGGACGTGTGTTCGCCACGGTGACCCAAGGCACCGGCGTGACGGTGTGGTCGACGCCACTCAACGGTGGCCCTTGGACTCAGGCTGGCGCTGGTGATGACGACCTGGCGTTCAGCGCGTCGCTGTTCTCGGCGCCGGGCGGACGGCTGTTCGATCTCCTCGGCGGGGGCGGACTGCGGTGTAGCGCCGATGCAGGTGTGACCTGGCACAACCGTTGTTCATGAGGGCGAGGTGAGGGCCTGGTGGCTCCCGCCAAGCGGTCGCGGCGGGCGTCGCCCCGACCACTAGGGAGGCTCAGGGTATGCGGGAACGACGATGGGTTCGAAGGGTGCTGATTGCGAGCGCCATGGCGGCGGTGATCCTCACGACGATAGCGCCCGACGCCCTAGCGACGAGCATCACAGGGGGTATCACCGGCGGGGGGACGTGGGAGGGAACGCTGACCCTTCCAGTGTTCCCGTGTCCCTCGTTGAGTTGCGGTGGCAGCCTCACCGGAGTGTTCGTCGGATCGCTCAGCGGCCTCGACAACAACGGCAACCGCTACACCGTGATCTGGCCCGACCCGACCCAGCCAATGCCTGCCTCGAACCTCTCCGCGGCCTTCGGCTACGACGACCTCTGCCCGGTGGCGGCGACGGGAGAAGCTGGGGGTACGTTCGGCATCACCGGGGGATACGTCGATGACAACGGCATCGTGGCCCACGACGGGGCGATCTCCGGCGGCTTCGGTGGAACCCGTGTCGGTGCGCTCGTCGTGGTCATCCTCTCCGGCGAGGTGGTGACCGGAAACGGGACGACGCTGGGCACCCAACAACTGCCCGGCGCAGGTGTCGGAGCGTTCGTACCCGAAGGTGTCACGACGTGTATCACCGTCGGGTCAATCAGCGCCATCATCACAGGTGGTGCTCTACAACCGGAGTAGCCGGCTTACACGCACGCCTATCGCTCAGATTTTGATCTGTGCGTATCGTGTGCTGGACTGGTGGGGGTAATGGAGGGGAATACGCGGGGTGTGCTGTGGTGGCGGAGGGTGGAGCGCATGGGAGGCGAACGGAGAAGGTGGGGACGCGGGTGGGAGGCCGGGAGTTGGTGTAAACGAAGGGGACGTGAGGGCATGAGCGCAAGGAAGGCGGCCGGGGCGTCGTCGTAGGATGTCGGGGCTGCCCGGCGCCCGCCAGCCCGGCGGCCCCTTCTTCGTCCTCCTCGGACACCATGCCTCCCTCCGTCGCGTCGGCCTGTGCCCTTCGCTTCCCTGTACACCGCTCCTCTCATCCCTGTACATCCGCTCCTCTCGTTGTCCTGCACTCGCCAGCACACAGTTTCACCTACGGTGCGGAAGTAGGTCGGGTCCGGGGTGAGGCGCGCGCTTACCGCCGCCAGAAGTAGACGGGGTAGGCGAGGTAGGGCGTCGCGACGAAGATCATGAACAGCGCCCAGCCGACGTGCATCCACGCCGTTCCAGCGCGGAGCCGCTGCCGGTCACCGTTCATCCTCAGGCGGCGGAGCTGGCCGACCAACTCGGCCTCGCCCCGGAACGCCTCGGGATAGCCGCTCATGTTGGTGTCCGACCGTGGACGGAAGCGGATTGTCACGCCAAGGCCAAGAACGCACAGGACGACGGCGACACTCAGGGTGATGCACGGTGCCCACCAACCGGGGCGACGAGTGGCGAAGCCCACCGCGAGGAAAACGGTGAGCAGGGAGATCGAGAGGCCGGCGACGACTTGGTTTACGCTCCTGGCCCGTGCACCTCGGTCCTGCTCCTCCTCCAGCAGCTCTTGGTTGCAAGCGATCATCCATTCGAGTTCCGCACGCGTGGTCCAGCCGTTCAAGAACGCGAGCTGGCCTTCCGCCTCGTCGGGCGGATCGGGGAGGTACTCGATGAGCTCCATCCGCTTGAAGAAAACCTCGTCACGACGACGGGATGACGGCGCCTTGGCCTCCCGGCGGCGAGCCGAGGACGCTCTGCTCACCGGAGGCGAAGCCGGGACTTACGCTGCGCCTTGCGCAGTTGCTGGGCGCGCTTGACAGCGACGATCGCCAACGGCATCGGAGCCCAGGTCATGACAGTCGGGTGGAAGAGGGTGCCGGGCGGCGTCTGATGGAGACGGATCAGCATCGCGACCAGGCCGGTTTCGCCCATGGTGAATGCCGAGAGGAGCAGCAGCCAAGGGCACGCCTGGCCAAGCAGGCCTCGAAGCCGAACGACGAGGGCATATCGCTGCGTCTCGTTCGTCGTCAGCGCGACCACGCTGAGGACGGCGCCGAGTGCCTGGAGCATCAAGCCGGCCCACGCCACGAAGAAGCCCTCCCATGACAACACCGAGCGACGCGGTCGAGCATGACCGGCAAGGCCCGGGGACGACCCGAGTCTAGAGTGGTCGCCGTGACCCTTTCCGGCTTCCCCCCTCAGGGCGGCGTTGTGGGCGGGACGATTGCAACGGTGTCCGGGATGCGGTAAGGCGTGGCGCGGCCGTTCCCTGCACGGCGGTCCGGTGGCTGGATCAGCCCGGCGGCGACGAGCGCCTGGAGCGACTGCCAGACGCGGCCGGGGCCGGTGCCGAGCAGCGCGCAGAGCTCCGGCTGGGTGACCCGCGCGTAGCCGGTGTCGTCGAGATGGGCAAGCAACGCGAGCAGGGTGGCGAGCTGGGCGCCGGGCAGCCGCAGTCCGGCGATGTGCCGTAGCGCGTGCTGCGAGACGAGGATCGGGCGGGCGGTTCCCTCGGTCATGACCACATCGTAGTGTGCTTCGCCACCGTAGGTGAAACTGTGTGTGCAAGCGGGAGTGGGGCGAAGCGGAGGGGCGTGGACACGACAGCGGTGTGTTGGTGGTGCGTGTGGGCGCGGGAGACGGTGCGGGAGGTTGGCGGTGACAGGGCTGGTGTCAACGGCTGCGAAGGTCCGGAGAAGAAGGCGCAGACACCCGCAAGTCAGCCCGAGCCGAGGCGGTATGTTGGGAGCGGTCGCGTAGAGCGGCACATCCTCCTGCCCCACCCGGCGGGTCTCCGTCACGGAGGCCCGCTTTTCTTTTGCCCAGCGCTGCCCGACGCCCGGCTGGTTCGCGGGCGCCGTGTACACGCCGTGTACACGGCCGCGGCAGGCCGCGCACACGGGTGTGCGTGATCTGTTGGTGACTCGACCCCCGACCGCCGCCGCCCCTGTGCGCGATCTGTTGGAAATCGTTTGGTGGCGTCTGGTTGCCTCCTGCTTGTCGGCGCCGATTACGGCGCACACCGAGCACGGAGGAACCGATGGGAGCAGCAGAGGGCGCGCGTGGCGGGGCGCGACGTCGAGGTAGCCGATCGCGGCGACCTCACTCACAGAACGCTCACAGGCGAGCTGGCGGCCGATGTGTCCAAGAAGTGTCCACGGCCCCGGGTACGCCTGTGAGTGATCTGAGAGCGGCGTCGCATTCACTGGCGGCGCTTCACGACCACGGCGCCCGGCGGTGGCGCCACACGGAGGACCGACCACGGGAGATCAGGAGCACCGCCGCGGCGCACAGCGCGCGCGGCATGGGCACGTCTTGGGCAGGACGCCTGGCGGTGTCGCAGATCGGCGCCCGCCGAGGATTTGGGAGTACGGGCACCACAGGGCACGCCCCGCAAGCAAGGAGGACACAATGACGGCCAGATACCAGCGACCACGCACAGGCGGAGCGAGGGAGGACGGCGCCCGGCGGTGGCCGGAGCGCATCGACCTGCGGATCAGCATTCGCATCGACCTGCGGACGCCCCGTACCCCTAGACGCGAACCCCCACCCGTCGTCCTGTCGCCCGGAGATCCTTTGCTGGGCAAGGACGATGACGAGTGGGTGCCCTGACGTGCGTGCCCGGACATATGTAGATATGAATAGAAGGGGGCTGTTCCGCACGCGGAGCGAGGGCGCAGGGCTGATGCATCAGGTGCTCGGCCGACTGTCGGATCGGGATCGTCTCATCGTGCGGCTGCTGTACCGCCATCGTGTGCTGACCACCCAGCAGGTGTGCGCTGCTGCGTTCCCGAGCGTGCGCCGCGCGGAGATGCGGATGCGCGACCTGCACGAGATACGCGTCGTGGACCGCTTCCGGCCGCTCGTCGCCACCGGGTCGGCGCCGTACCACTGGGTGCTCGATGAGGTGGGGGCCTACGTCGCGGCGTGGGAATGCGGGCTCGACCTGGCGAAGTCGGGGTGGCGCCGCGACCGGGCGCTCAGCGTCGCCGCGAGCCCGCAGCTCGGCCACCTACTCGGCGTCAACAGCTTCTTCATCGCGCTCATGCGCGAGGCGCGGGAGCGGCCCGGACGCCGCCTGGCCGAGTGGCTGTCGAGCGCGCAGTGCGCCGCCGTCCATGACAGCCTCTACAGCGGTCGCATCCGGCCGGACGGGTATGCGGTGTGGGCTGAGGGAGGCGTCCGCCTGCCCTTCTTCGTGGAATACGACTGCGGCACCGAGCGCCTGGAACGCCTGCGGGACAAGCTCCGCGGCTACGACACGCTCGTGCAGTGGATGGACAAGTGGCCGGACCAGTACGGAGAGGACGGGGGCCGGCCGTACGCACGCCTGGTGCTGTTCGTGTTCCGCACCGCGGGGCGCGAGCTGGAGGCGCGGCGTGCCTTTGGCGATCCGCCCGTGTGCGTGGCGACGGCGGTGATTCCCGAGGGAGCGGAGTGCAACCCGGCGGCCGAGACGGTGTGGTCGCCCGCCGTGCCGGGGACCGCGCGCCGGCTGCGGCTTGTCGAGCTTGCCACGCGCCAGGCGTGGCAACCGGGCGTGCCCGTCGCGCCACCGGACGAGCCCCGGCGGCGCCGGCACATCGATCACCCCGCCGACGCTGCGCTGGCCGCCTACTTCGGGGAGGACGACGACCACCCCGCCGCGGCGGGCGCGGGAAGTGGCGAGACCGAGGCCTGGTGAGGCAGGTCGCCGCGGCAATTGTGATCACGATGCAATCAGGTCGGCCCCATGATGACGGCATGACTCCCACCCAAGGTGGGAGGAGAGGAGGACCAGCGTCGCGACGCGGCGGCTCAGCCGCCCTGCTCTCGCGCGCGCCTGTCCAGCTCCAGATCGGCCACGCGCACGTCAAACGCGAGCGCCAAACGACGCGCGGCGCCGACCTGACCAAGACCGCCACGCCGCCCGGTGTTTCTCCGTGCTGCATCCCGGCGACCGAGGGACGGTGCCGGGGAGTAAACCGCACGGACGGGTGACGTGTCCGTGGTAGCGCGCCTCCGACCCGACTCTGACGCCCAGCTCACGCTGCCGATCTTCGGCAGCCCGGAGCGACGGGACGGTGGCGATGCTCAGCCCTGCCATACAACCGCGCCACCCACGGTAGAGCCTGTAAACCTCCGCGGGGTGAGCGTCACCCTTCGGGGCAAAGGCGTGAGCCGGCTTGCGATGCCGGAGTCGCGGTCCGGCGCAGCGGAAGCCACACTGCGCGGGCGAATCGGAGCCTTCCGGCTCCATGCGACTCATGACAGCCGCGAGCTGACAACGGCCGCGCGCCACGCGTTCATGAGTCGTTTCGAGCGAGAAGTAGACCCGGCCGGCGTTCTCGATGCTGCGGAGCGTGAACGTCGCGCGCTCTACGCCCGGCGCGAATACTTCACGCGCCTAGCGCTGGCGTCGGCCAAGAGCCGCCAACGACAGTCGTCCTGAAAGGCTCCCGGCGGGTCAGAGGCGGTCGCCGAGCGAGAGACGCCGATGCGCTGCAACGGCCCGCTCGACGGCCGCGCTGGCGCCGTACCGACGCAACATCGTAGGGCTACGCCAGCCGGCGAGCTTCATGAGGTCCGTCTCCTGGCCTCCCTCGGCGAGGAAGTGGTGGGCGAAGGCGTGCCGGAGCATGTGCGGGTGGAGTCCCTGGATGCCGGCCTCCTCACCGCGCTTGCGAACGATCTGCAGGACCCCCGAGTCGGTGAGGCGCCCACTCCGGCCGAGCCAGAGGTAAGGCGCGCGCGCGTGAACGTGTCGGCCACGGACACGCAGGTAGCGGTCGATCGCCTCGCACGTCTTGGCGCCGATGGGCAGCAAGCGCTCGCGCCGGCCCTTGCCCATGACTCGGAGGAGTCCTTGCGCCAGGTCGACGTCGTTGATCGTCGGGTCGTCGGGGTTCCACCGCAGGTTGGTGACCTCGGCTCGGCGCCCACCCGCGTCGATCAGGACGCGCAGCAACGCCTGGTCGCGCCGGTCGGTGAATGCCTGCTCGCTCAGGCGCGGCACAGCTCCGGCGTGGGCCGTCCGCGTCCTCCGGCCGCCGCACGTCGCCAGCAGCGCGCGTAGTTGACCCTCGCTGAGGACCGGCACGGGCTGCTCGGGGATGACCGGCGGTTGCATCTTGGTCATGGGTGACAGGTCGATCTCCTCCTCCTCGGCAAGCCACTTGAACCAACCGTGGAGGACGCGGTAGCGCCCGTTCGCCGTCGCCGGCTTGACGCGGTCCATCAGGGCGACCATGTACGCCTCGACGTGCTGGCGCGTGATCTGCGCCGGTTCAAGGGGGATGCCGTTGGCTTTGCCCCAGGTCGAGAAGTCGAGCAGCGCGGCCTCGTACATGTTGAGCGTCGAGTCTGCGCGGTTCGCCGCCTTGAGATGGCGGCGGTAGCTGGCGACGAAGGGAATCAGGCCACCCTCGCGTCGGAGGGGAACGACGGTGCTCATTTCGGCGCGTCCCCGCGGTCCATCAGATCCTTCCTCCAGCGGCAGCCGACTCCGGCCACGTCCCGTCAATCTTACGCTGAAGAAGCGCTGTGCCGCAAGTCTTACGCTGAAATTGAGCTTGGTAAGACCTTATGATTCCAGCGCAAGCTTGTCCATCTCCAGCTGCTGGGGCACCTGGAGCGGGTAGGCGCCGTCGAAGCAGGCGAAGCAGAAGCCTTCTCCGCTCTGCTGCCGCACGGCGCGCTTGAGGCCGTCGATGCTCAGGTAGCGCAGCGAGTCGGCGCCGACCAGGGCGGCGATCTCGGGCTCGCTGTGGTGGGCGGCGATCAGCTCGCCGCGCGAGGCGATGTCGATGCCCATGAAGCAGGGCCAGACGATGGGCGGGCTCGCCACACGCACGTGAACCTCGGCGGCGCCGGCGCGGCGCAGCTCCTGGACGATGCGGCGCGACGTGGTACCGCGCACGATGGAGTCGTCGACGAGGACCACGCGCTTGCCCGCGAGGACGTGGCGCATGGGGTTGAACTTGAGGCGGATGCCCGCCTCGCGCAGGCGCTGGTTGGGCTGGATGAAGGTGCGGGTGATGTAGCGCGACTTGATCATCCCTTCGACGTAGGGGATGTCGGAGGCCTCGGCGTAGCCGACCGCGGCGGGCGTGCCGCTGTCGGGCAGCGAGATGACGATGTCGGCCTGGGTCGGCGCCTCACCGGCCAGCTCGCGGCCCATGTTGACGCGGGACTCGTAGAGCGAGCGGCCCATCATCACGCTGTCGGGCCGGGCGAAGTAGATGAACTCGAAGGAGCACATGGCGTGGTGCGGCACCGGCTTGTTGATGGTCTCGCTGCGCACGCCGCCGGCGTCCACGACGATGATCTCGCCAGCCTCGATCTCGCGCACGAACTGGGCGCCGACGACGTCGAGGGCGCAGGTCTCGCTGGCGATGATGTAGCCGTTGCCGCCGGGGGCGTCGAGGTCGCCGAGGCGCCCCAGGCAGAGCGGGCGGATGCCCAGCGGGTCGCGAGCGGCCACCAGCTGGTTGCGCGTCGAGAGCAGCAGGCAGTAGGCGCCCTCCAGCCGCGGCAGGGCGCGACGGAGCACGATCTCGGCGCTGTCGCCGGGAGTTCTGGACAGGAGTGCCCCGATCACCTCGGTGTCGGAGGTGGTGGTGAACTCCATGCCCTGCTCGATCATCTCGTGGCGCAGCTCGGCCGTGTTGGTCAGGTTGCCGTTGTGCCCGTAGGCCACCGGGCCGATCTGGCCGTGCTGGAAGAGCATCGGCTGCGCATTGGCCACCTTGGTGCTGCCCGTGGTGCTGTAGCGCGTGTGCCCCACCGAGATGTGGCCGGGCATGTCGAAAAGGGCCTCGGTGTCGAAAACCTGCGAGACCAGGCCCATCTCCTTGTGCACCCGGATGGTGACGCCGTCGCTGACCGCGATGCCCGCCGACTCCTGGCCGCGGTGCTGCAGCGCGTAGAGGCCGAAGTAGGTGAGGTTGGCGACGTCCTCCCCGGGGCCGTAGACCCCGAAGATGCCGCACTCCTCGTGCATCCTGTCGAGGGGCAGGTCGTCGCCGGTGACGTCGATGAGCTCGTCAGGCAAGAGCGTCCTCGTAGGCCGCGCCCGCCTCGTCGAGCGGCACGTCGAGCACCCCCTCGACCGCGATGTGTCCACCGCCGACCATCCCGATCTCCCGGTACGGGACCTCGCGCTGGTCCAGCAGCGCTCGGAGTTGCACCCCGGACTCCTTCTCCACACTGACCACGAAGCGGGACTGGGTCTCCCCGAAGAGTATACCGGCGGTCCGCGACGGCGACCGATCCGGCGGGGTTTCCGCCGCCTCGGCAAGGGTGATCCGAGCTCCGATGCCGCCCAGCAGGCACGACTCGGCCAGGGCCACGGCCAGGCCGCCCTCGGCGCAGTCGTGGGCGGAGCGGAGCAGGCCCCGCGCCGCCGCCTCGCGGAGGGCATCCTGGACGCGGCGCTCGAGCGCGAGGTCGAGGGCGGGCGGCGGACCTTCGGCGGTGCCGTGGGCGAGGCGCTGGTACTCGCTGCCGCCCAGCTCGGCGGCCGCCTGGGGGCCGAGCAGCAGGACGGCGTCGCCCTCCGCCTTGAAGCCCGCGGTGAGCCGCCGTTCGACGTCCTCGATGCGTCCGACCATGCCGATCACCGGGGTGGGGTCGATGCTCACGCCGGTGGTGTCGTTGTAGAGGCTGACGTTGCCGCTCACCACCGGGGTGCCCAGCGCCTCGCAGGCGGCGGCGAGGCCGTCGATCGCCTCGCTGAGCTGCCAGAACACCTCGGGCTTCTCCGGGTTGCCGAAATTGAGGCAGTTGGTCACGGCGAGCGGCTCGGCGCCGCTGGCGACCACGTTGCGAGCCGCCTCCGCGACGGCGATCTCGGCGCCGCGGCGGGGGTCGAGGCGGCCGTAGCGCGCGTTGCCGTCAGTCGTGACCGCAACCGCCAGCCTGGTGCCCTTGACGCGCAGCAGCGCGGCGTCGCCGCCGGGCGGGATCACCGTGTCGTCGCCGACCTGGTGGTCGTAGCGGCGGAAGACGGGGCGGCGGCTGCCGATGTTGGCGCTGCCGAGCAGCCTGAGCAGAGCCGTGTCCATGTCCCAGGGCGGCTGCTCTGCGAGCGGGTCGCGGGCGAGCAGCGCGTCGAGGTTCGACGGGCGCTGCGCCTCAGGATGCCGCATCGGCACCTCGTCGATGAGCATCTCCAGGGGCAGGTCGCAGACCACCGCGTCGCCGTCGCGCACCACCAGGCGCTCGGTGTCGGTGATGCTGCCGATCACCTCGGAGTGCAGGTCCCACCTGGCGAAGGCCGCGGCGATCTCGGCCTCGTGGCCGCGCTCCACCACCAGCAGCATGCGCTCCTGCGACTCGCTGAGCATCACCTCGTAGGGCGTCATGCCGCTCTCCCGACGCGGCGCTCTGGACACGTCGAGGTCGATGCCGCAGCGCCCGCGCCAGGCCAGCTCCGCGGTGCTGCTGGTGAGACCCGCGGCGCCGAGGTCCTGCATGGCCACGATGCGGGGATCGCCGGCCAGCTCCAGGCAGGCCTCCATGAGGCACTTCTCCAGGAACGGGTTGCCCACCTGCACCGCGGGGCGGCGCTCCTCGCTCTGCTCGTCGAGCTCGACGCTGGCGAAGGTGGCGCCGTGGATGCCGTCGCGCCCGGTGTCGGCGCCAACCAGCAGCACCGGGTTGCCCGGGCCGGCGGCCACCGCGCGGGTCAGCGCCTCGTGCCTGATCACGCCGAGGCACATGGCGTTGACCAGGCAGTTGTGCCGGTAGGACTCGTCGAAGTAGACCTC
>Ga0070713_100000699_pt1 | contig 21563 bp, 27 predicted proteins | sample LARL82metaG_FD_65465 | JGI IMG/M metagenome (GOLD analysis project Ga0070713, IMG submission 65465) | Corn, switchgrass and miscanthus rhizosphere microbial communities from Kellogg Biological Station, Michigan, USA - LAR L8-2 metaG | ecosystem: Host-associated > Plants > Roots > Rhizosphere ...
CCGAGGTAGCCCAGCAGCAGGAAGGCGATCACGAAGAGCGTGAACCAGGTCTTGTACTTGGTGCCTCGGTAGCGGATCGACTTCACCTTGCCGCGGTCGAGCCACGGCATGAGGAAGAGGATCATCGTCGCCGCGCCCATCACCGCCACGCCGGGGAACTGCGACTGGAACATCGGCGGCACGGCACGCAGCATCGCGTAGAACGGCGTGAAGTACCAGACCGGCGCGATGTGCGCCGGGGTCTTCAGCGGGTCGGCGGGAATGAAGTTGTTGGCCTCGAGGAAATAGCCGCCCATCTCGGGGGTGAAGAAGACGATCGCGGCGAACACGACCAGGAAGACCGCCACGCCCACCGTGTCCTTCAGCGTGTAGTAGGGGTGGAAGGGAATGCCGTCGCGCGGATGCCCCGAGGCCGGGTCGATGTCGTCCTTGATCTCGATGCCGTCGGGATTGTTCGAGCCCACCTCGTGCAGCGCCATGATGTGCGCGGTGACCAGCCCGAGCAGCACCAGGGGAAGCGCGACCACGTGCAGCGCGAAGAACCGGTTCAGCGTGGCGTCCGAGACGTTGTAGTCGCCGCGGATCCAGATCGCGAGGGGCTCGCCGATGAAGGGGATCGTGCCGAAGAGGTTGATGATCACCTGCGCGCCCCAGTACGACATCTGCCCCCAGGGGAGCAGGTAGCCGAAGAACGCCTCGCCCATGAGGGCGAGGTAGATCATCACGCCGAAGATCCAGATGAGCTCGCGGGGCTTCCTGTACGAGCCGTACATGAGCCCGCGCACCATGTGCAGGTACACGCAGATGAAGAACATCGAGGCGCCCGTGGAGTGGACGTAGCGGATGAACCAGCCGCCGGGCACGTCGCGCATGATGTACTCGACCGAAGCGAAGGCGCTCGCCGCGTCGGGCTTGTAGTTCATGGTGAGGAAGATCCCCGAGGCGATCTGGATCACGAGGACCAGGGCCGCGAGGGAGCCGAAGTAGTACCAGAAGTTGAAGTTCTTCGGCGCGTAGTACTCGGCCGCGTGCTCCTTCCAGAGGGACACGAGCGGGAAGCGCTGGTCCACCCACGTGAGCACCCCGTTGAAGCGCCCGGCGCCCGTCACGGGAGGCTTGTTCAGGACGGCCATGTCAGGCCCCCTTCTTGTCTTCGCCGATCACCACGAGCGCGTCGCTCGCGTAGCGGTGCGGCGGGATCACGAGGTTCTTCGGCGCGGGCGAGCCCTTGAAGACGCGCGCGGCGAGGTCGAAGCGCGAGTTGTGGCAGGGGCAGTAGTAGCCGCCGGGCCAGTCGGCGCCCATGTCGGAGGCGGCGCCGATCTCCTTCTTGAGCGTCGGCGAGCAGCCCAGGTGCGTGCAGACTCCCACGGCGACCAGCACCTCGGGCTTGATCGAGCGGGTGGGATTCTTCGCGTAGTCGGGCTGGTCGGAGTCCTTCGACTCCGGATCGACCAGCACCGCGTCGTGCTTGGGAAGCTCGCCCAGCATCTCGGGGGTGCGGCGCAGCACCCAGACGGGCTTTCCGCGCCACTCGAAGGTCACCTGCTGGCCGGGCTCGATGCGCGAGATGTCGGCCTCGATGGGGGCGCCCGCGGCGAGCGCCCGCGCGCTGGGCAGCCAGCTCGCGAGGAAGGGCACCGCGGTGGCCCCGCCCAGGGCGGCCCCGGCGGCGGTGGTGGCGATCAGCAGGACGCGGCGTCTCTTCTCGTCGACGTCGTCTCGGACGATGGCGGTCATGGGCTTCTTGTGCGCTTCGAAAACCGGGGGATGGAAGGGGCGGGACCGAGTTTAATCCGGCATTTTACTGGATTTGACCGGGCGACTTGAAGCCCTCCCCGGAAGGGCGCATTGACGGGCGGTCCGCGCCGCCCCTAGTCTCACCCATCTTTCGAGGGGGGAACCCATGAGCTTCGCATCGGAATTCCGGGAATTCGCGGTCAAGGGCAACGTGATGGACCTCGCCGTGGGCGTGATCATCGGCGCGGCGTTCGGGAAGATCGTCGACTCCCTGGTGACCGACATCATCATGCCGGTCATCTCCAAGGCCACCGGCGGCATCGACTTCGCGAGCCACTACATGGCCCTCGGCCCGATCCCTGCGGGGGCGGCCACGGTGGAGGCGATCCGCAAGGCGGGGACGCCCGTCATCGCGTACGGCACGTTCCTCAATGTCCTGATGAATTTCATCATCCTCGCCATGGTCGTCTTCGTGATGGTGAAGCAGGTGAACCGCATGCGGCAGCGGGCGCCGGAGGCCGCCAAGGCCCCGCCCGAGGACGTCGTGCTGCTGCGCGAGATCCGCGACGCGCTCGTGCGAAAATAGGAGGGCATGCGCAAGCTCTGGCTCCTCTTCGCCCAGGCGGTCACCCTCACGCTGGCCGCCCTCTTCGTCGTGAGCCTGGTGAAGCCGGACTGGCTCGCCTGGCGCACCCAGGTGGTCGAGGTTCGCGAGGCCGTCCCCGGGGCCGCCCTCGCCCCCGTGGCCACCGCCCCGCAGGTGCGCCTTTCCTTCAGCGAGGCCGCGCGCAAGGCCACCCCCTCGGTGGTGAACATCTCGGCCACCCGCCAGGTGAAGCGCGCGCGCAACCCGATCCTCGAGGACCCGGCGTTCCAGCGCTTCTTCGGGCCGGTGCTGCCCGAGACGCAGATGTCGCTGGGCTCGGGGGTCATCGTGAGCCGCGAGGGCTACATCCTCACCAACGAGCACGTGGTCGAGGGGGTCTCCGACATCCAGGTGACCCTCGCCGACGGGCGCCTCGTGACGGGCCGGATCGTGGGGAGCGACCCCGAGACCGACCTCGCGGTGGTGCGCGTGCCCGCCACGGGCCTCACGCCCATCACGTTCGGCTCGTCCGAGCAGGCGAAGGTGGGCGACGTGGTGCTCGCGATCGGCGACCCCTTCAGCGTGGGGCAGACCGTCACCATGGGGATCATCAGCGCGACCGGGCGCGAGATCGGCGGCCCGTCGAACCCCTACAGCACGTTCATCCAGACCGACGCCGCGATCAACCCGGGCAACTCGGGCGGCGCGCTGGTGGACGCGGGCGGCAACCTCATCGGCATCAACACGCTCATCTTCTCGCGCTCGGGCGGCTACCAGGGCATCGGCTTCGCGATCCCCGTGAGCCTCGCCAAGAAGGTGATGGAGCAGATCATCGAGACGGGCACGGTCACGCGCGGCTGGTTCGGCGTGGACGTGGCCGACATCAGCCCGGAGCTCGCCGAGTCGCTGGGACTGAAGAGCACGCACGGGGCCATCGTGGGCGCGATCGAGCGCGGCAGCCCCGCCGACCGCGGGGGCCTCAAGCTGGGCGACGTGATCGTGGCGGTGGCGGGCCAGCCGGTGCCCGACGTCACCTCGACGCTGAACGCGATCGCCTCGGTGGCGCCCGGAAAGTCGGTCCCGGTGCGGGTGCTGCGCGGCCGCCAGGAGCTCTCGCTCGACGTGGTGGTGGGCAAGCGCCGGCCGCGCCCAGCGAGCGACGCCGAGCAGTAGCTATTCGCCGCGCGGCTGGGCCCCGGCCTCGCCGCCCTCGGGGCGGCGGCGCCGCTCGAGGAGCTGCGCGGCGACGATCCCCGCCTCGTAGAGCAGGCACATCGGCACGGCGAGCGAGATCATCGAGATCGCGTCCGGCGGCGTGATGAAGGCGGCGAGGGCGAAGATCGCCACCACCACGTAGCCGCGGAACTCGCGCAGCTGCCGCGTGTTGATGATCCCCGAGAGCACCAGGACCACGACCACGACGGGCACCTCGAAGGCGACCCCGAAGGCGAAGAACATCCCCAGCACGAAGTTGAAGTACGCCTCGATGTCGGGCGAGACGTTCACGCTCTGCGGGGCGAAGGCGGCGATGAAGGCGAACACGCGGCCGAACACGATGAAGTAGCAGAACGCCATCCCGGCGAAGAAGAGGAGCGTGCTGCTCACGATGAGCGGCAGCACGAGGCGCTTCTCGTGCGCGTAGAGGCCCGGCGCCACGAACGCCCACGCCTGGTAGAGCAGGTACGGCAGGGCGCCCACGAAGGCGGCGAGCGCCGCGATCTTCATGGGGATCAGGAACGGCGTGATGACGCCGGTGGCGATCATCCTCGAGTTGGCCGGCAGCGCGTGCATGAGCGGCGCGGCGAGGATGTCGTAGAGCTCGGCGCTGAAGTAGAGCGCGGGCACGAGCAGGATCCCCACCGCGAGAAGGCTCCTGATGAGGCGCTCGCGCAGCTCGATCAGGTGGGAGAGGAAGGTCTCCTGGGCTTCCTGCATCGCGGCTGGGCGCTAGCCCGAGGCGCGGTCGCGCGAGGGCGGCGCGGCGGGCGGCTCCTCGATGCCGAGCTCGAGCTGCGGCGAGGGCGGGGGTTGCGGCGCCGCGGCCGCCGCCTCGTTGGCCGCGGGCGCGTGCACGTCGAGCGCGCGCTCGACGGAGGCCTGCGCGTCGCGCACCTCGCGGTCGGCCTCGCCGAGGCCCGTTTCCACGCTCGACTGGAATGAGCGAGCGGCGCTCTCGAACTCGCTCTTCACCTTGCCGAGGTCGGCTGCTTCCATCTCGCGGTGGATGTCGGACTTCACCTGGGTCACGTAGCGCTGCAGGCGCCCATAGAGGTGGCCGAGCGTGCGGGCCACGCGCGGCAAGCGCTCGGGGCCGATCACGACGAGCGCGATCACCGCGAGGACCAAGATCTTGGAGAAGCCGAAGTCGAACATTGCGGGAGGCCGGGGGCGCTCGCCGCCGGGGAAGAGCTTCCTAGCTCTTCTGGCGGTCCTTCACCTCTCCCTCGATGGTGGTGCCGGAAGCGCTCGACGTGAGCTCGCCCGGCTTCTTGGCCGCCGCCTCTTCCTCGTCGCCTCGCATCCCGTCCTTGAAGCCCTTCACCGCGCCGCCCAGGTCCGCGCCGATGTTGCGCAGCTTCTTGGTGCCGAACACGAGGAGCACGATGACCAGGAGTATCAGCCAATGCCAGATACTGAGTCCGCCCATTTGAATTCTCCGGGAGCCGGGGTCCTATTCCTTCGCGAGCATGCGCGGCAGGGGATCGGGACCGCCAATGATGTGGATATGTAAATGATACACGTCCTGCCTGCCGATCCGCCCCGTGTTCACGATGGTCCGGAAGCCGTCGGGCGAACCCTGCTCCTTCGCGAGGCGCCCGGCGAGCGCCATCATGCGCCCCAGCACGCCGGCGTCGGCGCCGGTGGCCGTTGCGAGCGAATCGATGTGCTTCTTGGGCACCATCATGAAGTGCACCGGCGCCACCGGATTGATGTCGTGGAAGGCGAGCATGTCGTCGTCCTCGTACACCTTGCGGCTGGGGATGGTGCCCGCGACGATCTTGCAGAAGATGCAGTCGGTCATGCGCTTCCTTTCGGCCGCGAGGCCTTCTCCTCGAGACCCGAGCGGCCCTCGCGGCGCTCGAGCTCGGCCAGCACGTCGGCCACGCCCACGCCGTGCCAGGCGAGCATGACCATGCAATGGAACCAGAGGTCGGCGGTCTCGTGGACGATCGAGTCGCGGTCGCCCGTCTTCGAGGCGAGCACCGCCTCCACCGCCTCCTCGGCCACCTTCTTGAGGATCTGGTCGAGGCCCTTCGCGTTGAGGGACGCCACGTAGGAGCTCGCGGGGTCGGCGCCGCGCCGCGCGCGGATCGCCGCTTCCAGCCGCTCGATCACGTCGCGCTCAGCCATCGCGAAAGCCCGACGGGTCCTGCAGCACCGGATCCGTCTCCACCCACTGGTGCCCCGCGCCTCGCGCCTCGAGCCTCCGGAAGAAGCAGCGCCGCCGCCCCGTGTGGCAGGCGATGCCCTTCGTCGACTCGACGCGCAGCACGATCGCGTCGGCGTCGCAGTCCATGCGCACCTCCGCCACGCGCAGCACGTGCCCCGAGGACTCGCCCTTCTTCCACAGCGCCTTCCTCGAGCGCGACCAGTAGTGCGCCTCGCCCGAGGCGACGGTGCGCAGGAGCGCCTCGCGGTTCATCCACGCGAGCATGAGCACCTCGCCCGAGGCGGCGTCCTGCGCCACCGCGGGCACGAGGCCGTCGGGGTTCCATGCCACCGCGTCGATCCAGTCGTCCATTTTCAAGATCCTGTCCGGAGGGGCCGCCCCGCTAGAGGCGCATCTCGATGCCGCGGCCGGCGAGGAAGCGCTTGGCCTGCGGCACCGTGATCTCGCCGAAGTGGAAGACGGAAGCCGCGAGGAGCGCATCGGCGTGGCCGCGCTCCACGCCCTCGGCGAGGTGCTCGAGGCTGCCCACGCCGCCGCTCGCGATCACCGGGACTCCCACCGCGTCGCTCACCGCGCGCGTGAGCGCGAGGTCGAACCCGCTCCGGGTGCCGTCGCGATCCATGCTGGTGAGCAGGATTTCGCCCGCGCCCCGCCGCGCCATCTCGCGGGCCCATTCTACGGCATCGAGCCCGCGCGCCTTGCGCCCGCCGTGCGTGAAAACCTCCCAGCGCCCCTCGCCCGAGGCCCTCGCGTCGACCGCGACCACGATCGCCTGCGAGCCGAAGCGGTGCGCGGCGCGCGATACGAGCCCGGGCTCCTCCACCGCGGCGGTGTTGATGCTCACCTTGTCGGCGCCCGCGTTCAGGAGCTTGCGCACGTCGTCCACGGAGCGCACGCCGCCCCCCACGGTGAGCGGGATGAAGATCTCGTCGGCGACCCGCTCGATCACGTGCACGATCGTGTCGCGGGCATCGCTGGAGGCCGTGATGTCGAGGAAGGCGAGCTCGTCGGCGCCCGCCGCGTCGTACTTGCGCGCGATCTCCACGGGGTCGCCCGCGTCGCGAAGCTCCACGAACTTCACGCCCTTCACGACGCGGCCGGCATGCACGTCGAGGCACGGGATGATCCGCTTGGCGAGCATTACCCTCGCCTCTCGCGTCTCACGTCCCGCGTCTTAGGCCTCGCCGCCGGCGAGCTTCACGGCGGCGGCGAAATCGAGCTTGCCCTCGTAGATGGCGCGCCCGGTGATGCAGCCCGTGATGCCCTCGCTTTCCACCGCCATCAGCGCGCGCACGTCGTCCAGGCTCGCGAGCCCGCCGCTCGCGAACACCGGCACCACCAGCGCCTGGGCGAGCCTCACGGTGGCCTCGATGTTCACGCCGGTCATCATCCCGTCGCGGCCGATGTCCGTGTAGATCACCGACTCCACGCCGTAATCCTGGAAGCGCTTGGCGAGGTCCACCACGTCGTGGCCGGTGAGCTTGGACCACCCGTCGGTGGCGACCTTGCCGTCCCTCGCGTCGAGGCCCACGATGATGTGGCCGGGGAACGCGTCGCAGGCCTCGTGCAGGAACCCCGGGTTCTTCACCGCCGCGGTCCCGATCACGACGTAGGAGACCCCGTCGTCCAGGCAGCGCTCGATGGTATCCAGGTCCCGGATGCCGCCGCCCAGCTGCACGGGGATGTCGGAATCGACGCTCCCGAGGATCGACTTGATGGCCGCCTCGTTGCGAGGCTTGCCGGCCATGGCGCCGTCCAGGTCCACGACGTGCAGGCGCCGGGCGCCCTTTTCGCACCACTGCGCGGCGGTCTTGCCCGGCTCCCGGGAGAAAACCGTGGCCGACTGCATCCGGCCCTGCTCCAGGCGCACGCACGCGCCGTCCTTCAGGTCGATCGCGGGAATGATGATCATGGGGTGCGGGATGGAATCACGAGGGATCCCAGTTGGCGAAATTGCTGAGTAGCCTGAGCCCCGCGACGCTCGATTTCTCGGGATGGAATTGCGTCGCGAAAATGTTATCCCGCGCGATGGCCGAGGTAAAGCCGTCCGGGTAGCGCGTGGTGCCGCAGGCGAGCGTGGCCTCGGCCGGGTCGCAGTAGTAGCTGTGCACGAAATAGAAGCGGCTGCCGTCGCCGATGCCGTCCCAGAGGCGGTGCGGGGCCACTTGCCAGACCTCGTTCCAGCCCATGTGGGGCACCTTGAAGCCCTCCCGGCGCGGGAAGCCGCGCACGCGGCCGGGCAGGAGCGCAAGGCCCGGCGTGTCGCCCTCGTCGCTCGCCTCGAAGAGCATCTGCTGGCCGATGCAAAGGCCGAGGAAGGGCTTTCCCCGCGCGGCTTCGGCCACCGCCTCGCCCAGGCCGTGCTCGGCAAGCGAGCGCATGCAGTCGGGCATCGCGCCCTGCCCCGGGAAGACCACGCGGTCGGCGGCGCGGATCGCGGCCGGGTCGGAAGTGATCTCGACGTCGTCCGCGGGCGCCACGTGCTTCAACGCCTTCTGCACGGAGCGCAGGTTGCCCATGCCGTAGTCCACGATGGAGATGCGAGACATGAGACGCGAGAGGGGCGAGGTGTCCCTAGAGTGAGCCCTTGGTGGATGGGATCGCGCCCGCCGTGCGCGCGTCGGGTTCGACCGCCATGCGCATGGCGCGGGCGAAGGCCTTGAAGACGGTCTCGCACTGGTGGTGCGCGTTGTCGCCGCGCAGGTTGTCGATATGGACCGTGGCCTGCGCATGGTTCACGAAGCCCTGGAAGAACTCGTGGGTGAGGTCCACGTCGAATTCGCCCACCCGCGCGCGGGTGAACTGCACGTGGAAGTCGAGCCCCGGCCGGCCCGAGAAATCGACCACCGCGCGCGAGAGCGCTTCGTCGAGCGGCACGTAGGCGTGCCCGTAGCGGCGGATGCCGGCCTTGTCGCCGAGCGCCTTCGCCGTGGCCATGCCGATCGCGATGCCGATGTCCTCGACGGTATGGTGCGCGTCGATCGCGAGGTCGCCCTTCGCCTTCACCTCGAGGTCGAGGCCGCCGTGGCGCGCGAGCTGGTCGAGCATGTGGTCGAGGAAGGGGATGCCCGAGTCGAGCTTCGCCTCGCCGTGCCCGTCGAGGTCGAGGACGACGCGGATCTGCGTCTCGCGGGTGTCGCGCTGGATTTCGGCCTTGCGCATGAGGATCTAGGCCCGGACCTCGCCGAGCGCCTCGAGCATTCGCGTGTTCTCGTCGGGTGTTCCGACCGTGAGCCTCAGGCTGTTTGCGAGCAGTGAATGCGTGCCGTGCAGGTTCTTCACCAATATACCACGCTGCCTCAGGCGCTCGAATGCGGCCGGCCCGTCGGGCACCCGGGCGAGCACGAAGTTGGCCGCCGAGGGAAAGCGCGACACGCCCGCGATCGCGTCCAGGCCGCGCTCGAGGCGCCCCCGCTCGGCGACGATCGCCCGCGTCTGCGCTTCCAGCACGGCGCGGTGCCCGAGGAGGAAGTCCGCGGCGGCGGCCGAGAGCACGTTCACGTTATAGGGCATGCGCAGCTTCTCCAGCTCGCGCGCCCACTCGGCGGGGGCGATGGCAAGCCCCAGGCGAAGGCCGGCGAGCCCCAGCTTCGAGACGGTGCGCACGAGCACGAGGTTCGGATGGCGGCCCACCTCGTCCAGGAGCGTGGCCCCGCCGGAGAAGGCGTAGTAGGCCTCGTCGACGGCGACCAGGCCCGGGGCGGCGGCCACGATCCGCAGGATCGCCTCGCGCGGGAAGAGGTTGCCCGTGGGATTGTTGGGGTAGGCGATCCACGTGAGCGCGGGTTTCTCGCGTTCGAGCGCGGCCATCACCGCACCCTCGTCCAGCGAGAAATCGGCGCGAAGCGGCACGCCCACGTAGCGAATTGCGGCGGCGGCCGCGGCGAGCCGGTAGACCACGAAGGAAGGCTCGACGGAGAGCACCGCCGCGCCGGGCTTGGCGAGGGCGACCGTGAGGAGCTGCAGGATCTCGTCCGAGCCGTTGCCCGCCACGATCTCCAGGTCCGCCGGGATCGCCATCGCCTCGCGCAGCCGGCGCTTCAGGGCCGCCTGGGTCGGATCGGGGTAGCGGTTCACGGCAACCTCGGCGAGGCGCCGGCCCATCTCGGCGGCGAGCTCCGGGGGCAGGCGGTACGGATTTTCCATCGCGTCGAGCTTCACGAGGCCCGAGGCGGGCGGCGTGTGGTAGCCCGTGAGCGCGCGCACGTCGTCGCGCACCAGGTCGGCGGCGCCGCGCTTCATCGCCCGCCCCGGGAGCGCCATTCGGCGCTGCGGGCGTGCGCTTCCAGGCCCTCGGCGCGCGCGAGCGTGGCCGCGGTGCTCCCGAGGCGCGCCGCGGCTTCCGGCGAGACGGCGATCACGCTCGAGCGCTTCTGGAAGTCGTAGACGCCCAGCGGGCTCGAGAAACGCGCCGTGCGCGACGTGGGGAGCACGTGGTTGGGCCCCGCGCAATAGTCGCCCAGCGACTCGGAAGCGTGGTGCCCGAGGAAGATCGCGCCCGCATGGCGGATCTTCGCGAGCCACCTTTCGGGATCGGCCACGGCGAGCTCGAGGTGCTCGGGGGCGATGCGGTTGGCGAGCTCGCAGGCCTCGTCCAAGTCGCGCACGTGGATGAGCGCGCCGCGCGCGGCAAGCGAGGCCTCGATGATGGCGCGCCGCGGGAGCGCATCGAGCTGCGCCCGCATGGAGTGCGCGACGCGGTCGAGGAACGCGGCATCGGGGCTCACGAGGATCGCCTGCGCGATCTCGTCGTGCTCGGCCTGGGAGAAGAGGTCCATGGCGACCCAGTCCGCGTGCGCGCTGGCGTCGGCGATCACCAGCACCTCGCTGGGGCCGGCCACCATGTCGATGCCGACCCGCCCGAAGACGCGCCGCTTGGCCGCGGCCACGTACGCGTTGCCGGGCCCCACGATCTTGTCCACCGCGGGCACCGTCCGCGTGCCGTAGGCGAGCGCCGCGACCGCCTGCGCCCCGCCCACGCGCACGATGCGATCGACGCCCGCGAGCGCGGCCGCGGCGAGCACCAGGGCGTTCGCCTCGCCGCCCGGGGTCGGCGTCACCATCACGAGCTCGGCCACGCCCGCGACCTTCGCCGCGATCGCGCCCATGAGGACGGACGACGGATAGGCGGCCTTGCCGCCCGGCACGTAGAGGCCGGCGCGGTCGAGCGGCGTCACCTGCTGGCCGAGGACGGTGCCGTCGCCGCCGTCGACGCGCCACGAGGCGAGCGATTGGCGCTCGTGGAAGGCCTGGATGCGTGCGCGGGCGAGCTCGAGCGCCTCGCGCTGCGCGCCGGGAAGCGCCGCGAGGGCCGCGCGCGCCTCGGCGGGAGCCACGACAAGCGCCGCGGCGCTCGCGGGCTTCCAGCGATCGAAGCGCTCGGTGAGCTCGATCAACGCCGCGTCGCCGCGCTTCGCGACATCGTCGAGGATCGCCGCGGTGGCGCTTTCCACGCCCGCGTCCTGCGCGGCCTCGAAGGCGATCAGCCGCTCGAACGCCTCCGGGAAGCCGGGATCGCCCGTGGAAAGGCGCCGCGGCTCAGGCACGCGACACCTTGCCCAGCGCCTCGATGAGCGGCGAGAGCGCCCCGCGCTTCAATTTCATCGACGCCGGATTCACGATGAGGCGGCTGGAGACCTCCATGATCTCCTCCACGACCCTCAGGCGGTTGGCCTTGAGGGTGCTTCCGGTGTCCACGAGGTCCACGATCGCGTCGGCGAGTCCCACGAGGGGTGCGAGCTCCATGGAGCCGTAGAGCCGGATCAGGTCCACCTGCACGCCCTTGGCGGCGAAGTGCTCGCGGGCGGTGCGGATGTACTTGGTCGCCACGCGAAGGCGCGCGCCGCGGCGCACGGCGGCCGCGTAGTCGAACGCCTCGGGGACCGCCACCGCCATGCGGCAGCGCGCGATGCCCAGGTCCAGGGGCTGGTAGAGGCCCTGGCCCCCATGCTCGGCGAGCAGGTCGCGGCCGGCCACGCCCAGGTCCGCGGCGCCGTACTGCACGTAGGTGGGTACGTCCGCCGCCCGCACGAGCAGCAGCCGCAGGCCGGGCCGGCTCGTGGCGAAGACGAGCTTGCGCGAGCTCTCGGGGTCGTCCGTGGGCCGGATGCCCGCCGCGGCGAGGAGCGGAAGCGCTTCCTCGAAGATGCGGCCCTTGGCGAGGGCGAGGGTGAGGGTGTCGTCGGCCACGGCTCGCCTACGATACGCGCGCGATGCGCGCGCCCAGGCCCGCGAGCCGCGTCTCGATGTGCTCGTAGCCGCGGTCGAGGTGGTAGATGCGGTCGATCACCGTCTCGCCCTCGGCCACGAGGGCCGCGATCACGAGGCTTGCCGAGGCGCGCAGGTCGGTCGCCATCACGGTGGCCCCCGCGAGGGAATCGACGCCGGAGATGAGCGCGGTGTTGCCCTCGATCTCGATGTTGGCGCCCAGGCGGCGCAGCTCCTGCACGTGCATGAAGCGGTTCTCGAAGATGGTCTCGGTCACGTGCGCCGTGCCGGCGGCGATGCTGTTCAGCGCGATGAACTGGGCCTGCATGTCGGTCGGGAAGCCCGGGTAGGGCGCGGTGCGAAGGCTCACGGCCCTCGCGCGTTGGCGCATCGCGATGCGGATCGTGCGCTCGCCCACGGCGAGCCCCGCGCCCGATTCGCGCAGCTTGTCGAACACGGCTTCCATCCCGCCCACGGGCGCCTCGGTGAGCGTGATGCTGCCCCGCGTGGCGGCCGCCGCCGCGAGGAAGGTCCCCGCCTCGATCCGGTCGGGCATCACGTCGTATTCGACCCCGTGGAGGCGCTCCACGCCCTGGATGGTGATCACGTCGCTGCCATGGCCCTGGATCCGCGCTCCCATCGCGACGAGGCAGCGCGCGAGGTCCACCACCTCCGGCTCGCGGGCCGCGTTCTCGAGGATGGTTTCGCCGTCCGCGAGGCACGCCGCCATCATCAGGTTCTCCGTGCCGGTGACGGTCACGGTGTCCATGAAGATGCGCGCGCCCTTCAACCTCGAGGCGGTCGCGTGGATGTAGCCCGCCTCGATCGCGATCTCCGCGCCCATGGCGGCGAGGCCCTTGATGTGCAGGTCGACGGGCCGCTCGCCGATGGCGCACCCGCCGGGCAGCGACACCCGCGCCTCGCCGAAGCGCGCGGCGAGCGGGCCCAGGGCGAGGATCGACGCGCGCATGGTGCGCACCAGCTCGTAGGGCGCGAAGGCCTCGGTCACGTGGCTCGCGTCCAGCTCCACGGCGCGGCCCGAGACGCGCGCCTTCACGCCCATGCGCTCGAGCAGCTTCACCATGGTGCGCACGTCGTTCAGGTCGGGGACGTTGCCGACCTTCACCGGGTCTGCGGTGAGGAGCGCCGCGGCGAGGATGGGCAGCGCCGCGTTCTTGGCGCCCGCGACGCGGACTTCGCCCGACAATGGCGTGCCGCCCCGGATTGAAAGTTTCTGCATGTCTGCCGGATGGGCCCGCTCGCGCGGGCGTCGAGTTCAGTGCGCGGACCACTCCGCGGGGGAAAGGGTGCGCATCGAGAGCGCGTGGATCTCTTCACGCATCCGGTCGCCGAGGGCGGCGTACACGAGCTGGTGGCGGCGCACCCGGGCGAGCCCCTCGAAGGCGGGGCTCACGATCACCGCCTCGAAGTGGGCGCCGTCGCCGCGCACCTCGAGGTGCGTGCACTCGATGCCCGCGCGGATGGATGCTTCGATGGAGCCGGGTTCGACCATGGGTACGCGCCTAGTGGCGCAGCTTGTAGCCGCGGCGTAGCAGCCGCAAGGTGAGCCATGATAGGGCAGCGAAGGCGGCCGTCGCAAACGCGAGGCTCGTGGCGGGGGGCATGTCCGAGCGCCCGAAGAAGCCGTAGCGGAACCCGTCGATCGCGTAGAAGAACGGATTCAGCCGCGAGATCGCCTGCCAGAAGGGCGGCAGCGACTGGATCGAGTAGAAGACGCCGGCGAGGAACGTGAGCGGCATGACCAGGAAATTCTGGAAGGCGGCGAGCTGGTCGAACTTCTCCGACCAGATGCCCGCGATGATGCCGAGCGTGCCCAGCATGCCGCAGCCCACGAACGCGAAGGCGAGCACCCAGAGGGGGTTGGGCACGGGCAGGGGAACCATCCAGAGCGTCGCCGCGAAGACCCCGATGCCCACCACGAGGCCGCGCACCATGGAGGCGAGCAGGTAGGCGGCGAAGATCTCGCCCGCCGAGAGCGGCGGCAGCAGGATGAAGACGATGTTGCCCGTGATCTTCGACTGGATGAGCGACGAGGAGCTGTTGGCGAACGAGTTCTGCAGCATCGCCATCATCGCGAGGCCGGGGATCAGGAACTGCACGTAGGACACGCCCGGGAAGACCTCGAGGCGCCCGGCGAGCGCGTGCGCGAAGACCAGCAGGTAGAGCAGCGTTGTGAGCACGGGCGCGGCCACCGTCTGGAAGCTCACCTTCCAGAAGCGCAGCACCTCCTTGTAGAGGAGCGTGGGAAGCCCCGTCATGCGGCCACGGGCGATTCCTCGCGCCGCATGATCTTCACGAACACCTCCTCCAGCTCGGGCTCGGCCACCTCGAGGGACTCGACCGCCGCGCCCGCCTCGCGCAGCGAGCGCAGCGCCTGCTCGACGTGGGCCACGTCCACGATGGGGATGCGCCACGCGCCGCCCGGCTCGCGCGCGGCGCGCGCGGCGAGCGCGGCGGGCAGCTCGCCCCGCGCGAGCTTCACGCGCAGCACCCGCTCGGAGAAATCCGCGAGGAGGCGCTCGGTGCGCCCCAGCGCCACGATGCGCCCCTCCTTCATCATCGCGATGCGCGTGCAGAGCTGCTGCGCCTCCTCGAGGTAGTGCGTCGTGAGCACGATGGTGTGGCCGGAAGCGTTCAAGCCCCTCACGAACGCCCAGAGCGCCTGGCGCAGCTCCACGTCCACGCCGGCCGTGGGCTCGTCCAGCACGATCACCGGCGGGCGATGCACGAGGGCCTGGGCGACCATCACGCGGCGCTTCATGCCGCCCGAGAGGCTCCTCATGTTGGCGCGCGCCTTGGACGCGAGCCCCAGCCGGTCGATCAGCTCGTCGATCCAGGCGCCGTTGGCGCGCAGCCCGAAGTACCCCGACTGGATCTCGAGCGTCTCGCGCACGGTGAAGAACGGGTCGAAGACGATCTCCTGGGGCACGATGCCCACCGCGCGCCGCGCCGCGCGGAAATCGCGCGCCACGTCGTGGCCCATCACCGCGAGCGAGCCCGCGTCGGCGATGGCGAGGCCGCCGAGCGCGGAGATGAGCGTGGTCTTGCCCGCGCCGTTGGGGCCCAGCAGGCCGAAGAACTCGCCCTCCTCCACCTCGAGCGTGACCCCCGCCAGGGCGCGCACGGGCCCGAAGCGCTTCTGGACGCCGCGCGCCTCGACGGCGAGCATCAGGCCTGGTGGGGCTGGATCAGGTCCGCCACCCCGTAGAGGTTGGCGAGCGCGAGGAGATTGGCGGGAAGGTTCACGAATTCCAGCGTCTTGCCGCGCGCCTCGGCGGCGCGCCGCCATTCGAGCAGCAGGGCGACCGCGGCCGAATCGACGGTGCCCACGCCGGAGAAATCGATGGTGAGGCGCTCGGGCAGGTCCGTGCGCGCCGCGTATTCCGCGCTCTGCACGAGCACGCCCGGGAGCGACTCGAAGGACAGGTCCCCGGTGAGGGCGAGCACCTCGCCGGGGCCGGCCTCGCTCACTTCGCGGCCGAGCGCGCCGGGACGGGCGCCGCGTTGCGGTCCTGGAGGGTCTTCACGAGCCCGTCGATGCCGCCGCGCTGCACCTGGTCGTTGAAGGTGCCGCGGTAGGTGGTGACCAGGGACGCCCCGTCGATCACCACGTCGTAGACCATCCAGCCCGACTCCTTCTTCTCCATCGAGTAGTCGATGGGAATCGGCGGGCCGCCCTGCTGGATGATCTGGGTGCGCACCACCGTTTCCTTGTCGCCGGGCGCGGTCTTGCCGGGCTTCACCTCGATCACCTGGTTGCGGTACTGCGAGAGCGACGAAGAGTACGTGCGCACCAGGAGCGTGCGGAACTCCTTCACGAGCGCCTGCTTCTGCGCGTCGTTCGCCTGCGACCAGTTCTTGCCGACCGCGAGCCGCGTCATGCGCTCGAAGTCGAAGTGCGGCAGCACCTTCTGCTCGGCCAGCTGGACGACCTTCGCGGTGTTGCCCGCGGCGACGTCCTTGTCGCTCTTCACGATGGCGACCACCTCGTCGGCGACGCGCTTCACCAGCGCCTCGGGGGATTCCTGCGCGAGGGCCATGGCGGGCAGGAGCGCCGCGGCGAGCGCGGCCAGGATTCGGGTCGTTGGATTCATCGGGGGATTTTTCCTAAAGGGTGGGGCGTGACCTCGTTCGACTCGGCGCGCGCAGGCGGGTTCCGGCTCACTTCTTGGCGCCTGCGCCCGGCGCCGGCGCGGGGACGGCGGCCGCCGCGGGCGCGCCCGCCCCGGCGGCGGGGGACTCCTGCGCCTTGCTGAAGAGGAACTGCCCGATCAGCTTCTCGAGGACCACGGCCGATTGCGTGATCGTGATGCGATCGCCGGTCTTCAGCTTCTGCTCCTCGCCGCCCGCCTCGAGCCCCACGTAGGTCTCGCCCAGCAGGCCGGAAGTGAGGATCGAGGCGCTCGTGTCCTTCGGGAAGGAGTAGCGGCTGTCCAGGGCGAGGGTGACCTGCGCCTGGAAGCGCTCGTTGTCGAAGCGGATGGAGTCCACCCGGCCCACCAGCACGCCCGCGCTCCTCACGGGGCCGCGCACCTTGAGGCCGCCGATGTTGTCGAAGCGCGCCTCGACGCGGTAGACCTGGGAGGCGCGCTCGGCGCCGAGGTTGCCCACCTTGAGGGCGAGCACCAGCAATGCCACGAAGCCCGCGGTCACGAAGGCGCCGAACCAGAGATCGATAGTCGTGCGTTCCATATTCCCGATTGCCTTCAGTCTTGTCCGCTCAGCATGAATGCCGTGAGCACGAGGTCGAGGGCGAGCACCATCAGCGCGGAGGTGACGACCGTGCGCGTGGTGGCGCCCGAGACCCCCTCGGCGGTCGGTGGAGCATTGTAGCCCTCGAAGGTCGCGATCACCGTGATCGCGATGCCGAAGACCACCGACTTGATGATGCCGTTCAGCACGTCGCCCTTGAAGTCCACGGCCGCCTGCATCTGGGACCAGAAGGCGCCGTTGTCCACTCCGATCAGCACCACGCCCACGATGTAGCCGCCGAAGACCCCCATCGCCGAGAAGAGGAGCGACAGGATCGGCATCGAGATGATCCCGCCCCAGAAGCGCGGGGCCACCACGCGCGCCATGGGCGAGACCGCCATCATGTCCATCGCGGTGAGCTGCTCGGTGGTCTTCATGAGCCCGATCTCGGCGGTGATCGCGCTGCCGGCGCGCGATGCGAAGAGGAGCGCCGCCACCACGGGCCCCAGCTCCCGCACGAGCGAGAGCGCCACCAGCACGCCGATCGACTCGGTCGCCCCGTACCTCTGCAGCGTCTGGAAGCCCTGCAGGCCCAGCACCATGCCCACGAAGAGCCCCGAGACGATGATGATCACGAGCGAGAGCACGCCGCTGAAGTACACCTCGCGCATCACCAGGCGGAAGCGCGCGAAGCTGGTGCCCGAGGCGGCGATCACGCTCACGAAGAAGCGCGCCATGACGCCCACGCGCCAGACGCCCTCGATGAAGTTGTGCCCGAGCCGGGCGAGCGGCCGGCGCACGTCAAGCATGGGAGCGCCCCGCGAGGCCCACGTCGGCGGCGTAGGGCCGCGCGGGATAGTGGAACGGCACCGGGCCCTCGGTCTCGCCGTGCACGAACTGGCGCACGTAGGGGAGCGCCGAATCGCGGATCTCGGCGGGCGTGCCCTCGCCCACGATCGCGCCGTCGGAAATGAAGTAGAGGTAGTCCACGATCTGCAAGGACTCCACGACGTCGTGGGTCACGACGATGGACGTTGCGCCCAGGGCATCGTTCAATTTCCTCACCAGCTGCCCGATCACCGCCATGGCGATGGGGTCCAGGCCCGCGAAGGGCTCGTCGTACATGACGAGCTTCGGGTCCATCACCACCGCGCGGGCGAGCGCCACGCGCCGCGCCATGCCGCCCGAGAGCTCCGCGGGCCGCAGCCGGTGCGCACCGCGCATCCCCACCGCCTCCAGCTTCATCAGCACCAGGTCGCGCACCATCGCCTCGGGCAGGCTCGTGTGCTCGCGCAGCGGGAACGCCACGTTCTCGAACACGGTGAGGTCGGTGAAGAGGGCGCCGAACTGGAAGAGCATGCTCATGTCGCGGCGCAGCTCGTAGAGGCCGCGCGCGTCGAGCGAGCCCATGTCGCGGCCGGCCACGCGGATCGTGCCGGAGGTCGCCCGTATCTGGCCGCCGATCAGCCTCAAGAGCGTGGTCTTCCCGCTTCCCGAGGCGCCCATGATCGCCACGACCTTGCCCTGCGGCACCCGCATGGAGATCTGCTTGAGGACGGGGCGCCGGTCGTAGGCGAAGCTCACCGACTCGACCACGACGAGATTTTCTTCGGCCACTCGCGGGAAAATACCGGAAAAGGAAGGACATTTTAGCAGTTCCCCCGGCAGCGCTCGCCTATAATCGGCGCGTGGACAAGCCCCGCCTGCTGCTGGTGGACGACGATCCGCTCATCGCGGAAGGGCTCGCCTTCGCGCTCGCCGCCGGCTACCGGGTGGAGCGCGCCGGCGACCGCGCCTCGGCCGTGAAGCTGCTGCGCGAGGGCCTCAAGCCCGACCTCGCGCTGATCGACCTGGGCCTGCCGCCCTCCCCGCACCTGCCCAACGAGGGCTTCAAGCTCATCGGCGACCTGCTCGCCCACGCCCCGCAGGTGCGCATCCTCGTGCTCACCGGCCAGAACGAGGAATCGAACGCGCGCCGCGCGCGGGCCCTGGGCGCCCTGGAGCTCGTGCCCAAGCCGTGCGAGCCGGAGGTGCTGCGCGAGATCCTCGCGCGGTCGCTGCGCTCGGGAGGCATCCCGCGCGACGACGCCGAGGACGCCCGCGCGATCGTGGGAGAAAGCCCGCCGGTGCGGCGCCTCCGGAGCCAAATCGACCTCTACGCGGCCTCGTCCTTCCCGGCGCTGGTCGAGGGCGAGAGCGGCAGCGGCAAGGAGCGGGTGGCCTATTCGCTCCACCACCTCTCCACCCGCGCCCGGGAGCCTTTCCTCGCGCTCAACTGCGCGGCGATCTCGCCCAGCCTCGTGGAGCCCACGCTCTTCGGCTATGCGAAGGGCGCGTTCACCGGCGCGCAATCGGCAAAGTCGGGCTACTTCGAGGACGCCGCGGAGGGCACGCTCTTCCTCGACGAGATCGGCGAGCTCCCGGGCGAGCTCCAGGCGAAGCTGCTGCGCGTGCTGGAGAACGGCGAGTTCCAGCGCGTGGGCGAGACCCAGACGCGGATCTCGCGCGCACGCGTCGTCGCCGCGACCAACCGCGACCTGCGCGAGGAAGTGAAGGCGGGGCGCTTCCGCTCCGACCTCTACCACCGCCTCTCGGTGTTCGAGCTGCGCGTGCCGCCGCTTCGCGAGCTGGGCGAGGACCGGCTGCTCCTCCTCGACCACTACCGCCCCGTCTTCGCCGCGAAGGCGGGCGCCACGCCCTTCGAGCTGGACCCCGAGGCGCGCGCGCGCTGGCTCGCCTACGAGTTTCCCGGGAACGTGCGCGAGCTGCGCAACATCGTGATCCGGCTCACCACGAAGTACGGCGGCTACCAGGTGGGCGCGGCCGAGCTGGAAGCCGAGCTCGCCCCGGCGCAGGCAGCCGCCGATCCGCTCGCGCGGGCGCGCGCGGAGCTCCTGTCGGGCAAGCCCTTCAGCCTCGACGGGCAGCTGAAGAAGGTCGAGCAGTGCTACCTCGACGCCGCGCTCGACATCGCCAACGGCAACGTCTCCCAGGCGGCGAAGCTCCTCGGGGTCTCGCGCACGACGCTCTACGGCCGGCTGGAGGCCGCCGGGCGCGGCGGTGCTAGACTGGGCGCGTCCGAGACCGGCGAGACGCAGGGCTAGGACGGGATCGCACCGCGAGGTTGCCGCCGATGACGATGTACCTGGAACACTTCGGGCTGCGCGAGCCGCCCTTCCGCATCACCCCCCACACCGAGTTCTTCTTCTCCGGCGCCAACCGCGGGGCGACGCTGGACGCGCTGCTCTACGCGATCACCGCCGGCGAGGGCCTGGTGAAGGTGACGGGTGAAGTGGGCAGCGGCAAGACGATGCTCTGCCGCGTTCTGATGGAACGGCTTCCCGACACCGTCGAGACGCTCTACCTCGCGGTCCCCAGCCTCACCCGCGACGAGATGCTCGCCGCGATCGGCGACGAGCTGGGCATCGACACGGCGGGAGCCAACACCACGAAGCTGATCCGCCTGCTGCAGGAGAAGCTGATCGGGATCCACGCGTCGGGAAAGCAGGTGGTCGCCCTCATCGACGAGGCGCACGCGATGCCGCTCGCGACGCTGGAGGAAGTCCGGCTGCTCTCGAACCTCGAGACCGGCACGGAGAAGCTGCTGCAGCTCGTGCTCTTCGGCCAGCCCGAGCTCGACCAGCACCTCGCCCTCCCCCACATGCGCCAGCTGAAGGAGCGCATCACGCACGCCTTCACGCTCGCGCCGCTCCCGCCGCGCGAGATCCGCGACTACGTGGGCTTTCGCCTGCGCGCCGCCGGCTACCACGGCCCCGACCTCTTCGACGACGAGGTCCTCGCCATCATCGCCGAGGCTTCCGAGGGCCTCACGCGCCGCATCAACATCTTCGCCGACAAGGCGCTCCTCGCCGCCTACGCCGCTGGCACCCACACGGTGACCCCGGACCATGCGCGCGCCGCGGTGAGCGACACGCAGATCGTGCTCGCGCGCCGCGAATCCCCGCGCAAGCTCGCGGCCGCCGCCGCGTTGGGGGTCGCGGGCGGCGTCGCCATCGGCTTCGCGCTCGCGCAGCTCCTCGCCGCACCCGCCGGGGCGCCGCAAGCCCTGGCGCCCATCGCGCCCGCGAAGGCCGCGGCGATGCCGATTCCCGCCGCGAACGTCGCGGCCGCCGCGCAGCCCGTGGCGGCCGTCGCTCCCGCGATGCCGGCCGCGCCCGCCGCCTCGCCATCGAGCGGCGACGAGCGGACCTTCGACGCACGGCTCGCCGCGGGGCGCGAGCTCATCGCCGGCAATCCGCGCCGCTACTCCGTGCAGCTCATGGTCGCCGACGCGCACAGCCGCGACTACGTGGCGGGCTACCTCGCGCAAGCCGCCCACGCGGTGAGCCCCGACAGGCTCTACCTCGTTCCCGCGGGCAGCCCCGAGGCGCAGCGCCTCGCGGTGCTCTTCGGCGCCTTCGAGGAACGCGCCGACGCGAGCCTCGCGCTCGCCGCGCTGCCGGAAAACCTCAAGCAATTCCGGCCTTACGTGCGGCCCCTGGAGGGGGTGCGCGAGGACGCCCTGCGCGCCGAGCACCGCTAGGCAAGTTTCGCCCCGGTCGCGCGCACGCAAATCGCCCCGGAAAAGGGGGGATTTCCATTGCGTTTCGACCTTGAACACGATATAAAGAGGATAGAGCGCGTTCTGTCCATAAAACAAACACTTACGAGAAATTCCTGCATGCGGTTCTCAGTCGTCGCGCCGTCGCTCGCGCTGGCCCTGGCGATCGCCGGCTGCGGCACGCGGCCGCTCGCGAAATCCGAAGGGCACCTGGTGAGCGAGCCGGCCGGCCCGGGCCCCGCCGCGGCCCAGGCGATTCCCGACGTCGTGCGCAACGTCCCGCTGCCGCCGCCGCCCGCCGCGCGCGAGGGCGAGATCAAGTATTCGGTGGTGGTCACGAGCCAGCCCGTGCGCGAGGTGCTGCT
>Ga0070713_100000700_pt1 | contig 21525 bp, 17 predicted proteins | sample LARL82metaG_FD_65465 | JGI IMG/M metagenome (GOLD analysis project Ga0070713, IMG submission 65465) | Corn, switchgrass and miscanthus rhizosphere microbial communities from Kellogg Biological Station, Michigan, USA - LAR L8-2 metaG | ecosystem: Host-associated > Plants > Roots > Rhizosphere ...
GTCGCGACGATTCCGTTCACGTCGGAACCGCTCAGGCCCGCGTCGTCCAGCAACTGCCGCGATAGCCGGGCCCACTGCTCGATGGTGAAGCTCGGCTCCCGCAGAAGCTTGCGCTGTGCCGGAAGTTCGACCAATCCGGCAATGGCAGCCTCACCCTTCAGCCCCGCCAAGGCTCGGCCCCCTGCTCGTCACCGTGCACCCATTCTCTGCTGGTGCGCATCAAGATTCGCTCTTCGTTGATCGCGATCCAATGTCGCATGTCGTCGGCGACGAAGTACGCTGCCGGATTCATGACCGCGTCCCAGTTGCAAGCGACGTCCTCGATGCAGACCTGGCTGTCCGGATGCACGTAACCGTCGGTCTCGCCAATGAAGATCCGGCTGTAGCGCCGCATGCCGGCCACGAAGGCCTCACCACTTACCGGGCAGTCCGCGTGGCACAGGTAGGCCACGAGCGGAGAGACCAGCGAAGGATCCCGATCAAGCCCGTCCGGAGGGGGGGTCGAGCGAACCATGCGGGTGAGGGCCATCGGGGCGACGGTATTGACTTTGATTCCAACCGGCTTGCCCGTCACTGCCAGGGCCCGTGCTAGCCCGAGCACGCCGGCCTTCGCCGTGCCGTACGCCACTTGATTCGAGGCCCCGAGCATGCCAGTCGAACTGGTCATGACAATACGTCCGTAATTCGCCGCGGCCATGTGCCGCCATGCGGCTCGCGAGACGTTGAAACTCCCCCCGACGTGAACGTCGAAGAAGCGATGCATGGCGGCGGCGTGCAGCTTCGGGAAGTCGTCCGTGTCAAAGATCCCGGCGTTATTGATCAGTATATCGATGCGGCCAAACGAGTCGATCGCGTGCTGGACGATGGCCTGCGCGCCGGCCGGATCGGCGATGTCCGAGCTGTCCGCCTCGGCGATGCCCCCGGCCGATCGGATCGCCGACACAACGTCCTGGGCCGGTCCGCTGTCCACGCCCACTCCATCTGCCCCAACACCAAGGTCATTGACGATCACTCGCGCGCCACGCGACGCAAGCAGCTCGGCGTGACTGCGTCCGATTCCTCGACCAGCGCCTGTGACGATCGCTACCTGGTGGTCGAAACGATGATTGGGCATCACTCGGCCTCGACAGGTGTCCGGCTTGGGTCGGCTTCCCAAGCGCTCTTCAGGTCGAGCTCGGTCGACGCGGGCAAGGCCGAAAGCAGCTCTTCGATGGTGTCGTTGGATGACCCCAGCGTCGGAGCACCGCGGGTGATGCGCCATGGCGTTACGCTGAGCTGGAACGGCGGCCCAGGTTGTACGTAGCTGCCGGCAGGGTGCTCGACTCTTCGCAGGAAGTTGCGCGCCAAGTGCTGTGGCGATTCCATGACTTCGGGCATCGTCGGGACGTAGACGACCGGGATGCGCCGCTCCTGCGCTTTGGTGACCAGCCAGGTCTTTTCCTGGCGCAGCGCCCACTCTCGCAGTCGCCCGTTCAGCTCTTCAGCGCGACCCGGCAGCCTGAGCTTCGCGAGCTTATCGAACCGGGGATCCCCGAGCAGGTCCGTCATGCCAGAAAGCTCACAGAGGGCGACCCAGTCGCGATCGAACAGCAGGTTGATGCCGACCCATCCGTCCCGGCAGGGCATCATGACGAACGGAAGACTCTGGTGGCCCAATCGAGTCCAGGTGACTTGACCGCGACTGGCCTTGTAGATTTCCTGGCCGGAGCACGTGATCAGCGCCTCCATCGCCGACACGTCCACATGCTGACCTTCGCCAGTAGAGCGGGCATTGAGATACGCGATCAGGGTCGCCCCGGCGCAACATGCCCCGCTCACATAAAGGGACAGGTTGGCGCCGGCCATTAGCGGCTCGCGGTCCGGGAGCCCGCCCTGTATGAGCCAGCCGCCCACGGCTTGCCGAACGATTTCCGGGCCCTTCCACTGGGCGTAGGGCCCGTACTGGCCGAATGGGGTCAACGATGTGACGACGAGGCGTCGGTTGGCCGAGTGGAGGGTCTCGAAGGACAGGCCATAACGCGCCATAGCGCCTGGCTCGAAGTTCTCGACGAGGATGTCGGCCCGGGCCGCCAAGGCGGCGATCAGGTCACGCCCGGCCGCTCGCGTGATGTCGGCCGTAACGCTTTCCTTGTTGGCGTTCAGGTACAGAAATAGCGCGCTCGCGTCTTCGTCGACCACATCTGTCGGGAAGGGACCAAGCCGGCGAGCCGGATCGCCTTCCAGAGGTTCGACCTTGACGACCCGCGCGCCCAGGTCAGCGAGCAACTTCGTACTGTACGGACCATCGATTTCCGTCGTCAGGTCAACGACCAGCAACCCGGACAGCGCCTGACCGGTCATCGTAGCGGGCTCCTCGAACTGGCAACCTGTGTACTGATCACGCCGTTGCTCTCCATCTCGGCGAGATCAGCCGACGATAGGCCGAGCAGCTCGGTGAGAATCTGCCGATTGTGCTGTCCGAGGGTGGGTGCCGGCCGACGGATGGTGCCCGGCGTGCGGGAGAACTTCGCCCACATTCCGGTATGCGCCAGCGTTCCTACGTGCTCGCGATTGATCCACTCGATAAAGCTGCGCGCGGCAAGGTGCGGATCGGCCAGCAGATCGTACCCGCCCATTACTGGCGCGGCCGCGACTCCGGCGCCCTGTAGTTCCTCCGAGGCCGTCCGGGCCTCTCGACTCGATGTCCAGAGCGCGATCCCTGCGTCGAGTTCGGCGCGTGCCGCGCTGCGGCCGGCCACGGATACCAGGTCGGTTCGGCCGAGCCAGTCGCCGCGGTCGAGGACGCGGCAGAGCGCACGCCACTGTTCATCATCCTCGGCCGAGGCGACCATCCAGGTGTCGTTGCCGACCGTCGGGTAGCAGCCCTGCGGCGCGCGTGCGGGATCCGCGTTGCCGCAGCGAGGCCAGCTACGCCGGTGCCATGAGTAATCGATCATGGACGGTCCCAGGAAGGTCGACAACGCTTCGACCTGCGACACGTCCACGTGCTGACCTTCGCCGGTCTCCCGGGCCCAGTTGATAGCGGCGAGCACCCCGACCAAGCCGAGCATGCCGGCGATCGCGTCTCCGGCCGCACAGCCCCACAACATTGGTTCGCCGTCGGTATAGCCCGTAAAGTGCGGGAAGCCCGCGGCCTGCTCAGTCGGGTATGCGAAGCCCACGTAGTCCCGCCAGGGCCCAGTCGATCCGAACGCCGGGAGCGAGATCATCACCAGCCGCGGGTTGATCTGACGCAGCGACTCGTAGCCGAGGCCGAACTTCGTCATGACGCGCGGCGCGTAATTCTCGGCGAGCAGGTCGGTCGTGACCAGCAGTTGCCTGAGGATCTCTCGTCCGCGCGGCTGGCTCAGGTCGAGCGTGAGGCCGTATTTGTTGCGGTTCACCGCATTGAAGATCGACGAGAACTCATATGTCGGGCCGTCCTCGGACGACTCGACGGTCTGCCGGGCACCCCCGAGACGCCATGGATCGAGAGCATGCGCCGCCTCGACCTTGACGACCTGCGCTCCCATGTTACCGAGCGCCTCAGTCACGGCCGGGCCAGCCCAGAACTTGGTGAGGTCCAGGACGCGCAGCCCGCTGAGAGCGCCGGTCTCGCGGGCCTCCTCGCTGAGGAGGCCCGCGAAGGAGGTCGGGTAGTCCACTGTCACTCACCACCAAGCCGAGGAAGGCCTCGGTCGCGCGGCCAGCGGTCCCTGCGCGGGACCCCCATCTCATTCGCCAGTCGAACAGGTTAAGATGTTATCATAACAATAATGGGCTGAATAGCGTTGACGTCTCGGACGTGGCCCGGCTATGTTCCGAGAAGCTTGGCGATGTTCGAACGATCCTGAGAAGGGCGAGGTCCGTGTAATGGTCGGAACAGGCTACAGCGGACGCACTGCACCACCTACGGACGCGGCATCGTCAAGGCATGCGGTGGCTGGATCCACGGGATCGACGACAGCTGCCCTGGACCGGCTTCTGAAGCCGTCGTCCATCGCATTCGTGGGCCTCAGTGATAATTCCCCCTTTCTCGGCACCGTCTCGCCGACATTCGACAGCGACGCCGAGATCTTCATGGTCAATCCACGCTACGAGTCAGTGGCCGGCAGGCCCACCGCGCCCAGCCTGACGTCGCTGGACCGGCCGATCGACGCCGTCATGTGCTTCATGTCCGCCGAACGCACGACCGAGCTGGTCGAGGAAGCCGCCGGGCTCGACGTCGGCGGTGTAGTCCTGGTCGCCAGCGGATTCGCCGAGCTCAACACCGGTGGCGAGGCACTCCAGGCGCGGATTAGGGCCGCCGCAGCCGCGGCCTCAATGCCGGTAATAGGTCCGAACGGGCTCGGCTATATCAACGTGCGCCGTCGAGTCAGCCTCACCGTTGCCAACCGTCACAAGCGCCGCCCCGGCGGGATCTCGGTGATTTCGCAAAGCGGCGCCCTGACCAGCGGAAGCGCGATGGCGGCCTGGCTGTATCCGGACTGCGGTACGAACATCCTGGTGTCCTCGGGCAACGAGGCGATCACGGATCTCGCCGACTACGTCGACTACCTCGTCGATGATCCGGAGACCACCGCCATCGGACTCGTGATAGAGAAGATCCGCAGGCCGCAAGCCTTCTTCGCCGCCGTCGCAAGGGCAACGGCCGCCGGCAAGCCGGTGGTCGCGCTCAAGCTCGCCCGGCACGAACGCTCGCAGCGACTGGCAGCGTCGCACACCGGAGCGCTCACGGGTGATGCCTGGGTCTACGACGTCGCGCTGCGCCAGGCGGGCGTGGCGCTGGCCTATGACCCGGACGAACTGATCGACCGGCTGGCTCTGGCCGATCAGCTCCCCCCGCAGCGCTGGACGCCGGTCTCCTCCCTCGGCGTCGTCACGATCACGGGGGGGTACGCATCGCTGAGCCTGGATCTGGCTATCGCGGAAGGCATAGAGGTTCCGCCACTGGACAGCTACTCGGATTGGGCCATGGCCAACCTCCCCGGGGTCACGGTCCCGAACCCGCTCGACGCGACAGGCTTCGGAGCGCGGCTCTGGCCCCAGATCATCGACAAGTACACCACCGATCCCGACCTCGACGCGATTCTGGTGGTTCATCCGGTCGCCGACGAGGACAGCTCGGCCGCGCTGATGATCGACGATTTCGCTCGCGCCGCGGCGAAGGTGGACAAGCCCTGCGTCATCGCGAATTGTTCCGGAGTGCCGGGCGACTGGGTCAGCGATCATCTGGGCGGGGCCCTCGTCCGCGGCCGCGGCTTGCGACCGACTCTGCGGGGACTGGCCACCTTGGGCAGGTTCGTCGCCTATCGCGATCGCCCACGTGAGGCGGTCCCCGCCGAGCCGGCGATCGCCCGCCCCACGCAGACGCCGATACCTGAACCGGAGGGGCCGATGCTGCCGTTCGGCGCGACCATGGCCCTGCTCGCCGAGCACGGCATACCTGTAGCGCCCTATCACCTGGTCGCGGCCGGTGCCGACGCGTCCTCGGTGCGGCCGCCGTTCTCCGGCCCATACGTCGTCAAGCTCGCCGACGTCGCGCACCGCACCGAGCACAACGCCGTCCGGCTCAGGGTCGACGACGCCGGCCTGGCCACCGCGATCACCGACCTGCGCGCCGTCGCGGCCGCCGACGGCCTGTCGCCCGTTGTGGCCGTCCAGCCGATGCTCGAGATCATCGGCGAGACGCTGCTGGGAATCCAGGGGCAGTCCGAACTCGGCCCACTCGTCGTATTCGGACTCGGTGGGATCTTCGTTGAGGTGCTGAATCGGGTGAGCGGGAGGATGGCGCCCTTCAGCATGGACGAGGCCCGATCGTTGATCGACGAATTCGCCGACATGAAGCTCATGCATGGATTTCGTGGGCGGCCGGCCTGGGATCTGGACGCGCTGGCCGCCATCGTGCTGGCTGCGGGCCGGCTGGCCGCCCGAGGTGAGGACTGGATCGCAACCCTGGACATAAATCCCCTGGTGTACGGACCGGCTGGCTACCACGCTGTAGACGCGCTGCTTCTTCTCAAACCCTAGACGTCGCTTCCAAATTGCGAAGGAAGGTGTTCACGTGGCTGATTACCGGTACATCACGTATGAGACGCTCGACGAAGGTCTGATCGCTCGGATCATGCTCAACCGGCCGCGGACTCGCAACGCCCAGAATCGCGGGTTGCTCGTCGAACTCAACGACGCGTTCCTGGCAGCCGAGGCCGACGACAAGGTCCGCGTCGTCATCCTCGGTGGCGTCGGCCCGATCTTCTCCTCGGGCCATGACCTCGGGTCGAAGGAATCGATCGCCGAAAGGACCCCCGGCCCGGACCAGCACCCCACAATGCAGATCAACGCCGGCACCAGGATGGGCGGGGAACAGCGCTGGATCCAGGAATGGCACTACTTCTTCCAGAACACGCTGCGGTGGCGCAACCTGCGCAAGATCACGGTGGCGCAGGTGCAGGGCACCGTGTTCTCGGCCGGACTCATGCTTGCGTGGGCTTGCGACCTGATCGTCGCGGCCGATGACACCAGCTTCGCCGATGTCGTCGGCACCAGACTGGGCATGTGCGGGGTGGAGTACTTCGCGCACCCGTGGGAATTTGGCCCGCGGCGCACCAAGGAGATGATGCTGACCGGCGACTCCCTAGGCGTCGACGAGGCCTACCGGCTGGGCATGGTCAGCAAGGTTTTCCCAAGGGCCGAACTCGAGGAACGGACCGTGGAGTACGCGCGGAGGCTGGCCAAAACCACCACTGTCGCCGCACTGCTGATCAAGGAATCCGTGAACCAGACGGTCGACAACATGGGCTTCTACAACGCATTGAATGCCTGCTTCACTCTGCACCAGATGAACCACTCGCATTGGGCGGAGGTCAACGACGACAAGTACCCTGTCGGTAAGCCCGAGCACGGCGTCCCAGCCTGGAACGAGACTCCGCCGGTCGTTGCCTTGAGCAAATCGGTGGCCGATCCGTTCGCAGCGAATCCGAACGGGTCATGACCTGATCGTGTCGTGACGGACCGCACCCGGCTGGCACAGCAGCGAGCCTATGGGAGAGAAGAGGTACGGCAATAGCTACACACCAGTCGCGGCGGCTCCACCGAGGTATCCGGCAATGACTTCGCTGGTTGCGGTGCGCGATTCACCGTGCCAGCTGAGACTTCCTCGCTGAAGAAGGGCGCAATGGTCAGCGAACTTCAATGCCCGCGCCGCGAACTGCTCGATCAAGATGATGGTTGCGCCGGTCCCCTTAAGCAGTTCGAGCGATTCGAACACCGTGTCGACCATCTTGGGAGCCAGGCCCAAGGAAAGCTCGTCGGCGACGATCAACCTTGGTGACGTCGTGAGCGCTCGGGCGAGGGACAGCATTTGCTGCTCCCCTCCCGAGAGCAGGGCCGCGTGGTTCTTCGCTCGTGGTTTGAGCGCCGGAAAGAGTTCCATGGCGCGATCGACCGTTGCCGCCCGTTCCGACCGATTCTTGATGACAAACGCGGAAAGCCGCAGATTCTCGATGACAGTGAGATCCGGAAAAATGCCACGGCCCTCGGGCAAGTAGACAAGACCGGCCTGGCGGATCTTATGGGCAGGCCAGCCGGTGATGTCTCGTCCCTGAAAGTGGATTTGTCCTGCGGCCACCGGCACCAGACCGCTCAGAGCGCGGGCGACGGTACTTTTCCCGGAGCCATTGACCCCCAGCAGCGCAAGCGCGTGTCCCTCATTCACACTCAGGTTGAGGTTACGCACGGCCGTAGCAAGTCCGTAACGGACCGTCAGGTTCTGGATCGCCAACAGCGGGCTAGCGGTCTCGGTCGTGGCGGAGGCCTCAGTCGTTACGTGACTCATACGGTCTCCTTGCCGGGGCTAGCGTCAGATGGCTGGATTTCAATTTCGAGTTCCTCGGTTTCGGTGCCGAGATAGGCTGATCTGACCACAGGATCTCGGCGAACGTCATCGGGTTTGCCCTGCGCGATTAGCGAGCCGAAGTCGAGCACATAGATGTACTCGCACAGATCCATGACCAAGGCGACGTCGTGCTCGACGACCAGCAACGACACATTGCGCTCGGCGACCGTCCGGCGGAGGACGCCAACTACGTCAGCCGTCTCTGCTGTGTCCAAGCCCGAGGATGGTTCGTCGAGTAGTAGGACGGACGGTTCAGCCGCCAGTGCGCGGCCTAGCTCGACGAGGCGCAGCATGCCGAGCGGTAGAGATGCGACGGATGCATGCGCGACGCCGCCGAGCCCAAGCGAATCAATGAGGCTGCCGACACGCTCGTCCTCACCCGGATTCTTTGGGCTGAACCCGCGCCCGGTCAGCAAGTCGGTCCAGATCCGGCGCGTACCCTCACGAACCCGGTCGGCGACGACAAGATGTTCTCTCACGCTCATCTCGGCGAACACCTCGGGATGTTGAAACGTTCGCCCAAGACCCTGCCGCACCCGGGCCTGTGGCGTGGCCTCCGTGACGTCGTCGCCATCCAAGTAGACGCGGCCGGCAGTTGGGCGGCGAAGCCCAGACAACACGGAGAACAGCGTGCTCTTGCCAGCACCATTGGGTCCGATCAGTCCAACGGTCGAGTCGGGCGGCACGCCCAGACTGACGCCGTTGCAGGCAACGACGCCGCCGAAGCGTACAACGACATTCTCGGCCGAAAGCCGATATCGTCCCGTAGTTTGGTCCGCCGCGGTCATGAAGAGCCTCCCAGCTCCGTGCTGGCCATATCGGACGACTCTAGATTCGCACTCTCGTCAGCCGGCGCCACGCCGGCCACCGCGGATTGCCGCCGTTTGCGAAGGCGGTACATCAGATGCTCAAGGTTGCGCGCCTGCATTGTCACCGATCCATCCGGGTCGATGATCAGGCCGATCGCGCCGATCCCGAACAACAAAGTCGGGACGTTGCCCCAGGACCCGGAGAGGTAGGTCTCGAAGATGCCGGGCATGAGGGTAAACGCGAGTCCGGCGACGATCGCCGCGACGATGGAGCGATACCCGATCGTGACCAGGACGGCGAGCCAGGCCAATCCGGTGTAGACGGTGTAGCTGGTCGGCAGGGCCAGCAGGCTGTACATCGCCAGAAAGCCGCCGCCGAGGGCTGCGACAAAGGTCGCCAGGGCGGAGACCAGGATTCGTAGCCCGATCACGTTTAGCCCGAGCACGCTCGTCGAAGCGGCCTCACTGCGCCTGATCGCGCTGAGTGCGAGGCCGGTGGTCGACCTTCGCATGTTGACGATGAATAGCGACACCAGGAAGAAGATTCCCAGTACCAGGTACGCAAACGTTCGGTCGTCGACAGCCCACCCTGGACGGCTCATCGGAACGCCGCTACCTCCGTTGAGGAACCTATTGTTGGTGAAGACCAAGGTCTCGACCAGCAAACCGAAAGCCAGGGTGGTCAAAGCCACGTACAGTTCGCCGAACCGAATCGTGAGCAGACCGAGGAGCGCCCCGATCGGTGTCACGATGACTGCGGCCACTAGCACCGCCACTAGAACCGGCCAGCCGGCTTCGGTTGAAAGTTGCGCTGCCACGATAGCGCCAAGCCCGGCGAAGCTAATTAGGCATAGCCAAAGGAGTCCCCCCTCGCCGACCGCCAGAGTAAATGACAAGAATATGAGCCCGTACGCGAAGCCGCCGGCAACCAATGTCAGCCAATATCCAGTGAAAAGCAGCGGCAGGATTGCCACGACAGCCAGCATGACGAGCGACCCAACATTACGGAATGAGAACATGCTTGAGTCGGCTGCTTCAGCGTGCGTCCTATAGGCGGCCGCTACGGCTGCGTCGCCGCCTTGCGGCTCGATTGCGGCATCGAGCGCCCCGCCGCTAGCGACGTCGCGGACCGCTCTATCGCGGATGTAGAAGAAGATCAAGGCCAGGGCTGTCACAATGAACGGTGCGCTATCGACCACCGCGGATGTGAACTGGCTGTCCGGCGGCAGCCAGTACTGCACGAGGTCAGTGAACACACCCATGATCAAAGCGACGAGGACTGCTATCGGCAGGTTCTTCAAGCGCGCGGCGATGACCGCGGCGAACGCAGCCGACATCAAACCGGTCATGCCTTCCGGCGTCAGGCCGGTGGTCGGTGCCGCCAGGATGCCGACCAAACCGGCCAGCGCGACGCTGATCATCCACACAGCGACCGAGACCGATCCCGGATTGATACCCGACAATGACGCCAACGCTCGGGTACTAACCAGCCCACGAACGCGTAGGCCGATGTCGGTGAACAGCAGGATGTACGTGCCGATGAGCAGAATGGCGACCAGGAATGCGAAGACGACTATCTGGTCGAGCCCGACCGCAGCCCCGAAAATGTGGTAGACGTGAATTGGCTGCGGCACTAGGCCCGGCGCAACGCTGATCGTCGCGTTACCGAAGCAGATCACCGCCAGCGGCGGCAGCGCCACGAACAAGCCGATCATCGCTACAATCCGGATCAGCGTCGACCGCCTGGGTAGATGACGCAACACCGCGAAGTACAGCACCGTAGCCATCCCTGGTGCCCACACCAGCAAGACCATCAATGCGGAGGGGACGACCGGCCACCCCTCCTGGGAGTTGAGGTAGTAAAAGCCGCGCGCTAGGAAATACGCGAACGACGCGAAGGCAAAATTCAGGATGCCGGTGGATACGTAGGTGACGGTGATACTTGCCGCAGCAATTGCGTAGACCGACCCCAGCGCCAAGCCTGCAATGATGTAATTAAACATCTGCCTCTCCTTCGCCTAGCGACGTCGCCAAGCGAGCAGTGCCTCAGTCTGCGCAGGCTGAGCACCAGCGCTCCGACTCGCCCCGGTTGGCAGCGAGAACCTTCCTGGACATGACGCTCCAGTCTTCGAATGGCCCTTCGAATCGACCGAGCCGAGGAAGGCCTCGGTCGCGCGGCCAGCTGTCCCTGCACGGGACCGCCATCTCATACGCTAGTCAAACAGGCTAAAAGCCTATCATAACAATAATGGGCTGAATAGCGGTTGAGCAATCGGGCCGGGATCAGCGGCCCGCCCGACAACGGGCCAGCTCGCTGCCCGGATCCAGGGCGCAGCGTGACCAGCGCGAACACGACCCGCTCCGTCAGGTCGGCTTCGAGTTTGCGGCCAGCTGCCGCGGTGCGCAGTGCCGCGGGTCCCCATCCGGGACCACATCTGGTCAACAGTCCACGCACCGCCCCGGCGGCGCGAGTCCAGGATCTCCACGTCGGCCTCGGCCTCGGCCGTCGCGGCGTCGGCGGGGTCCAGGAATCGAGGACACCAGCCGTGCTAGCGCCGTCCGGTCCACCCGCTCGGCCTAAAATCGTGGATCACCGTCGCCGTCGACACCCCGGACTCCGGGCTGCGGGTGGTGTGCGCTAGCTGCAGGTAGCACACCCACGCTGCCATTCCCGGTTCGTGCGCCGCGTCTCCCTCTGGTACACGCCCTCCCGGGCGGCCGCTGAAACCGTCGCTGCCGAGCGGCACACCCAAAGTCGTGTCCCTACAAGATTTCACGGCTCCCGACTCGGCAACCCCAGCGAGCAGAGGGATTTGCATTGCAAATCGCCAATCGCCAGTTTGCAGTGCTATAGTAGGCGTACATCGTAGGACAGAGTTGGCGAATAAATTGCGGGAAGTGGCGATGGCGAACCTCTGGACGAAGAATGGGATTCCGCTGTCCTGTCAGGGCAACGACGTCTTTTCTCGATCGGGGGCGCCGGTTGGTCATCTCGTAGGGGATCGGGTGTTCCGCCACGAAGACGGTGAATACGTCGGCACTATTGTCGGCGACCGACTTATCCATCGAAGCTTTGATTTGGATGGCCCCAACCGTCCCTACACCCGCCGGGTGAGCGTCCCCGACGCCGACCTGCGGCCGCCGGTCATCGCCTGGGGAGATGAGCCAGTCGTACCCGACTGAGGGTATTTCGGCGGACTCCTGATCCGTCCTCGGTTTGGTAGAGCCTTCGGCTAGGTCCTGGTTGGTGAAGTTAGTTGAGGGTCAGTGCCCGAGCGCTGACACCTTGAACGGATCGATCTTGATGTCGAGCAGGACCGGTCCGGTACGTGACGGCAAGGCCGCCAGGGCGTTGTCGAGGTCGGCGGCGTTGCGCACGGTATAGCCGGTGCCGCCGAGGGCGTCGGCGACGGGACCGAAGTCAGGCCAGTCGAAAGTACACATCACCGGGTCCATACCGCGGGACGTGTATTGGATGTGCTCGGCACCGTAGGCGCTGTCGTTCAGCAACACGACGATCAGGTCGACGCCGTGACGTACTGCGGTATTGAATTCCGCGACGCCGTCCATCATAAAGCCGCCGTCACCGCAGATGAGCACGGTCGGACGGTCGGGAGCGCCGATGCCTGCTCCGACGGCCGTCGCAGTGCCGAGCCCGATCGAGGCGAAGTTCATCGTCGTAATGAACGAGCGCGGTTCGGGAACCCGGACCTCGGCCCAGCTCGCGATGAGGAAGCGTCCGGCGTCGAGCACGACGGTGCGCTCGAGCGGAAGTGCTGCATCAACGCGCGCCAAGGCGGCATGCAGGTTCACCGTGCCCGGCGTGCTTTCCAGCTCGGGCTTTGGCGGCTGACGTGCGGCAAGGGTCGCCGCTAGCTCCGGCGAGGCAAAGGTTCGCGGTTCGATATCGCCCTCGTCGAGCATGGCCGTGATCTGCTCGAGGACTGTCGTCGAGTCACCGACGACCGCTACGTCGACGTTGTAGCCGTAAGCGAACGCCTGCGGGTCGGTGTCAATGTGCACCACCGCACGGTCGTTCAACAAGCCACCGTTAACCGTCGTCCACTGATTCAGCGATGCGCCAACGGCGATGATGCAGTCGCTGCGCTGAATCGTGTCAAGCGCGAGCTCGTGTGACACGGTGCCCATCACGCCGAGGTCGAACGCCTCGCCGCGGAAGAGGTCCTTCGCCCGCAGCGTCGTCGCGATCGGCGCGCCGATCCGATCGGCGAACTTCAGCAACGCGGCTCGGGTAGCCGGTCGGCCGGCGCCGCGTCCCACCAGGAGGATCGGCCGGCGAGATGCATAGATGACGCCGACGGCCCGCCCCACGGCCTCAGGGGAGGCTGCAATCGCCTGGTGCGCGACCGAGAGGTCTGGCGGCACGAGGGCGAAGTCGACGTCGGCCCACTGGAATTCGGCCGGAACGTTGAGCACGACGGGCCGCCGCAGCTGCATTGCGGTACGGGCCGCGCGACCGAGGTCGTCGATGAATGTGCGGACCGAGTAGACCTCCTCGAAGATCGCACCGGATGACGAGACGACCTGCTGCTGGTTGATGCCCTGGATGTGGTCGGGGTGGGATGGCGGCGTGTCTGCGGCGATCAGCAGCATCGCCGCGCGCGACCGGACACTCTCGACGAGAGCGGTCACTGTGTTCGTCAGCCCCGGCCCGTGGGTCACGGTGGCAACGCCGAGCCGGCCGGTCGCGTTGGCGTACCCGTTGGCGGCCAGCACAGCACCACCCTCGTTGGCCATCGAGAGATACCGGCCGCCGCCGTACTGACGGTAGCTGTCCATCAAGAAGAGATTTCCGTCGCCGAGCACACCGAAGACGGTGTCGGTTACGTGGGCGAGGGTGCGGCCGAACGCTTCATGAAAGATCATCGAAGCCAGCCCCCGTTTCGGATTGAGGGACGAGAACGGCCCGACCTAGGAGGCGCCCTGCCCTCATGTCAGCAATCGCCTCGTCGTATGCATCTAGTGGGTACATCCGATTCTGCAACTTCACGTGTCCGTCGACTGTCAGCTGAACGAGATCAACCAGGTCGAGATACGTACCGACCTGACACCCGGCGATCCGCTTCTCGCCACCTACTATCTGGCCGGTTGGCAGCTCAATGGTGCCGCCATAACCGACGACGTAGTGCGTGCCCTCCTGGCCGAGCATCGCCCCGGCGTCCTTCTCGGCGCCACCTTCACCGACGAAGTCCAGCACGACCGTTGCACCACCGTTGGTGATCTCGACGACCTTGTCGACCTGGGTTCCGTCGGACAGGACGACGTTGTCGGCCCCGAGTTCGGCAGCCAGTTCCAGCGACATCTCGCGCGGATCGACCGCGATCACGCGCGCCGGCGTCATCGCCTTCAGGCACTGGATACCGATGTGCCCCAGGCCGCCGGCGCCGAGCACGACGGCCGACGTGCCCGGACCGAGCGCCGGCACCGCCTTTTTGATCGCGTGATAGGCCGTCAGGCCCGCATCGGCATGCGCGGCGATATCCGCCGGGGCGATACCGGCCGGCAATGGAACGACCGCCCGGGCACTCGTTTTCAAAAACTCGGCCATGCCGCCGCTCGCGGTCAGGCCGGGAAACTTATAGTCGCTGCACAACATGTCGATGCCCGCGCGGCAGGCGCGGCAGAACCCGCAACTCATGAACGGGTGCATGATCACCGCGTCGCCGACGGCGACGTTAAAGACCGCCGATCCGACTTCGCTGACCCAACCCGCGTTCTCGTGACCGAGGATCAACGGGAGCGGCAGACCCATCTGCCCATCCGTAATGTGGATATCCGTGCGGCACAAGCCGGCACCGCCGATCCGCACGATCACGTCCCAGGGACCAGTGATGGTCGGTTCAGGCACGTCGTCCAGACTCGGCGATCCCCCTTGCTTCGAGAATTGAACCGCCTTCAACTATGCCGACCCGCTCTCACTCGTTTGAATAGGTACCGACGACCCGCGCCTGGTTGATGACGTCCGGATCGATCTTCTTCACCAAATCCCAGGTACCCAGGCCCGGCTCGAGCTCGAGGTTGTTGCCGATCGCGTAGACGTGGAAGTGATAGAAGTGCGTGCCGTGCCCAGGGGGCGGCGAGGCCGGGAACCAGCCAGGCTTACCCAGGCTGTTCACGCCCTGGGTGTAATCGCCACCGCCGCCTTCGGGCAGCTCGCGAACGTCGGCAGGAATCCCGTAGACAACCCAATGCGTGAAGCCGTCGATCAGCGGGGCGTCCATGTCGTGACAGACCACGGCAAACGAGGTCGTTCCCTCGGGAACGTCGGACCAGGAAATCGGTGGCGACACACCAGCGCCGTTGTTGGAATATGCATCAGGCATCCGCTCGCCGTGCTTAAAGGCGCTGCTCGATGCGCTCAGGCTGCCACCGTTGTACTTCATGTGATATTTCCCCACTTCGCGAGCAGTTCTCACTATTGCTGTATCATAGTATTGATTACCTAATGGTAGCTCCGCCCATCGGGCCTCGTCAAGTCGGCAACGCAGGCCACTCCGCCACCTTCCTGGCCTCCTGCAACGCGGCCAACTCGGCAGCGTCCATTCCGAGAAGCTCACTGAAAACGTAGTCGTTGTGCTCTCCGAACGTGGGTGCCGGTAGTCATACCTTGCCCTGCGTCCCTGGCAGGCGAACAGTCAGCCATACTGCTGCGTAGCCGACCATTCCTCATGGCCGAGGCGGAAGCCGGTGCGACCGCGGTCGCTCATCGAGGCATCCGCAGGACCTGATGCGCTAGGGTGTCGCGCTGGATCTCGGAGGTGCCTGCGAAGATTGTGCAGGCGCGGTAGTAGAGATAGGCGCGGACGTGCTCGTCGGGTTCGCAGACGGCCTTCATTCCGCCGATGTCCATGGCGAGTTCGTGCATGCGCTGGGCCATCTCGCTCCAGAACAGCTTGATCACAGAGCTCGTGGCCGACGGCTGACCGTTGGACTCGAGCTCGGTGAGCACCCGATAAATGTGTAGTCGGTAGATCGTCAGCTCGGTGTACGCCTGGGCGACGCGCTCTCGCAACTCCGGGGAAAGGCGATTCGCTCGCGCATACTCAAGCAGGTGTTCGAGCAGCTGCACATGTGTGATGAGCTGGCGCGGTGAGACGCTACGCTCGTACCGGATTGTGGTGCGGACGACGTTCCACCCGTCGGCCGGCTTGCCCACGACATCGACATCGTCGACCACCGCGCCGTCCAGGAGAACCTCACAGAACTCGGCGTCTCCTGTCATCTGCCGAACCGGCCGGGTGACGATGCCTGCCTGGCGCATGTCGAGAAGGAAGTAGCCGATGTCACCGGCTCGACCTGTCTCCCCGTCAGTCCGAGCCAGCAGGACGGCACGATCGGCGTAGTGCGCCCAACTCGACCAGATCTTGGAGCCGGAAATCTCCCATCCTCCCGCCGGACGACGGCGGGCGACCGTCCGCAGCGACCGCAGGTCCGAGCCTGCGCTCGGCTCGCTGAACAGCTGACACCAGATCTGATCCGCGCTGAGCATGTGCGGAAGATGGCGGGCCCGCTGGGGGGCACTCCCATGCGCCATCAGCGCCGGGCCGACGAGGTTAACCGCCATCCGGTTGATGATCTCTGGCGCGCGAGCGAGAGCGAGCTCCTCCTGCACGATGAAGTTGTCCATCCAGCCCAGGCCACGGCCGCCGTACTCAGTCGGCCACTGAGCGGCAACCAGGCTCTCCCCGGCAAGCTGACGCTGCCACCCGCGGAGAAAATCGACCTGGGCGCTCTCTTCGGCAGGAGGCGGCTCAGTCGGGCAGTTCGCGCGTAGCCATTCTCGGACGTAGCTGCGAAACTCGGCCTGCTCCGGAGTCTCAGCGAATGACAGGCTCATCGCGGCAGCCCAAGGAGCCGGTCGCCGACGATAGACAGCTGGATTTCCGTCGTCCCGCCCGCGATCGACGCCATCCGGTAGCGCAGGAACTCAAACCACACGGCCGGATCGCCGGCCAGCCCACCGAGATCGGCCAGGTCGACCTGGGCCTCCGCAATCCGCTGAGCAGCGCGCGACCAAGCCAGCTTGGCGAGCGACGTCCACGCAGAGATGTCCTCGCCATCGCTCAGCTTGGTCAGCGTCCGCAAGTTCATCAGCCGGAAGAGCTCATAATCGATGACACACTCCACGACCGTCGCTCGCCTTCGCGCGTCTGCCCGCGCCTGGGCTCTCACTGTTTCAAGCAGGCCCGCTACGCGAGCCTCGAGGATCATCTGTTCCTTCATCGGGAACGCGATGCCGCGCTCGGAAGTCAGGGCAGCGCGTGCTACGCGCCAGCCCTTCCCGCGCTCGCCGATGATCGACGATGCGGGGATCCGCACGTTATCAAGGAAGACCTCGGAGAACTCGTACTCACCACTCATCTGCCGAAGCGGCCGGGCGGTCACGCCAGGGTCGGTCATGTCGCAGATCATGCAGGAGATGCCGGCCAACCCTTCGACCGCTGCCTCTGTCCGGGCCAAGAGCAAACCGAACCGCGCCTCGGCGCCGTAGCTCGTCCAGACCTTCTGGCCGCTGACGACCCAGTGATTGCCATTGAGCGTCGCGGTGGTTCGCAACCCGCCCAGGTCAGATCCGGCACCGGGTTCGCTGAAGAGCTGGCACCAGATCTCCTCTCCCGACGCGATGGGTGCGAGGTAGCGCTGCTTCTGCTCGTCGCTGCCACAGGCGAGCAAGGTTGGACCGACCGTCTGGATGCCGATCCGGTTGGCGATCTGTGGGGCTCCGGCCGCAGCCATCTCCCGCCAGTAGACGGCATACTGTGACGGCGTCGCGTCCCTGCCCCCATACTGCGCGGGCCACTGAGGCGCCACCCACCGACCAGCATGCAAGGTTCGCTGCCACTCCAGCTGCGCCGCGAAGCCGCCGTCGGACTCCGATGGAGGATGCTCGCGCAGGTAAGCCCGGAGTTCATCCCGAAAGTGCGCGTCCTCCGGGGACTCGGCGAGATCTAGGCCTGTGCTCACTCGCCGGCACCGGACATACGGGCACCGTCGCGATCGGCCAGCTTGGCGTAAGCCTGTTCCTGGGCTGCGACCCTGCGCGCATAGCCTTCCTCACGCGAAAGGACTGCGCGCCTCTGGGCAGCCACCAGCTGATCGACCTCGCCAGTGAAGCGCGGTGCCACCTCCCGCGCGAATAGCTGGTAACTGGCGAGCCGGGCGGCCGGCGGTGCAGCCGAGTTCTCCAGTATCAGCAGGCAACCGAAGCCGCCGGTCAGCTCCCATAGCCATTCGATACTCTCGGCCACCTCGTCCGGAGTGCCAACGAAGGCGGACCGTGCGTCGATCATGTTCAGGTAGCTGGATTTGCCACTCTCGTCCGGGAACATCGCTGGGAACCCGGCAGTATCGTTGTAGTAGCCGCGCAGCCAGTGGTCGCCACCGGCGACAACCTCGGCTAGTGCCTGCTCGCGGGTCGCGGCGACATGGATCGGCGTGACCAGGGTCCACTCGTTCCGGCTCACCGTCCGACCGTTCTCGGCGGCGGTCTTCTCAACGATCTCCCAGTGATTCGCCAGCTGCAGCCGAGCGGCCGGGAAGTAGGCACCGAGGGACAGCAAGCCGACGCCATGCTTCCCCGCGGACAGGGCCCCAGCCGGCGACGATGTACTGGCCACACTCACAGGGAGATGCGGTACCTGCAAGCTAGGCAGCTGGAGAACGGCGTCGTGAAGCTCGAACCAGTCCGTGGAAATAGACACCGGCCCCTCACGGCGCAGCAGGTCCATTATCGCGCCGAGCGCCGTGTCCATCCGCGGCCGTGTCTGATCGGCTGGGATACCGAACATGTCTGCGTCCGTCGTGAGAGCCCCCGGGCCGACACCTAGCATCACGCGACCTCGCGTGAGCAGGTCCAGGAACACCAAGCGCTCAGCTACATGGAACGGATGATGGTAGCTCAGGCTTACGACACCGGTACCCAGCCGGATACGCTGCGTGCGGCCTGCCGCGACGGCCAGGAAGAGTTCGGGCGATGGCACCAGCTCCCATCCGCCGCTGTGGTGCTCTCCCACCCATACCTCATCGAAGCCCATCTCATCGAGCAGCTCGATGCTGCGCAGATCCTCCTCGTAGGACCGAGTCGGGCCCTGCTTCGGACTGTGGAAGGGCGCCATGAATGCGCCAAAGCGAACACGTCGAGAGGCCTCTGCCGTCACCATATCCTCCTATGATTGCTTCATATCAATGATAGGTGCATTGAGGGGGCCGGGCAAGCGCCAACCAGTGTGCGCCACGCCAGTCGGAACGGCCCCGAGCCGCTCCGCGATCCGCCGTGAGACGCTACCGCGCATCTGCTCGGTCGAGCGGGTAAGGCTCGGCTCCGGACTCGGTCATGCCTGTTTCACCTGCGCTCGATTGCCCAGGAGATGGGAGGCGGAATGATCCGGGATTTGCAGCCTTTGCCGACTTCCGTCACGGGTGGTCCTTGGTCTGGTCGTGACCGGTGCGTCTAGCGTCGAGAGCAGCAAGCGTGTGCGCGTATGCCGGCTGGTGGACGGTCAGACCACCGTCGATGCGCAGCACCTGACCGGTGATGAAGCGTGCGCGGTCGCTACAGAGGAAGGCGACGCCGTGGGCGATGTCGATCGGCTCGCCCACGTACGGTGTGAGATGGTGGGCCACGAGGTCGTTGCTCGCGGTCGTTGGGTCTATTGGTGCTGCCCTCGTGACCCGCACCAAGCCGGGCGCGATGGCGTTGCACCGGATGCCCTGGCGTCCGTACTGCGTGGCCACAGACGTAGTCAGATGGTTGATCGCGGCCTTCGACGCCCCATAAGCAGTCAGCCCGAGGTCGCCGTGCATCGCTGCCGCCGAGGAGATGTTCACGATGCTGCCGCCCCCACGGCGCAGCATGCCCGGTATGGCGTGCTTGCAGGTCAGCATCTGCCCGCGCAGATTGACGGCAAGCATCCGGTCCCAGTGCGTGACTTCGGCCTGCACAACGTCCCGATCCGAGCTAACGAGCGGCATCGCCGCCGCACAGTTAACGACGATGTCGATCCCGTCGTAGGTGGAGATCGCCACGTCAATTGTCCTGCGTACGGCGTCCTCGTCGCTCACGTCGCAGGATATGAAGCATGCCCGTCCTCCTGACTCAGCTATCGCATTCGCGGTGAGCGTGCCAGCGGCCTCGTTGACGTCAGCAATGACCACGCTGACTCCGAGGTCAGTGAGCAGGCCCGCCGTCGCGGCGCCGATTCCGGTGGCCGCCCCGGTCACAACAGCCACCCGGCCGGCCAGACCGTAATCAACGATTGAGCGGCGCGGCACTCCTCCCTCGACGCCGCTCATGCTTCTTCTGACCGCGTTGTCCCGAGCAGCGCGCGGGCGTCCCCGACGAGGTACGGCTCGCGTGCCGTGTCGCTCATCTGGAGCTCCCATGCCGGACCTTCGGCGAGCACCATCCCAAAGTTCATCGCGATCACCCGATCGCCGACAGCAAATGACTAATATCGACCATACAACGCAGGGTCCTTTCATTAGCCGACGAGGGAATAGTGCAGACTCCGCGAGAGCGCTGCTTGGCTCCCATCCACGTGTGACTTCAATTCACCATTACGAGCTACATGGATATTAAAGCAAAGATACAATCATGTCAATGATAGATTTCTCTGCCGGGGATTGGCGACGCCGGGGACTGTGCGACCGGGAGCCTCGAGAGGCCTGGCGCCCGCCGCGTCGCGGCCGTTAGGAGATGCCGTTCCGCAGCCGCTATCAACTAGGCAAGCTCAGGCCACCGAGCGTTGAGCCAGGCTCATACGCCTGCAAGAATGTTTGGCGGAGCGGCTACACACTAGGGCCGTCTGTTTGGTCGGCCGCGGCGGCTGTCGGCGTGACAATCGTATGCGGTTCTCAGCTGGCTTTCCCGGCCTCAATGAGGGCCGCCACCTCGGCGCGCATCAGGTCCTTGCGCAGCTTGCCCGCCGAGTTCCGTGGCAGGGCGAGGCGCAGCTCGAGGCGCTCAGGCAGCTTGTAGGACGCCACTCCCTGCTCACGCAGGAACTGCACGATATCCTCGAGCCGAAGATCGCCGTCGGACTCGACGAAGGCGCAGACCCGCTCGCCGAGTACCGGATCAGGCATCGCCACGACCGCGACATCGGTCAGCCCGGGCAACGTTATGAGGAGGTCCTCGACCTCTTTGGCCGAGATGTTCTCGCCGCCCCGGATGATGATGTCCTTTAGGCGCCCCGTGACAGACAGGAAGCCGTCGGCGTCCACCCGGCCGACGTCCCCGGTGCGGAACCATCTGTCCGGCGTGAACGCCTCGATATTGTGGTGCGGGTCGACGTACCCGACGAAGAGTTCGGGCGCGACGCAGATGATCTCACCTTCGGCGAGTACCGGCAGGTCTCGGAACTCGGTGTCGACTATCCGGACGCGCGATGGTGAGATCGGCAGCCCATCAGTGTCGGCTCGGCGGCTCGTGTCCCAGAACGGGCCGGTCGTGAGTGTCGGCGCCTCGGTCAATCCGTAGCTCCGCTTGCACCAGCAGCCGAGGCGAGTTGCCGCCTCCGCGACGTCAGCTGGCGTCACCCGCGTGCCACCCATGGAGAACAGGCGAAGGTTCCGTGCCGCGTCCGCGGTGAAGGTAGGGTCGTCCAGGATCCCACGCAGGAACACCGGCATGCCGATGCATACGGTGATCTGCTCGCGGCGCATCAGCTCGATCGCGGCGCCCGGTTCCCAGACGTCGAGAAAAACGCAGCGGGTCCGGGTGAGGGCAGGAATGAGCACACCGTAGACGAGCCCGCCGACGTGGGTCACCGGCATCGGCAGCAGAATTACGTCCTCGAGGGTCATCCGGTGGGCGGCAGCGAG
>Ga0070713_100000704_pt1 | contig 21470 bp, 22 predicted proteins | sample LARL82metaG_FD_65465 | JGI IMG/M metagenome (GOLD analysis project Ga0070713, IMG submission 65465) | Corn, switchgrass and miscanthus rhizosphere microbial communities from Kellogg Biological Station, Michigan, USA - LAR L8-2 metaG | ecosystem: Host-associated > Plants > Roots > Rhizosphere ...
GAGTTTCTCCCGGGAATTGGTTGGTGTCCAGATATTCGGAATAGTATTGCACGCTTCCAGGAGCAGACGATTCGAGAGCCGCATGTAATTCCTGATCCAGCTTGAAATCGTCGGCGTAGCCTCTGTCGTACCAGTGCAGTGTAAGCACGCGCTTTGGCGAAGCGGACTGTTGCGCCAGTCCCGCTGATGGTGGCAGCGCAACCAAGACCAGCAACACCGTTCGGATGAGCTTCGATAAAGCACCCATCAGATTATTACTTTAATACCGAACTGTACCTGCCGCGATGACCCTAACTCGCCGGTCGGGAATCGAGTGTTGGTGATACGGCCAAAGTTCGGACTGCCGACGACATTTCCCGGCTGGCCGAGATTTGCGTGGTTGAGAACGTCAAAAAACTCGGCCCGGAACTGCACCTGGATTTTCTTCGCGATTACACTGTGCTTCATGATCGATAAATCCGTGTTGTTGAACGCGGGCCCGATGACTACGTTGCGGCCGAGGTCACCAAAGCTAGAAACAGCCGTGAGCACCGATGTATCGAACCAGTGATCCGCACTCCCCATCACATTGATCGGTCCGGTAACATCCGGCCGAAGCGTGCCGGTGACGCCTGTGACCGTGCTGTTCGTGGTTACGATGTTGACCGGGGCGCCACTCTGCGCCGTGAGGACCATGGCGGCTTGCCAACCGTCGATCAACCACTTTCCGGTGAAGGGTAGGCTGTATATTACGCTGGTAACGAAGCGTTGGCGGGCGTCGAAGTCCGAGAGGCCACGGTCGGCGTGCAAGTTATGGGCGTTCTCGACAACACCGCCCATTGAACTGAGTGAGTTATAGTCGAGTGACTTCGACCATGTGTAGGACGCGCTTATCTGCAAGCCACCCGCAAGTCTTCTGTTGGCCGAGACCCACAGAGCGTTGTAACTCGAATTCCCGGTGCTTTCCGTCTGCGTGACATTGCCGAGCGGAGTGCCCGGCAGGATGGCGCTTGATAAGGAGACAGCCGGAAACGGGCGCACACCATCGGTCGGCTGGTTAATATTGCGTTGGAGAGTGAGGTGGGTCCCTTTGGAACCAAAATAGCCGGCCATCAGCGCGACCCCGCGTAACAGCTCGCGCTGGACGTTGAAGTTCCACGATTGCAGGTAGGCGTTGTCATAGCCGTGGTCTACCGTCGCAGGCGCAAGCCCGGTGGCCTGAGCCACGTCAACCGCATTGTCTAACCGGATCGGGCCGGCGTAGGCTAGCGGTGTAGCCAGCGGGGGGTTCGCGGCTGTGCCCAGGACTATATACGGAGTGGGCTGGTCCACATGTATCGCGTAGGCCGCCCGCACCGAAGTCTTTCCATCTTTGAACGGATCCCAGGCAAAGCCGAGCCGCGGCTCAAAATTCCTGTTGTTCTCATGATAGATCTCCTTGCCTCTCTGCCCGACGCGCTCGAGCGAGGCATTTGTAGGGTCAAAGACGATGAAGCGGCCGTAGCGTTCGACGGGCGTCAAGTTCCATTCGTAACGTAAGCCCAGCTCCAGCGTGAGGTTCGGCCGCCACTTGTAATTGGATTGGACAAAGAGGCCCAGCGCCCCTTGCTTGGTGCTGCTGGATTGGTCGCCGAGCGTGACGCTGAACGAATTGGCGTTGTCGGCCAGAAATGCGGCAACGCTGGGGAAGTTGAACAGGCCGGTACCCCGGCGGTGGAGATTGTTGAGCAATTGCCGAAACTCGACGCCCATTTTGAGAGAATGTCGTCCGCAAAGGCAGCTGATCGTGTCACCGCCCACAAAAACCGTGCGGCCGCTCCCCGACGGTACAACCGAAGGACCGCCGAAGTTGAGGGCGCCACCGGCAACGCTAATCTGGGGCAATCCTATCGGCTGATTGATACCGCCCCTGATGCCCAAATCGGCGGGGTTGAGCGCTGCATTTGGCAGAGTGGCGCTGGAGAGGCGATTCACGCCGAATCGCAGTTCATGGATGCGTTGCCCGAACGTATGCGTCTCGTTGAGCGAAAAGAACTGATGCAGCGGTATTATGTTGGATCCGAAGCCGGGAATGGTGGTTCCCCGTATCCCCGGCTCCAGGTCCTTCGTGTGGTAAGCGCTGTAATAACCGTGCAGATGGTAGCTCTTGGTGAGGATGTGACTGATGTCCATTCCCCATTGATCGCCGTTGACGGGAGCAGGCGCCGAACTGATGAAGCGCGGCGTCCCGGCAGAATCAGTAAAGTTCGCACGCGGGATGAATTGGAGGAGATTTGCGAGTACAGCGTCGCCGGGCGACATGCGCTGAGCGTCGCTGAGCACGACGCTGTTTAGATCGACATCCTGTTCCTGACGTAGGCCTTCATAAGAGAGAAAGAAGAAGGTCCTGCCCCTGATGATGGGGCCTTCAAGATTGCCGCCAAACTGGTTGCGCTTGAACGGCGGTGACTTACTGGAAGTCAAAGTAAAAAAGTTGCGGGCATCGAGCGCATCGTTGCGTAGGAACTCGAACATTTCACTGTGGAATTCGCTGCTGCCCGAGCGTGTCGCTACATTGATAACGGCTCCCGAGTTTTGCCCATATTCTGCGCTGAGGGTTGAGTTGTCAATCTTAAACTCCTGAACTGTGTCGATTGAAGGTTGGAAATTGATGCCATTCAAAAGAGGGTCGTTAAGTGTGACGCCATTGATCACGTAGTTGACCGTGTCCTCACGGTTGCCGGCGGTGTTGATCGCAAGAGCCCCCAAGCCGCGGAACGGGACGGTACTGAATCCAGTCTGCGACGCCGTAACCGACCCCGGAACCAATGCGGCAAGGTCGAGAAAATAACGCCCATTGAGCGGTATTTCCTGGAGGGTGCGACCATCAATCACGTGCCCCACGGAACTTGTGCCTTCATCGATAAGAGGTGGTTGAGACTTCACCGTGACTTCGTCCGAAATTTCCCCGACCTCGAGGTGCACCTCCACAACGACGGTCCGGGCAACATCCATGGTCAGCGCTTCCACCCTGTAAAGTCGAAACCCACGAGCCTTTACTTGCATACGGTACGTGCCGACCGGTAACGCGGGGATCTCGTAGATGCCTTCGGTGTTTGTGGTCACGGAGTGCTCCAGAAGTGTCGCCAAGTTGCGAACGATGATTTCGGCGCTCGGCACTGCCCGACCCGAGGGATCAATCACTCTGCCTGTCAACGTGGTGTAGGAGTCAGCCCAGATTGCTGCGATCGCGATCGCCAGTAGCAGACCGCTCCGGAACGCTAGACTGCACGCCTCGCGGATGTGTTTATCCATGGAAATAGCAACGAATGATGCATTGTACTCTTAAAAGGATTCAGAAAATCTTCTTTGGCTCATGCCGGGTGTCCAACCTTCTGACACCTGGAAGTCGGTTCTGCAACGTTCGCCGATCTTGTGGCTACCGGGCCCGTCGCTTCGCGGCCTCCAGTTATTCTTGTGGGCCTCGTTGCCAGCCAAGTAAATGCCGCCGGGCGGCCAATACAGCATCAAACATATCGGGAGGCTTAACGTAGGCCGCATTGAAAACTCAGTGGGGCGCACCTAACTTCTCCGTTCCCTGACTTTGGGAAGGCTGGTCCAAACATACTGCGACTAGGTCCGCCTCCCGCGCAGCATTAGACTCGATTGGATGGAGGTAAGTATCATGCGAAGACTTGCGCAGTTCCTCCTGGTGGGTTGCTTTCTAGTAATACCTGCCGCAGCTCAGCGGGGCGGCGGTGGTTTCCACGGCGGAATGGGCGGTGGTTTCCGTGGTGGAATGGGTGGTGGTTTCCACGGCGGAATGGGTGGTGGTTTCCGTGGCGGAATGGGGGGCCATGGTGGGGGCTTTATCGGCCCAGGATTCATAGGTCGGGGTGGATTCCGCGGCGGCTTCTTTCCAGGGAACCGCTTTGTGGTCGGCTTTGGCTTTCCCTACTGGCCTTATTATTACGGCGCAGGATGGGGTTATCCCTATCCCTACTACGGTTACTCTTACTATCCTTACTCGGCTTATTCGTACCCCTATGCTTATTCGTACCCATCAGACGCCTACGGGTATGCGTACAGCGGACCCGACCAGACCTCCTGCCCACAAGCAAATGGAAAACCGCTTTATCTAATCAAGTTGACATACCAGAACAACGCTTGGGTGGCTCAGGATTATTGGTATACGGAAGGAACCCTTAACTTCATTACGTTGCAAGGTGAGCAGAACAAAACGCCGATTAGTTCCATCGATCAGGCCGTCACATTCCAGCTGAACCGCGATTGTGGGATTGTTTTCCACTTGCCCAGGTAGAGAACACCGACATACTGATTCAGTAAATTCGAGTGATTCAAACCGACAAATCTGCTTGTCTGTCACTAGTCGGCCTCGCTTATCAATTTTGGGCCGCTTAACCCGCATATTAGAAGTAATCGGGTAAACGCCGACACACTCAAGTACCGGACCCAACAACCGGCATAACGGCGCATCCAGAAAGTTGGGCTGTACGGCGTCAAATTGACGCGGCATACGCGGCTCCACCTCGGATGAGTGGCGGCGAAGCATAAAGCGCCAAAAGATTGAACTGCAAATTGATGCAAATGCAACACATGCGTCACCCGATTGAACCTCTTGGGCAGTGCCCTCCGGCAACATCCATTCGGCCTTTCGGCGATAAGTTCACCCAAGAAAACCGGCATCGAGCGTCCTCGGTGAAGTGCTACTTCCGAACCCGCTATGAGTTGATAGTCAGCTAGGCGGCAGGCTGCTGCTCGCTCATGGCGCAACCGGCGTGCCCACAATTACATGAAAGCTCGATGGTCTCCTTTGCATCTTGACAATATTGGCTGCAGTACTTCGTGCCCTTGCGCACGAGGCAATTGCACGCCGGATGGTCACATTTGCTGGTCTCTTCATGCATGTGAAGCTCCCCCTAAGAGAGATTCACGTCTTGCTGTTGAGGCTCATTGAATCTTCCTTCGAAATAACCCCCGATCTACGAGTTGCCGTGAGTGTCCCGATATACAAAAAGGTTCACGTCGTATTGATGTTTCATTCGCTCGAACTCGCCGAAGTTGCTTTGCCGTGCAAGGCGTAAATTGGAGTGGACTTTTCGTACGTCTCGGTCTCCCCTGCGCTGTAGACTTGGTGACGACTTAGCCGGCTGGGCAAAAATCCGAAGTTGAGGTGCAGAAATTTGGATCGAAGGTTCTTTCTTTTCGGCCTGGGCTCTAGGACACACAACCCTCAAAGCGATTTCACCCCAAATATTAGCGCGTCATGGTCGGGGCTTAATCAACATACCAGAAAGAGTCTAAACCGTTCTTAGAGAATCGGCAAGGACCCACTGCCCAAGCCGACGTGCATCACCTTCACATGGGCGGATGCATTTCGAAAGCTCGAAAACGCCGATGGAAATCGAAGCTGAAACAATCGATCAAGATGCGGTGATCAAACTGTCAGGCAGACTCGACATGAACACATCACCGGATCTCCGCAAGGCCGCGCTCAGACTTTACTCCAAGGGCAAATGCAATAATCTCGCAGTCGATCTCTCCAAGGTTTCTTACATCGACACCTCGGGGCTCGCCACTCTCGTTGAGATTCTGGTGACGGCGAAAGAACGGTGCGCGCGGCTCACTTTGCTCGGTCTAAACGAGAAGGTTCGGTATCTGCTCGATGTCAACGGTCTAACGGGATTTTTCAGGATCGCGGGTTCGGTGCGGGAGGAATTGCACGCATGACCAAGGCGCCCGTCGCCGCAGTAGAAGAGATAGGACGTTCCAGCCTTGGTGGAGTGGAGTACGTGGGCGCGCTGGCGGTGCAGTTTTGGCAATCGCTTCGGGGAATCAGAGCCATCAGCCCGTTCGCCCTGCATCCGTTACGGTGGAGGAACGCCATGGATGAAATGTTGACGGCAGGACTTGGCGCCGTACCCATCGTCGCGCTAGTGGCATTTTGCTTAGGGTTGATTCTGGCTTTTCAGGGAGGCTCCGGCCTGCGCAAAATCGGTGCGCTCGAGCTAGTGATCCAGCTCGTTGCCATCGGCGTAACACGAGAAGCCGGACCGCTGATCACCGCCATAACAGTCAGCGGGCGGTCGGGCTCGGCCTTCTCAGCCGAGATCGGCGCGATGGTCTTCACCGAGGAGGTTGGTGTTCTGAAAACCATGGCACTGGATCCCATTCAGGTGCTGATATCTCCAAAATTTCTTGCGCTGCTGGTTGTCATGCCGTGCCTGACTGTGATCGCCGACCTGGCCGGGATACTCGCCGGCGGATGGTTTGTATATAGCACGATCGGGATGAGCTTATCGGTGTACCTGCGCGCCGCGCTCGATTCGCTGTACCTCCGTGATATTTTGAGCGGCCTGATCAAGAGTATGGTCTTTGCGACCCTGATCACTCAAGTGGGCTGCCTCCAGGGCTTTCGGGTCAAGCGCAGCCCAGAGGAAGTGGGGCGCGCTGCAACTTCTGCGGTGGTAAGGGCCATATTCCTGGTAATCGTGGCCGATTTGCTGTTTACTGCGCTTTTTTATGCGGTGTGGCGATGATGCCGGACGAAAAAGTGATAGCGGTCCGGGATTTGGTCGTCAAGTACGATGACCGCATTATCCTCGATCACATAAATCTCGACATCAGCAGGGGCGAAGTCCTGGTGCTGCTGGGCGAGAGTGGTTCAGGAAAGAGCACGCTTCTGCGGCACGTGATCGGTTTAGAAAAGCCCTTATCCGGGGACATCGCGGTCAAGGGCGTGGACATTATCCATTGCTCAGAAGCGGAGCTCAATGACGTCCGCCGCTCCATGGGAGTTTCGTTCCAGGACGCGGCGCTCTTCGGTTCGATGACTGTTTCGGAGAACGTGGCCTTTCCACTCTTGGAGCGCACCCGGCTCGCCGACTCCACCATCCATGAGGTCGTGTTACTGAAATTGTCTCAGGTCGGATTGCTCCATTTCGGCTCGTTCTACCCTTCCCAGCTCTCCGGCGGAATGTTGAAGCGCGCCTCGGTGGCGCGGGCGACAGCCCTGGATCCGGAAATTCTACTTTTCGACGAGCCTTCCGCGGGTCTCGATCCGATCACCGCGGCAGGAATTGATGAACTCGTGCTTTATCTGAAGAATGCATTGCAGATGACGGTGCTGGTGGTCACTCATGAGCTGCAGAGCGCATTGAAGATCGCCGACCGGCTGGCCTTTCTCAAGGATAGAAAGCTGGTCGCGATCGGCCCCAAGGATTCTATCGCGCGGAGTTCCGATCCATGGGTGCGCCAGTTCCTGGATCGTGTTCCGGACAGGACCTCAGAGGACCAGACAGAACTCCTGCAGCAACTCGCGGAAAGATTAGGTGTGCAATGTCCAGAGAACTGAAAGTAGGAGCGTTCGTTCTAGCATCGGCGCTCATTTTTCTGGGTACTTTCTTGTACGTGGCAAACGTCCAGCTGCGTGGCGTCCGCATTCTCTATAAAACGTACTTCAAGTACGCCGGGGGCGTCGATCCCGGCTCGCCGGTGCGGTTTGGTGGAATGAAGGCCGGCACGATAACCGCCGTCCACCCTTGGCGTGAAGACCCTACGAAGATCGAAGTTCTGCTGGAACTCAGGGAAGGCGTCCCCGTGAACGCCGATTCCACCGCGACGCTCACGTCCCTCAGCCCCCTGGGCGATAAGTATTTGGAAATCACGACCGGTACTAGCAAGGCGCTGCGCCTGCCTCCCGGAGCAACCATACCGTCCGCGGAGCCTGTTTCGATGGACGATCTTGCCAAACAGGTGAGCGCGATAATACCCACCGTTCAATCCACGTTGCAGGATGTGCAGAAGGACATCGACCAGCTTACGGGCAATGCTGGGCTCGTTCTTGCCAATGTCCAATCGATCACAGGCCCGGAGAATCAGCGGAATATCGCCTTGTTGTTGGCCAACGCGCGCCAGTTGCTGGATAAAGAGTCTCCGCGCATCGATAGCGTGCTGCAGAACCTCGAGCGCGCCTCCTTGCAGGCCAGTGGTGCTTTGAACCAGGTCCAAACGGCGGCCCGAACTGCTAACGATACCTTCGCCAATGCAAATCGAACAATTATCGACATACGCGATCCTGTCCAGAAGGGTCTTGCGGAACTGCAGTCCACGATGACCGACGCGCGCCGTCTGATTGCGGACTTGAACACCGTCGTCTCGGTCGATAATCGACACAACATCGATGAAACGCTCGAGAATTTTCGTGCGGCTTCGGAGAACCTGCGTGAGCTAACGGCGTCCGTGAAGCAACGGCCTTGGGCGCTCATACGCGGGAAACCTGCCCCTGACCGCCCCGTTCCCGTCGTTACTGGAGCACCATAACTATGCGGATTTCCTGGGTATTCATGTTTGCTGGACTGTTGACTGGATGCGGGAGCGTTCACGGGCCCGTGACGAAGTATTACAAGCTCGAGATCCCGCCGGCTCCCACGCCTGCCGGCCCTTCCGCGCCGGTTCCCCTTCGCGTGGAGCCTTTTCGAGCCAACAATTTGGTGCGGCAAGATCGCATCGTCTACCGTCCTTCGCCGGTGGAGGTCGGTTTCTATGAGTACCACCGCTGGGCTGTACCTCCCAACGACACCGTAACCAAGGCGCTAGCAGACCAACTCACGAGCCGGCACGTCTTCCAGTCCGTTGAAATCTCGGATGGCGTGGAAAAGCCGGACTATGTTCTAAGAGGAAGCATTGAGCAACTCCAGGAAGTGGACTACAAGGGGGCCGTCAAAGTCCAGGTATCGATTTCAGCTGAATTAGAAGATCCAGTACGACGTGAAAAAATCTGGTCCAGTACGGCGTCTTCCGAGTGTCTCGTCGCGAAGAGCGATGTGCAAGCGGTTGTCGCAGCAATGGGTCAGGCGTCGCAGCAAAGTATTGCGCGACTGGTGACGGACGTCGCGAAATTTGTGCAGCTCAATCGTCTTACAGCGGCGTCCTCCGCGGCGACTCCACGGCCCTGATCTGCTCCGTGTTTCAGCTGATCGCTTGTTTGTATGCGTGCGTCCCTCGCTTGATGGCCTCAGCGACACCTTGCTTATGTTTTACGATCCCATCGATGGCGCTCAATACAGCATTGCCGGCAGTCTCGCCACAGTCTTTGGCATAAGCGGCCCCATTGCTGGCGGACTCGGAGATCCGCGCGCGTGTTCTCCTCCCGGAGTAAGGAGCAAACAGCAGGGCTGTTGCCGCTCCCATGCCCATGCCAACCAGAAAACCATAGATATTTGTTCTTTCCATCTCAAGATCCTTTCTTTTTTGTCGAGATCTACGGCACCCGCCCGATCCGGCCATCTGAGTCAAAAGCCGGACCCTCAAGCCGTCCGCACGCTCCGCAGTTCGACACCCAATATGATTTCGAACACGCCTAAGATCAGCGCGTATCCAGCGATCACCCAAACCAGCGCAAGAGCCCCCACGGCAGGCCGCACCATGAGCATCAACGCGAAAAGCACCGACAATACGCCGCTCAGCGCGAGCCAAACCTCCCCCGAAATCTCTTTCCGCAGGCGGATGGCTGCCGCGATTCGGAGGAATCCGGTCGCCATGGCCCAGATCGAAATGAAGAAGACGAGCACTGCTGCCGAGGTTGCCGGAGAGCGCAGAGTGACAACGCCGGCCCACACTCCCACAATTCCCTCCAGCGCTAGCAACCATCGATCCTCGCGACGACGGCCGCCTCCCAGCGCTGTTAGCAGAGAGAAGACGCCGTCCACCAACGCATAAGACCCAAACAGCAGCACCAGGGTGGCTACCGTCACACCGGGCCACGCGAATGCGAGCACGCCGAAGGTAATCGCAATGATGCCTCGCAAGAGCACGGCCCACCAGCGTGCCGCGAAAAGCCTGGCTATTTCCGGGGCAGAATCCTCATTCAACATAAGAACCTCCCTGCCAACCAGGATGCGGCCCGGCCACGGGAAGATGGAAAAAGGAGTCTGGAGAACGGTTTCGGAAAAGGGTGGAGCTACGGGGTAGGCTAGTAGCTCCGCCCGGACGCATCCAGTCCGGCGAGTTTCGAATTCCGGAGCCAGGAAAGATCGGGATAGTAGGCCAGCACTAAAGTGCCGCCCTGAACGGCTTCGATGAGGCGGCGTGAGATCTCCGGACGCACTGCCGGGCAGCCCCAGCTTCGCCCGATTCGCCCTTTGTTTTTTGCAACCACCTCGCTGATATAGGTAGCCCCATGGATCACGATTGCGCGCTCCATACTGTTATCATTGACGCCCTTCTCCAGTCCCAGAAGCCGCAGCGACAAACCGTGCTTCCCGATGTAGGGGTCGCCCGTGAGGAATGCTCCGAGGCTGGTCATCAGGCTGTTGGGCGCGTTCGAAAACCTTACGGCTTGATTATCGCCGCTGTTCTTCCCATGAGCGGTCAATTCTTCGAACAGGACCCGCGTGTTAACCAGATCGAATACCCATAGGCGCCGCTCGGTGGAGGGTTTCGTGTAGTCAATGATGGTGAGTACATCCGTGCGAACCTTCGTGCCTGTGGCTTGCAAGCGCTTCAATGCCGTCAAACCAGCTTCCAGTGCTGGCGGGGAAAGTCGTGGCGCCACTTTCAGCAGAGCGAGCAACCGCGAGTCGGAAGACTGGATTGGCGCCGGTGCGGCGAAAAGGGGAACGGTACACATAATCAACAAAGAAAAGCTAATAGCCGAGGCAAACTTCTTAAAAAACCACACGCCGCAGGCTCCTGTGACACACTTCGGTGAGGAAATTGACTTCTAGTGAGCGAACTTTTATGTTACCACCTGCGGCAGAGAAGCTTGCGCGTTTGGCCCGTTTATTGGGGTGAAACTTTATCTTCGCGTAGCGATTTGTTCAGCGGACAACGATACGCTGCGTGCCCACCATTGCGGTCGCAGCCACGGCTGCGGTGAAGTGAAATCGTAGCTGCCCAAAAGTATTACCAGTGTCCCGGGCTGGGTCACTTCGTGGGTGCCTTCCGCAAGCGTCCACCCGTCGCCCCATTGGTAGAGCCATTTGGCATCCACTGCGAGCATACGGACGCAGCCGTGGCTCGCGGGCTTGCCGGGCAGTGCATATTGATGGAGCGCAAGCCCGCGGCCGCTTGCAAAATTGAAATACCACTGCATGACCCACGTCGGGTTTTCACTGCTGACATGTACTCGAGCGCGCCAGTTCAGGTGATAGGTGCCTGGAGGCGTCCTATGCTGGCGGCTTCCCTAAACAGGGATTAGCCAACAGCAGAATCAGCGGCATAGCGGCGGACGTGGAAATTACGAATCGGCCGCTCTACCAACTGAGCTAGGATGGCCTTGCTTTATTCTATAGGTGGCGCGCGCGATCGCATACACATGGTAGAAAAGATTTATGGCATTCGTGAAAGTCGGCTCACTCACTGAGCTGCCGCCGGGGTCGGTAATGGAAGTCACGCTCGGCGATGATAGCTACGCGATCTGCAACGCGGCTGGAGAACTGCATGCGCTGGCGGGAATCTGCCCTCACGCCGGCGGACCGATCGGCCAAGGCAATTTGCAAGAGCATCTGGTGGTCTGCCCATGGCACGAGTGGGCGTACGATTGCCGGACCGGTGAAAACGATTACGACCCCACGGTCAGGCTCGATCGCTTCGTAGTCAAGACTGAAGGCGACGACATCCTGCTGGATCCACAAACGCGTGCCTGAGCTCCCTGAGGTCGAGACCGTGGTTCGAACCTTGGCGCCGCGGCTCAGCGGTCGGCGAATCGTCAAGGCAAAATTCTTTTCACACCACGTGGTTCGCCAAGATTTTGCGATGCTCGCCCGGCGCGTTCGCAAGCAGCTGGTAAAATCGGTGACGCGGCACGGAAAATTTATCGTGCTGGAGCTCGACAACGGCGTCCTGTCGATTCATCTAGGCATGACCGGCAAGCTGCTGCTCGATTCCGAACCGGGCGCATATGCACGAGCGATCTTCGAACTCGATCACGGCCTTCTGGTGTACGACGACATTCGCCACTTCGGGCGCATCGAATGGAGCGCGGATTTGCCGGAACGAGCTGGGGCGCTGGGTCCGGATGCCCTTGACATCCCACAGGCCGATTTCCTGAAGCTGCTGAAGAAACGCCATGCGAGGATCAAGCCGCTGCTGCTCAATCAAAAATTCGTGCGGGGGATGGGCAATATCTATACTGATGAGGCGCTGTTCGAAGCGCACATTCATCCGCGCGCGATCGCATCCAGCCTCAGCAAGGAACGCGCCACGCAGCTGCACCGCGCGATGGTCGACATCCTCACCACGGCAATTCGGCTGAAAGGCTCGTCCATCTCCGACTATGTCGACGCCGACGGCGAAAAAGGCAGCTTCCAACTGCAGCACCAGGTTTATGGACGCGCCGGCGAGAAGTGTCCTACTTGCGGGTCGGCGATCCGCCGGATCGTGGTGGGACAGCGTGGGACGCACTACTGTCCGAAATGCCAGCGTAGCTGAGAATCTGGTCGGCCACCTCGACCACGGGCTTCATCTCGGCGACATCGTGGACGCGCACGATATGGGCGCCTGCGAGGATAGCCGCCGTGACGGCCGCCGCAGTCGCGCATTGCAGCAGTGACTGAACCGGCGCTTCCGCGGTCTGCGGCAGAAACGATTTACGCGACGGGCCTACTGCGACCGGAAACTCCAAGGTCGCTAACTCGTCGAGCCGCGCCAGGATTTCCGCGTTCTGCTCCCTGCGTTTTCCGAATCCAAGGCCCGGGTCGATCGCAATTCGGGTGCGTTCCACGCCGGATCGTACGGCGCGATGCACAGCGGCATCCAGATCGTGCCTTATTGCTCCAATGACATCTTTGAGCGGGGGAAGCTTGGCCCAGGTTTCCGGATTTCCACGCATATGATTTATGATCAGCGCTGCATTGTGGGCCGCGGCGACTCGCGCGAGTTGTGCATCAAAAGTGAGGCCGGAGGGATCGTTGACGATCTCGGCCCCGTGCTCCAGCGCCTTTTCCGCCACCGCAGACTTGTAGGTATCCACCGAGATCGGGACCGCCAACTTCCCTCGCAGCCGTTTCAATACTGGCACCAGACGCCGCAGCTCTTCAGCTTCTGAAACGCGTTCGGCTCCGGGGCGTGTGGATTCCGCGCCAACATCGATGATGTCCGCGCCCTGCTCCTCCAATTCGATGGCGCGCGCGAAAGCACGATCGGGATCGAGGTACTTGCCGCCGTCTGAGAAAGAATCGGGAGTTACGTTGAGCACGGCCATGATCAACGTTCGCTCACCGGTGAGCAGCTCGCGCTCACGGAGCTTCCAGACAAAGTGGCGTCTATTCATACTTTCACGCGTTTCCACTTCTTGCCAACGCGGACCACTGTTTCCCCACTTATCGCAATCGTGAGGTTGGTGTACTTTTGACCATTGATCTCCACGGCGCCGGCTTTGATTTTACGCTCGGCGTCGGTGCGGGAATCCACCAGATCGAGACCGAGCAGAATTTTTGCCAGACTGTTGCCTGTTCCGTTCGGCAGCATGACGGTCTCGATATCGGCGGGCTCCGCACCCTCTCTCACCTCGCGGTCAAAATCCGCCTGCGCTTGATCGGCCGCCTCCGATGAATGGAAATCAGAGACGATCTCACGCGCCAGACGCATCTTGACCTGCATGGGCTCTTGAGACTTCATGGCCGCAATCTCCGGCAAGCTTTTGTCGGTCAGCAATTCCCAGTAGCGCCACATCAGCGCGTCGCTGATGCCCATCACTTTGCGAAACATCACCTTAGGCGGCTCAGTGATCCCAATGTAGTTTCCCTTCGATTTCGACATCTTCTCGATACCGTCGGTGCCTTCGAGCAGCGGGACGGTGGCGACGATCTGCGGTGGCTGTCCCCAGTTGCGCTGGATTTCCCGCCCAACTAGAAGATTGAATTTCTGGTCAGTCCCTCCAAGCTCGACATCGCACTGTAGGTTTACCGAATCATATGCCTGTGCTAGGGGATACAACAGTTCGTGGATTAAGATCGGAACACCGGCCTTGTAACGTTTCGAGAAGTCATCACGTTCGAGGATTCTCGCAAGAGTATATTTCGAGCAGAGATGGACGATGGTATCGAATCTTAGTGCCTCTAGCCACTTGCTATTGAAGCGTATCTGAGTCTTTTCCGGATCAAGGATCTTAAAGACCTGAGTCTTATAAGTCTCGGCATTCTTCTGGATCTCCGCGAACGTCATCGGAGGGCGCGTGACATTGCGGCCAGTCGGGTCCCCAATAAGGGCTGTCATGTCTCCGATCAAGAAGACTACAGTGTGGCCACAATCCTGGAAATGTTTCATTTTGCGAAGCAGAACGGTGTGGCCGAGATGAAGATCGGGAGCAGTAGGGTCGAAACCCGCCTTGACTACAAGCTGTCCCTTAGTAGCAATCCGATCACGAAGTTCATCCTCTTGAATGAGTTCCGCCAGGCCCTTTTTCAGATATACAAGCTGTTCGTCGATGGTCACTCTATATTCATTAGAGCGCAGCGATCCACTTGGCGGTCAGGGCCGGGGCTTCCATGGGGATGAAGTGCGAATGGTCCGTGTCTGCGAAATCGGTGGCGCGCTGGAAGCTTGCGGCTAAGCCAGGCGCGGTGGGCGACTGAGCCATGAAGTTGGCGGGATCGAGCTTTTTCCCCGCGCGAACAATTTGGACTGGAATTTGAATGCTTTCGATTTCGGGGTAGATGTTCGACTCCGGCGCCGGGCTGTTTTCATAAATGCCGGCCTCGATCTCGGGCGGGCAGGCCAGCACGAAGCCGGCGCCATCCGGCAAGAGTCCATAGTCACAGTAGTCGCGCAGCACGTTTCGATCCCAGGCATCGAAGGGCTGGCGGCTCTCAAAGCGCTCATACATTTCTTGCGGAGATGTCCAGCGGTTGCGGCGCTTGGCGACATATTGCGCTTGCGTCCAGGGCCCGACGTATTCATTTTTGCTGCGGATGACTGGATCCAGCAACAGCAGCGATGCAAAACTGGCGGGGCGCAACGCCGCTGACAGTGTTACGGAATGTCCTCCCATGGAATGACCGACTCCAATCGCATCGGACAGATTGATCTGCGATGCAAGTGCGGCCACATCGCCGCCGAAGTTTCTCCAGCGGTACGGTGGCGCTGGCTTGCTGCTATGGCCATGGCCGCGAGCATCGATGGCATAGCAGTGCCGTCCTGGAAGATGCGCAATCACCTGGTCCCAGCAGCGCGCGTGAAATCCGGTGGCATGGCAAAAAAAGACCGCGGGATCTTGGCCGGGCCATTCCCAGAGGGCGATCTCAATTCCATTGACCGGAAATCGATGTTCGACGGGCATTTCTAACAAGTTTAGATGTTTATCAGCGGCCGCTCCGGTGCTCTTGGAGGGTCCTTCCTCGGCGCCATCAGCTGTGCTATGATCGATTGTGCCGACGAGAATTCTGGGCGTAATTCCAGCCCGGTTCGCCTCCTCTCGTTTTCCAGGAAAAGCACTCGCCCCCCTTGCCGGAAAGCCCCTTTTGCAACATGTCTATGAGCGGGCGAGCCAGGCACGCTATCTTTCAAAACTGATTATCGCGACCGACGACGACCGCATCGCCAAAGCCGCTCGTTTTTTTGGGGCTCAGGTTCAAATGACTCGCCCCGATCATCTGTCAGGTACCGACCGTGTTGCCGAAGTGGCCTCCTCGGACCACGCTGAAGTGGTCGTCAACATTCAAGGCGATGAGCCGCTGATCGATCCGATCACGATTGACACCGCGGCGCTGGCGCTGCTCGATGATCCGAAGTTGCCGATGGCGACGCTCAAGAAGCGCATCGAAATTCCGAGTGAAGTGAACAATCCGAACGTCGTGAAGGTGGTCGCGGATTTCGCCGGCGACGCCATCTATTTCTCGCGGTGCCCGATACCCTGCCTCCGTGACGGTGGTCAGGGCAGCATCATTCATTACAAGCACATTGGTCTTTACGTATACCGGCGCGAATTCCTGCTTGCCTATTCCGGGCTTCCGGTGGGTCCCCTCGAGCAGGCCGAGCGGCTGGAGCAGTTGCGGGCGATCGAAAACGGCTATCGCATCCGCGTGGTGGAAACCGAATACGAGTCTCTGGGCGTCGACACGCCGGAAGACCTCGAGCGCATCGCCGCGCTCTTTGAGCCTTCTTTAAAATAGCGAGGGAAGAAGAATGCCAACGGCCAAATACATATTCGTGACGGGGGGCGTAGTTTCGTCTCTCGGTAAAGGCATCGCGGCCGCGTCGATCGGGTGTCTGCTGGAGAGCCGCGGGCTGCGGGTAACGCTGCAGAAATTCGATCCCTATCTCAATGTCGATCCCGGCACTATGAGCCCCTTCCAGCACGGCGAAGTTTACGTCACCGACGACGGCGCCGAAACGGATCTCGATCTGGGCCACTACGAGCGATTCACGCATGCCCATCTCACACAGAGCAACAATCTCACTTCGGGCCGCATTTACGAACAGATCATCCACCGGGAACGGCGCGGCGATTATCTCGGCAAAACGGTGCAGGTGATCCCGCACGTGACTAACGAGATTAAGGCGGCGGCGCGCAAGGTGGCGTCGGACGTGGACGTGGTGATCGTCGAAATCGGCGGCACGGTGGGCGACATTGAATCGTTGCCATTCTTGGAAGCCATTCGCCAGTTGCGCCATGAACTGGGACGCGACAATACGGCGTTCGTACACGTGACGCTGGTGCCTTGGATCGCGGCAGCGCAGGAATTAAAGACCAAGCCCACGCAGCACAGCGTCAAGGAATTGCGCGCCATCGGTATCCAGCCCGACATGCTGTTGTGCCGCTCGGAACGTCAACTTCCGGCTGAGATGAAAGAAAAAATCGCGCTGTTTTGCGACGTCGATGTAGAGGCGGTCATCACCGCCAGCGACGTGCATTCGGTTTACGAAGTTCCGCTGGTTTTCGCCGAGCAGGGCGTGGACGAAATCATTCTTCGATTGTTACGCATAGACGCCCAACCTCGCGACCTGAGCCGCTGGACCGGGATGCTGGAGCGCATGCAGAATCCCGAAGATCAGGTTGATATCGCGCTGGTCGGCAAGTATGTAGAGTATGAAGATTCCTATAAGAGCCTCAAAGAAGCTCTGCTGCACGGCGGCCTGGCGCACCGGCTGAAGGTCAATATCCACTGGATCGAATCGGAGAACATGCAATGGCCGGATTGCGCTCACGATCTGGAGAAGTTCGACGGCATCCTGGTTCCGGGCGGATTCGGCAAGCGCGGCGTGGAGGGCATGATCACAGCCATTCGCTACGCCCGCGAAAGCCAGGTTCCCTATTTCGGCATCTGCCTTGGAATGCAAACCATGGTGATCGAGTTCGCTCGCAATGTTTGCGGTCTGGAGCACGCCAATTCCACCGAATTCGATCCAGCGACGCCCGATCGCGTCATCTACAAGCTGCGTGAATTAAAAGGCGTTGACGAACTCGGCGGAACGATGCGATTGGGAGCCTATCCGTGTTTACTCACTGAGGGGAGTTTTGCACGCGAGGCTTATGGCGAGCCTGAGATCAGCGAGCGGCATCGTCATCGTTACGAATTTAATCGCGATTACGAGAAGGTTCTGACCGAAGGAGGTTTGCGCATCGCCGGCCAGACCCCCGATAGCGTGTATGTGGAGATCTGCGAGATCCCCGGGCACCCCTGGTTTCTGGGATGCCAGTTTCATCCCGAATTCAAATCTAAGCCGCTCGAGCCGCATCCATTGTTTGCCGCGTTCATTGGGGCGGCCTACAAGAATCGCAAACATCGCGCCCGGCCGGGGCAGCGCGCACGCTCCGGACAGTTCACCCACGCCGATTGAGCGAGTCCTCTTTGAGTGCATTGCCTCCCATTGGACGCGGCCAGCCGCTGGTGCTGATCGCGGGACCGTGCGTCATCGAAAGCGAGGAACACGTTCACTTTCTCGCCGGCGAAATCCGCAAAATCGCGGGGCAATTCATTTTCAAAGCATCCTTCGACAAGGCGAACCGCAGCAGCCTGGCTTCCTATCGCGGGCCAGGGCTCAAGGAAGGTGTTCGTATCCTGACGGGATTGCGCCGGGAAGGCTACGCGGTTCTAACCGACATTCATGAGCCCTCGCAGGCTGAGGCTGTCGCAGAGGCCGCCGACGTTCTGCAGATTCCCGCCTTTCTCTGCCGACAGACCGATCTGCTCCTTGCGGCCGGACAAACGGGCCGGGCTGTCAATATCAAGAAGGGCCAATTCGTTTCACCGCACGATATCCGGAACGCAGCCGAAAAAGTCGCTTCCACCGGCAACAACAATATCCTGCTCACCGAGCGAGGCTCGTCATTCGGCTACAACAACCTGGTGGTCGATATGCGAGGACTCGATATCATGCGCGAGTTTGGCTGGCCCGTGATTTTCGACGCCACGCACAGCGTGCAGACGCCCGGTGGTTTGGGCCACGCGTCAGGTGGTCAGCCGCAGTTCATTCCTACGCTTGCTCGCGCAGCCGTAGCCGCCGGCGTCGACGGAGTATTCCTCGAAGTGCACGAGTCTCCCGAACGTGCTTTATCTGACGGTCCCAACGCGCTCCGCTTGGAACTGCTTGGCGCGCTGTGGGAGAAATTACAAACCATCCACGGCTTAGTTAGCTAGTCTCAGGCAAATTTTGTAAAGCTTTCTAAAATCCCGTACGTCATTTAGTACTGCGAGTCGTGCAGTACCCCACTCCTCGATTGATAGAAACAAAGACCTAACAAAAGGTGTTGTAGAGGGCAAGGTTGGTCGATAAATAAGCAAGCGTGGCGGACTTAGATCTTTTCCCGCGCCTTCCGCGTTAGGAAGAACAATCGATCGAAACATGGGCTTCTCACTCAGACGGACTGCGTTTGCACTTTGTATCGTGACCGGCAGCTTTGCCCAGAGTCAGGTCAACGTACTCACGGGAAACTACGACAATGAGCGAACGAATGCGAATTTGCAGGAGACCATACTCAATACGGTCAATGTGAATCCGAACAACTTCGGAAAAATTGGAACTTTCCCGGTCGACGGCCAGATCTATGCGCAGCCCTTATACGCGGCGGGAGTTCCGGTTTCTGGTAAGGGCACCCGCAACGTAGTCTATGTTGCCACCATGCACAACAGCGTCTATGCGATCGATGCCGATGCGCCGCAATCTAGCGTGGCGCTCTGGCAAGTGAACCTGGGGCCGTCAGTGCCTTCATCGCTTCTTAATTTCACCGATATTCTGCCGGAGACCGGGATACTGAGCACACCGGTGATCGATCTGGTCAAGCAAGTGATGTACGTGGTGTCGGACACATTGGAAAATGGCGGCCCCGTCTTTCGAATTCACGCACTGTCTCTCGCGGATGGCCACGAGATGTTGTCCGGTCCCGCGATGATCACCGCAACCGTGCAAGGAAACGGCGCAGGAAGTTATTTCGGGTCAGTGACGCTCGATCCGATGCTGCATTTACAAAGACCGGCTCTAGCGCTTGCCAACGGAATGGTCTATGTGTGCTTTGGTTCGCATGGAGATGGTGGCTACTATCACGGATGGATTCTCGGTTATGACTCCTCGAACCTGCAATCACGTGTGGCAACGATTAACCTGTCGCCCAAAGGCGCCGGGGCGTCGGTCTGGCAATCGGGGCGTGGCCCTGCGATCGACAAGAACGGCAATCTAGTCGTCTCGACCGGCAATGGCGATTTCGACAGCTTCTCAAATTTTGGTGAGTCGGTGATCCAACTATCGCCCTATCTGAAGGTGCTGGATTATTACACACCCAGCGATTGGGCGAATTTGAACGATAAGGATTGGGATCTCGGCTCCACGGGTGTGATCCTGGTTCCGAATACGAATTGGATCCTCACCGGGGCCAAGTCGGGCCTTCTCTATCTGATCAACGGCGCGATGGGACATCTTGGTCCTGAGAACACCAGCACGGTGCAGAGCGTCCAGGTCAACCAATGGGGATTCTTTGACTTCGCTCTCTGGAATAATCCCAAAGGCCCTATCGTATATGTGGCGGAACCTTACGCGGCGTTGAAGGCCCTCCAGATCGTGAACGGAAAGATCAGCGGCACCGTTCAGGCCGAAAATTATTCCCTCATTCCATCGATGTTTGCCGGCCTGGCTGTGTCTGCAAATGGCGGGGCGGACGGAACCGGAATCGTTTGGGAGACCAGCGGCGATTATAGCAGCCGCCTGGTACCGGGCATTCTGCATGCATTGGATGCTTCCGATATATCCAAAGAGCTTTGGAATAGCACCATGGTTCCCGATCGAGATGCGCTTGGCAGGTTCGCAAAATTCGTCGCGCCGACGGTCGTGAATGGCCGTGTGTACGCGCCAACATTCTCCAACAGTTTGGCGATATACGGTCTGCTGGCCAGTGGGAACTCGGACAGTCGCCCTCCACAAATCACCGCGGTATCAAACGGCGCCAGCTTTCTGGGAGATGCCGTCTCACCGGGCGAGGTCCTGGCCGTCTTTGGAGCGAATTTAGGGCCCACACAACTCGCGAACCTGCAGACCGATGGCAGTAGCCATGTGACTACATCGCTCTCGAATATACAGATCTTCTTCGATGGCGTCTCCGCGCCGCTGCTCTACACTTCTGCTAGCCAACTCGGCGCCATCGTGCCGTTTGGCACCGCGGGACCGACTACTCAGGTGGTGGTTTCATCGCAGGGCCAATCATCACTTCCTATGACGATTCCTGTAACCCCGGCGACTCCCGCGCTGTTTTCACTGGATGGCACCGGCAGCGGCCCGGGCGCGATCCTCAATCAGGATGGCACTCCGAATTCGACTGACAACCCGGCGAATCGTGGTTCGGTAGTCGTGCTCTACGGCACGGGCGCCGGCCAAACCAGTCCGGCGGGCGATGACGGCATGATATCCACCGACCTGCCCTTGCCTACGCCTATTCTTCCGGTGACGGTATTCATCGATGGTCAACCTGCCGAAGTTCTTTATTCAGGTGCCGCGCCGGGAATGGTTCAGGGTATTCTGCAGATTAATGCGCGCGTGCCCAGCACGGCGTCAGTCGGTGTCGGTATTCAAGTCATGTTCAAAGTGGGCAATTATTCCAGCCCCAATACCGTGACATTGGCAGTGCGCTAGTAGACGCTGCGGGCCCGCCTCAGTGCGTCATTGAGTAAACCAGATAGTTGACCCCGTAGCGGTAGGCCAGCGCGGTCATCTGTTCTGGATACAACGGTGAGTCGGCATATTCCCAGGCGTCGCCTACGTCCGTGTTGAAATTGACGGCCACCACCATCCGGTTCTTGTCGTCGTAAATGGCGCGCCAGGCCGGCGCCGTCCCCCAGGGCTGCTCCACCACCACCGATCCTCCGGGACCTCTTCGCAAGTGTCGTGTCCCGGGGATGAAGGTTAGGTCTTTATCCTGTATGTCGTAAAGGACGTGCATCACCGAATCGGACCCGGGGATGTCCACAATGGGCCGACCGGGGAAGACACGCTCCATCGTTTGCCGAAACACTTCCCATTGTTCCGCTCCCCAAAAATCATCTACGACCAGGAATCCACCCCGC
>Ga0070713_100000705_pt1 | contig 21434 bp, 18 predicted proteins | sample LARL82metaG_FD_65465 | JGI IMG/M metagenome (GOLD analysis project Ga0070713, IMG submission 65465) | Corn, switchgrass and miscanthus rhizosphere microbial communities from Kellogg Biological Station, Michigan, USA - LAR L8-2 metaG | ecosystem: Host-associated > Plants > Roots > Rhizosphere ...
TGCCAACGGCACCAAGTGGCTCGCCCTCCAGTACGCCAAGCTCACGGCGCTTTGACGGCCTCGAAGACGTCGCGGTAGCCCACGTACGTGCTGATCGCCATGACCGGCAGCACCACGGCGAGCCCGAAGATGTAGGGCGCGGGCAGCAGCGCCGCCCAGAAGAGCAGGAAGAGTATCGCGCCGTAGACCACGAGCGCGCCCAGGTTCGAGACGGCCGCGTAGGCGCTCCAGCGCATCGCCTGCACCGTGTCCATGCCGTGGAAGGCGATGAGCTGCGGGGCGAACCACACGACCGCCTTCACGACCACGGTGAGCAGGAACCCCGTGCCGATGATCCAGAGGTTTTCGCGCACCTGCTCGGCGTACTCGTTGATCGTGATCTCCTGCTCGCCGCGCAGCGCGAGCGGCAGCCCCAGTGCCACCATGATCGCGAAGATCACGAGGTTGGCGAGCAGGAGCACCGCTCCCAGGTTGACCAGCGAACGCAGGTTGCGCCGGAAGCCGAGGAAGAGGTCGGCGGCGGTGAGCTTCTCGCCGTGCGCCTGCCGGTAGGCGGCGATCGCGAAGCTCGCGAAGAACGGCGGCTGCAGGAAGGTCGCGAGCGGAACGCCGATCACCGGCACGAAGACCAGCGCGAAGCTGATGCCCGCCCACCCGCAGCACATCGCGATCCACGCGAAAGGTGCGGCGCCGAAGAGGCGGAAAGACTCGCCGACCCACGATGCGCCGCGCGAGGCGGGCAGGTCGGCCACGCGGATGCTCGTGTCCATCAGGCGAGGGCCAGCGCCCGGGCGTGCGCGATGTGGTGCTCGAGGAGCTTGCGGGAGAACGCGTGATCCTTGGGGATCGTCATCTCGGAGGCGCGCGGGAAGTGGTTGTAGCCCAGGCGCCCGAGCCAGGTGCGCAGCGCGGCGCGCCTCAGCATCGCGGGCCAGAGGCTGCGCTCGAATTGCTCCAGGGGCCGCGCATGCTCGTAGCCGGCGAGGAATGCGCGCATGCGCTCCGGGTCGATCTCGGCCTCGGGGGTCACGCACCAGTCGTTCACGGCGATCGCCACGTCGTAGACGAGCGCATCGTCGCAGGCGAAGTAGAAGTCGATCACCCCGCCCTCGCCCTCGTCGTCCCACAGCACGTTGTCGTGGAAGTAGTCGCCGTGGATGATTCCCTGGGGCAGCACCGAATCGTCGTGCATCCCCTGGTAGCGATTCTCCTCGTCGATGAGCCGCGCGTCGGCCGCGGGAATGCGCGGCCGCAGCCGCTCGGCGAAGCTCTCGCGCCAGGCGCGCCCGCGCGGGTTCTCGAGGCCCGCGTCGTAGGAGACGGCGGCCACGTGGATCGCGCCCAGGATGGCGCCGGCCTTGCGGCAGTCGTGCGCGTCGGGGCGCGGGCGCGGCGCGCCGGGCAGCCGCGTCACGATCACGGCGGGCTTGCCGGCGACTTCCACGATCATCTCGCCGTCGTCGCGGCGCACCGGCGCGGGGCAGCGAACTTCCTGGTGCGCCAGGTGGTCCATGAGGCCCACGTAGAAAGGGATGTCGCCGCGGGGAATGTGCTCGAAGAGCGTGAGCACGTACTCGTTGGCGGTCGTCGTCAGGAAATAGTTGGTGTTCTCGACGCCTTGCGCGATGCCTTCCAGCCGCTCGAGCGCGCCCAGCGAGTAGTTCGCGAGGAGCGCGCGGGCCTCGTCCTCAGCGACGACCGTGAAGACCGACATGGGCGCCTTTCAGAACTCGAACAGGACCCACTGCGGCACGCGCACATGCGGGTCGAGCGAGTCTTCCCGCGTGAAGGTGCCGTCGCCGCGATTGTCCACGAGGATGTACGCCTTGCCATGCCTGGGCGTCACGCGCTGCATGTAGAGCTTCCCGTGGATGCGGTACTCCTGGATCACCTCGCCACCCTCGTGCCGCGTCGTGACGTCGGGTTCCGGCTCCGCTTGCTGGCCCAGGGCGGGCGGCTGCGGCGGATCGTCCAGCGGGACGGAGCCCGGCGGGGTCGGGCGAGCGCCCGTCTGCGCGGAGGCGGGAAGGGCGATCGCGAGGAGAAGGGCGGCAGTGGCGGATCGCATTGGAATCGGAGCGAAGTGTACCAGTTAGAGGGCGAGCTCCGCCTCGCGTTCCGTGAGCGACGGCTCGAATCCGCGCGAGTGGTAGTGGTCGAAGATCGCGTCGACCACGGCCTTCGGGTCGTCGATCACGCGCATGAGGTCCGGGTCCTCGGCGCCGATCATGCCGTCGGCGAGGAGCTGCCCGCGGATCCAGTCGAGGAGGCCCTTCCAGTAGGCCGCGTTCACGAGGATCACGGGGACCTTGCGGATCTTGCCCGTCTGCACGAGGGTGAGGACCTCCATCAGCTCGTCGAGCGTGCCGAAGCCTCCCGGCATCATCACGAAGGCGCAGGACAGCTTCACGAACATGACCTTCCTCGCGAAGAAATGCTGGAAGGTATGCGAAATGTCCTGGAAGGAATTCCCGCTTTGCTCGTGGGGGAGCTGGATGTTCAATCCGACGCTGGGGCTTGCCGCGGCGTACGCGCCCTTGTTCACCGCCTCCATGATCCCCGGGCCGCCGCCCGAGATCACGGAGAATCCCGCCTCGGACAGGCGCCGCGCGATGTCCTCGGCGAGCTTGTAGTAGGGATGCTCGGGAGTCATGCGCGCGCTGCCGAAGATGGAGACCGCCGGCTGGATCGCCTGGAGCCTTTCGGTCGCGGTGACGAACTCTGCGATAATTTCGAACATCCGCCACGCCTCGCGGGCAGAGCTCTGCGAGCGCCTGATGAGCTGGGGATCCGACGGTTTGGGAACCTTGGGTGCGGTGATTGCCATGGGGGCTTCCTGGCCGAATTGAGATGAGCGATTCCGAGAAAAGACTCCTGCTGGTCGACGCGTCGAGCTACCTCTACCGCGCCTTCCACGCGCTGCCGGAGATGCACAGCCCGTCGGGCGAGCCCACGGGCGCGATCTACGGCGTGATCAGCATGCTGAGGAAGCTCAAGCAGGATTTCCCCTCCGATTATATCGCCGCGGTCTTCGACTCGAAGGGCAAGACCTTCCGCGACGCGATCTATCCCGAATACAAGGCCACGCGCCAGGCGATGCCCGAGCCGCTCGCGCAGCAGATCGAGCCGCTCCACGAGACGGTGGCGGCGCTCGGCTGGCCCGTCGTCGTGGTCGACGGGGTCGAGGCCGACGACGTGATCGGCACGCTCGTGCGGCACGCGGAAGGCAGGCACGGCATGAGCTCGGTGATCTCCACCGGCGACAAGGACCTCACGCAGCTCGTCACCGACAGGATCCTGTGGGTGAACACCATGGCCACGCCCTACGAGAAGCTCGATCCCGCGGGCGTGAAGGCCAAGTTCGGCGTGCCTCCCGATCGCATCGTCGATTACCTCGCGCTGATGGGCGACGCCGTGGACAACGTCCCCGGGGTCGAGAAGGTGGGCCCGAAGACGGCGGCGAAGCTCCTCGAGCAGTACGGCACCCTCGAGGGCGTGATCGAGCACGCCGGCGAAGTGAAGGGCGTCGTGGGCGAGAACCTGCGCAAGGTGAAGGATTGGCTCCCCAAGGGACGCACGCTCCTCACGGTGAAGACGGACGTGGAGCTGCCCTTCGACATGGAGTCGCTCCTCTTCAAGGGCGGCGACAACGCGCGGCTCGCGGACCTCTTCGGGCGCTTCGGCTTCCGCACGCTGCGCGATGCCATCCTCAAGAAGGAGGACGCGGGCGAGCACGGCGATGCGCCGATGCCGAAGGCGCCCGGCGCGAAGGAGGGCGGGCGCAACTTCGGCCTCCTCACCGCCACGCTCGAGCCCAAGGCCGACGCGGTGCCCTTCGTCGCCACGCGCCGCTACGAGACGATCCTCGACGACGAGGCGCTCGAGCGCTGGGCGAAGAAGCTCGAGGAAGCGGAGCTCGCCTGTATCGACACCGAGACCACGAGCCTCGATCCCATGACCGCGCAGCTGGTCGGCATCTCGGCCGCCACCGCGCCCGGCGAGGCGATGTACCTCCCGCTCACGCACCGCTACGCGGGCGCGCCCGCGCAGCTCGACACGGCGAAGGTGCTGGAGAGGTTGAGGCCGTGGCTCGAGGACCCGAAGAAGCCCAAGGTCGGGCAGAACGCCAAGTACGACCGCCACGTGTTCGCCAACCACGGCGTGAACGTGCAGGGGGTCGAGCACGACACGCTCCTCGAGTCGTACGTCCTGGAGAGCAACCAGCGCCACGACATGGCGGCGCTCGCCACGCGCTACCTCGGCACGAGCGAGCTCCTCCAGTACGCGGACGTGGCGGGCAAGGGCGCATCCCAGATTCCGTTCGACCAAGTGGACATCCAGCGCGCCGCGGCCTACTCCGCCGAGGATTCCGACGTCACCCTGCAGCTCCACGGCTCGATGCATCCGCGGCTCGCGAAGGACGAGAAGCTGAACCGCGTCTATTCGCAGATCGAGATCCCCGTGGCCGGCGTCCTCCTCACGATGGAGAGGAACGGCGTCCTCATCGATTCCCAGCAGCTCGCGAAGCAAGGGGGCGAGCTGGGGCAGAAGATGCTCGAGCTCGAGCAGAAGGCCTACGACCTTGCCGGGGGCCCGTTCAACCTGGGCTCGCCCAAGCAGCTCTGCGAGGTGCTCTTCGACCGGTTGAAGCTGAAGGTCGTGAAGAAGACGCCCTCGGGGGCGCCCTCCACGGACGAGGAGGTTCTGGAGAAGCTCGCCCAGGACCATCCCATCTGCAAGGCGCTCCTCGAGCACCGCGGCCTCGCGAAGCTGAAGAGCACCTACACCGACAAGCTGCCGCGCATGGTGAACGCGAAGACCGGGCGCGTGCACACCAACTATGCGCAGACGGTCGCCGTGACGGGCCGGCTCTCGTCGACCGATCCGAACCTGCAGAACATTCCCGTTCGCACGGGCGAGGGACGGCGCATCCGCGAGGCGTTCGTGGCGCCGCCCGGGTCGAAGATCGTCTCGGCGGACTACTCGCAGATCGAGCTTCGCATCATGGCGCACCTCTCGGGAGACAGGAGCCTCGTGGAGGCCTTCTCCCGCGGGGAGGATGTGCATCGCCATACCGCGGCCGAGGTGTTCGACACGCCGTCGGCCGACGTAGGGCCCGACCAGCGGCGCGTCGCGAAGGTGATCAATTTCGGCCTCATCTACGGCATGAGCGCTTTCGGCCTCGCGCAGAACCTCGCCATCGACAGGAGCGCCGCGCAAAGCTACATGGACAAGTATTTTGCGCGCTACCCCGGCGTCGCGGCCTACATGGAGCGCACGCGCGGCGAGGCCCGCGACCAGGGCTACGTCGAGACGGTCCTCGGCCGCAGGCTCTGGCTGCCCGACATCCGCTCGTCCAACATGGCGCGGCGCCAGGGCGCGGAGCGCCAGGCGATCAACGCGCCCATGCAGGGAACGGCCGCCGACTTCATCAAGCTCGCGATGATCGCGGTGCAGGGCTGGATCGAGCGCGAGACGCTTTCCGCGAAGCTCATCATGCAGGTGCACGACGAGCTGGTGCTCGAGGTCCCGGATGCCGAGCTCGAGCGCGTGAAGAAGAACGTCGAGGCCCTCATGATGGGCGTGGCGAAGCTCGACGTGCCGCTCGTCGTGGAGGCCGGGGTGGGCGAGAACTGGGAGAAGGCGCACTGATGGACGCGGCCGCGGCCGCGCGGCGCCTCGCCGCGGGCGATCTCGTGGCCTTCCCCACGGAGACGGTCTACGGCCTGGGCGCCGATGCGGCGAACGAATCGGCGGTGGCGAAGATCTTCTCGCTCAAGGGGCGGCCCGCGGACCATCCGGTGATCGTGCACGTGGCCGATATCCGCGGCCTCGCGGAGTGGTCCGCCGGGGCGCCGCGCGCGGCGCTCGCGCTCGCCGAGGCGTTCTGGCCCGGGCCCCTCACGCTCGTCGTTCCGAGGTCGCCGCGCGTGCCCTCGATCGTCACCGGTGGGCAGGCGAGCGTCGGGATCCGATGCCCGTCGCACCCGGTCGCGCGCGAGCTGCTGCGCGAGTTCGCCCGCGTCGGAAGCGGCGCGATCGCCGCGCCGTCGGCGAACCGCTTCGGCCACGTGAGCCCGACCACGGCCGACCATGTCCGGGACGAGTTCGGGGGCGCCGTCCCGGTGCTCGAGGGCGGTGCGTGCGAGGTGGGCCTCGAATCGACCATCGTGGATCTTTCGCGCGGAAGGGCGGTTCTGCTGCGCCCGGGCGGAATCTCGCGCGCGCAGATCGCCGCGGTCCTTGGCGAGGCGCCGCGTGAGCGCGATGCCGAAGCGCCCCGCGCCTCGGGAACCCTCGCCGCGCACTATGCGCCCGTGACGGCGCTCTCCCTCGTGAGCGCGGGGGAGCTCGCGGCGGGCCTGGGCGTCCTCACGAATGCCGCCGTGCTCGCCCTGGGCGAGGCGCCCGTCAACGCGAGGGCGGTCTCGTGGATCGTGGCGGGCAGCGATCCCGGGCGCTACGGCCATGACCTCTATGCCAACTTGCGCAGGCTCGACGCATCGGGCGCAAAGCGCATCCTCGTCGAAGCGCCGCCCTCCGCGCCGGAGTGGGAAGCGGTGAACGACCGGCTCGCGAGGGCGGCCGCGGGCTCCATCGCGGGGGACGACGAGCCCTAGGGGAAAACCGGCTCGGTCAGCCGAGGGACGCCACGCGGTGCCGGGCGAAATAGGCCTCGAGGCCTTCGGCCGCCGTCCCCGTCCATCCCACATAGCCGTCGGGGCGCACGAGGTAGGCCGCGCCGCGCACATAGCCCGCCCGCGACGCGGCCTCCCGCCACGCGAAGGCGCGGAGTGCGATGTGGTGGCGCTCGCAGGCCTCGCCGATCGCGGGCGCCGCCTCGCCATGCACGTGCACTTGCCAATCCATGGAGCCCAGCGGTGTGTAGTTGTCCTGCGCCCCCTCGGCCGGCGCAACCCATGGCAACCGGTCGCCCGCGTGGACCCTGCCGGTGCGGCCTTCGGAGAGCGCGCTCGGTCGGTACTCGATCGCCGTCTGCGAGATGGTGCGAAACATGAATCGCAACATCGCGTCGAAGCGGAGCGCGAACGGAGTGAGCCACGGCACCACGTGCAGGCGCACGAACCGCGCAAGCGCCCCGTTGCGCGTGACGAACGTGAACGCGCGGTCGGTGGAGGCCACGAGGCGAAGCGCGAAGGCGCGCCGCTCCGTCGTGTAGGTGTCGAGCATCTCCTCCCCGCCGCGCCCCTTCAGCACCGCGGCGAGCTTCCACGCGAGGTTGATGGCATCGCCGATGCCGGTGTTCATGCCCTGCCCGCCGACGGGACTGTGGATGTGCGCCGCGTCCCCGAGCAGGAAGACGCGGCCCTTGCGGAAGCCGTCGGCCACGCGATGGTGCACGTGGTAGGTGGAGAACCAGTTCACTTTGCGCACGTCGATGCGCATGCGCGCGAGGATCTCCCCGCTCACGTCGTTCCAGCCCAGCTCGGCGGCGCGCGCGGCCGCTTCGTCGTGCACGGTGCCCACGAGCCGGAGGTGGCCCTCGGCTTGCAGGGGAAACACGGCGATGAAGTCGGCCGCGTCGACGCAGACGTGCAGCTCGCCGTCCGTGACCGGGCCGCCCGCCTCGACGTCCGCCACGTAGAAGACGTGCTCGTAAGTGCCTCCCGGGAAGCCCGCGTGGATCGCCTCGCGCACGAACGAATGGGCGCCGTCGCAGCCGGCGAGGAACGCGCAGCGCGCGCGGCTCTCGGTGCCGTCGCGGTGCCGCAGGCGCGCGCAAACGTAGTGCTCCCCGTCTCCCTCGAGGCCCACGACCTCCACCTCGCGCTCGACGCGCACTCCGGCCCCCTCGAGCCGCTCGATCAGGAGCTTCTCGTGCTCGTCCTGCGGGTAGATGACGGCGTACGGGTACGGGCTCAGCCCCTTGCCCATGTCGCCGAAGCGGGCGCGCGCGCGCTTGCGGCCCTCGACCCAGATGTTGGCCGCGACCATCTTGCGGCTCGCCTCGAGCACCGGCCGGTCGAGGCCCATGGGGCGGTAGAGCTCGAGGGTGCGCGCATGCACGGCGAGGGCGCGCGACGTCGTGCCGGCTCGCGGCGCCTTGTCCACGATGCGAACCGGGATTCCGTAACGCGTGAGCCACAGCGCGAGCACGAGCCCGGTGGGCCCGGCTCCGGCGACGAGGACCTCGCTGTCGGGCAGGTGTTCGTCCATGGGGGTTGGATTCGCCGGGCAGCGTGCGGTTCGGCCCGGCCGTAGCGAACTATTGCAGCGGCCCGAACTTGCCCGATTGGTAGTCGCGGACGGCTTCCTCGATCTCGCGGCGGGTGTTCATCACGAACGGGCCGTGGGCGACGACCGGCTCGTCGATGGCGTCGGCATGCCCGAAGAGGACGGTCGCGTCGGTGGCGGCCTCGATCTCGACGCGATCGCCCTCGTCGTCCAGCTCGGCGAGCGTGTACTCGGGCACCGCCTCGGTGCCGATGCGCATGTTGCCGCGCACCACGTTGAGGAAGACGTTGCGCCGGCCCACGCCCGGGAAAGAGACGCGGGCGCCGCGCTTCAACGACAGGGTGGCCATGAAGATGCCGGTCAGCGATTCGATGGGGCCCTTGCGGCCCTCGAACTCCCCGGCGATGAGGTGCACCACGCCCAGCGCGTCGGGCGTGGAGATGGCGGGAATGTCTTCGCGCTGCAAACCCCTGTAGGCCGGCTTGGTGAACTTGAGGCGCGCGGGAAGGTTCACCCAGAGCTGCAGGATCTCGAGCGGGCCGCCGTGGCGCTTGAAGTGCTCGGGCGAGACTTCCGCGTGCACCAGGCCGGAGCCGGCGGTCATCCATTGCACGCCCCCCGCCAGGATCACGCTCTCGTGGCCGCCCGAGTCGCGGTGCGCGAGCTCGCCTTCCAGGATGAAGGTCACGGTCTCGAAGCCGCGATGCGGGTGCGGGCCGAAGGGCAATCCATCGTTGTTCGGCGGATAGACCTGGGGCCCGTGGTGGTTCAGGAAGAGGAATGGATTCACCTGCTCGACGTGCGGGCCGGGAAGCGGGCGCCGCGTGGTGAGCTCGCCGATGTCGTCGCGGTACGCGGGGTGGCGCCGCGCCAGGGATCTCGCGCTCATGCGACCGTGGGATCGGCCACGCCCCGCGCGGGTTCCCCGTCGATGGTCGATCCCGTGACTTCGCCCCCGGGGCCGCGCGTTCGCTCCTCGAAACGCATGCTTCCGGAACGCCCGACCGTGAGCACGGTGGAGGCCCGCGTGCCGTAGTCGGCCCCGGTGATGAGCGCCGAGGAGAGCCGCCGCTCCCAGTCGACGCCGACGCCCGTGCCGGGAAGCTCTGCATCCCGCGCCGGGGTGGCGTCCGAGAGGAACCGGAAGAGCGCCGGCACGGGATCGGGCTGCGCGAGCGCGGCGCCCATCGCTTCGCGCCCTCGCACCACCTTGGGCCACGGCTCGTCCAGCACATGGTTGGAAAGCCCGTGGATGCCGGGCTCGATCTCGCGCGGCGGCCCGTCGCGGCTGCCGTAGGCCCAGAGGGATCGGCCGTCCCCGGCGATGAGGTTGAAGGCGTTGTATTCGCCGGCGTGCGCGGCGACGGAAGCGAGGAAGTCCTGCGGCGCGGCCGAGCCCAGCAGGAACTCGGTGACGAGCGTCCCGCGCGAGCGCGCGGTCGAGCGGCGTTCGGCGGGATCGCGGAAGTTCGTCACCGCGGCGAAGCGCCCGTCGCGCGTGACGCCCATCCATGTGCCGCCGGCGCGCAGGTCGCGGCCCGCGAGGAGCCGCGGCTCGCCGGGCCACCAGCGCGCGGCCTCGGTAGGCCGCTCGCGCCATTCGTCGCGGTTGGCGGCGACCACCAGCGGCAGGTCCTCCCGCGCGCGCCACGCGACCAGGATGAGGCACATGGGAAAGGTGCGGCGGGGCTAGCCTTCGGCCTTGATCTTCGCGAGCAGCGCGGCGTACTTGTCGTTGTCGAAGGGCGTGGACTCGGACAGCATCCGGTTCATCTCGGTGCGCAGCGCCGCCGCGATCGCCTGCAGCGCATGCGGGCGCGAATAGCCCTCGGCCATGAGGCGCTCGAGGGTCGACTTGGTCTCGGGCGGGTCGCCCGTCTCGAGCTGGTTCAGCACGGTGTCCAGGAATGCATCCCTGACGGTCTTGTCGTCCATGCGGGCCTCCCGAAAGTGGCTTGCAGCGCTATTCTGACACGGCGCGGCTCAGCTCATGTGGCTCGGAAGCCAGGAGACAAGGCCGGGGAAGAAGTAGAGCAGGGCCACGGCCGCCACCATGAGCAGGAAGAACGGAAAGGCGACCCGCGCGATCCAGGTGATGTCGCGATGCGTCATGCCCTGCAGCACGAAGAGGTTGAACCCCACGGGCGGCGTGACCTGGGCCATCTCCACCACCAGCACGATGAAGATGCCGAACCAGACGAGGTCGATCTGCGCCTTCACGATGGTGGGAAGGATCACGCCCATGGTGAGCACCACCATCGAGATGCCGTCGAGGAAGCAGCCCAGGATGATGTAGAACACCATCAGCCAGAAGAGCAGCCCCAGCTGCGAGAGCCCGAGCCCCGTGATGAACTCGGCGAGGCGCCTCGGCAGGCCGATGTAGCCCATGGAGAGCGTGAGGAACGAGGCGCCCGCGAGGATGAAGGCGATCATGCAGTAAAGGCGCGTGGCGCCCATGAGGCTCGTCACGAAGACCTTCCACGTGAGGGATCCCTGGAGGGTCGAGAGCACCAGGGCGCCCACCACGCCCAGCGCCGCGGCTTCCGTCGCCGTCGCGATGCCCACGTAGATCGAGCCCAGCACGAGGGCGATGAGCGCGACCACGGGGATCAGGTGGCGCGAGGCGTAGATCTTCTCGCGCAGCGTCATCACCGCGTCGGGCGGCGGGATCTTCTCCGGGTTGAGGAGCGACCACGCGACGGTGTAGCCCATGAAAAGGCCCGCGAGCAGGATCCCCGGAATCACGCCGGCGATGAAGAGCCTCGTGATGGAGACCTCGGCCGCGACGCCGTAGACGATCATGATGATCGACGGCGGGATCAAGAGCCCCAGCGTGCCGGCGCCCGCGAGCGAGCCGATGGTCATGGTGTCCGGGTAGTTGCGCTTCGCGAGCTCGGGGAGCGTCATCTTCCCGATGGTGGCGCAGGTGGCCGCGCTCGAGCCCGACACGGCCGCGAAGATCGTGCAGCCGATGATGTTGGTGTGCAGGAGCCGCCCCGGGATGCGCGAGAGCCATGGCGCGAGCCCCTTGAACATGTCCTCGGATAGCCGCGTCCGGAAGAGGATCTCCCCCATCCACACGAAGAGCGGCAGCGCCGTGAGGGTCCACGAGGAGAGCGAGCCCCAGATCGTGACCGCCATGGCGTCGCCCGCCGGGCGGGCCGTGAAGAGCTCCATGCCGATCCACGCCACCCCCAGGAGCGACAGGCCGATCCACAGCCCGCTGCCCAGGAGCGCGAAGAGGAAGGCGATCAGGACCAGCGTGATGAAGAGGTCCACGCTACTCGATCGCCTTCAGCTCGCCGGACCCCGCCGCGATCGCCTTGCGGCGCAGGAGCAGGACAAGGTCGTCCAGCATCGCGATCGCCAGTATCGTCGCGCCCAACGCCATCGCGATTTCCGGGACCCAGAGGGGCGTCGCGTCGTTGCCCTGGGAGATGTCGTTGAACGCGTGGGACTGCCACGCGAGGCGGATGCTGTACCAGGCGAGCGCGCCGCTGAAGAAGGTCCCGGCAAGGTGGCACCAGATGTCGAGCGGCCGGCGAAGCCGCCCCCCGAAGCGCTCGAGCAGGAGCGACACGCGGATGTGCTCGCCGCGCTTCAACGTATGGGCGAGGGCGAGGAATCCGCTCGCGGCCATGCAGTAGCCCGCATAGGCGTCGCTCCCGCGCAGGTTGAAGCCCACCATCCGGCCCACCACGCTCGCGAGCACCATCGCGAGGATGCCCACCATGAAAAACGCCGCGAGGTACCCCGCGGCGTCGTACAGCCAGTCCAGCGCCTTCCTCACGTCCCGCGCCTCACGCCTTCATTTCCTGTACGCATCCACGATCGCCTGGCCGTCGGCCCCCGCCGTCTTCATCCATTCGGCGGTCATCGTGTCGCCGATCTTGCGGAAGTCGGCCTTGAGCTGAGGCGAAGGGAGCGCCACGTGCATCCCGTTCTTCGCGAGCTCCTCCAGGTACCACTTGTTCTTTTCCTCCGAGACCTTCCATCCGCGGGCCTCGGCGGCGGCGGCGTCCTTGAGCAGGGCCGCCTGCGAGGCCTTGTCGAGCGAGTCGAACGCGGCCTTGTTCGCGAAGACGATGTTCTTCGGAAGCCAGGCCTGGGTGTCGTAGTAGTTCTTCACCACTTCCCATGCCTTGGTGTCGTAACCGGTGGCCCCGGATGTGATGTTGGCGTTCACGGCGCCGGTGGCGAAGGCCTGGGCGAGCTCGGCCACCTGGATGGTGACCGGCTGCGCGCCCGCCAGCTCCGCGATGCGCGAGGTGTACGGGTTGTACGTGCGCATCTTGAGGCCCTTCATGTCCGCGATGGAATCGAGGGGCTTGCTGGAGTAGATCCCCTGCGGCGGCCACGGGACCGAATAGAGGATCATCAGGCCCTGTCTCGCGAAGCGCTCCTCGATCGCCTTGCGCGAGGCCTTCCAGAGCTTCGCCGCGTCCGCGTAGCTCGTGGCGAGGAACGGCACCGAATCCACGCCGAAGATCGGGTCCTCGTTGGAGTAGCCCGAGATGAGGATCTCGCCCATCTGCGCCTGCCCGCCCTGCACGGCGCGCTTGATCTCGGGCGCCTTGAAGAGCGAGGCGTTCGAGTGAACGGTGATCTTCAGCTTTCCGCCGGTGTCCTTCTCCACGTCGGCCACGAACTGCATGATGTTCTCGGTGTGGAAGTTGGTCGGCGGGTACGGCGTGGGCATGTCCCACTTCGTCTGCGCCGAAGCGGTTCCGCAGGCGGCGAGCGTCGCCGCGGCAATGAGCGCGTGAAGGCGATTCATGGTCTTCTCCCCAGGGTGTCCTCGGAACCTAGCAAGAAGGCGGGTGCGTGTCAAAATGGCGCCCATGAGATGGATTGCCCTCGCTTTCGCAGCCCTCGTCGCCTTCCCCGCCATCGCCCACGAGCACGGCGAGCAATGGACCCTCGCCAACGAATACCCCGCGACGAGCCTCCCGGGCGAGGGCGACGAGTTCTTCGCGCGCGAAGTGGCGAACCTCACGGAGGGACACGTCTCGATCGTGACCATGCCGGATGCGCGCATGGGCTACAAGTCGCGCGAGCAGCTCGCGGCGGTGGCGCAGGGAAAGCTCGCCATGGCCGATTCCTTCGGCGGCGCCCTGGGCGCGGACGAGCCGGTCTTCGCGCTCTCCTCGCTCCCCTTCGCCGCGAACGGCATCGGCGGGGCTCGCGCGCTCTACGACGCGGCGCGCCCCTTCTACGAGAAGGCGTTCGCGCGTCACGGCCAGAGGCTCCTCTATGCCACGCCGTGGCCGCCCTCGGGCCTCTGGAGCAAGGACCCGGCCGGCACGCTGGCCGCCATCGCGGGACTGCGCATCCGCACCTACGATGCGACGGGCGCGGCGATCTTCTCGCGCCTGGGCGCGAAGCCCGTGGTGGTCTCCTATGCCGAGCTCGCGCCCAAGCTCGCGAACGGCGAGGTGAACGCCGTCCTTTCGTCCGGCGACGGCGGCGCGGCGCGCAACTTCTGGGACCACCTGCCGCGGTTCACGCAGCTCGACTACGCCATCCCGCTCAGCTTCACCACGGTGAACGAGGCTCGCTGGGCCTCGCTCGATGACGCGGAGCGCGCGGCCATGCTGCAGGCGGCCCAGCGAACCGAGGCGCGCGTGTGGAAGGCCCTCGAGGTGCGCGTCGAGGAGAATTACGCCCGGATGCGAAGCCACGGCGTGACCATCGACACGCAGGTTTCCCCCGGGCTCGCGGCACGCCTGCGCTCGGAGGCTGCCGCGGCGCTGCGCGAGTGGGCCGAGTCCACCGGCCCCGATGCGCGCGAGATCCTCGAGCGGCGATGAGCCCGGGGCACTGGCAGTTCTGGATCGACCGCGGCGGGACGTTCACCGACGTGGTGGCGCGCAAGCCCGACGGCTCCATCGTCACGCACAAGCTCCTCTCGGAGAACCCGGGCCGCTATCGCGACGCAGCGATCGCCGGCATCCGCCACCTCCTCGGCATCGCCGAAGGCGAGCCCATCCCGGTCGAGCGCATCGGGGCGGTGAAGATGGGCACCACGGTCGCGACCAACGCGCTCCTCGAGCGCAAGGGCGAGCGCACCGTGCTCGCCATCACGCGCGGCTTCCGGGACCAGCTTCGCATCGCCTACCAGAACCGCCCGCGCATCTTCGACCGGCACATCCGCATGCCGGAGCTCCTGCATGCGAAGGTGATCGAGGTCGATGAGCGCGTCGGCGCGGCGGGCGAGCTCATCGTGCCGCTCGACGAGGAGAAGGCGCGCCGAGAGCTCGCCGCGGCCCACGCCGAGGGCTTCCGCTCGATCGCCATCGTGCTGATGCACGGCTACCGCTTCCCCGGCCACGAGGCGCGCCTCGCGGCGCTCGCGAAAGCCGCGGGCTTCGATCAGGTCTCGGTGTCGCACGAAGTCTCGCCCCTCATGAAGATCGTCTCCCGCGGCGACACGACCGTGGTCGACGCCTACCTCTCGCCGATCCTGCGGCGCTACGTGGACCAGGTCGCCTCGGACCTTCCGGGCGCGCGGCTCATGTTCATGCAGTCCAACGGCGGGCTCACGGATGCGCGCCGGTTCCAGGGCAAGGACTCGATCCTCTCGGGGCCGGCGGGCGGCATCATCGGCATGGTGCGGACCTCGGAGGCGGCCGGATTCCGCAAGGTGATCGGCTTCGACATGGGCGGCACCTCCACGGACGTCTCCCATTACGCGGGCGAGCTCGAGCGGGAATTCGAGACGCTGGTGGCGGGCGTGCGCATGCGCGCGCCGATGATGTCGATCCACACCATCGCGGCGGGCGGCGGCTCGATCCTCGGTTTCGACGGCCAGCGCCAGCGCGTGGGCCCCGATTCCGCGGGCGCCAATCCGGGCCCCGCGTGCTACCGGCGGGGCGGACCGCTCACGGTCACCGACTGCAACGTGATGCTCGGGAAGGTCCAGCCCGGTTTCTTCCCGAAGGTCTTCGGCCCGAAGGGAGACCAGGCGCTCGACGGGCGGGTCGTGCGCGAGAAGTTCGAGCTGCTGGCCCGCGAGATCGAGCTCGCCACGGGCAAGAAGCAATCGCCCGAGGAGGCCGCCGAGGGCTTCGTGAAGATCGCCGTGGCCAACATGGCCAACGCGATCAAGTTCATCTCGGTGCAGCGCGGCCACGACGTGACCGAGTACACGCTCGCCTGCTTCGGGGGCGCCGGCGGCCAGCACGCCTGCCTCGTGGCCGACGAGCTCGGCATGAAGCGCGTGTACATCCACCCGCTCGCGGGCGTTCTCTCCGCCTACGGCATGGGGCTCGCGCAGGTCCGGGCGCTGCGCGAGGAGGCGGTCGAGCGACGTCTCGACGAGGCCGCCATGGCCGATGTCGAGGAGAAGTGCGTGAAGCTGGGCGAGCAGTGCGTGCGCGAGCTCGCAGGCCAGGGCACCGGCTTCGACCGCCTCGAAAAGCGCGTGCACCTCAAGTACGAGGGGACGGACACGCCCATCGCCGTGCCGCTCGCTTCCCTCGCCGGGATGCACGAGGAATTCGAACGGCTCTATCGCAGCCGCTTCAGCTTCCTCATGCCCGACCGCGCCCTGGTGGCCGAAGCGGTCTCCGTCGAGGCGGTCGGCCTTCCCGACGCGGGGCCCGGCCTCATCCCGGCCCAGGCGGTGAGCGCCGCCAAGCCGGTCGCGGTCGAATGGGTCGAGATGACGAGCGGCGGCAACCGCTTCCGCACGCCGGTTTTCGCGCGCGAGGGGCTCGCGCCCGGCACCACGATCGCGGGGCCCGCCATCATCGCGGAGCGCAACGCGACCACCGTGGTGGAGCCGGAATGGCAGGCACGGGTGACCGAGCTCGACCACCTCGTGCTGGAGCGCCTCGCCGAGCGCCGCACGCGCTACGCGCTCGGAACGCGGGCCGACCCGGTGATGCTCGAGGTCTTCAACAACCTCTTCATGTCGATCGCCGAGCAGATGGGCGTTCGCCTCGCCCAGACGGCCTACTCGGTGAACATCAAGGAGCGGCTGGACTTCTCCTGCGCGCTCTTCGACGCCGGCGGCAACCTCATCGCCAACGCCCCGCACATGCCCGTCCACCTGGGCTCCATGGGGGAGAGCATCAAGACGGTGATCAGGAAGAATGCCGGGCGGATGAAGCCGGGCGACGTCTATGTGCTGAACGACCCGTACAACGGGGGAACGCATCTTCCCGACGTGACGGTGATCACGCCGGTGTTCGAAGACGCGGGACGTGAGGCGCGAGACGCGGGGATTCTTTTCTATGTGGGATCCAGGGGGCATCACGCCGATATCGGCGGAATCACCCCCGGGTCCATGCCGCCGTTCTCGAAGACGATCGAGGAGGAAGGCGTCCTCTTCGACAACGTGAAGCTGGTCGAGGATGGCCGCATGCGCGAGGCCGAGATTCGCAAGCTGCTCGCCTCGGCGCGCTATCCGGCGCGCAACCCCGACCAGAACATCGCGGACTTGCGCGCACAGGTGGCGGCCAACGAGAAGGGGGTCCACGAGCTGAGGCGGATGGTCGCGCACTTCGGGCTGGACGTGGTGCAGGCGTACATGAAGCACGTGCAGGACAACGCCGAGGAGTGCGTGCGCCGGGTGATCGGCGTGCTGAAGGACGGCGAGTTCGCCTACGAGATGGACAACGGCGCCGTGATCCGCGTGAAGATCACCATCGGCGCCGACCGGCGCAGCGCCACGGTGGACTTCACGGGTACGAGCGGCCAGCTGGAGAGCAACTTCAACGCCCCCTCGGCGGTGGTCTATGCCGCCGTGCTCTACGTCTTCCGCACCCTGGTGGACGACGACATCCCGCTCAACGCCGGGTGTCTCAAGCCGATCCACGTGATCGTGCCCGAGGGCTCCATGCTCAACCCGCGCCCGCCGGCTGCGACCGTCGCGGGCAACGTGGAGACCTCGCAGTGCCTCACCGACGCCATCTACGGGGCGCTGGGCGTGATGGCGGCCTCCTACGGGACCATGAACAACTTCACCTTCGGCAACGACCGGTACCAGTACTACGAGACGGTCTCCGGGGGCACCGGCGCGGGCCCCGGCTTCGACGGCACCGATACCGTGCAGGCGCACATGACCAACTCCCGCCTCACCGATCCGGAGGTGCTGGAATGGCGCTTCCCGGTGCGCATCGACAGCCACGAGATCCGCCCGGCGAGCGGGGGGAATGGGAAATGGCACGGCGGCAACGGCGCCACGCGGCGCGTGCGCTTCCTGGAGCCGATGACGGCGGCGATCCTCGCCGGACATCGGCGAATCCCGCCGTACGGCATGGCGGGCGGCGGGCCGGGCGAGGTCGGCCGCAACTGGGTGGAGCGCGCCGACGGCTCGCGCACCGAGCTCTCGTATGCCGACGAGACGCAAGTGGCGCGGGACGACGTGTTCGTGATCGAGACGCCGGGCGGCGGCGGCTACGGAAAAAGCGAGGATTGACTTTTGTGGCGGAAGTGATACAGCCGGCGGGCCCCGCGTGAAATTTCGCTTCACTCGCGATTTGGCACGGTTATAAAATAGGCACCTTTTCCGTCGCGCCCGGGTCGAAGAACAGGACGCGACGTGCGAGAAGAACCGAAAGCCGAAGCCCCCTTGAAGATCGGCAACATCCAACTCCGGAACAACCTCGTGGTCGCGCCCATGGCGGGCGTGACCGATCGTCCTTTCCGCAGCCTCTGCAAGAGGATGGGCGCGGGAATGGCCGTTTCCGAGATGGTGGCCTCCAATTCGCTCCTCTGGGGCTCGGAGAAGACGCTGCGCCGCGGCAACCACGAGGGCGAGGTCGAGCCCAAGGTGGTGCAGATCGCCGGCGCCGACCCGGAAATGATGGCCGAGGCCGCCCGCTACAACGTGGACAAGGGCGCCCACATCATCGACATCAACATGGGCTGCCCCGCCAAGAAGATCTGCAACGTCTACGCCGGCTCCGCGCTGCTGCGCGACGAGCCGCTGGTGGCGAGGATCGTCGATGCGGTGGTGAGGGCGGTCGACGTGCCGGTCACGCTCAAGATCCGCACCGGCTGGGACCGGCAGAACCGCAACGCGCTTGCCGTGGCGCGCATCGCCCAGGACCACGGCATCCAGTCCCTCGCCATGCACGGCCGCACGCGCGCCTGCATGTACACGGGCGACGCCGAGTACGACACCATCCGCGCCGTGAAGCAGTCCGTCTCCATCCCCGTGGTGGCCAACGGCGACATCACCACCCCGGAGAAAGCGAAATTCGTGCTCGAGTACACGGGCGCGGACGCGGTCATGGTCGGCCGCGCCGCCCAGGGGCGCCCCTGGATCTTCCGCGAGATCGCGTACTTTCTCGAGACGGGCGCCCACCTTCCGCCGCCGGACGTGGCGGAAATCCGCCAGGTCCTCGTCGAGCACCTGGACGAGCTCTATGCCTTCTATGGCAAGGAGCGCGGCACGCGCGTGGCCCGCAAGCACATCGGGTGGTACACCAAGGGACTCAAGAACTCGGCCGTCTTCCGCGCGCGGATGAACACGCTGGAGAGCGCCGGGCAGCAGCTCGAGGCCGTCGCCGGCTTCTTCGACGAGCTGACCGAGCGCTCCGCGCGCCTCGAATACGACGAGGAAGGGGTGGCACTTGCCGCTTAGGACCAGGACCGAGGGGAGAGGGGACGTGCGCGATAACGAGCTGACTTCGACGGTGCGCAAGGTGATGCGCCAGTACTTCAAGGACCTCGACGGCGAGAAGGCCTCGGGCATCTACGACATGGTGGTCCAGGCCATCGAGAAGCCCATGCTCGAGGTGGTGATGTTCCAGGCGCAGGGCAACCAGACCCGCGCGGCGGAGCTTCTCGGACTCAACAGGAACACCCTGCGGAAGAAGCTCCAGCAGCACGGCCTCGACTGAGGCCGATGAAAATCTCCCGGGCGCTCGTCTCCGTCAGCGACAAGACGGGTGTAGTCGAATTCGCCAGGGCGCTCCTCACCCACGGCGTGGAGATCCTCTCCACCGGCGGCACGGCCCAGCTCCTGAAGCTGAACGGCATCGTCGTGAAGGAAGTCTCCGAGTTCACGGGCTTTCCCGAGATGATGGAAGGCCGCGTGAAGACGCTGCATCCGAAAGTCCATGGCGGCATCCTCGCCCGGCGCGACAAGCCGGACCACCGCGAATCGATGCGCGAGCACGGCATCCAGCCCATCGACATGGTGGTGGTGAACCTCTACCCGTTCGCGCAGACCGTGGCCAAGCCGGGCTGCACGATGGAAGACGCCATCGAGAACATCGACATCGGCGGGCCCGCCATGGTGCGGGCCGCGGCCAAGAACCACGCATTCGTCGCCGTCGTGACCGATCCGGCGGACTACGCGGGCATCCTCGAGAAGCTGAAGGCGGGCAAGGGAGCGCTGGACGATGCCGAGCGCTATCGCCTCGCGGCCAAGGCCTTCAGCCATACCGCCGAGTACGACGGCATGATCTCCAACTGGCTCACGGCGCGCGCACCGGACGGAGCCGCCCGTGGATTCCCTGACCGCTTCAACCTGCAGGTGCGCCTCGCGCAGACGCTGCGCTACGGCGAGAACCCGCACCAGTCGGCGGCGTTCTACGTGGAGCGCGATCCGCCGAAGGGCACGCTCGCATCGTTCCGGCAGCTCCAGGGCAAGGAGCTTTCCTACAACAACATCGCCGATGCCGACGCGGCCTGGGAATGCTGCCGCACCTTCGAGGTGCCGGCGTGCGTGATCGTGAAGCACGCGAATCCCTGCGGCGTGGCGATCGCGCAATCGCCCCTCGAGGCTTACCGGCGCGCGTTCCTCACGGACCCCACCTCGGCCTTCGGAGGCATCATCGCCTTCAACCGTCCCCTGGACGCGGCGAGCGCCGAGGCGGTCTCGGCCCAGTTCGTCGAGGTGGTCATCGCGCCGCGCTACGACGCCGAAGCCCTGAAGGTCTTCGCCGCCAGGAAGAACGTCCGCCTCCTGCAGATCGAGGCGGACGGGACGCTGAACGCCCTCGACATGAAGCGCGTGGGCGGGGGATTGCTCGTGCAGACGAGCGATGCCTTCGACGTGGCCGAGATGCGCATCGTCACCAAGCGCGACCCCACGAAGGCCGAGATGAACGACCTGGTGTTCGCCTTCCGCGTGGCGAAGTTCGTGAAGTCCAACGCGATCGTCTTCTGCCGGGACGGCATGACGCTCGGCGTGGGCGCGGGGCAGATGTCGCGCGTCGATTCCACGCGCATCGCCGCGATCAAGGCGAAGAATGCCGGGCTCTCGCTGCGCGGCTCGGTGGCGGCCTCCGATGCCTTCTTCCCTTTCCGCGACGGCCTCGACGTCGTCGCCAATGCGGGAGCGCGCGCCGTGATCCAGCCCGGTGGAAGCCTTCGCGACAGCGAGGTGATCGCCGCGGCCGACGAGCACGGCATCGCGATGGTCTTCACCGGAATGCGGCACTTCCGGCACTAGATGAAGCTTCTCGTCATCGGTTCCGGCGGCCGCGAGCACGCGATGGCGTGGCGGCTCGCCCAGTCGCCCAAGGTCTCGCGCGTGTACGTGGCGCCGGGCAATGCGGGCACGGCGCGCGAGGACGGGCTCTTCAACGTCGAGCTCTCCGACATCGGCAAGCTCGTGGCCTTCGCGAAGGCCGAGGCGGTGCACGCGACGGTCGTCGGCCCCGAAGGCCCGCTCGCCGCGGGCATCGTGGACGCCTTCCGCGACGCGGGCCTGCGCATCTTCGGGCCGACGAAGGCCGCCGCGCAGCTCGAGTCCTCCAAGGACTTCGCCAAGCGCTTCATGCAGCGCCACCGCATTCCCACGGCGAGCTACAAGAGCTTCACCGAGGCGAAGGACGCGCACGCGTTCCTCGCCGCGCACCCGGCGCCCATCGTGATCAAGGCCGACGGGCTCGCGGCCGGCAAGGGCGTGGTGGTGGCGACGACGGACGCCGAAGCGCGCGAGGCCGTGGACACGATGCTCGCGGGCAACAGGCTCGGGGAGGCAGGCCACCGCGTGGTCATCGAGGAATTCATGCAGGGCGAGGAGGCGAGCTTCATCGTCATGGTGGACGGGAAGAACATCCTGCCGCTCGCCTCGAGCCAGGACCACAAGCGCATCTTCGACGGTGACAAGGGCCCGAACACCGGGGGCATGGGCGCGTACTCGCCGGCGCCGGTGGTCACGCCCGAAGTGCACGCGCGCGCCATGCGCGAGATCATCGTCCCCACCGTGAAGGGCATGGCCGACGACGGCATTGCGTTCACGGGGTTCCTCTACGCGGGCCTCATGATCGACG
>Ga0070713_100000706_pt1 | contig 21430 bp, 15 predicted proteins | sample LARL82metaG_FD_65465 | JGI IMG/M metagenome (GOLD analysis project Ga0070713, IMG submission 65465) | Corn, switchgrass and miscanthus rhizosphere microbial communities from Kellogg Biological Station, Michigan, USA - LAR L8-2 metaG | ecosystem: Host-associated > Plants > Roots > Rhizosphere ...
GCGCAGATGTGGACCCGCCGGCCGTTCAGATTCCCCGCCGCCGAGATGATCGCGTCGCGCAGGTGCGTCAGTTGCTGATTGGAAGCCAGACGCTTTTTGTATGTTCGCGAATCGACGAACTCCAGCGGATCTGACGAGACCAATTGCGTATCGAACTCTTCGAAGTGGCCGTCGTCAAAGAGCATGGTCAAGCGCGTACGCGCATTGATGCGGTCGTGATGGCCGCACTTCGGACAGACCTGCAAATTGTCCTCCAGCGCCTTGCGCCAGATGATCTCTCCGCAGTGCTCACACTTCAGCCACAAGCCTTCGGTGCGTACTTTGCGCTCACCCTCTTCGGTCTTCAGCGACGTCTTTTCACGCGTGAACCAAGCCATTAAAGTTCAGTGTGGCACAGCCCGGCCCGGCGTTGCGTGAGCACCGCTTCAACTCATCTCGGATACGGATGACCGCGCAGCATAGTGAACGCCCGGTAGATTTGCTCAGCCAAAACAACCCGCGCCAGCTCATGCGGCAGCGTGAGCGGTGTGAGCGAAACCAGCGTCCCATTGCGACCCCGCCAGTCCTCCGGCAAGCCATCCGCTCCGCCCACCAGGAAGACCAGGTCCTGCGCTTCGTCCTCAGCTCGGCCAATCAACTTCGCGAATTGTCCGGACTCCATGCTCTTGCCGGCCGGGTCGAGGAGAATCTTGGTGGCCGAAGGATGTTTCTCCCACGGATCAAATCGCCCGGGCCGGATCTCCCGCATCTCGCATTTGCCATACCGGCTGGACCGCAGGATATATTCTTCCGCCATGCGATTGGCGCTCGCGTCGCGCGGTTTGCCGACGAAATAGAGGTAGATGCGCATCCCAGAACCGTAACTCGATCTTAGCGATCTTAGCGTGTAGACGCGCTGCTAAGCTCATTTTCCGCTAAGCTGATCTAGTGGCCGGAGCTGTCCAATCCTTCCAACCCCGCGAGCTGCTGATCCATACACCGGACGGCAAAACTCGTGCCCTTCAGTTGGATCGTGAACGCTACACCCTCGGGCGGTCGAGCGTCAACGAGCTGTGCTATTCCGAAGATGCCGGGCTTTCCCGCCAGCACCTGGTTCTTGAAAGGACCGGCGATAGCTGGTTGGTGCGCGATCTCAATAGCAAGAACGGCACGTTCGTCAACGGAGAGCGGATCACGTCGGCCTACACGCTCGGTCCGGACGATCGCGTCACGGCCGGACATCTGGCGCTTGAATTTGCTCAGAAGGTTTCGGCCGCGGCGGCTAACACGGTGATCTTCATCGAAGGTGCGGCTCAATCGGTGGTCTCGACCACGGCCGCCACCAGCCTGCAAGGTTTGCTGAGCGAGGAGAAGAAACTCGAAGGTGGCCCACAAATGCGCGCCTTGATCCGCGCCGGGCGCGAGTTGGCTGGCAACATGCCGCTGGCCGAGCTCTTCAACTTGATCATGACGCTATCCATCGACGCCGTGGGCGCGGCGCGCGGCGTGCTGATGACGGTGGAAGGCGAAGATCTGGTGGTCCAGGCTGCTCGCGGCGAAGGTTTCCGCATCAGCAGTATGGTTCGCGACCGCGTGATTAAAGAGAAGACGTCGCTGCTGGTGCGCGATGCCCGTCTGGACGAAGCCTTCGCCGGCCGCCAGAGCATCGTGCAGCAGCAGATTCGCAGCATGCTGGCCGTTCCGCTGCAGACTGACGACCGCGTCATCGGGCTGATCTATCTGGACTCGCCACACTTCGTGCACGAATTTACGCGCGACGATTTGAATCTTCTGACTGTGATGGCCAATGTCGCCGCCATCCGCATCGAGCACACGCGTTTGGCCGAAGTCGAACAGGCCGAGCGCGTGCTCGCCAGGGATCTGCAGCAGGCCGCGGTGATCCAGCAGGGGCTGCTCCCCACCTGCGCGCCCCAGGTTCCGGGTGTCGATCTCGCAGGTTACAACGCCGCGTGCCGCACCGTCGGCGGCGATTATTATGACTTCATCACTTATCCCGATGGACGCGTGGCCATGCTGGTGGGCGACGTGGCGGGCAAGGGAATGCCGGCGGCGTTGCTGATGTCCAGCCTGCAGGCGCGCGTGCAGGTGCTCTTCGACGATCCGACCAACCTGGCCGCGCTCGTGACGCGGCTCAACCGGATCATCACCACCAATTGTCCCTCCAACCGCTTCATCAGCTTCTTCATCGCCGTGCTGGATCCGAAGTCGAATGAGCTGGCCTATGTCAACGCCGGCCACAACCCGCCGCTGCTGGTGCGCCGCGATGGCAGCCTGCAAAAACTGGAAGGCACGGGCTTGATCCTCGGCATTCTGCCTATCGCACAATATGAACAACAGACCTGCCGGCTGGAACCTGGCGACGTGGTGGTTCTGTTCAGCGACGGCGTGACCGAAGCAACCCGGCCTGATATTGACGAGGAGTTTGGCGAGGACCGGCTGGCCAAGACGCTGGCGGAGTTGAGCAGTCAATCGGCGCAGTCGATTATCGAAGGCATCAATCAGCGCGTCTACGATTTCACGGGAGGCGCGCCGCCCGCCGACGATATTACTCTGGTGGTCGCGAAAAGGCTCTGACGCGCTTACCTGTACGTCAACATCTCCTCATCCTCCAGATGCGGATGATTGTTGAAGCTGCTCACCGAAAACCTCTCCGGTGAAAACAAGAATTCGGTATAACTCGCATTGCGCGATGTCCAGCTCAGTTCCAGCGTTCGCTGCGGAGCCAGATCCAAAGCTCTCCGGACCGTCGCCGCAATTACCCCGCCGGAAGTGAATACCGCTACTCGACCATTCTTGTGCGCGGCTTCCCGGATCGTCGCCACGCCGCGGTCCACTCGCTCACAAAAGTTTCTCCAGCTCTCCACTTCCGGTGAATCCAGCTCTTCGTCCACCCACATGCGAGTGATCCGCTGGAAAAGCTTGTCATAGACCCGAAATGCCGCACTCCGATCCCCGGTTTGCCGGAACTCAGCTTCCAGCGCGCGGATATCCTCGTGCTTTTCCATGAGCCCCGGCAGGAACGTGCGCATTACTTCGATGCCCGGATATTCGTCGAGTTCAGGGAGCGTCACCGGCTCAGGCCACGCTCGACCGGCGCAACGATAAACCTCGGCCACGATCTCGCCGGTACGAAGGTGGCGGCACGCAGGTCCATGGTAAGCCTGATCGAACGTGGCGCCCGTTCTGAGCCAGTATTCACCCAGAATCCGCGACTGTCGCTCGCCCCGTTCCGAGAGCTTATCGTAGTTGGATTCCAGGAAAGAAGCTTGCCCGTGCCGGACCAAAGTAAGCAGCGCCATGCGGAAGCCAATAGAGTAACGTAAACGCGTGCAAGAACCGCTCTCATAGCCTTGGTATCATTTGGACAAGCCCTCAGTTTTCGTTCGAATGATCACAGAGACTCAGCTGGTCCGGTTTGACTCTATTTCGCTCGACAGCGGCGTCATACTCGCGCCCGTCGATGTCGCCTACGAGACCTACGGCCAGCTCAATGCCGAAAAGACCAATGCCATTCTGATTCTGCACGCGTTCACCGGGGATGCGCATGCGGCCGGCGAGGACAAGGAAACCGGAAATCCCGGCTGGTGGGACAACATGATCGGCCCGGGCAAGGGTTTCGATACCCACAAGTATTTCGTAATTTCATCGAACGTTCTGAGCGGCTGCCGCGGCACGTCCGGCCCGGGTTCCATCAATCCCGAGACGGGCTGTCCCTACGCGATGTCGTTTCCGCCGGTGACGGTAGCCGACATGGTTCGATTGCAGAAGATGTTGATCGATCATCTGGGCATCCAGCGGTTGTTGGCGGTGTCAGGTGGATCGATGGGCGCGATGCAGGCGCTGCAATGGGCTGTCGCGTATCCGGATGCTGTGGCGGCTGCCATTCCGATCGCCGGTACTGCGCGGCACAGCCCGCAGCAGATCGCGTTCAACGAAGTCGGGCGGCAGGCCATTATGGCCGATCCGGACTGGAACGAAGGCAACTATTACGGTAAGCGTCCGCCGGCACGCGGCTTGGCGGTGGCGCGCATGGTGGGACACATTACCTACATGAGCGATCAATCGATGCGCGAGAAGTTCGGCCGCCGGCTGCGCGATCAAAACCAGTTCGAGGTGGAAAGCTATCTGCGATATCGCGGCAGCCAGTTCGTCGACCGCTTCGACGCCAATTCGTACCTGTATATCACCAAGGCCATGGATTACTTCGATCTCACCAGCGATCGAACGTCGCTCGGCGCGGCCTTTGAAAACGTGAAGTCGCGATTCCTGGTGATCAGCTTCACTTCCGACTGGCTGTATCCGAGCTACCAGTCGCTCGAAGTGGTTCGCGCTCTGCGTGGCCGCAACTGTGACGTGGCCTATTGCGAGCTGCCCACCAACTACGGCCACGATGCGTTTCTGGTCAACGTCGCCGAGCAGGCGGAGCTGGTACGAGGATTCCTGGCCAGCACGCTGCGCGGAGTGGCGCGTTAAGTGGCCCAGGCGTTCGTACCGAAGCTGCTCGGCCGCAGCGACTACGCCATCATTAGCGAGCTCATCGAACCCAACACCCGCGTACTGGATCTGGGCTGCGGCGAGGGTGAGCTTCTGGACTGGTTGGCCCAGAACAAGAATGTAGATGCGCGTGGCGTCGAGATTTCCGGTCAGCGGGCGCAGCAGGCCATTGCACGCGGCGTTTCGGTCTTTCACAGCGACCTCGAAGATGCGCTGGCCGACCTGCCCGATCAGGCCTTCGACTACGTGATCCTCAGCCAGACCTTGCAAGAAACGCGCGAGCCCTTGAAGGTCCTGCGCGACATGCTGCGTGTGGGACGGCGCGCCATCGTGGCTTTCCCGAACTTCGCCCACTGGTCCGTGCGCCTCGCGCACCTCTTCACTGGCCGCGCGCCCAAGACGAAGCTTTTCCCGCACGATTGGTACAACTCGCCCAACATCCATTTCCTGACTGTGGATGACTTCGAATCGCTGGCCGCCGCGGAAAAGTGGAAGGTGGAGCGGAGAATGTTTCTGCAGGGGCCTAGAAAGGTAGCGATTCTCCCCAACTTGCTGGCCGAAGTGGCCGTCTTCCTGATCAGGAAATAGGTTCCGCGATGCGTTTGCGGCTGATTGCCTGGATGCCCTCTTCGGCTCTGGCGGCCAGCTTTTCCGTGAACTGTGCCAGATATGGCCGGCCGCGCCGCCCAGTCTCTTCGGCCAGGACAATATACGGATTCATCAGCGTGGCTCGGAGCACAAACAGCCCTCGCTCCTGGTAATCGGATGGATCGATATCGAGTCTCTGTAGTCCTTCTGCCACCGACCGCTGCGAGTAGCTGGCGTGCTGTAGAACCGTGTGCGACAGGAAGAACGGCTGCGAGTAGCTATATTCGCCCTCGCTGTGCTCGCTCTCGATGGTGAAATGTTCGTAGATCCACTGGTTCAGCTGGTTCATCCGCGCCAGAGACGTCGAGCCTTTTTCCTTGACGAGGAAACAAACGATGTTGGTGTCGGGCGGCCCGGGCATCAACGGCACGAATTTGAAGCCGGAGTCGACTTGATTGGCGTTGGCCCAGTGCTCCCAGTGAACCAGCCGTTCGTACAGCTCCCGCGCGGCGAGGAGTGACGCACGCATAATCTCCCCGTAGCCATCGCGATTGAGCGGAATCATGCGGTGCGAGAGCCAGACTCCGGCCACGGCCGCTCCGGGCTTCGACCCTTCCAGGATGTACGGCCCGATGGATGTGGGCGGCGCGTGATCCGCCTTCGGCTCGTCGCCTTCAGCCGTTGACGCAAGATACGGAGCCTCCTCAGCCAAAAACTGACGAACACGATCGCTCCGGAATGCAACCACGCCGCAGGGATACGGCACATAGCCCAGCTTGTGCGGATCGACGGTGATCGAATCGGCGCGTGGAAATGCCAGGAAGGCGCTGAGCACATCATGATTGCCCCATTGGATGGGGAGCAGCCGCGAATAAGCGCGGTCACTTAAATCGAGCTCGCGGGAAACGAAGCGGCTGACGGCGTCCATGTGCTCGGCTAATGTATGCGGAGCCTGGAAGTGGCTCGGTTCCCCGGGGATAAAGAGCGACCGCAGATAGCCGCCCCAGGCGGCGTCGACGTGCAGCCAGAAGCTGGTGTGCAATTCGGTCTCGAACCGATGCCTGAGGTCCAGAATCTGATGTACGGGATCGACCGCGCCTTCTTCAGTCGTGCCGGCGATAGCAACCACCGCTACGGGTAGCATGCCGCGTTTGATCGCGCCGCGCATTTTGTCTTCAAGATCGCGCAAATCCATGCGAAAAAGGCCATCAACATCCACCAAAATGACGTTTTCGCGGCCGATTCCGAGCAGGTCGGCAGCTTTGTAGATGCTGTAGTGCTTGGTGCTGGACACGAAAATTGCCGGCGGGCGCTTCGCAAAACAGGCCGCCGTGCCGTTGTGAGGAATGCTGTAACCGGTTGAAGCCAAAAGGCCGCCGGTTCGCTCGATGGCGTCCGCCCGCGAAAGGTTCAGCCGCCTTTGCAGCGCTTCGACCAACCGTGGCAGCAGATGCACGATTTCGCCGGGCGTCATCCCCAGATGCAGCTCTTCCAATTCCAACCCGAACTCGCGCGACAACTTATCGACAGTCAAAGGGAAATACGCCGCGTTGCGAGCCACCCAAAGCGCCTCGATGTTGGCGACGGTCCCGCCGCTGGTGACGTGCGCCCATCCGAATTCCGAGCGAGCTTCGTGCGGTCCACCGGGAGTGGGAGGCGCCTTGTAGCCAAGCATTTCGAGCATGTCGCGGCCGACTTCTAACTCCCAGCGCTCGGTCACCGGGGCCGCTTCCGGAGTGACGTTGTTGGGATTATAGAGCAGCGCCGCAAAGTACCCGAGGACGGAGGGTAGCGTCTGGTCCGATGTCATATGCGCCATGTAGCGCGGGCTATAAAACGGGAAATGCTTCCGCAATCCGGCCAGCATCTCGGCAAGCTTTTGCGTCAGGTCGTCGTTCCAATCCACTAGTTCGCGGCGCAGGCTCTGTGGAATCACGATCTCATCGGAAGGATAGTAGTTGCGCCTCCAGTGGAAGTAATCCTGGAGGATGAAGTTCATCAACTTTTCTTCGATCTCGGCGTTCTCAGCTTTAGGTCCCAGGAACCAGGCGGCGATTGGCTTCGTTTTGTCGCGGATGGGCGAGTCGTCGGGCATAGAGGGTCACAGCGACAGTAAGCAAGTCGGCGGCCAGTTGGCTAAGCCTGTAAAATCAGTGGCTTGCGAGATCAGCGCGAGACCTATTGTGGGCTATTTCGCGGACAGCACCCCGCCGACGGTAGGCGATCCGGTGCCGCTGCACCCGGTTGCGCCATAGCGGAGAAACTTCTGGATCCGTTTTGCGGTGTCGACTTCCCCGGTATAGATGTTGCCTTTGCCGTCGACGCTCACCTGGTGCAAGTAGTGGAACTCTCCGGCATTCCGGCCGCTGCGACCGAGCCGCCCTAGCTCCTGCAGATTGCTTCGGCTCAGTATGTAAATGGTCTGGTTGGCGTTGTCTCCGATGTAAAGGCAAGTCTGCGCCTTGTCGGTGGAGAAGTTCATGGAAACGGCCGTTCCAATGATGTTGGTTTTTTCACTGACGAATTGCTCGGCCAGGAAGCCGCACTTGCCGGGCGTGCCAGTCGGATTGCTGCAGGGCTTGCCCAGCGCGGGATCGTTTTTATCAAACACCTGAATGCGATCATTTCCGCGGTCACAGACATAGATTTTGCCGTCGTTGGCGATCTTCACGCAATGCACCGGGTTGCGGAAGAACGCCGGCTTTTTGTTGCCTTTGGTGTAGTCGTTCATCCATTCTCCGGCGGCCTTGGCGGCTGTGTCGTCGACGGGATTGTTTCCGTAGGCGCCGAAATGGCCGATATATTTGCCGGTGTTGGCGTCAACAATCAGGACCCGTCGATTTCCGTAACCATCGGACACGTACAGACGATTCGTGGCTGGATCGACCACCATGTCCGCGGCCTGATAGAGCACAGGCGTGCCGTTGATCCCGCCGTTGGTGTCGTTGCTGCTCGGTCCCTTGGGAGTCCCGCCGATCCTGAGTTTGAAGTTGCCGTCCATATCAAACTTCAAAACGAAGCCATCGCCGCCGGCCTTGTTGGTTGACCAAGGTGCTTTGCCACCAGGCACCGCCGCATTCCCCGATAGCCAGACGTTGTCGTTCTGATCGACGTAAATGCCGTGCTCGCTATTGGGCCAGATGCAGCCCGCCTCTGCCTTGCACTTGCCGCCGAGGAAACCTGGATCGGATGGACCACCCCAGGCGCGTAGCATCTTGCCATCGGTATCAAACTCCAGAACTGAAGGAGCGGCTTTACAGCAATCAGACACAGGGCCCCAGGGACGCTCCTGGCCGATCCCGTCGACCGGCTGCCCCTTTTCATTTTTGGCGCCGGGGACCGGGCCTTCCAGTCCAGCCTCGTCAGTCGACATAGTGCGCGCCCGGTTGTAGATCCAGACATGGTCATGCTGGTCGACATAGAGCCCACCGATCTGGCCGAGGAGCCAGTTGTTGGGCAGCGGCTGCGGCCACGAGGGGTCGACTACGAAACCGGGTGTCTTGCCGGTGCTCGAGGCATTGTAAACACCTGTTTTCTTGAACAGCCGATCGAGAGAGCTATTGTTCTTCAGGATGTTAATATCGGGATCGGCGGCGATAGCCAGGCAACTCAATGTCAATGCCAGCGCAGGCAAAATGGCTTTACGGTGGATCATTGTAGCGAGTATATAACGTCGGTCAGTACTAAGCGGAAGACCCTAGTATCCATACGTAATCCTCAGCCGATCTCCTATCAGATGTGGTTTAGGTTAGCTTCGTGCGTGCTGGTTACCTCGGCGCTGCTGGCAGGTGCGGATATCCGCGGAACCATCGCCATCGAGCGGAAGCTGACTCGCCGCAATGTCACCGCCTCGGCGGGGATGTATCAGAGAGGCTCGACCGTCGAACTGGGAGCAGACTCGGAAGGGGACGCCCTGGCGTTTGAGCGATCTCACGTGGCAGTGTATATCGAGAGTGGTCCAAACTCCGTTGTTTCCAGTATCGTCAAGGCTTCCATCGAGCAGAGAGACCGGCGGTTTGTTCCGGATTTAGTGGTTATTCCTGCCGGGTCGAGCGTGTCTTTCCCAAATTTCGATCCGATCTTCCATAACGTTTTCTCCTTGTCCAAGGCCAAGAGTTTTGACTTAGGCAATTATCCACAGGGACAAAATCGCATAGTCACATTCTCTTCGCCAGGTGTGGTGGCAGTATATTGCCATTTGCATTCGAACATGGCGGCCACCGTTGTAGTGGCTCCGAGTCGATGGGCAGTGCGAGCCGATGGTAACGGACTGTTCACGCTCAAAGACGTGCCGGCCGGAACGTATACAGTCGTCGCATGGCATAAGGCCGCGGGAACCTTTCGTAAGACGGTGACGATCGGCGAAAAGGGCGATGCCGAGATAAGCTTTACGCTTCCCTACATCGATAGCACAGACATCAAGCCCGTCGCGCACAGGTGAACATGCGGTTCGCCACCCGCACATTTCTCAGTTCGTTCGTTCCACTGGCCGTGCTCCTGGTAATAAGTTTTTGGGCGGTGAGAGCTGCGGTGATCGCGACGGTCCGGGACAGCTTGCGGGCCGCAGTTCGGGATAAACAGCTTGCTTTGGCCCGCGAGCAGACGCGCCAGGAAACCCGCGACAGAAAACTGCTGCAAGGCGTCGCTGAAAATCCGACGCTGAAGGCGGGTCTCCAACTGCTGGCTCTGGAACACAAGGTGAAGGACCAGGCACGCAATACGGTAGAGGACCAGCTGAGTGAAATCTGCGACTCCCTAAACTTTGACTTCATCATGGTTTCCGGCGCGCGAGGAGAACCGCTGGCTGCCGTCATTCGTGAGGCCGGTGGGTTCGCGCCTCTCAGCCTGATCCGGCTACATACGCCTGAGCAAGGTTTCTTTTCAGTCGATGACCGGCTCTATGAAGTCACTTCCGTCCCCATGCATGAGGCTGGCGCGCAAGTTGCGACGCTGACGGTGGGAGGCCGGTTCGATATTTCCCGTTTCGGCGTCCCGGCCGTCCTGCTGCACAAGGGCGCGGTGATCGAGGCGCAAATGCGAGACCTTGCGCCGGCCCAGATTGAAAAGGCGCTGGCTACCTGTACACTCTCGGCCGATTGCGAACTGCGTATTCAAGATGAGACCTACCTCTCGCTCCCACTTGGGCAGACTGCGGGAGTTGGCGGAGACAGCTATATCTTGCGCAGTCTCCAAAATGTGGACGCGGCCAGCGCGCCGCTGCAGGCCGTATTGCGGAAATTGTTTCTGATAACCGGGCTTATCGCGATTGCCGCCATGCTGGCGATCAGTGCACTCTCTTCGCGATCGATCGCTCGACCCCTGGCGGACGTGGCGGCTCATTTGCGGAGCAGCGCCGCTACCGGAGAACTGCCTGAGTTCCGGGAAAACCAGAGTGTCGTACAGGAGATCCGGGATCTTACACAAGGCTTTAACCATGCGGCGAAAGCCGTTCAGGAGAGCCGCGAGCGCCTGACCCGGGCATACGTGCAGTTTGTTGGCTCTCTAGCGCAGGCCTTAGACGCCCGGGATGCCTACACGGCCGGCCACAGCCGGCGCGTGAGCGAGCTTTCTTGTGCCATTGCCAAAGCCATGAACATCTCGGAGCAGGATCTGGAAACGATCCGAATCGGCGCATTGCTGCACGACCTTGGCAAGATCGGTATCTCCGACCTGGTTCTTCAGAAGCCCGGTCGACTGACACAGGAAGAGACCGATTTGATCCGGCAACATCCCGTCATCGGGAAGCGGATTCTCGAGAACGTTCAAGGACTGGAAGCCTACCTGGGCATCGTGGAATTGCACCATGAAAATTGGAATGGCACCGGCTATCCGCGTGGTTTGAAGGGTGAGGAAACGCCGCTGCACGCTCGAATCGTGAAGGTAGCGGATGCGTACGACGCTATGACTTCGGACCGTCCGTACCGCCGCGGTAAGAGCCACGCCGAAGCCCTGGCCGTCCTCAGAAGCGTCAGTGGTTCCGAAATGGATTCATCGGTAGTAGAGGCGTTCGCGTTACTCGGGGATCTGCGGCAGCCCGCCGCCCTGGAGGGAACTCAATCGCTACGCAGCCTCTCACAGGCGGTGCGAAGGGACGCGGCACCCCAAGCCGCCGAACCCGTGACGGTGCTCGAAAGCGAGGCATCATGAGAGCGCTCGCATTGTTCCTGTTGTTGGCGGCGACTGCTTGGACCCAGGAGGCCGATTCCGGATTTGAGCTGAGAACAACCTTGAGCGCGACCTCATTTTATTCGCAGGAGCTTTCCCAGCCTCCACGCGACGGGGCCGCGGTGACGGGTGGTTTCCGGGCGATCTTCTATCCCACCTGGAAACTGAATTCGCATTGGGCGATTTCGGGGGCATGGCAGGTTCACTCACGTCCTTATTTCAACGAAGAGTTCGGTACTCAGGGGTACGGCGTCAAGGGGGATCTGCTGCAGCTGAACCTCAGTTATGCAAACTTCTGGAGCCGCAATCGTTCGCTGGTGGTGAGGGTAGGGCAGCTGTCCTCGGTATTCGGTGCTTTCCTCGAGCGCTATGACTCCGCGGACAATCCACTGATTGGCGTTCCGTCCGCGTACGGTTACTACTACAAGTCGGTGACATTTCAAGGGCTGGCGGGTGCGCAAGTGGAAGCCGCCGCGGGGAAACTGGACGCGCGAGCTCAGTTTGTGAACTCGTCTCCGGCCAATCGGAGGAGCGTGTTTGACGGCGATCAATACGGCAATTGGGCGGGCGGGGCCGGCTACACGATTCACCAGGGTTTTCGAGTGGGCGGCTCGGCTTACTACGGTCCCTATCTTCACCGCCAGTATCGCTTCTTCTTTCCGGGGGAGGCGAATCCTCGCGATTTGCCTGGGCGTGGATTAGGGCTGGATGTCGAATGGGGTTGGGGCCACTGGAACGCCTGGGGTGAGTTGCAGCGGTTCCAGATGGATTACCGCGCGATTCGTAACTTCACGCAACACACCGGATACGCTGAGGCCCGCCGCATACTGAACCCGCGCTGGTATGCCGCCGGTCGCGTCGGATACTTGCGTGCCAGTGCTTATCCCGGGTGGCAGACATATGAATTTGCCACCGGCTTTCGTCCGAACGCGCACCAGTTGATAAAGTTCGGCTACACAATTCAACAGGGCGCCTCGTTCCCGGGAACGCTGGGTAATATCGCCGCGATCGAATTCGTGACCTCTTTCCGGGCGATTTCCCTCGCCAGAGACTAACTGGAAGCGCCTTAAACTGACTTTTAGCGGCGTCTGATACGGTAGTAAAGGCATGAATGTCTCGATCATCGGCACCGGCTACGTCGGCCTGACCACCGGCGCCTGCCTGGCCTTTCTGGGCCACAAAGTCACCTGCATCGACTCCGATGAGAAGAAGATCGCGCTGTTGCAGGCCGGCAAAACGCCGATTTATGAGCCATTCCTGACCGAATTGCTCGAGGAAGCGCGTCCCAATCTTCAATTCTGTGGTGATTACGCCACTGCCGTCCCGAGCGCCGAAGTGATTTTTATCGCCGTCGGTACGCCGCCATCCCCGGACGGTAGCCCGGATCTGCGCTATTTGTCCCAAGCCGCACGGGGCATCGGGCAGCACTATGACGGCGACTATGTAGTGGTCGTGAACAAGTCGACCGTACCGATCGGCAGCGGGAACTGGGTGGGCTCCCTGGTCCGCGAATCCTATGAAGAGCATCGCGGGCGGAAGACGAGCGGGCAATTCTCAGTGGCTTCGAATCCCGAATTTCTGCGCGAGGGAACCGCGCTGCACGACAGCCTATATCCGGATCGCGTGGTGATCGGGTCGGACGAAGCCCGCTCGCTTGAAATGCTGTACACGCTGTATCGGCCGATCCTGGACCAGACCTTCGCGCCGCCCACCTATCTGCCGCGTCCGGAAGGGCTGGGCGCAGTGCCGCTGATCTCCACCGAGCTCGCGTCCGCGGAACTGATCAAGTACGCAGCCAACGCGTTCCTGGCTTTGAAGATCAGCTATATCAACGAAATCGGCCAATTGGCTGAGAAGGTGGGGGCGGATATTCAGCAGGTGGCCAAAGGCATCGGGCTGGACGTCCGCATCGGCACGCGGTTCCTGCAGGCCGGGATCGGCTGGGGCGGATCGTGCTTCGGCAAGGACATCTCCGCGCTGGTAGCCACGGCCGCTGAGTACAGCCTGACGATGCCGATTGTCGAAGCCGCGCGCGAAATCAATCGGCGGCAGCGAGAACGCGTGGTGGAGAAGCTGCTGGGTGAGCTGAAGATCCTGAAGGGCCGCACCATCGGACTGCTCGGCCTGGCATTCAAACCCAACACCGACGATCTGCGTGAAGCGCCCGCCATCGATATCGCCCGCAAGCTGGTGGAGCGAGGCTGCAAGGTGAAGGTGCATGATCCGGTTGCGATGGAACGTTTTCAGGAGCAATATCGCGACCTTCCGGTTGTCTGCTGCGAGACGCCGGAGGAGACCGCCAACGATGCCGACGCGCTGGTGCTGGTTACCGAGTGGCAGCAATACCGCGAGCTGGATTGGGAAGCGCTGGCCGCGCGCATGCGATCGCGCATTGTTCTGGATGGCCGCAATGCGCTGGATCGCGTACGGTTGACGCGCTTCGGGTTTCGCTATCTGGGAATCGGCGGTTGATCCCTGGCTCGGCAAATATGCAGCAACGAACTCTCGGCCGCACCGGTCTGAAAGTTGGACGCATCGGCATTGCCGCAAGCTACGGGGTTCCCGCCAAAGCCGTAGAGCAGTCCTTCGAGCGCGGTGTCAACTACCTGTATTGGGGCAGCTTCCGGCGCGGGGCTTTTGGACAAGCGCTGCGCAATTTGAAACCGCGGCGCGATCGGATGGTGCTGGTGCTGCAGTCGTATTCGCGTGTGGCTGCGCTGATGAGACCCAGCGTCGAGATCGCTCTCCGCAGGCTAGGTTTCGAATACACTGACGTACTGTTGCTCGGCCTCTGGAGTGATAAGCCCCCCGAAAGGATACTGGACGCCAGCCGCCGGTTGCGCGAGCGCGGCTTGATCCGTCATATCGCGATCTCCACGCATCACCGCCCGCTGGTTGCGGACTTGTCGGCAGATCCCGATGTCGGCATCGTCCACGTGCGCTACAACGCGGCGCATCCCGGAGCCGAGCGCGAGGTGTTCCCGCTGCTTGCTGGGAAAGACAATCGACCAGGAGTGGTCGCGTTTACGGCCACCAGTTGGCGCCAGTTGCTGAACCCCAAACGTGTTCCGCCCGGGGAGCAGGTGCCGACCGCAACCGATTGCTACCGTTTTGTTCTTTCGAATCAGGCCGTGGATGTGTGCATGACGGGTCCCGCGAATGAAGCGCAGGCCGCCGAAGCTTTGCGGGCTATCGAGCTTGGCCCAATGAGCGCGGAGGAACTGGCGTGGATGCGCCGCGTGGGCGAGTTCATCCACAAATGACGCGCCCGACTCACGGCTTGATGGCCACCGTCACTCCGGCCTGGCTGCTAGTGCCGCCGACGATGATCACCACGGGAACGTGGGCCCCTCGCGAGACATCCGCTGGGATCCGCGCGTTCACCTGGATCACGCCCGCAGGTTCACCGGGCGCGGCGCCGGCATACAGCAACTCGGCGTTCTCGCCGGCGATCTGAACCTTGACGGGCAAAACCGTGGAAGCAGCGGTGGTGGCCAGGGTCCCATCGGCGCTGGGCGGATCCGTCTGGCCGCCGCCGGTGGCGTAAATGCTTACGACCGATCCGGGATCAGCTCCGTTCTGGCTGGAGTTCACCGAAGTGTCCTGATTGAGGATCGCTCCTTGACCGAAGCCCGAGGCATCGATGGTGAAAATTCCCGGCAGTGAGGCAAGCACGGGAACGGTCATCCGGTTCGAGGGCGCACCTTGGTATTGAATCATTATGCTGGTGGTCTGGCTGCCCGCGATTTCATAGGGGACGATGACCGACACTGCCGTGGACGAGCTGTAGATCACGGGCGCAGGATAGCCGTCGAAGAAAACTTGGGTGCCACCCAGGTTGGTATCCACGGTTCCCGCATCGGTGATATGCAAACTCATCAAAGTGGCCGGACCCATGCCCGTGCCGAAAATAGTCACGATCTCGCCCGGCGTCACAGGACCCGGCGCATAACTGGCGGCATTCGCAGCCGCCGTAAGTACGGGCGCGGCCAGCGTGATCACAAGTGTGACCGGGATGGTGAGTGGAGCAACGGTGGGATCGGAAGGTGTGACGACAACTGAGCCACTGTAGGATCCGGGCGCCAAACCGATGGGGCTGACCGATACCGACAGGTTCGCAGCCGTGGCGGTGGCAGACGGGCTCACCGACAGCCATGATACACCGCTCTGAGTAGCGGCCGAGACCGAGATGTTAACTGGAGTGCCGTTACTGCTGACCCCTAGCGCCTGAGCCACGGGCGCGCTGCTGCCTTGCTGATAGGTGAAGGCCAAAGGTGCCGGCGCCGCCGACAAGACCGCTGGCGAAGTGACGTTCAGCGTCACCGTGACCAATTGCGCGGCGCCCGACACCGGGTTGATGGTGATGGTACCGGTGTATTGACCGACGGCGAGCCCCCCGGAATCGATGATCGCGGTAAGCGTCGCGGGTGTGCTGCCCTGTGTACCACTAAGCGTCAGCCACGATCCGCCTTTGTTGGTGGTCGCGACCGCGGCGAACGGCATAGGAGTTGTGCCGCTGGCCAAGCTGATAGGCTGCCGTGAAATATTCGAGCCGCTGGATACAGTCTGATTCAGCGTGAACGTATTGGGACTGGCCGTCAGCGGAGTTGCGGCGACAACCGTCAGGCTGGCCGGAATTACCACGGGGCTGTTCGAAGCCGAGGAGGTGATGGTGATCGAACCGCTGTACGAACCGGCGCTCAGGCTCCCGAAGCTCGCCACGCCGACTGTGAAGCTCCCGGGTGTGTTGCCGCTGGTCGCGCTCTTCGCGACGAGCCAATTGCCTCCCGTGGTGGCCCCGGCCGCCGCGTTGAAGCTCAGTGATCCGCTATTCGAACTAATTGCCAGGGTCTGATCCGCGGGTGCGCTGGCTGCTCCGGCCTGAACCGTAAACGAAAGCGATGCCGGACTGACCTGCATCTGTTGCGACGCTGGTGTGCTCCCGGTGATTGTGATCGTAAAAGCAGCAGTGGCGGTCTTTCCACACGCGTCACTGGCCGACAGCGTGAAGTTGGACGAGCCCGCGGTGGATGGCGTGCCGGCGATGGAATGCGATCCGTCGGAGTTGGCCTGGATGCTGAGGCCGGCCGGCAGTGCTCCGTTACTCACGCTGAAAGCAGGCTGGGGAGAGAAAGGAGTCACACAGCCGCCCACGGCAATCAGCACTTGTGATGGATAAGGCTGTCCCACCACGCCGCTTGGGAACGGAGTATTGGTGATCGTAAATCCGGTTGGGGGCGGACCAGTGCTGGTAACGGTAATCGAGAAACTTTGCGATTGCCTCGCGCCGGCGCTGTCAGTCACTGTCGCGGTGAACGTGAATGTGCCCGCAGTAGCGGGTGTGCCGCTTATAGTGCCTGTAGCCTGCAGTGTCAATCCGGAGGTCGCAATTGATCCTGCCGGCGACCAGGTATAAGGAGGAGCGCCGCCCGAGGCCGTGAGCGACGTATGGTACGACGTACCGACCGCGCCTTGCGGAAGTGTTTGCGGCGGAATCGTGAGCGGACTCGGTCCACCGCCGGCGGCGCTTTGGTTGACCGTGAATGTCTGGCCGGCTATGCTCAGCGTTCCTGTGCGCGCCGATCCGCTGTTGGCCGACACTGCGTAGCCGACACTGCCGCTGCCGGTGCCAGTGGTGGCCGACGTAATGGCGACAAAGCCGGCGTTGCTGGCTGCGCTCCATCCGCATCCGGAACTGGTAACGACGTTGACCGTTCCCTGTCCACCCGCGCCGCTGAAAGACTGGCTGGAAGACGAGAGCGAGTAGCGGCATGACTGGCCGGTCGTTATGGTGAGGGCGAAGCTGGCGGTGTATTGGATTTCTCCAGCATAGGCGCGGAGCGGCTCTGTTCCTGCGGGCCCGGAAACAACGAGGTCACACGTCGCGGTACCGGTGGAGTCCGTCAGTACCGTGCCTAAGGGCGCGTTGCATGCCGCCTGCGGCGGAATGGTCGGATCTTGGCCGTCGACGATTCGCACGGCAATGTTGGGGATGGGAGTCCCGCTTTGAATTCCACTTTGCGCAATCACCCGCACCACTACCCCGCCAGGTACCGTGCTGCCAGATGCCGCGGTGATCGACCGATTGTCGAGCGTAGGATTGATCAGTTGGACGCTGGGCGGCGTGATCTCCGGCACAGTGGTGATGAAGAAGTTCACACCGCCGAAGTTCGAGGTCGCCGTGATCGTCTCGCTTTGAAAGGACTGCAAGGGTTGCAGGCTAGTGGCCAGAAAATTTGTACTGGCTAAGCCATTTGCGTCGGTGGTCAAGGTGGGAGCATTCAAGGTCCCAGTGCCCTGCGTAATCGCCCAGCTCACGGTGACACCCGCGGCCGGCCGCCCCGCCGCGTCTTTGGCCTGCACTACCAAGGGGGCGTTCGAAAGGAACTGCTCCCGAACCACTTGGCCGTTGCCGGCGTACATTGTCAGGCTTTGCGAGTGTGCGAAACCGGCACAAACGGCGCAAAGGAGGAAAATTCGGATCGATTTAGAAATAACAGATGAGATCATAGACACAACCAGAGAACGGACGTACTCAAGGAGATAGATCGGAAGAACGCGGGACTTCCTTCAGCTTACCACCCTTCCAAAGCCAAGTACTAGGCCAACTACAGCCGGTTCATACACCTCAGCCCCGCAGGCGCTGATGGAGACCGGACGCAAACGAAAGCAGGCAGGCCGCGGCGGCGAGCGAGGTAGTGTCGGCGACATCCCGGGTGGGATCGATCTCCACCAGGTCGATGGCGCGTACCTGAGGGTGAAGGCCGCACAGGCGCGCCGCACGCCGAAGCTCCCAGGGCGCCAGACCTCCCGGACGTGAACCAGGAGTGGCGGGCGCAAAGGTGCGGTCTAATATGTCGAGATCGAAATCCACGTAGATGAAGTCCGCGGAATTAGAAAGCTGAGTCAACGCTTCGGCGGTGACGTTTTCGATACCGCGCAGCCGGATCTGCTCCAGCGAGATGAAGGTGATCCCGGCCTGGCGAGCGACGTCGGCATAGGCTCTGGAATTGGCGAAGGACTGAATGCCGACCTGGACGATCTGGCCGCCCGGAAAGCCATCGGCCAGCAAGGCTCGGATGGGATTGCCGCTAGTCAGGCCGTTTTCGAGCGACCGAAGATCGAAATGGGCATCGAAGGTGAGCAGCCCGGTGGCTGGCTTGGCAGCCGGATAGGTGATGCTGTTGTCGCCCCCTAAGATCACCAGGGCGTCGGAATGCTTGACGGCTTTTGAAACGGCTTCGCGAATGGGTGCCAGCGCTTGCTCGGGAGTCAGGTCGGCAACTTTCAGATCGCCGCAATCGTGGACGGCCAAGGCGCGCAGGTCGCGGCCGAACTCGACGTCATAGGTGCTGTAGCGGGCCAATGCGGCACGGATGGCCTGCGGTGCGAGATCGCAGCGGCTGCCAGAAAGCGAACCGAGGGCCACCGGGGCGCCGAGAATCGTAAGAGTGCCAATAGTCTTTCCAGCGCGCTCGCCGGCCAGCCACTCACCAGCGCTAGGCCAGTTGGGATCGATGGGACGGACGCTCACTTGGGCGGGTCCATCGGCATTCGAATGCCGCGCTGATGCGCGACGTCAACTGCTTTCGCATATCCGGCGTCGGCGTGCCGGATGACACCCAAACCCGGATCACTGGTCAGAACACGCTCCAACCGGCCAGCGCAGGACGCGGTTCCATCGGCCACCACGACCATTCCGGCATGTTGCGCATAGCCGATGCCTACGCCGCCGCCGTTGTGGATGGATATCCAGGATGCTCCGGCGGCCGTGTTGACCAGCGCGTTGAGCAGCGGCCAGTCTGCAATGGCGTCGGAACCGTCCAGCATAGCCTCGGTTTCGCGATAAGGCGAGGCTACCGACCCGGTATCAAGATGATCGCGGCCGATCACGATGGGCGCTTCGATTTTTCCGCGGTGCACATAATCGTTGATCGCCAAACCGAACTCGGCGCGTTCGCCGTAGCCCAGCCAGCAGATACGGGCCGGCAAGCCCTGGAAGTGGATGCGATCTTTGGCCAGCCGCATCCAGCGTTCGAGCACCGGATTATCGGGAAACATTTCCAGCGCCAACTGGTCGGTGGTGTGGATGTCCGCGGGCGATCCCGAGAGCGCGGCCCAGCGGAACGGTCCTTTGCCTTCGCAGAACAGCGGTCGAATATATTCCGGTACGAAGCCCGGGATTTCGAAAGCGTCTTCCACTCCGGCGGTCTTGGCCTGCGCGCGGATATTGTTGCCGTAATCGAACGTCACCGCGCCCATGCGCTTCAGGGCCAGCATGGCTCGGACGTGTTTCGCCATCGCGTCCATAGAGCGCCGCATGTATTCGTCGGGATTCGAACAGCGCAGCGCCAACGCGTCATCGAAGGGCATTCCATTCGGAACGTAGCCCTGCAGCGGGTCGTGAGCGCTGGTCTGATCCGTCAGAATGTCTGGCACGATGGCCCGTTTGACCATCTCGGGCAGCACGTCGGCGCAATTGCCCACCAGGCCCACCGAGATCGCCTCTCCGCGCTTGCGGGCATCGTCAATTATTTGCAAAGCTTCGTCGAGCTTCCAGGCGATGCGGTCACAGTAACCGGTCTTCAGCCGCTTCTCGATGCGGGCCGGATCTACGTCGACGCCCAGGAAGCAGGCATCGTTCAATGTGGCTGCGAGCGGCTGCGCGCCACCCATCCCGCCCATTCCTCCGGAGACGATCAAGCGTTTCTTCAGGGATCCGCCGAAATGCCTGTTCGCCGCGGCCGCAAATGTTTCGAAGGTACCCTGCACGATTCCCTGGCTGCCGATGTAAATCCACGAGCCGGCGGTCATCTGCCCATACATGATGAGGCCGAGCTGTTCCAGCCGGTGGAATTCCTGATAGTTGGACCAGCGGCCGACCAGGTTCGAGTTGGCGATCAGAACGCGCGGAGCTTCGGAGTGCGTGCGGAAGATCCCGACCGGCTTGCCGGATTGCACAAGAAGAGTCTCGTCATTTTCGAGATCGCGGAGTGAGCGCACTATGGCATGGAACGATGGCCAATCGCGCGCAGCACGGCCGGTTCCACCGTACACGATCAACTCGTCCGCCTTTTCCGCAACCTCGGGATCGAGGTTGTTCATCAACATCCGGAGCGCAGCTTCCTGATGCCAACCTTTACAGGAAATTTCGCGTCCTCGAGGCGCGCGAACAACCGGCGGATGATCACCCATCACTCGTATCGTACCCTAAAGGCAGTAGAAAACCCGCCACCAAGTAATGATGTTACGAGTATTAAGTAGGAATCCATTAGAGTCCTGCGGAAAAGGGTCTAAGGGCCGGTTCGTGTGCTAGATTTGACGTGTCCGGCGGCATGCATCGCCGCTATACAAGGAGATTTTCGCAATGCGGTTTTGCCGTTTCGGCGATAGCCGGCTCGGTCTGGTGGAGGGCTCAAACGTTCGCGATGTGACGGCCGCGCTCGATGTGCTCCCCAGCTTTCGGCATCCGCTCCCCACGCACGATGTGCTGATCGCCAACCTCGATCGCGTCGCTGAGCGTGCCCGCGCCATCGCGCCGCAATCGCCAACGCTGCCACTCGCGAGTCTGAAGCTGCTCAGCCCCGTCGCCAATCCGGGCAAGATCATCGGCGCTCCGATAAATTACCGGAAACATCTGGAAGAAGTGATCGGCGATCCGGAGATCCACTACCAAAGCAAGATCAACGAGATTCAGAAAGCCGGTGTGTTCCTGAAAGCGACTAGTTCTCTGGTGGGGCCGGGCGAAGGCATAGCGCTGCGGAAACTCGATCGGCGCAATGACCATGAGGTGGAACTGGCCTTCGTGATCGGCAAGCAGGCCAACCACGTCTCACGCGCGGAGGCGTTGAAGTACGTCGCCGGCTATGCGATTGGTTTGGACATTACCATTCGTGGACCGGAGGAGCGCAGCCTTCGCAAATCACCCGACAGCTATACGATCCTCGGCCCGTGGCTGGTGACCGCCGACGAGATTCCGAATCCAGGCAATCTCGATCTTGGCATCACGGTGAATGGCGACGTGCGGCAGAGTTCCAACACGAAGTACATGATCCTGGGCGTACCGGAGTTGATCGAGTTCGCGTCGTCGTTCTACACTCTTTATCCCGGCGACATCATTATTACCGGAACTCCGGAGGGCGTCAGCCCGATCGTGCCTGGAGACGTAGTGGTGGCTTCCATC
>Ga0070713_100000707_pt1 | contig 21402 bp, 18 predicted proteins | sample LARL82metaG_FD_65465 | JGI IMG/M metagenome (GOLD analysis project Ga0070713, IMG submission 65465) | Corn, switchgrass and miscanthus rhizosphere microbial communities from Kellogg Biological Station, Michigan, USA - LAR L8-2 metaG | ecosystem: Host-associated > Plants > Roots > Rhizosphere ...
GGCGCCTGGCCCCGTGTTCGCAGGCCGCACCGGACGCTGCACTCGCACTGACGGAGGCAGACGGTGTCGACGGGTGCGCACCCGGAGCCGCATCGGGTTCACTGGTTGCAGCGGTGGGTCTTGCGGCTTCTGGTCGCCCTGGTGGCCGCCGCGGGCATCGTCCTCGGCATCGTCGTCGGCATCGACCGAGCGTTTCTTTTCGGGCCAGACGCAGCAGTCGTGGCCTTCGAGGCAGTGCGTGGTGCAGGGGATCGACGCCCGCTGCGGCACCTTCGTCGTGCCGGAGAACCGGGCGAAGCCGAATGGGCGCACGATCGGGCTCAAGGTGGTCGTCCTGCCCGTGGGGCGCACTTATTCGATCTTCCTGCAAATCGAACAGTTCGATATGCGCGGCTTAGTTTGTGCACCCCCACGGGCCGCCTCTCACCCGAAGGCTCCACAAAGGGCTCCAGACCTGCCTCACATTCGATAAGTTGCAAACTGATCCGAAAGAAAAAGCGCCAGATGCGGCGCTTTTGCAGAGCCCTCTGACGGACTCGAACCGTCGACCCCCTCCTTACCATGAACGTGAGGAGGGGGTCGATCCATGCGGGATCCTGCGTAGTGGAGCGGGATTCGGCTTGTCGCGAGTCGCCGCGGATCGTCGCGTTTTGCGTGGCCGTGCGACCCTGGTGCGACCTCGGCGCTACGGCCATTGCGAGGTTTCGGGAGCGTGCGCGGCCGGCTCCTCTCTCGAGCTCAGTTCGCGACCGCGCCGACTTTCGCGTCGATGTAGGCCAGCAGCGTTCGGCCAGCGTTGACGACGAGCTGCGCCTCGTCGCGCCCGAGGAGATCCTTGTTCGGATGGGCGAGGCTCGCGTTGTTGCGGACAGGTGTGAGCGCGTCCAGCATCGCGCCCGAGGCGTTCAGGACCTTCGCGATGTCCTGGACCGGGGGCCGAGGTCCTGGAGCTGCGGATGTTCGCGCCGGAGCTTCTTGAGCAGTGCGGTGGTCGGGTCGTTCTTGCTGTCGTAGTCGATGCCGGCGGTGTCGCACAGGTACTGGAGGTGGCCGTGCAGTGATGTGTGGACGCGATCGACCGCATTGGTGGGCCCGCCCTTGTCGAGCAGCGTCTGCACGTCGTCGATCGCACGCCGCACCACTCCGCCGTCGCGACGGGTGCGTCGCCAGCGACCATCCCGTCGCGCTCGAGCCTGTCCGCGAGAGCGAGGTACTCGTCGTGCATCGCTTGGGTTCGGATCTCTGAGGTCCCGACCGGGTACTTCTCCAGCACGCCGCGGATGATCTTGGCCTGCTCGTGAGGCGGCCGGCTCGAGAGGATCTCGATGAACCGTTCGCGCGTCGTCCCCTCGTACTCGTCCGGGTTCAGGTCGAGGTCGCAGTAGAGCGGGTAGAACTCGCGATGCGTGCGATAGCTGAAGTCGCCGAGATACCCGGCCTCGACGCCGATGTACAGGTTGACGAGTCGCATGACCTCCTTCTGCGACATGCCGGCTGCCTGCTTCGCGCTCACTGTTCTCTTGTAGCAGCGTTGTGCGGCAGCGAAGTCGCTGCTGCCGTAAGGCGTCCGGCGCGGCCGCAAGTAGGTGCCCGGCATCGATGCTGAAGGGCGCCATTATCGGTGTCGCCGCTCAGGCGGATAGAGCCGGACGCTGATAGAGCGCATTCCTTGTTCGGTTGTGGCGGCCGCAGGTCGAGGGCACGGTGCGGCCTCTGCCGGTTGTAGTGGTCGACGAAGACGCGGAGGACGTGCTCGAGGTGGCGGCGGTTGAGCATCAGCGGCCAGTCGAGACACTCGGCGCGTACGGTGCGGACAAACCGCTCCGCGACCGCGTTCGCCTTCGGTGCGCGCACCGGCGTTTTCACGATTCGGATGCCCTCGCTGCGGAAGACCTCGTCAAAGGAGCCGCTGTACTTGCTGTCCCGGTCGCGGATCAGGAAACGGGTGCCGCCCTCGCCGAAGTCGAGGCCAAGGTTGCGCGCCTGCTGAGTCACCCACGCGCCCGTTGGGTTCGCCGTGCAGCCGGCGAGCCTGACGCGGCGGCTTGCGTGGGCGATGAAGAAGAGCACGTAGAAGCGACGTAACAGGATCGTTTCCACGGTGAAGAAGTCGCACGCGATGATGCTCGTGGCCTGCGCCTTCAAGAACTCGCGCCAATTCGGACCGCTGCGCCACGGTGCCGGCTCCAGCCCGGAGCGCGCGAGCAGCCGGCGGACACTCGTCGCTGACACGACGAAGCCGAGCTTGCTGAGCTCGCCGCAGATCCGCCGATGGCCCCAGCGGGGCGTTCTCGCGCACAAGCCGCAGCACCAACTCCTGGATCTCCGCCGACAGCGGCGGACGCCCGACCCGGCCGGCCGGCTGCCGCCACTTGCGACGCACGATCCCCTGATGCCAGCGCGGCAGCGTCCGCGGCGTCACCAGAAGCACGCCGCGCGAGGACCGCGGCAGGTGCGCGGCAGCGAGTGTCAGCAGCGCCCGATCAGCGGCCCGGAGCGTCGGCCGCGAAACCTGGCGCGCAGGATCTCGAGCTCGTGCCGGAGCACCAGCAGTTCGATGTCCTTGGCGTCCATGCCGACGACTCCGAACCAGCGCACCGAAGAGCGCCCGATACGGCAGGTAGAGGAAGGAGAAGGCCATGCCGCCGATCCTCCCAGCCGTTCCGCCTCAGGAGCAGCGACATCGATGTTGGCACCCTTCACGCGGTGTGGGCGCTCGCGGTTGTAGTGCTGCACGTAGATCCGCAGAACGTGCTCAAGGTGGCGGCGACCGAGAATCAGCAGCCAGTCGAAACACTCGTTGCGAATGGTGCGGACGAATCTCTCCGCGTAGGCGTTCGCTTGCGGCGCTTGAACAGGCGTATGGATGACCTTGATGCCTTCGCTGCGGAACACCTCGTCGAACGCGGCGGTGAACTTACTGTCGCGATCGTGGATCAGAAAACGCATCCGTCCGAGAACGTCGGTGAAGCTGAGGCTGCGCGCCTGCTGGACAACCCAGGCTCCGGATGGGCTCGAGGTGCAACCGGCGAAGTGGACACGCCTGCTGCCGAGCTCGATGAAGAAGAGCACGTACAGGCGACGCAGCATGACCGTCTCGACCGTGAAGAAATCGCAGGCGAGCAGGCTCGCCGCCTGGCGGCGCAGAAGGGCTGCCCAGCTCACCGCCTGACGCCGCGGCGCGGGCTCGAGGCCAGCCGAGGCAAGCAGACGCCGAACCGTGCTCGGGGAGATGCGGAAATCGAGCTTGAGCAGCTCGCCCGCGATCCGCTGATAGCCCCAACCTGGGTTCTCGCGCGCAAGCCGCAGCACCAGCTCGGCAGCGCCCGGCCCGTCGGGGGACGGCCGCCTTTGCGCTGCCGGTACGTCCACCTCCGGCGCACCAGCTCGCGATGCCAGCGCAGCACCGTCGCCGGTGTCACCACGAGGCCCTGGCGCCGCCGATGTGGGAGCAGTCGCCCAAGCGCCGCGATAAGATTCGGGGGCTGTGTGTCTCCCGCTGTTCGCTCGCGGCCGGAGGTCGGTGCTGCGCCTGATCCTTGTTTCACGCGCGCGCGGATACCAAGAACCTCTGAGAGGCTCAAGGGACGAGCAAGTCCCCGAGCCCGTTCCCCGGGCCTGGGAGGATCGCTTGATGCTCCTCTCCTTCGCCTACCTTGCCTTCGCCGCCGTTTTGCGGCTGCTCGTCCGCGGCCGTCGGGCCGAGTTCGCCAAGGACGTGGAGTACTCCGAGGACGCAAACGGCCAAGGCCATGGCCGAATCGAGCTCGAGCTTAGATCGGAGTTTTGACACCCTTCACGAACCCCACGCACTCCTCCTTCCGCGCTGGCCTAGCCGGAGGAGGGTTCCCGATGCCTGTGACCGTGCAGTGACTGAGCTGTGACGCGAGAGGCTAGGACCGAATCGCTGAGTTCACCGAGAATCGCTGTGACGTGCGCGGTAGCCTAGGCATCTGAGTCCGAGCACATTCAGCGATGGAAAGCCGCCACGCGAGCTGGGCACCGCGCTGATTGCTCGCCGTGGCAAGTGTGGCGCGCCGCGGAATTATCCCACGATTCCGTTCAGAAGGTCATGGACGGGAGGCCACACATTACCGAGTGTCAGGAGGAGCACTAGAACAAGGAGCTTCTGGGACGCCGTCTCGAGCCAGGCGAGCGCTGTCCGATCTTCGATCTTGAACCTGACCAGGTTTACGACGCTGCGCTTAGTCGCTACCCAGATTTGCTTCTCAGGCACTGCTTCGTTCGATCGAGGTCTGATACGTGTGAGCACCGGCACTCGTATCTTCCACCATGTCAACCATCGAAGCACCCGCACTCGGGCCTTCCAGTTCCAGCGCGCAAGCCGGAGCAATATTCCTAATACGACCAGTGCGAGCAGTGCGCACGCTGGCTTTTGCCACTTAATGAGGTATCCGCTGATCTCCCATCCAAAGGCCCAGTCGACAGGATGAAACCACCAACTTTCCGTGTAGCGATTAAGGGTCAGCCGTCGAACGAGCGCCTTGTTAGCAGCGTCCCTATCTCCCGCCGAGCGTGCCGCGCTCTCGACGAGCTTGAGTTGGCGAATCTGCGCGTCTGGGCTTCCGGCCTCGATGGGTCCGATCATTTCGTCTGCATCGAGGCGGAGGTCGTCGAGGTGGCCGATCCTTCGGGCGGGGTCGGGTAGGACGACGACCGTCTTATCGCCGACAGTGACGCCGTCGAGGTCGAGGAGGTGGAGCACTGCCTGGGTGAAATCGACGCGTCGATTCAGTAGGGCATGGGATAGGTCGGTGTCCCCGCGGAAGCGAACGGTCGTGAAACTCGCCGATCTGTCGAACCTCGCCCCCTCGAAGTCGACGCCTTGTAGCGCCTGCGCGTCGTTGAAGATGGCTTCGCGCTCAAAGGTCGCGTAAAGGAAGCTCGCGCCGCCGTTGAAGCTGACACCGCCGAAGGCCGTCGGGCGAGTCCTCTGAGACGAACCCACGAACCCAGGCACTCGGCTAATTCTGCGTCTTTGAGCCTTGAATTCCGCCTCGTCGAAGGTGGCCGTGCCTGCAAAGCGGGCACCGGTGAAGGCGGTGTTCTTGCGAAAGGAGGCTTTTGCAAAGTTCGCCACCGACCCGAAGTCGGTTCCGCCGAAGGACGCGCTACCTGAGAAGGTGGCTCGAGCGAAGTCAGCGGCACGGTCGAAGCTGCTGTAGCCGAAGAATGCTCGCCCCGCGAAGGCGACCTTGCGAAAGCGAGCAGTGTCGTGGAACTCCGCTCCGGTAAGCAAAGTGTCGCCCTTCAAATGCGCTCGTGCGAAGACGGCGGCGCCGGTGAAGGATGCGAAGCGGAAGAGAGTCGAAGCGCCGCGACCCGTTGTGGCGGCGGCGAAAATAAACGGTCCCGCGAACTGCGCGTCTGAGAAATCCGCACCCTTCACGAAATTTGTTCCCGAGAAATCGAGCAGGCCGGCGAACGAAACGGACCTCGCGTCCAGGCGCTCGTCGAATTGTGAGTTGCGAACGATGAACTCCGCTTTGACAGGGCGAGGGAGGCGCATCCGCCCCCGAATCTCTATGTTTGAACGGTCAACGGGTTTTCCCTTGCTCAGAAGCCTGGCGATCACCGCCGCTGGAACCGAATGCAGGCGCTGGGGGGCGGCTAGCCGGGTGTCCGTCGCTTCGAGCGGCGCTCTCGCAGCAGCGCCACACGTCGCCCAGACAGCCATGACGACGCTCAAGGCTCCGACGCCGACGATCAATCTACGCGATGCGCTACGTGCCGCCGTGAGGTCGGTTCTAGCGCGTTGTCGCCTCTCTGACAAGGCGGCGGCTGACGTCAGGCCGAATACTCCCAGGTGGCTTCGGCTTCCCCGTGGGTGCAGAAAACGCGGTCGGGTGAGCGCTGAGGCGGATGATGCCCCGGTAGCGTCGGCGTCCCGTGGGGTACGCAAATCCATGCGTCATGCTGCGCGGTCGTATTCATGGATGAGTCCACCCAGGCGTTCGCGTCGTCGGATCCGGCCAAGCGGGGCGCGCCCGTGAGGTATAGGCGATTTATCCGGTGTGGGTGGTCTCAGGCCAGGCGCGGGGTGCGGCCTATGCGTGTTGTAGTGGTCGACGTAGACGCGCAGGACGTGTTCGAGCTGTCTGCGGCTTGCGATCAGGAGCCAGTCGAGGCAGTCGCGGCGGACGGTGCCAACCCAGCGCTCGGCGAAAGCGTTTGCGTTCGGCGCGCGAAACGGTGTGCGGATGATCTCGATGCCCTCGCTCTTGAAGACGTCGTCGAAGGCGCGACCCGGACTTGCTGTCACGGGTCGTGGATCAGGAAGCGAATCGGGGTCGGGCGTTCCGCGAGTGACCAGGCAAGCTGGCGGGCTTGCTGGGTTGTCCAAAGGCCGTCCGGGTTGACGCTGCAGCCCGCGAGGTGGACCCGACGCGTGCCGAGCTCGACGAAGAAGAGCACATACAGGCGCCCGAGCCAGAGCGTCTCGACGGTAAAGAAGTCGCACGCGATGATCGATTCGGCGTGGACACGGAGGAACTCGTGCCAGCTGAGCTGCGCGCGAGCACCAGCCGGAGACATGTCGGCTTGCCGAAGGATCTTCGCGACCGTCGTCGCCGAGACTCGCTGACCGACGCCCGCCAGCTCGCCGACGAGTCGCTGGTAGCCCCAACGCGGGTTCTCGCGGGCAAGACGAAGCACCAGCTCGCGGATCTCTTCCGAGACCGCAGGCCGACCCGGTCGCCGTCCGGCGTACGTCCAGCGCTTCCGCACAAGCTGGCGATGCCAGCCAAGCAGCGTGTCCGGGCGAATGAAGAACGAAGGTCGGCTCGCCTTGCTCAGCAGCCGGCTGGCCGCAGCCAGGAACAACCGGTCTCTCTCGTCCAGCCGCGGACGGGCGACCTGGCGGCGAAGAACCGCGAGTGCGTGGCGCAGGACCACGATCTCGAGCTCCTTGAACTCGCGCGAGCGCAACCGAAGTGCCGCAACCGCCAGCACACGTCGAAACAAGAGGTACAGCAACGACACGACCAAGCAGCGCCCGTGGTGTGCACAAACACGAACCTGCTGCAAATCCGATGATTCAGCCGCGGCGGCCGAGGTTCTGCACCCCACGCGCTCATGTGCTGTGTGCCGGAGGCGGCCGGCCGAGCGCGGTGGCTACTAGTGCTCGAGGTCGTATTGCCGGTCTTCGCTCACAGAGCCGCCGCGCGTGACGACCTGCCGACGGACTTCTGGAGATAGGTCTCCGGTCGATAGGAGCCGCCGCCTTGGCGAGCAGACATAGACCGGGATGTGCTCTGTGCGGAGCAAGGAGAGCAGCTCATCGAACTCGCGATCTGTCGAGGCTCTCACCTTGTAGCGCATGTGGGGATCGTAGAGGCTAGACATGCTGTTGCAGGGCTTTCTCGCAGTCAAGCTGGCCTGTTCCTTGACAGTTGGCCCCTAGTCCAAGGCTCCGCGCGCTCGAGCGAACCGCCTGAAACAGGTCGTCGCGTCCGGCCGGTCGCGCGGCGGCGAGCAGAGCCAGAAGGCCTGCCGCCTGAGGGCAAGAGCCGCTTGTGCCCCAGCCGATCGGGAAACTCCTTGGCGAGCCGCCCCAGAGAATGCGGCCGTTGGGCGGGCTCGGCGCCGCGACATCGGGCTTCTGCGCCATGCCCGGCTCTCCGTGATGCTGTCCCGGCCCGCGCGACGAGTATGACCACATCGTCCTGTCGAGCCGTGACGCAGCGACCGTGAGGACATCGTCCCGGCACTTGTAGGCCCAGATCGAAGTCGGTTCGCAGGCGTCTGCTGCTCCACCGACAAGTTCGTGGTTGTTGCCGGCCGAGAAGCACACGAGGAGACCCTTCTCGATCGCCTCGGCGAGCGCGTTCGGGAAATCGTCGGCGGGACGAAGCTCGGGCGGATCGGCGGACTTGATGCCGAAGCTGTTCGAGGCGATGAGCGGCTCCCCGTGCGAGGTGAGGTCGCCGAGGAAGTCGTAGATGCTCGTCAGCTCGCTGTCGAAGAAGTGGGTGCGGCAGGAGATGAGGGTCGCATCGGGCGCGACGCCGTCGAATTCGCCGCCGTCAACTCGTGTTGCTGCGGCGATGCAGGCGGCCATCGTTCCGTGGCCGTGGTAGTCCTGCCAGGCATTCTCGCCGACCGGTGCCCAGTGGTCGCGACGCTTCGCTTGCGGGAACTCCGGGCGCGAGCCGTCAATCCCGGTGTCCACGATCGCGATCGTGACGCCTGCGCCGCGCGAAGCTCGCCACGCCTGCGGCGCGCCGATCGCGTGAAGGACGTCATCAAGCGAGGGCTCGCCCTCGATCTCGTCGACGATCTCGAGATCGAACCGCTCAAGGTCGTAGCGCCGATCTTCGACGATTTCCGCTCCGAACTCCGTCTCGTAGACGCGTAGGAGCTCATCCATTGACGGAAGCTCCGCCTGCCGCCCGCGCGCGACTACCGGCCGCGCTTGCACGCTGATGAACTGGCGCTTGTCGTTCTGAACAGGAACAGCGAGGAGAGGTGTCTCCTCTGCCTGCGCCGCTTCGAAAGCCTCCTCATCCGGAAACCGGATCTTGTAGCGAACCGGTTCGCCGGTCTCCTCCTCGAACATCGCCCGCGGCTTCATCACTCCGGTGCTCATGCGGCAACTTTAGTAAATGCGTTGACGGAAAACATCTTTATCGTTCGAGCACCGACTCAGCCTGGATCCTCTCGGTTGCGCCTGGGTGAGGGTGTGGGGTGCGTAATTCGATCCCACGTCGGGAAGCTAGCCGTTTGCAGGCGGAATCGACTTTGCGCCACCCCACACGACGAAGCCAAGCATGGTCACGGTGGCTTGGACTCCTTCCGGGCGCCGCAAGCGTGGCGAGGCGCCAACGATGACAGAGCCGGGTGCGGTGTGGCGGGGCACTGCCGGCGAAGGCACGCCCTTGGACGGTTTCGGTCCGTTGTAACGCGTCCACGGAGGCGCCCAGAATGTCTGGTGCTTCCGGCATGGGCCACTGTCACGATCGCAGTCGGAGCGAGCGCGATCACGGCTCTCTCGGCGTTCTTCGGCAGTCTTGCGGCGCGCGGCGACAAGGGTGCGTGGCGGAACACTCAGCTCGCGACCGCGCATGCGTTCGCGACCGCCGTCGATCGCGCCCTCCGGGAGGTCAGCGCAGCGGCGCTCGACGTCCGCAGCGATCAGTCGGCCCGACAGGCATCGCTGTCACGCGCGAAGCGGCATCTCGAAGCAGTGGCCGATGCGCACACGCATGTTCTTCTCGTGTACGGCGCAGGCAACCGCGGGGAACTAGCGACGCACGCCTATCAAACCGTAAGAGCGGCGGCGGACGCTCTCAGCGCGCGCGAGCGAGGGGAGGACGAGGCGGCCACACACGTCGGAGTCGAAATCCAGAGCCTAAGGAGCATCGAGAGCAAACTCGTTGAGTCAAGGGCGAGCCTTCAGGAGTTCATCGCGCAGACCTCGCGAAGCGTTCGCGGCCGACGCCCGCTTCGTCTGGTTCGAACGCTCTGTTTTACGCGGACTCCCACGATGCAGGGATCAGGCGCAGGACACAGGTGCGGCTGAGCGATGAGAGAAATGTCGTCCGGAGAAAACACGAGTCGGGCACTCGCGCTACTGACGCCGAGTAGCCGCAACACGCAACCGAGCGTAAAGGGTTTCAAAATCCGATGACGCGCGAGCGGACGGTCTGCCTGAGGGTGTCGGATGCACATATTCGATCTCACGCCGCGGCTTGGTACTCGTGCAGGAGGCCTCCGAGCCAGTCGCGCCGCTGGACCGAGGCAGAGAGCTGGGCGGGGTCGCCCCGCGCCGCGGGAGTGTCGACCGGGTCGGGCCGGTCGCAGGGAAAGCGCGCGATGGGGACGATGCTCGTTGTAGTGACGTGTGTAGACGCGCAGCACGTGGGTGAGCTGCCGCTGGCCGAAGATCAGGATCCGGTCGAGGCGTTCGCGCCGGACGGAGCCCACCCAGCGCTCGAGGTGGGCGTTCGCCGTCGGCGCCTGGAACGGAGTTCGGATCACGCTGATCCCCTCGGCCGCGAAGATCGCGTCGAAGGCGCGCGGGAACTTCTTGTCGCGGTCATGGATCAGGAAGCGCACCCGCCGGCCACGGTCGCCGAGCTCCATCAGCACGCTCCGGGCCTGCTGCAGCATCCAGGCGGTGTCCGGATTGGCGGTGCAGGCGACGAACTCGACCCGGCGGGTAGCGAGCGAGAGGAAGACGAGCACATACAGCCGCTTCAGCCGTACTTGGAGTTCGCCCACGATCCGCTTGTAGCCCCAAGACGGGTTCTCGCGCGCGAGCTGCAGCACCAACTCGCGTAGCTCGGGCGCAAGTGGTGGCCTACCCGGACCTGCCGACCCATACGTTGACCGGCGCGCTACCAGCCGCCGGTGCCAGCACAACAGCGTCTCCGGTCGAACGATCAAAGCACGCCAAGCGTGCCGAGGAAGCAGCTGGCTGAGCGCCACGAATAGCAGTCGATCCACCGGCGAGAGCCGAGGCCGGGCGACCTGCCGGCGCAGGATCGACAGCTCATGGCGCGACACGAGGATCTCCAGCTCCTTCGAGCGCTCGCCACGACCAAACAGCACGACCAGCTCGAGCACGCGGCGGATGACCACGTACACCAACGACCAGAACAAAACACACCTCCAGGGACGGGAAGACCGACGCTACTTGCGCGCCGCCTCGAAAACAGCCCCCGAACCTCCCGATCGACTATGCGCACCGGACAGGGTCGCCTCATGCGGTTCTTGCCCTGGTGATGCGGATTCCTGTGCCTCGCCCGTTGTCGCATCTCGCCGCGTTTTTCACGGCCGTGCGACCTGGGTGCGACCTCGAGCGAAGACGAGGCGACGACGCGTCATGGCAACAAGATCGAGTCCGATCAGGGTTACCGTCAGGCCGCGTCGGGCTCTCGGCGCCTAGCCGTTGTACTCGAAGTCCTCGTCGTCGAGAAGGCTTCGTTCGATGCTGCTGTCGGCGTGTTTGACGATTGCCTCGTAGAAGTCGCGGACCGCGGGCTGGTCGCGGAAACGCTCCGCCATCGCTGCGGCTGAGTCGCGCATCGCGACGTCCTCCGGGTAGGGCTGCCCTGGCGTCCCGTGACGAATTCCTTGCGTTGCCGAGCCGTAGAGGTCGCTCACGATTCGGTCGTACGTGTCCCGACCGGCGCGGCTAGCCGTTTCGAGCAATCGGGTGACGAAGTCGGTTTGTGTGAAGACGAAGCTCCTCGGCGCGTCGCGAAGTAGAGCCCCGACAGCACGAAGTTTCGCCGGTTCAGTGTCAACGACCCACTCGTCCAGGACAGCAAGCGCAGTAGCGTCGATGCCCGCAGATACAAGCGCGAACAGCTTCGGCAGCCAGAAATGGATCATGCCGGGTCGTGCGCGGTAGGCGCGCTGCCGGATTCGACGCAGGTCGCCTGCGTACGTCGGCGACGCACGCAGGCCGTCCAGCGGGTGGTGGAATGCCTCGTAGGGCAGTGGCACGTAGTCGGTGTGGACGTCATCCCGCTCTTTGCAACGGCTCAGGCGCTTCAGCAACAAGGTGACGACGTCGCTCGGGACGCGCGTTGCCGCGTGGTCGAGGAATTCGCTCGTCTCGTATCCGTCGATCCGATCGAGTCGGGCGATCTTCCGCAGCAGCGCCCGGAGGTCTTGCTTCGTCAGGGCCGAGTAGTCGAACCCGACGTGAGGGTTGAATGCGCGCAGCACCGTTTCGGCAAGCGGCACGTTGTCGGTGACGTCGACGGCGAGGAGCAGTTCTTTGGCGCGCCTCGGGTGGCGCTGCGCGAGAAAGGGCACGGCATCAACCGCGGCGGCACGGACGCCTGGGTCATCGTGATGGATGAGGCGGCCGAGCGTCGCGAGCTCCGACTCGTCCGGGGGATTCGGCCACTCGACTCCGCGGAGGCTAGCCGCAACGCTCCAGGCGAGACCTCTGTGGCCTGTTTCGAGAGCGCGCTCAGCGAGCCGCTGCGCGCCCTGGCGGTCGCTCAGCCGGACCGCCTGGAGGATGGCTCCAAGAGATCGCGACAGGGGCTCGTCCGGTCGCTGGATCATCGCCTCCCCGAACCGCTCGGCGGTTCCAGTGTCGAGTTGGGCGAGCTCGTAGAGGACGCTGTATGGGTTGACCTGGACGCCGGTGGGTTCGAGTTCGCGAATGCGGTCGTTGAGGTAGGTGAAAAGCGAGCCTCGGCCGGCCTCAGCCACAAGGAGGTTGTTTGCAACCGCCTGTTGCACCTTGCGCAGTTCACGCATGCGCTTGTCGAAGTCGAAGCGTGCATCCCTGGTGTCGGGAAGCCACTCGACATCCCACTGGTTTACGAGCGCCCCGGTCAGCCTGAAGTCGGGAGTGTCAGGGATCGAGGCCAAGAGGTCAGCGACGCGCTTCCGCACTGTCTTCCAAGTTGAGCCCTCGCGATGCCAACGGATGTCCGAGATGAGGTTGACGTGGAGCAGTGGATCGCGAGCGGCGGCGCTGATGCGTTCCAGTTGATCGAGAATCTCCAGCTGCTCGGGAAGCCATCCGTCGCGTTCCGCCTTGGGGGGCCCTTCTCCGAACGCCCCGTGCGGCTCATGCGTCGCCTCGGTCAGCGCCCGCAATGCACGCACGGAGACAGCGAGCTCAGGTGCTAGCGTGAGACGTTCTAGATGCGCGCGGACGCGCCGTCGGAGTTCCATCGTCCGCTCGACGGGAACGATGAATCGACCGAGCCGGATCTGGTGGCCTCGGGCGAAGCTCGAGATACCTTCGCGTGCGAGTAGCGGCTCGAGCAGCTCAATGGGAGAGTGCCGGTGCTGGTGCACCTCGGGCTGATCGAGGATCTTCTCGATCGACTCGAGCACGAGTTCGTTGTAGGCGATCGGCTTCACGCCGCTGTATGCGGCGATTTCAGCGAGCACTCGGATCGGATGATCGGGCCAGGAGTTCGTGGGTCGCATGTCGTCGGCTCCGAGCGCCCAGAGGAGCTCTGCCGTCTTGTCGAGATACTCCGGCGAGTGAGCGATCTCGCGCAGTAGCGCGGGGAGGCTGTCGAGCACTTGTTGATGCGTTGAGGGTGGGAGGAAGCGGTGCGGTACATCGGGCCTTTCCGAGGGCGAGGAGATGGCCAGTTCGACAAGGTCCAAGAGCTGCGCAGGCTGGTAGTAGGCCGACTCGCGAAGCACGCTCAGTAGCGCGATCCGCGAGCGGTTCGACGCTGCCGCGAAAGCCCTATGGATCTGTATCCAGATGCGGTCGAGTAGCCGCGTGTCGGCGTCTGCCGCCGCTGACGCCCGCCAGTCGAGCTCGGCGAGGTTCCTGAGAACTTGGTTCGGCGCATGCGCGAAGAACTTGCCGAAGAGGTCGTCTGCGTAGCCGGTCGGAATACCGCTCGCGGTGAGGCATGCCTCGCGCAGGATGTGATCGGCCAAGGTGTCAGGACTGATTCGGAAGCGCCGGCCGCGCCGCACCAGGACTCCGGCGGCCTCGAGCCGCCCGATGGTCTCGATAAGGGTCGCGCGGTCAGTGCCAACGAACTCCGTGGCCGCCGTGACCAGCTGGTCGTCGTCGAGGTGCGCCGGGCCGATCGCTGAGACGAGTCGAAGGATACGACGCGCCGTGTCCGCGTCGACTGCAGGGCCGAGGTTGCCGACGACCTCTTCCTGGAAGCGGCTGAGGACCTCCGCGCGGAAGAGAGAATCGCTTGCAAGCGCGTCCGGAAGGACGTGTTTTTGGGCCAGCAAGCGCCCGCCGACGAGCGTCACGAGCGGCGAGTCGCGTGTCACCGCCGCCAGACGGTCGGCAAATTGACGCATGTTCGGTCCGAGGGCCTGGCGGGCCAGTTCCTCGACATCGTCCAGCTTGAGGTCATGAAGTTCGACCGTTCGGGCTCGGGCGGGGTCGTTGCCTGTCCTCGCTGCCAGGCCGCGCAGCTCGTCGATGCGCTGAGGACGGGTGGCGAGCAGGATCGTCGCAGGCTGTTCTCGGCGCGCTAAGGCAGCGAGGAGCGGTTCGAGGTCGTCGCGCTTGTGAGCGTCGTCGACGACGACCACGACAGGTCCGAGGACGAGATCGTCGACTCCCTCGGGAGTGACCGGCTGTTCGGCAAGGAAGAGAACGCGGCTGCCGCGTGCATCGAGTCGGCTCGCCACTTCGCGTAGGAGTCTCGACTTGCCGAGGCCGCCGCGCCCGACCACGGAGACACAGTCGACGCGATCAGATTCGGCGGCGTCCAGCAGTTCGGCAAGCTCGTTCTCGCGGCCGAGCATCGGCCAGGCGTGGTTGAACAGCCTCTCCTCCTCGAGAAAGGGCGCGAACATCTCCTCGGCCGAGATGAACAGTTCGCTGGCTGCTGCCCCGAGGAACACCTTTCGCCATGGCTTGCCGAAGTAGCGGTCGACGAGGCGCCGCGCGTGCTCGATCTGCACCGTCCTGGTCAAACGGCTGAGGTCGTCCGCATCCCAGACACTCCATGCAGGTTCGGAGCGCATGCGATCTCGAACCGCAGGTGATGCGACGTTGCTGATCACGAGCAAATAGCCGTCAGCCGGATACTCGGTCGCGTCGATGATCTTTTCGATGTCCCGCGCCCTCAGTGGCGTAGCGCGCACTTTGCACTGGTACGCCCGGTGGCTCCCATCATCGTGCTCTGACGTCAGGTCGATCCCACGTTGATCGCTACCGGAGCTCCCGTACCCACTTACAGACACCACACCGGGGAGAAGCGCGACGAGCTCGCGAACGAATCCCTCGAAGTGCTCCCATCCCAGCTCGCTGAAGGGAAGCGCCATCGGCAACGACACCGCCGGCGAAGGCGGAAGTGCCGCAGAGTCAGGTGCGTACGCGCGCGGCGGCCGGCCGCGACCGCTATGCCTTGTCGGAGGCACGGCTTTCCCTCCGCAGCTCCCGAGGACCTGTCGATGGCGCGACCTCGAGAGCCTGCAGCGTCCGCTTCAACTGCGCGCGAGCAACGTGGAGCTCCTTCTTCACCGCACCGACCGAGCAGCCCAAGGCCGTCGCTGCGTCTTCCTGTCTCAGGTCCTGCTCCAGGCACAACTCCACGATCTGGCGGCGACCTGGCGACAGCTCACGACGCGCCTGATCCAGCAGTGTGCGAAGTTCGAATTGCGCCTCGGACGAGAGCCGGCCGGACGAGAGCTCGCCCTGATCGTCCAGGCGGCGGTGAAGCGGCGCACCCGACCGCGACTCGCGATCGACGACATCCGCGACCTGCCGCCGCACGATCGCGACTATCCACCGATCTATCTTCTCCGGATCCTTCAGCAGCTGGATGCTCTGGGAAATAGCGAGAAGGGAGCTGTTTGCCGCCTCCTCGGCCAGTGCCGACCCGAAAGCCTCACGATTCACAAGACGGCGCGCGAGCGAGCTCACGCTGTCGGTCACAAGGCCCAGCAGCTCGTCGCGCGCGTACGCGTCGCCAGCACGCGCTCGGCGCGCGAGCACGACCATCCGATCCCGGCGGCCCGTGCGCGTCGGCGGTGCCTCAATTTCGTCGCACGAGGGCTGCATAACTAGGTAGTCCGGCGCGCCACCCGAAAAGGTTGGGCGGGAGTTCGGTTTTCGTATCTGGGCGGAGCGTGCAACCTGAACGCCGCCTCCGATCGGACAGGCCGTCGCCGCACGCGGATCGCCCTCGGGCAAGGCGTTGCCGCTCGACATGGCGGGGATCAAGCGGACGCCCGGACCTGCCGCGCCGGTCGGAAGATCGTCATCGCCGTAGGACAGCCTCATGGACGCAGGCTATCGCTGTGCCCCGACCACACCCGTGACCGCTAGCGAAGCGTCACCCTCGACCGACGACAGCCGGAATAGTGGTACCTCGCGCCGGCTGGGAGCCTCCGCCAAGAGACCGTTCCACCGACCTAACCGTGGATCGACGAACTACCCGGCGCTCGAGGAAGCGGTCGATCCCAGCGAGCTCGCCCTCGCGCCCAACAACCTCGGGCCCCGCGGTCACCCGTGTCGGGACAGGGTGTGTTCTTGTGAGAGGATCTGCGGCGCGGCAGCGTCAACGGCGGCTACCCGATGAAGTTCGCTTTGGCAGGTGCGGATGGCGCAGCGAGCTAGGTCGCCGTCCCCTGGGCCTCGCCCTGGCCCGGCTCATCCCGGTGGGAGCGCGATGACGTTCCGCGTCGCGATGCGGTCGACCGGAGGCCTCGAGCGGTCACGAACGCTTAGCTCAAGGAGCGTGTAGCCCCTATTTTCGAGCCAATCCGCAGCGCCGTAGGGATCCAGCCCGAAGGCCCGCGCTCGATCGCTGATCTCGAAGATCACGATCGGCGGCTGGCGCGTAATCAGTTGCTCGGCGCCTCTGAGGGCTAGTTCCTCCGCGCCTTCAATGTCTAGCTTGAGAGCATCAACGCACGAAATCCCCAACTCGTCGCAAGCAGCATCGAGCGTGACAACTTTGACGACTTCACCTGAGCCTGCAATGCCAGGCGCGAGGGAGTATTCGCTCGTTGCTCGATTTACGTGATAGAGGAATGCGCTGCCGCAACGGTCGCCCAGTGCCGCCTGACTGACGTGCACATGTGCGTACGCGCGAGCGTTATATCTAAGTGCCGTAGCCGACGCCGACGACGGCTCAAAGGCGAGGACCTTCCCGCTGTTGCGAACCCGGTCGGCAGCGAGGACTGAATACGGTCCGACATTTGCGCCGCCGTCGACGAAAACCATGCCGGGACGCAGTGCAGAGGCGAGAAAGTCCATCTCTGGCTCGTAACGATTTCGGAATAGAAAGACAGCAGTTGAGCACCCGCCGCTCGCGAGTCGCGGTGTAAGAGTGATCGACGCGCCTGTGTCGCTCAAACTCACAGTGGCGGGGACTCCTAGGACACAATGGCCGGCCCAGATCAGGCATCGCCAGCCTGTGCTTAGCGGGGAACGCCTGAATGCATCGTGTTGCAGCAGAAGCACGCACCGCTTCTTCCAGTAGCGTGAAACGGTCAGGATCGGAGAGATCCTCATCCTCGCGCGGCAGCGCTCGCCCTCGAACGCTGTGGGGTTCGCCTACGGCATCCATAGGACGCGGCCGTCGGGACAGTCACCTGAGTTCGCGTAGGCATCGCTGGCGACAACTGCCGGAGAACAGCAGATCCAAGGTCGCGCGAAGGAAGGCGCTCAGCACGGCGAACGCGACCGGTAGCGTTCGGCGCCCGTCCTCACGGAGATCCCAGAGCGCATCCCAGAGATTCGAAGCCTTGCTAAGGCGCAGCACGAAAGCCCGGCCTCTCACTCGGGCGTGGGGAGGGACACCGGGCTGGATGATTGCCGACAACACGGCGCCTGCGGCTTCACTCTCAATCGCCTTAGCGGCCGCGTAGCCAGAAGCCGAGCACGTGCGTTGCGAGATGCTGGCGGCCAGGAGCGCTTCGACCGCGCCGATCAAAGCTGGTTGATCGCCCACGCACTTCAGGAGGTCGTGAAACGCCGGGAAGGCATCCGGATCGCGTCGCGCTGCGACGACTTCTGATTCGCGGACCCCGTACACGTCGATGACGTCATCGGTGAAGCGCATTAGCGCCACGGCTTGACTCAAAGTCTGTGCTTGTGCCAGCGTCGACGGACGCGCAGCCGTTGCGCTCAAGAAAATCGCGCATCAGTGAGCCGACGCGCGGGTACACCGACCGCTGCGCAGCACTGTAGTGTCTAACAGTGTCCGATGTGGGCGTCAGGCCATAAGCGGCCAGGCCGGCAAACGTTACGGCAGACGCAGCTCGTCCTTCGTCCCGCGCTTGCAGCTTCGCAGGCACGAGCTCACTCAGTGCCCGATCGGGCTGAGAAGGCAGTCGACTGCTGCTCGGGAGATGTCAATGCGCGCCGTGCGCGAGGACGAGTATGCGACTGACGCGACTGTGTGCGGAAAACGAAGTCCCAGAACGGGCTGCCTATCCCGTAACCAAGTGACTCGTCGTCGAAGTGGTGTCGCATGTGTAGCTCGTGGAAGCGTCGTCCGAGTCTCGATCGTGGTCGCTTGCGATGCAGTAGGAAGTGCGTGAAGTCCATCGTGAAATAGCCGAATACGAAGCCAGCGCTGAAGCTCCATCCGCGAGCGCCCCCGAGCACTTCTACGTAGCCCGCCGCGAACAGCGCCAAGAGGGGGATCGAAAAGATCAAGGGGAAGAAGAGTCGACGTGGGTCTCGGGGCTGGTCGTGGTGATGACCGTGCGCCATCCAGTGGACTCTCGCCAAGAAGGGTTGGGACGGCTCCCAGTGGAGGACAGTCCGGTGCATCCAATACTCGAAGAAGGTCCAGCCGAAGTATCCGGCGACCATGAATGTAACCCCGGTGCTCAAGGTTGCGGCGCGAAAGCCGAGGCCGGCGAGAGACAGTGAGGCGACGCCGAAGAGCGGGATGAAGACCTTTGGCGGGACCCGCGTAAGGACGTCAAGCCTGTATGGCTCTTGCATAGCTTCGTGCATACGAGCGTTTACTTCGTCCTTTAGCAAGGTGCCACCATCTACCGCCAGATCGTGTCGCCGGTGCGCCGAACCGACAGCGCCCTTGGAGGATCCTAACCGCCTCGTCACGTGTGCTCTGCTGACCGCGCGTTCTTCGCTACCGCGATATCGCCCTGCGCCCCCGGCGGTGCGGCTCGCGCCTACTCCTGGCTGCCTTCGACGACGCGGGATACAAGTTCGGCGAGCGCTGTTTCGTGCTCCGGCGCGACGCGCCGCGGAGCGTCGGCTTCGGTGAAATCCCGGACAAGGGTCGACCGGTCCGCGGCGTAGTGGCGGATACGAATGGCAGCTTCCGTAGGTGTTAGCCGCTGGGCCAGCCCTGACAAGCATGCGGCTCTAGCGTTCTCGTCCTCCTGTCCGCGGATGCGATCGACGATCAGTGTCGGCCGTCCGACCGCGGCAGCGTCCGTCAGCGTAAGCCAACCGGCCTTTCCGACGACGACGTCGGCTGCGGCGACGTACGGGATCAATGACGGTTCGGTTGGATCGATGAAGACAGTCGACTCTCCGGCATACGCGGCAAGCTCGTTACGCAAACGCTCGTTTCGACCTGCCGCCACGAGAAGGCCGACACCGACTCGCTCAGGCTGAAGAGACCTCACGAACGTGGTCAGATGCGGTCCGTACCCGACCGAGCCTGCAGCGACGAGCACGGTCAGCTTTGAGGGAAGACCCAAACGCCGTCGTGCCTCTTCTTGCGAAGGTATCGAAGTGGCGGGCGGATCCAGGACATGCGGCAGAACTGAGACTCGTGAGGGAGACACTCCTGACGTCAGGGCAAACTTCGCCGATTCGGGATCGCAAAACACGAAATGCCGCACGGACCCTGCAAAACACATTCTGTTGACGCGCCCACCAGCGGGGACGATGGAGATCACGGGCACATCAACGACGGCCGCGAGGGCGGCGCTCAGAAGGTGGAAGGTCGAGATGATCACGTTTGGGCGAAAGGCGGCGACCGCCGCCTGGAGCTGACTGCGAAATATCACGGTCCACGGCGCGTAGAAGAGAGATGGCCTTCGATCCATCAGCCAGTAAATCGTGCGATGCGGATAGCCGCGAAGCCGCGCGATGCCCGATGAATAGAGCTGTTCGACCATGGGGCCGACCTCCCATGGCCCAACACGCAGCATAGACCCGACGTCGCGCACAGTGACACGTGATTCGTCGATGCGCTCTTCCCGAAGGCGTATCGCTACCCGCTCTGCTGCTACTCGGTGCCCGCCGCCGACGGGCGCGCTGATGACGAGGATCCGCGAGCTGCTCACGTCGGTTCGCTCCAGTTGCTGGAACTCACTCCTTCACCAGCCGCTCATACTTCGTTCCCGCCTTCAGCCTCTCGTTAGCGACGAGACGGTCGTAGACGAGCTCGGATTCGCCTGCTGGAGTTCTTGACTTCGACGGCGACTCTCACTCGGCCGATCCCCTCAACTGTCCTTTCAGCGACCAAATCGATCTGTCGACCGGCGTACATCGCATTCGGCGTGACGTCGTAGCCGAGCGCTCGATACGCGTCTGCAACGCGGGCTTCGAGCCCACGACCGTCCGATCCGATCGAACTCAACGCCTCACCTCACGGCCGAACATACGCTTCATGCGACGACTCTACGACCATCCATACGTTCGCATTGCGCGCATTAGCCCGAAGGCGCGTCGTCCTCGTGCGCAGCGCGCACGCCGAACACCGCGTCGCCGATGAACTTCTCGACCGCGTGACCTAGCCCGGCCGCCGATCAGGCCGATGGTCTTAGCACTTCCGCAAGGGTGTTCCTCATCCTCGAAGCGGCGTTGGGATCGCAGGTCCTCTCCTTAGTAGAGAGGGGATCAGCCGGAAACGGCGGCGGGCACGTGAGGCGGTGCGACCTTGTCGCCGACACGAGCAACGAGCGCGACTCAGAAACCGCGGATTGCAGCGGCTTTATCAAGCCCTCTGACGGACTCGAACCGTCGACCTCCTCCTTACCATGGAGGTGCTCTACCAACTGAGCTAAGAGGGCAGGTGGGCGGGATGGTAGCCGAGGAGGGATATGTCGACTTTCGCGGGTACCGCACCTGGTTCCGCCGGGTCGGCGACGGCGGGATCCCGCTTCTTGCGCTGCACGGCGGGCCTGGCTCGACGCACCACTACTTCACGCCGCTCGAGCGGCTCGCCCCCGAGCGGACGGTCGTCCTGTACGACCAGATCGGTTGCGGCGCCTCTGACCGACCGACCGACGTCGAGTGGAGCGTCGAGCTCTTCCGCGAGGAGGTCGAGGCCGTTCGGGAGCAGCTCGGCCTCGATCGGATCCACCTGCTCGGCACGTCCTGGGGCGGGATGCTCGCGCTCGAGCACGTCCTCGCCGGCGCGGAGGGCGTCGTAAGCCTGATCCTCTCCTCGACGCTCGCGAGCATCGACGAGTGGGTCGTCGAGCAGAAGCGGCTCGTCGCCGACCTGCCGCCGGACGTTCGCGCGGTGCTCGACCGGCACGAGCGGGCCGCCACCTACGGCGACCCGGAGTACGAGCAGGCGATGGAGGTCTACTTCGACCGCCACTTCTACCGTGGGCCGAAGCCGCGGGCCGAGATGGAGCGGTGGCGCGAGGAGCGGGCACCGGACGTGTACGTCGCGATGCAGGGGCCGAACGAGTGGACGGTGACTGGCGCCCTGCGCGGCTGGGACGTCCGCGACCGCCTCGGCGAGATCCGCGTGCCGACGCTCGTCGTCCGCGGCGGCTTCGACATGTGCACGGCGCAGATCGCGCGGACGCTCGTGGAGGGAATCGCCGGCGCGCAGGAGGTCGTCCTCGAGGAGAGCTCGCACACGCCGGTGCTCGAGGAGACCGATCGCTACCTGGAGGTCGTCGAACGGTTCATGCGCGAGGCCGAAGGGAACTGAAGCTCATGGCCGACGAAGAGCAGCGCCTGATCGAGGAGGCACAGAAGAGCCAGGAGGAGACACAGGACCTCCGCGAGGA
>Ga0070713_100000708_pt1 | contig 21394 bp, 17 predicted proteins | sample LARL82metaG_FD_65465 | JGI IMG/M metagenome (GOLD analysis project Ga0070713, IMG submission 65465) | Corn, switchgrass and miscanthus rhizosphere microbial communities from Kellogg Biological Station, Michigan, USA - LAR L8-2 metaG | ecosystem: Host-associated > Plants > Roots > Rhizosphere ...
CAACCGAATAGGGAGCGCGGCGGCTAGGCTCATGGTAGTGGCGGACTTGCATTTCTCCCAGCAGGCCGATCGCGAGAAGATTCAGGCCACCGATGAGAAGGCCCAGTGCGGTCATCATCAGCGGGCCGTGTTCAGCCATCACCGGGACGTGGCGCAGGAATTTCTCCAAGCCAAGCCACAAAACGATCGCACTGCCGCCAAAAATGCTCATCATGCCTACGCTGCCGAAGAAATGCAGCGGGCGCGACAGATAGCGCAGCAGGAAGCGGATCGTCAACAGATCGAAAAATACGCGGAAGGTGCGCGTGATGCCGTAGTGCGAAACGCCGCGCTCGCGGTTCACGTTGCGGATGGGCACTTCGCAGATCGTCGCACCATGCCACGAAGCCAACGCGGGGATGAATCGGTGCAGTTCGCCGTAGAGCGGAACTTGTTCAAGAATGTCTCGTCGGTAGGCTTTGAATGTCGTCCCGAAGTCGTGGATGTCGACGCCGCTGATTTTGGCCATCATCCAGTTGGCGATGCGCGAAGGGATGCGGCGCATCCAGAAATTGTCGACCCGGACTTTGCGCCATCCGCTGACGATGTCGTATCCAGCGGCAATCTTTTCCAGGAACAGGGGGATGTCGTTGGGATCGTGCTGCAGATCGCCGTCCATTGCGATGATGTACTCCCCGCGGGCATGATCAAATCCAGCGGCGAGGCCGGCGGTCTGGCCAAAATTGCGACGCAGTTTGACCACGGTCACCCGGCTGTCGACAGCCGCAATTTCACGCAGCATAGCGAAGGTCTGGTCGACCGAGCCGTCGTCCACGAGAACGATTTCGAAGCTCTCGCCGTGAGCCTCCATAACCGCTTTCAGGCGGTCGTAGAGATCGGTGACGTTCTCTTGCTCGTTATGTAGGGGGACGACAATGGAGTACTTTGGCACGATCTTTTAATTATAGACGAAAAGTTCTATTCCCTCCGCGCCTCTCAGTGGTCAAAAGGGTACCTTCGAGCAGGGTTCCAGGAACAACAAGACAACGGGGCCTTGTTCGAACTCTGAGCTCTCTATGGTTTGGCGCTCCGGACGATTTGAGGTTCGCTAAAGCGCGGTGAAAAGGGGCGTCCGGAAGCGAACAGTGATTCGCGCAAGCGGACACTCGGCAGCTCGAATCCGCGCCAGGGACTGGGGTATTTCCACACGCCGCAGGCACATTGGCGTCTCGGGGCAGGCCCGGTTTCTGGCAGAGGAATTGCGGGCATTTCGTAAGCAACACAAACATTACGGAGGCCTGGCATACCATGGCGCACTTTGAACGGATTCGCGATGTGATTTCCGGGCCGTTTAGCCCCGAGGTCATTGAGCAACGCACCAAGGCAGGATGGCAGATGGTATCGATCGAATGGCGGCGCGAGTTGCCCGAGGCGGAGTCTCCAACGCAGGGGGCGTTTAACGAAGACATTCCCTACGGACTACGCATCTCGGAGGATTGCCAACGGCTAGAGGTCGATCCAGTGGAGAACCGCACGCTCATGCTGATGATGGAGTTGCTGGTACAGGACTTCCCTTATTCCAGCATCGTCAGCGATCTGAATGAAAAGGGCCTGCGGATGCGCGACGGTAAACCATGGACTCGGGTGGCGGTCTTCAACATGACGCCACGACTGATCGAGGTAGGGCCGCGGCTGTTCGCTACCGACGAGTGGAACAAGGCACGGCACCGATTTTCTGCGCCGAAAGGGCGCGACGTGGCCGACTAGTCCCGCCGGAGGCTGGTGCATCGGGCCACATCAAATTCCCATCAGTTGGTTGAGATCGGCCGTGGAAACGGAATGGTCCAGGAAAACGAACTGGCCCTTTTCTTTCAGCTCGCGCGCCGCATCGAGCAAGCCCGTCATGGCTGCGCGATAGAGCGACGTTGCCAGGCTGATGCGCTTCACGCCGGCAGCCGAGAGTTCCTCCACTGAGAATGATTTGCCTTTGATCCCAACCATGAAGTTGAACGGTTTCGATACGGCCTGGCAAACGGCGCGTACCGAATCGATGTCGGGCAGACCGGGTGCAAACAGAACGTCGGCTCCTGCCTGCTCGAAGGCTTGCAGGCGGCGGATGGTTTCGTCGAGGTCCGGAGCAGCGTAGAGGAAGCTGTGAGCCCGCGCCGTCAGCATGAAAGGAAACGGCAGCGCGCGGCCGGCTTGGGCGGCGGCGGCAATACGCTCCACCGCTAAGGAAAGGTCGTAGAGAGGCTTGTCGGGGTTGCCAGTCGAGTCTTCGATGGTGCATCCGACCAAGCCGGCGCCAGCCGCAAGACGAATGGTCTCGGCCACAACCTCAGGGAACCTCGCCAAATCCGCGTTCCAAATCTGCGGAGACGGGCAAGTCGGTCGCATCAACGATCATCCGCGAATGCGCGAGAGCTTGCTCGCGACTGATGGCTCCATCTTTTCGGCCGAGGGTTGCGGCAGACGCTGCACTGGACGTGGCCAACGCTTGGAAGCCGAGACCGGCGAGAAGACGCGCCGAGACGGCGTCCCACGGATTCGGAATGATGAAAATGCCCGGGGCTTCGTGCAATGCGCGAAAGTGAGTAGCTTTTTCGCTCTGGGAGAGAGACATAGATGTCACCTCGCGATCCGCACCGCAACGCCGTCAGCCCTAGCCCAAACGCGGCGAAAAGTCAGTCAGGGCCATGTAAGTGGAATCCACTTTGTCGACCAGCTTGCCGTTGACTTCAGATTGGTCGTGGACGCGCTTCCACTCCGGATCATCCTGGAATGCCTTCCAGTTGGCGGACGCGGCCTCGCGGCTGGGGTGATAGAGAATGTAGATCAACGTGTTGCTCTTGTCGGGTTCATCGAGCGGCGTCCAGTAGGCGACGCTCTTCATTCCATGCCGGTTAAAGATTTCGACAGTGTGTTCCCGGAAGCGCTTGAGCAGATCCGCTAACTTTCCTGGAGCGGCATGGTAGACGCGGAGTTCGTAAACGCCGGTCGAGTTCGCGTTGTCTTGCTGGGAAGCGGCCCAAAGAGTTGCTGGAAGCAGCGCTGCCGCAGGAATCGCCTGGAGTAGAGTTCGTCTTTTCACGGCAGGAATTTTATCAGAAGAAAATGGCCAGCCGGATTTTCCGGGCAGCGAGACCTACGGGTTCTTCTTCTTAAACACCTTGCGCCGAATGTCGGGCCAGAATTCCTTCAGTTCGTTCGACAAACCATCGTAGAGAATCAGGAAGGCGAAAGTCGTGGCATTGCGGCCGGCGGTGCGATCTTCGTCGGGATGATAGATATTGGAAATCGCCGCGGCCGCGGCGTTGCCAATCGATTCCGAATAGTTGAATCGGGTCTTGCCTGCATCGGTGCGGGTCACGAAAAGTCGGCTCAAGGAATAGGAAAACCGACGAGTAAAAGCACCCTTTCCCATTTGGTAGTAGCGCGGGTCTTCGTGCAAGAGACTGGGGAAGACGGCGACCGTCATATATGTCCCGATGCTATTGTCAGCAAAAGACTCGCCGTAACGCTTGGCATAGGCGTCCCATCCTTGTCCATAAGCCTCAGGATCATTCTTTGCCTGAGCGATTCCGGCAAGCACGCCGTTAAAGGGATAGGCCGCCCAATCAAACACGCTGGCTGTGGCGATGCGGAATTTCTGTCCTGTCCTGAGCGGTTTCAGCGTATTGGCGGTTTCCACCGTGCCGTAGTTGGGCAGCACCGCAAAGATGCGATCGTTAACTGTTCCCGTCTCCTGTTCCAGCTTACTTTTGCCAACCGATCCATCTGGCTTCTGCTCGGTTTGGGCGTCTTTGGAATCTTTTGTCGATGAGGTATTTGGGTCGGGTGGAGGGGGCGGCGGAGCGGGCTGTTGCTGGACGTCTGGAGAAATACTGATCACCGTCCCGGCTTCCTGCTCCGGGTTATTCTTGTCCCGCGGTTGTCCGTCCTTGGAATCCTTTGGCGCGGCAATGGTTGAAGCAGGCTCAGGTGGCGGGGCAGGCTGTTGCTGGGCGGACACCGACGAAATACCGACCAAGACGATGGTCAGAAAGAAGAAAAAGAAATTACGATACGACTCGTTGCGTCTGACCATCCAACACTTATTGTCTCATTTAATGAAAACCTAGTCGAACGAGGACTGTGTCGAAAACGTGTCAGTCATCGCGTGTTCGAGAAGGACGTAAACTTTTGTAAACGTCTAAATCCCGCCCTGTCGAATACCGCGCGACAAGGACGGGGTAGCGATTCCAAGATGGGTAAGGTTCAGCCCTGCTCTTTGAGCTTCAGCTTGGATTTGTTGTCTTCCATGAACTGCTTGATCTCGTTGGCGGCACCGAGCAGGCGGTTCCACTGCTCGTAATAGAGGGTGACCGGAAAGCGGCCTAGGCCATAGACGCTGACTCCGCCCTTCTCTCCTACTTTAAAGATCAGGTCTCCGCTGCGTTTCTTGGTTTCCACTTCCTTCTCGAGTTGAGAAAGTTTTGCTTTCAATTCTTCGTAGGTAGGTTCTGCCATTGCAATCCTCGCGTTTGATATGAGTGCGTTTCGGCGGGCGGTGAGCCGTGGTCCGGGAAGAACGCCCGATACCTATAGTAACTTGCCGGACGTTGCCTTGCGGTGGATAACCCTTATAAGCTGAACCGAGTCTAATCCCAAAGCAGGAAAACCTAATCGATGCGCGTGTGGGCAAAATGGTCGGCATGCCTCTGCCTGTCCCTGATGTTGTGGACAGCGACGGCGGAGTCTACCCACAACCATCCCTTGCGCACGGGATCGATCACCTGCTCGATCTGCGTCGTAGCCCATAGCGCCAGTCCCACTCTAAATTCCAGCCAAGCGACTCCGGTGTTTGCTGCGGTCGGCCAGCTGCGTGATGAAGCTGTTATCGCGAAGGTCCAGTTCGATTTCTCGGAACTTGGCAGCCGCGGTCCTCCTGTCCTGTAGGGATCCTCACAAAAATTGATGCTTCCGGCTAGGCGCTAGTGCGTTTGGTCAGGACTTCCCTACTCTTCTTTTTCTTTCTACAGGAGGGCTTATGCCTTTATTTCATTTGAGGCGGCTTGCCGTATTGGCAGGCGCACTGGGGCTCGCTGCAGTGATGGCGGCCGCGCAATCCGTGGGTAACTCCGGATCTGTAAATGGCACGGTGCTCGATCCCACGGGGGCCGTCGTGGCTGGCGCCAAGGTTGAGATCCGCAACCCAGTTAGCGGGTTTGACCGAACGACCACCACTGACAATGCGGGGACATTCGCGTTCACGAACATTCCTTTCAATAATTATCACCTGAGCGTGACGGCTGCGGGCTTCATCGCCCAGGCGCAGGATGTGGAGCCGCGGTCCTCAGTACCGATCAGCGTATCCGTAAATCTGGCCGTTGCAGTGTCGACTACCGCAGTAACCGTCGAGGCCGAGGGCGGAGACCTGGTGGAGAATGATTCGACCTTCCACACCGATGTGGACAAGAACCTCTTCGACAAGCTGCCGCTCGAGAGCCAGTCGTCGTCGGTGAGTTCGCTGGTGACCTTGTCGACACCGGGAATTTCCGCAGACTCGAATGGACTCTTCCATGGCCTCGGCGATCACGCCGAGAATTCGTTCTCGATAGATGGCCAACCTATCACCGATCAGCAAAGCAAGATTTTCTCCAACCAGATACCGATGGACGCGATTCAGTCGATGGAGGTCATCGCGGGCGCGCCTCCGGCGGAATACGGCGACAAGACCAGCGTGGTCATCAATGTAACCACACAATCGGGGCAAGGCATTACTACTCCGCATGGGAGTGTGACGGCCTCCTATGGTTCGTTCGGAACCAGCAACGTTGACTTCAATCTCGCCTATGGCGGCAAGAATTGGGGCAACTTCGTTTCAGCCAGCGGGCTGAACAGCGGACGGTTTCTGGACCCTCCGGAGTTTGCCGTGATGCACGATAAAGGAAACGAGGAGAATTTCTTTGACCGAATGGATTACCAACTTTCCGCTGCAGACTCGATTCACCTCAATCTGGGCTACACGCGATCATGGTTCCAAACGCCGAATTCTTTCGACGCGCAGAATGCAACCGCATGGAAGGGCGTGACGGTGGACAACGGCGGGCTCGATCCCAGCGGAAACGTGGTCGGACCCGCAGACCAGCGCTCTCAAATTCAGACTTTCAACATCGCCCCATCATGGACGCGCCTGATCAGTCCAACCACCGTTTTCACCGTTGGCGCTTTCGTGCGGCGTGATCACTACAATTATTATTCCAGCGCGAACCCGTTTGCTGATCTGGCGCCGGATCTTCAGGCCGAGACGGTGAGTCAAGACCGGACGCTCACAAATGCTGGATTACGATCGAATGTTTCCTACGTCAAGGGCATTCATAATCTGAAGGCGGGTGTTGTTTACGAGCAGACCTTTCTTCGAGAAAGTGATCCTCTCGGCATAGTCGATCCAACCTATCTACCCTCGCTTACGGACGCAAACGGGCTTCCCTGCTATGACGCGGCAAATAATGTTGCCTTGGCTTCCCCTTGCACTGACCTGTTACCTCACGACCTTACGCGTCAGGGAAGCCTTTACACCTTCAACGGGCAAACTGACGTGAAAGAACTGTCGCTCTATCTGCAAGATGCGATTACCAAAGGAAACTGGGCACTCAATCTAGGGCTGAGAGGCGACTTCTACAATGGGCTCACTGTCCACCGGGAAGCTGAGCCGCGCGTCGGCATCGCCTACAACATCAAGCGGACCAACACCGTCTTGCGCGTGTCTTACGCTCGCGTAATGGAAACTCCATTCAATGAAAACCTGGTTCTGGCCAGTCTGGGCTGCGGCGATGCCGTCCTGAATCCACTGCTGGGCTGTGCCACGTTAGGTATCACGCCATTCAGTCCAGGATGGCGCAACGAATTTCATGCCGGGATCCAGCAGGCATTCGGGCGCTACCTCGTGTTCTCCGGCGAATACATCTGGAAATACACGCACAATGCCTACGACTTCAGCATTCTCGGTGCAACCCCGCTCACGTTTCCCATTGAATGGCACAACTCGAAGATTCCAGGATTCGCGGGACGGGTGAGCGTACCAAACCTCCACGGATTCTCGGCGCTGATGGTCTTCTCCAGCGTGGCGGCCCGATTCTTCGCCCCGCAACTCGGGGGCGCGGGTGCCACTCCGTCGGCGCCGGGCGGAGTTTTTCGTATCGACCACGATGAGAAGTTCAACCTGACAAGTCACCTCCAGTATCAACCCTGGAAACGCGGGCCATGGGCGGGGTTCAACTGGCGATATGACAGTGGCCTGGTAGCAGGTGCAGTGCCCTTCGCCGATGCGAGCGGCATTGTGGATTTGGCCGGAAGCGGCCTGACCGCCGATCAACAATTTCAGGCTGGTCTCGTTTGCAATGGCGTGCGTGCGACGCCCACGATGGCCCTGCCCGGTACCTGTCTGGCATCGCAATTCACATCGAGCTTGGTCAAAATCCCAGCGGCTGGTACCGAGAATGATGACCACAACCCGCCGCGAATCGCGCCGCGGAATCTCTTCGACTTAGCGGTTGGACATGACAACCTGTTCGGTGGCGACAAATATAAGGTCAGCTTGCGGTTCACAGCTATAAACGTGACGAACAAGTATGCGCTCTACAACTTCCTTTCCACCTTCAGCGGTACGCATTACGTGACGCCGCGTGCGCTGACAGCAGAACTAGGCTTTCACTTTTAGACCCCTGGTCGAGAGAGGGGTTCCGGCAGACATGAACGTCGGTACCCTTCTCTTTCGGCGAAGGTTGTTGGAACATCGTCATACTTTGTCTGAGCAAATTGGAGCCGAAATCGACCTGTAAAACATTTACCACCTTCTTCCTAATCTTCCGGAGCGTTGTGGAGGATTTGTGATGGGGGATGAAGGCAAATCGATACTGATCATTGGAGCTATTGTTGTGAGAATTCTACGAATTTGGCGGCTGATTTTGATGGCGATTGCCATGGCCGCGCCTTTGGCGGGACAAGACATCAACGCACCCATGCCGCAGACGGGACATATTACCGGCACGGTAAGCGATGTGAACAATGACGTGCTTTCTGGCGCCACGGTCGTTCTCGAAGGCCCTGGCCTCAAAGATCCCCGCAAGGTTCTCTCGGACGACAACGGATTTTTTGAGTTTGTGCAACTCGACCCTGGAACCTATCACATCACCATCACGGCCGAAGAATTTGCCGACTGGAGCTCGCCCGACCTCATCCTCAGTCCCGGCCAGTACCTCATCCTTCCGGCCAGCAAGCTGTTGATTGCGAAGGCAGTGACCGCGGTAAACGTGTCTGACTCGTCAGTGGAAGTCGCCACCGAGCAGGTCAAGGTCGAGGAGATGCAGCGCGTGTTCGGCATCATCCCCAATTTCTACGTCGTCTACGAGCCAAACCCCGCGCCGCTCACGACCAAGCTGAAATTCCAACTTGCCCTGAAAACTTCCAGCGATGCTGCCACCATTCTTGGGGTAGGCGTGCTTGCTGGCATCAATCAGGCTGGTGACACTCCCGACTACGTTCAGGGAGCGAAGGGCTATGCCCAGCGCTATGGAGCGGCCGCTGCAGACGGCCTTTCCGACATTATGATTGGTGGGGCCATCCTGCCCTCGCTGCTACACCAGGACCCCCGCTACTACTTCCAGGGGACAGGCTCAAATAAGTCTCGCACCTTCCACGCTCTCTCCAGCCCATTCGTTTGCAAGGGAGACAACGGAAAGTGGCAGCCCAACTTTTCGAGCATAGGTGGCGATCTGGGGTCGGCGGCTCTTTCCAACACATACTATCCAGCGTCGAACCGCGGCGCGGGTCTAGTCTTCCAGAATTTCCTTATTACCACCGGCGAGCGCATGCTTAGCAGCATGCTACAGGAATTCGTATTGCACAGGTTAATACCCAATCGCGAAAAATAAATACCCGGCGAAAAGGGCCACAGACGCGCTCAGCCTGCGACTCACTGCGGACGATTCCTCTCTACCTTTAGTGGAACAACCCCGCATGCATCGTAAGCGGAGAGAAGTGTCGAGGCTAAGGCGAACCGATTGTCGATTAACCGTTCCGCTTCCAATGCATCTACTCTCCGATGGCCTCCCGGTATTCTCGTCATCCCAATTCGCGCCGCATCTTACATCGTGCGCTTGGGCTCGAAGGCGCGATCTACCACCAACTCCGGATGCAGGCGACGAAACGTCTCCGTCACGTGACAGTTCCAGCAAACCGGTTGGTGTTTGGAAAAGACGTCGGGAAGTTGCTCGGGGCGGAAATCCTTCCACTCGGCCGTCTTGGAGTCTGGGCCTAGCAACGCAGGTGCGTGGTCGAGATGATGCAACCGGCCGATGGGCTTGTGACAGATCGCGCAATTTCTCTCTTCGTACCAGTGCGAAACAATATTCCAAACTAAGCAGTTCGCTGGGCCAATCTCGATCTGGCTGAGGCATTCCTGACCGCAGTTCTGACGCTCGGGCCACCGCGAACATTCCTTCAGGCGAATCGTGGGTTCGGAGAGAAACGCTCCGACGGCGGCTTCTCCCGCGGCGACGTTGACGGCTTCAGGCTGGTGCGTCTCCGGACAGGTGATCAGCCGTTTTCCTTTGTAGGTGAAGTAGGCGCGGATTCCGGGGATGGCGCGAAAGACGAAAAGACCAACTGCCAGTGTGAGGACGGCTACCGCAATTAGGACTGAGACCGTCATAAGTCACCTCCGGAGGGCAGCTCCAGCTATCAGCTGTCAGCGTTCAGAACGGAGCCTTGTTCAGGCCAGTTCTATGTGCCTACAGGATGGGGGACATGCCTCGATTTAGCGATGCCTTGCGTCACCGGAAAGTGTGATTGAGATCACTACTGGCCTCGGCGCGGCGGACAAGAAGCCCCCCACTCCGGCGGGGCCTGCCTCGAGCGGAGTCGCAGGAACACCGGGTCTACTCTCTATCAATCACCTACAGGTGACGGATGATGGCTGCCCCGAAGCTGCATTTTGACCGCTACGGAGAGCCGCCGGATGCCCTCGTGGATAACGTCAGGCTGACAGTAGGAGAAGTTCAGGCGCATGTGCCGGCCACCCTCGTGCCCGTTATTGGCGTAAAAGCTTTCGCCTGGTACGAAAGCAACGTTCTCCGCCAGTGCCGCAGGCAGCAGAGTTTGAGAATCGCAACCTTGGGGCATGCTCACCCAGAGGAACAGGCCACCCTTGGGATGAGTCCATGTCACTTCGGGCGGGAAATATTCGTGCAACGCATTGAGCATCGCATCGCGACGCTCGCGATAAACATTGCGGATCAATTTCACGTGCTGATCGAGGAATCCGTCGCGAGCGACTTCGAAGGCAACGTACTGGCTGAACGTCGAGGTGTGCAGGTCGGCGGCCTGTTTCAATTGCACCAGTTTACTGATTACGTCTTCGGGGGCGACGATCCACGCCAGACGAATTCCAGGGGCTAGCGTCTTCGAGAACGTGCTCAGGTAGATCACGTTGCCCAGGGTGAATCCGTTATCGCGACGCAAATTATCGCGGTCGAGAACGACCAGAGGCGCAATGTGGTCGCCTTCGTAGCGCAGTTGTCCGTAGGGATCATCCTCGATGATGGGGATGCCGTACTTGTCAGCCAGAAGAATGAGTTGGTGACGGCGTCCTTCGGAGAGAGTCACTCCCGCCGGATTCTGGAAGTTGGGCAGCACATACATGAATTTCGGCCCCGCGCGGAGGCTGGGATCGAGTTGGTCGGTGAGCAGGCCGTCGTCGTCAACTGGGACCGACACGTATTGCGCTCCGTAAACGTTGAACGCCTGCAGCGCCCCAAGGTAGGTAGGGGCTTCGACCAGGACGCGGTCTCCACGATTGATGAGCAGTTTCCCGATCAGGTCAAGCGCCTGCTGCGAGCCGGAAGTAATGAGGACATTTTCGGCGCTGGCGACGATGCCATAGCGGGCGAGATTGTGGGCAATCATTTCACGCAGAGGTTGGAAGCCCTCCGTAGTGCCGTATTGCAATGCTTGGGCGCCCTGTTCGCTGAGAACTTTGTGGCAGGCTTCCTGGAATCGCTTTACGGGAAAGACATCGGGCGCAGGCAAGCCGCCGGCGAAAGAAATGATTTCCGGTTTCTGCGTGACCTTTAGGAGTTCACGGATGGCAGAGCTTTTTACTCCGAGCGTACGCTGCGCGTAACGCGACTTCCACAGCGTGGACATGTGTGGCGCCCTCCCGCGCGGGCTAGATGCCCACGCTACTGCCTGCGGGACACCAGCGCTGCGGCTCGGCCCCGCGATTCCCTCACCTTCAGATTATCAGTCTTCGCCTACTAATTCCGGTTCCACTGATACATGTACGTGTGGATGAGCGTAAGTATCGTTTTCCTGCGCGTCCACGACGGCAATGGCCGCCACGTTGACCACCACTTCCACGGTGGCAGAACGCTGCAGCACGTGCACCGGGCGACTCATTCCCATCAGGATCGGCCCGATGAGTTCGCCGCCGCCAATTTTGGCGACCAGTTTGGTCGCGGTGTTAGCCGACGCCAGGTCCGGGAAAATCAAAACGTTGGCCCCGCCCTTCAAAGAACTGAATGGGTAGAGCTCTTCGATGATCTCTGGGGAGAGGGCCTCGTCGGCCATGATCTCTCCATCAATGATCAAAGTCGGGTCGGCAAATTTGATCATCTCTACAGCCTTTCGCACCTTGGTGCAGATGGGATGATCGACGCCACCGAAACTGGAGAACGAAAGCATGGCAACCCGCGGAACCAGGTCGAACCGACGCGCCATGTGGGCCGTGCAGAGAGCAATCTCAACCAAGTCTTCGGCGGTGGGTTCGATATTCACGCTGGTGTCGGCCAGAAAGAAGACTTCCCCCTTGCGCGTAATCACGACGTAGCATCCGGAGACACGGTGCAGCCCCTCGCGCATGCGAACAATCTGCAGCGCGGGACGAATGGTGTCGGGAAAATGCTGAGTCACACCCGAGACCAGTGCGTCCGCATCGCCCATGTGGACCATCATCGAGCCGAATACGTTGCGATTGTTAATCAGCGTGCCGGCTTCCCCAAGCGTGACACCGCGGCGCTGGCGCAAGCGAAAGAGTTCTTGCACGTAGGTTTCGCGATGGTCCGACATCGCGGGATCCACAACCTGCATGCCGTCCAGATCCACTCCCAACTCATGGGCGCGGCTCTGGATCTTGGCAGGCTCACCGAGAAGAATAGGATTACCAATTTTTTCTTCAACCAGCACATGACAGGCGCGCAGAATTTTCTCGTTGTCGCCTTCGGGAAATACAACTTGTTTGGGATTCGCTTGCGCCTTGTGAATCATGGTGCGCGACACTTCGTAGGCCTTGCCCAGTCGTCGCTCCAGTTGGGCGCGGTAAGTAAGAAGATCGACCGGCTGCTGTGCCACACCGCTGTGCATGGCAGCTTCGGCTACGGCCGACGCCTCCCACATTAGCACGCGCGGATCAAAGGGCTTGGGAATGAGATATTCGCGCCCGAACTGGAGCCGCGGCACGCCATAAGCGCGGCACACAGAATCGGGTACATCTTGCTTGGCGAGATCGGCAAGCGCACGCGTAGCGGACAGCTTCATCTCTTCGTTGATTGCAGTAGCCCGTACATCAAGAGCCCCCCGGAAGATGAAGGGAAAGCCGAGCACATTGTTGACCTGGTTGGGATAGTCAGAACGTCCCGTGGCAATAATCACGTCGGGCCGAGCCGCCTTGGCTTCTTCGTAGGTGATCTCGGGATCGGGATTGGCCATCGCGAAGACGACTGGATCGGCCGCCATCGTTCGTACCATCTCTTGGTTGATTGCACCTTTGACTGACAGTCCGGCGAAAACGTCTGCGCCCACCAGGGCCTCGGCGAGCGTCCGCAGCGCCGTTTCCTGCGCGAATCGCTCCTTGTATTTGTTCATGCCCTCTTTGCGGCCCTTGTAAACCACTCCCTTGGTGTCGCAGAGAAGAATGTTTTCACGCTTCACGCCGAGGCGGACGTAGTGCTCGGCGCAGGCAATGCCCGCTGCTCCCGCGCCGTTGAAGACGACACGCACCTTCTGAATGTCTTTGCCCACCACTTCGAGAGCATTCAACAAGGCGGCGCCCGAGATGATCGCGGTTCCGTGCTGGTCGTCGTGGAAGACGGGAATCTTCATCGTCTTACGCAGAGCTTCTTCGATCTGGAAGCAGTCGGGAGCCTTAATATCTTCTAGATTGATTCCGCCAAACGTAGGCTCGAGCAACTGGCAGAGCTTGATGATTTCTTCGGGATCGTGGCTGTTGACTTCGATGTCGAAAACATCAACATCCGCAAAACGTTTGAACAGGACAGCCTTGCCCTCCATCACCGGCTTTCCTGCGAGCGCGCCGATGTCGCCCAGGCCGAGCACGGCGGTTCCATTGCTTACGACGGCGACCAGATTGCCGCGGCCTGTGTACTTGAATGCATCCTGCGGATTCTTCTGGATTTCCAGGCAAGGTTCGGCGACGCCGGGTGTATACGCCAGGCTCAGATCGCGCTGCGTGCGGCAGGGCTTGGTTGGTGTAACTTCAATCTTTCCCGGGCGGTCCCCATTGTGATACTCGAGAGCCTGCTGCTTGCTAATAAGCATGATTTCCTCCGTGCCGTGAGCCGGCGCGAGCCACGGCCATTGGTAAAAACCCACACAATTGGGTATAGCCCCGGGCACGGCAAGAGGCTGTGATTACCATCACAAAAGGTCGTGAGCGTGGGATCGTGCCTAGACCCCCGCTCCGACACGCTCCCGGGTAAAGCGGGCCAGAATCTCGGCGATTCCGGGGTGAGACAGGTCCTCCACTTCGTAGGTAACACGCAGGCTGGGCTTATTCATCTTGACCATGTGTCCCAAGTCGATCGGCGTGGCGACCAGCACCAGGTCGCAGGGGACCCGGTTGATCGTTTCTTCCAATTCATGGCACTGCATCGCACTGTAACCCATTGCCGGAAGCAGGCTGGTGAGGTGTCCATAGCGCTCATAGGTTCCTCGGATCGAACCGACAGCATACGGGCGAGGATCGACGAGCTCAGCGGCTCCGCACTGCCGCGCAGCTACCACTCCGGCGCCATAGGGCATTTCGCCATGGGTGAGCGTGGGGCCATCTTCGACCACCAGAACCTTGCGTCCTTTAACTAACTCCGGTGCAGACACTGCGACCCGGCAAGCCATCTCGACGACCGCAGCCTTTGGGTTGCTGATTCGGACATTGTTCCGCACGGTTTCGATATCATGACGCGCAGCCGTGTCGACCTTGTTGATAACGACCACATTGGCACGGCGCAGGTTCACTTCGCCGGGATAGTAGGCCAGTTCGTGGCCGGGACGATGCGGATCGACAACCACAATCTCAAGATCTGACGCGTAGAACGGCGTGTCATTGTTCCCACCGTCCCAGAGGACAATGTCGGCTTCCTTCTCAGCCTGACGCAGGAGTCGTCCGTAGTCGACTCCGGCATAGACGATCGTGCCTTCGCGCAGGTGCGGCTCGTATTCTTCACGCTCTTCAATGGTGCAGAGATGTTTGTCGAGATCATCCAGCTCGGCGAAACGCTGGACGGCCTGGACGGCGAGATCGCCGTAGGGCATCGGATGGCGAACCACAACCGGCTTCCATCCTTCCCGGCGCAGTTCGGACGCGACGAGGCGGCTCAGTGGGCTCTTGCCACATCCGGTGCGCACGGCGCAAATTGAGATCACCGGTACCGAAGACTTCAGTTGGGTGCGTTGCGAACTCAGCAACCAGAAGTCGGCGCCGGTCGCCACCACTCGCGAGGCCAGATGCATCAGGTTCTGATGCGAAATGTCGCTGTAAGAAAATACGACGGCGTCGATGCCGTGCTCGGCGACCAGCCGCTCCATGTCATTCTCTTCGAAGATGGGGATCCCCGCGGGATAAAGCGGTCCAGCCAACTCGGTGGGGTATCGACGGTTGGCAATTCCGGGGATTTGCGTGGCCGTGAAGCCAACCACGGTGTAGTCAGCGTCTCCGCGAAATACGACGTTGAAATTGTGGAAGTCTCTGCCGGCGGCGCCAAGAATTAGGACCTTCTTCGTTTTCATGGACATACCTTTCCTACGCTTATGTCTGCACAGCGAGGCTGCTACGGTTCTGTTGCCGTGCAGCCCCCGCTTCCCGGGAACCCTATTCCTTGGGGCTTCTCTTCCACATGGGCACGCACGGATTCCAGCTATGAACATCTTTCTGGAAATTGTGGCCTGCTTGGGTGGCACCGACGGTGGTGAGATCGTCCACCGGGGACTTGAGAAGCTCGGCAATGTAGTGCTCGACCTGCTCGCGCAGGCGCGGATTTTTCAACGCTTCGCGCAATTCGGCCTTTTCAATGTGCGTAAATCCGCCACACAGCGGACATTTCACAACGTCGTCGTTCACCATCGCTGCCTCGTGGTTGGGGGATGTTGCGGGGGTGCCGCGACGCACCGTTTTCTCCGCGGATCCATTAGAGGGCGGGAGCAGGTTTTGGGCAGTGATAATAGTCGCGGGAGAGAGTGACGGGAGTCACACGGCCGGGCTGGGATTGAAGATCCAGTGCTCGATAAATACAGTCGCGAAAGTCTCAGCGCACTTCCTACTATCAAATCTTCCAGTTCAATCACCTGCGTCTCCCAGCCTATTCTTCGGACGTTACGGGGAGTAATTCTGTCCGGTGGTTTGCCGCCTATCCCTGCAGTCCGACGCCCACATATGCATGTCCGCTACGTGTGCGTTCTAGTAACGAACAGCACAGCCTGCGATTGGCTCTCCCTCGAACCGCAGCACAAAGCGCATGTGAAGGCGAACAACATTGATCTGAAATTCACAATTCGAACAAGGAGACCGCAATGAAAAATGGAAAGTCGACAGGAGTTGCTCCACGCGGCTCTCGGGGCAAACCAAGCGAAAAACCTAATATCCTCGTCATTTTCGGAGATGACATCGGACAGACCAATCTCAGCGCCTACTCTTTTGGCGTCGTCGGCTACAAGACCCCAAATATCGATCGAATTGCCAAAGAAGGCATGATGTTCACGGACTACTATGCCGAGAACAGCTGCACCGCAGGCCGCTCCTCGTTCATTACAGGCCAGTCGCCCAAGCGCACCGGCCTCTCCAAGGTTGGCATCCCGGGAGCGCCGATAGGACTGCAGGCGCGCGATATCACCATCGCGCAAGCTCTTAAGCCGCTCGGCTACGCGACGGGCCAGTTCGGCAAGAACCATCTTGGAGACAGAAACGACTATCTCCCAACAGTGCACGGATTCGATGAGTTCTTCGGCAACCTCTATCACCTCAATGCCGAGGAAGAGCCAGAGCGCGAGTATTGGCCAAAGGATGACAAAGAATACGTGGCACAGAATTCCCCTCGCGGCGTTCTGCGTTGCAAGGCTAGCGAGAAAGACGACGCCACGGAGCACCCTCATTGGGGTCGTGTCGGCAAGCAGGTTATCGAAGATACCGGGCCCCTTACGAAGAAGCGCATGGAAACCATTGACGACGACACCACCGCGGCCGCCATCGACTACATGCGCCGTCAGGTCAAGGCCGGCAAGCCCTTTTTCTGCTGGATGAACGCCACGCGCATGCACGTCTTCACGCATGTGCGTCCATCTATGCGCGGACAGGCTGGAATGCCGGGAAACGAGTACGCCGACGGCATGATTGAACACGACATGGACGTAGGGAAACTTCTCGATGCGCTCGATCACCTAGGCATCACCGATAACACGATCGTGGTCTATACAACCGACAATGGTCCTAACCAGTTCAGTTGGCCTGATGCGGCGACGACACCGTTCCGCAGCGAAAAAGATACGAACTGGGAAGGAGCATTCCGCGTTCCCGCCTTGGTCCGTTGGCCGGGTCATATCAAACCGGGCACAGTTTCCAACGAAATTTTCGCGGGACTGGATTGGTTCCCCACGCTGCTCGCGGCGGCCGGAGATACGACAGTCAGCGACCGACTGCTCAAGGGTGATAAGTTCGGAGACGCCAAATTTCAGGTCCATCTGGACGGCTACAACCAGCTCGATTACCTGACGGGAAAACAACCGAAAAGTGCCCGCACCGACTTCGCCTACTTCAACGATGACGGCGAAATGATTGGCTATCGCCACGGCGATTGGAAAGCGGTCTTCCGCGAGCAACTGGCGCGTGGCGGTTTCAAGGTTTGGTATGAGCCATTCATCGACTACCGAATTCCGAAACTCTTCAACTTGCGCATGGACCCTTATGAGCGCGCCGATATCGTATCGAATCAGTACGACGACTGGCGCGTCAAGAATGCGTACTTGATGGGCTGGCTGAACCTGAAAGCGGGTGCCTACCTGGAGACGTTCGCCCAGTACCCGCCGAGCCAGCCGGCGGCCAGCTTTACGATCAAGTACTTCGAGGAGGACGTCGAGAAGAAGATCAAGGCAAGCACGACCAAACGTGCAGCCTGAGAGCGCACCCATCCCCACCCTAGCCACGATCTTTGTGGCTAGGGTGGCGGAGCCGGGCGCAAACTTGACAGCAGCCCAGCACGACATCGCGACCTGTGGTATACCTCCGAAGTCTCAACTTTGCGTCCCGTCCGCAAAAGGAGATTCGGAATGTCGTGCTTCCTCATCCAGCGATTCTTGCTTTGCGCAGTACTCATCTCTTTCATAACAGCAATCGCTCCTGCCCAAAACACTGAGGCGAAGGCTCCGCCGGTACTTGATGTGCACGTACACGCCATGGACGGTACCTTTCCCGGCGTCGCGCCAATGTGTCCCAACACTTCAAAGTTCACAGCGTCCGATCCCAAAGAGAAGGAAGAGCCTTTCGGTTGGGTGAAAGAGCCATGCACGCCCGCGCTCTATCCATCGGCCCCGGGCGAATACATGAAGGATGTTCTCGCCGAGATGGAGCGCCTCAACGTCACGGCGGTGGTCTTCGGCGATCCCAAGAGCGTGCAGAAGTGGAAAGACGCCGCACCCGAGCGGATCATCCCCGGCACGTCGTTCTCAAACGGCATGACTCCCGGCCAGCGCGTGCCTCTGGATGAGCTGCGAAAAGATTTCACGAGCGGCGGATTCAAGGTCATGGGTGAGATCGGACTTCAGTATGAGGGCATCTCCCCCAGCGATCCGTCCGTCGATGCCTACTTCGCGCTCGCTGAGGAACTGGATATTCCCGTCGCCGTGCACATGGGCACCGGCGGCTCCGGACGTGCCAACGTGACGACGCCAAAATTCCGTGGCTCCATGGGGAACCCGCTACTGTTCGAAGAACTGCTGGCGCGCCACCCCAAGCTGCGCCTTCAAGTGATGCACGCAGGCTACCCAATGATCGAAGAGATGCTCACACTGCTGCAGTCAAACTCGCATGTCTACGTCGATGTTGCCGGATTGATCTGGAGCTACCCAATCAAGGAAGTCAATCGCTATATCGAGCGCCTGGTCGATGGCGGATTCGAAGACCGCGTGATGTTCGGAACCGACCAACTGCTCTGGCCGAAGCTCATGGCCTATTCGATCAGCATTATCCAGAACGCCGATTACCTGACGCCCCACCAGAAGCGCGACATCCTGTACAACAACGCCGCCCGCTTTCTGCGGATCGACCCGATCAAAAGCAAATGAGCAGGTGAAACGGCTGCCGAGTTCGGCAATGGTCGAGGTGTGTGCTGGCGAGACGCCCGCACTGCAGGCGGCGGGACGCCGGCGTCACCTAACGTCGCTGAAAGTCAGTGATCTCGCGCACGGAATTCCGTGATCGAGATTGCCATTGGTCATAAGTAATTCCGTCAACGTTTACGTCGCTCACCGTTCCCTGCTAACATCAATGGTTTACAACTCAGCGCTCAACTAAACCTGATCACGCCTTCATAAATCTGAACGGAGGAAACATGGCAATCAAAGTTGGCATCAATGGCTTCGGAAGAATCGGCCGCAACGTGCTGCGCGCTTCCCTGAAGGATCCAAATCTGGACTTCGTCGCAGTGAACGACCTGACGGATCCGAAAACGCTGGCCCATCTTCTGAAGTATGACTCGGTGCTCGGCAATCTTCCGAACCAGGTCTCGGCCGGCGCCGACAGCATCACCGTCGACGGCAAGACGATCAAAGTGTTCAAAGAGAAAGACCCCGCTGCACTGCCTTGGGATTCCGTCGGCGCGCAAGTGGTCATCGAGTCGACCGGACGCTTCACTGATGCCAATGACGCCAAGAAACATATGCGCGGGCCGGTGAAGAAGGTCATCATCTCGGCTCCGGCCAAGAATGAAGACATCACTCTTGTTCTCGGCGTGAACCACGAAAAGTACGATGCCTCGAAGCATCATGTGATTTCGAACGCTTCCTGCACCACGAATTGTCTCGCGCCGGTCGCCAAGGTGATCCAGGATGAATTCAAGATCGTCGCCGGCACCATGACAACGATTCACTCCTACACCAACGATCAGGTCATTCTCGACTTCCCGCACAAGGATCTGCGTCGCGCTCGCGCCGCTGCACTCTCAATGATTCCGACTTCGACTGGCGCGGCCAAGGCATTGAAGCTGGTGATTCCGGAACTCGGCGGCAAGATCGATGGATTCTCGATGCGCGTGCCGACCCCCAACGTCTCGGTGGTCGACTTCGTAGTTTGGGTTGAGAAGAAGACCAGCAAGGAAGAAGTGAATGCGGCGCTGAAGAAAGCGACCGAATCGGGGCCGTTGAAGGGATATCTGGGATACGAAGAGCACGAACTGGTATCGTCCGACTACAAGGGCGACTCGCGCTCCTCAATCGTCGACGCTCCGTGCACGATGGTGGTCGGCGGCAACTGCGTGAAGGTGATCTCCTGGTACGACAACGAGTGGGGATACTCCTGCCGCGTACGCGACCTGATCAATTACCTCGCAAGTAAGGGCCTGTAAGGAATTGCGGAACCCATCCTACGTCGCAAGAAACCGCGACGTTAGGATGGGGCACCCCGTGCTTATCTGCTTCCAAAAGGACGACCAGCCATGTCCAAGCTTTCCATTCGTGATCTCCCACTCAATGGGAACCGCATTTTCATGCGTGTCGATTTCAATGTGCCGCTCGAAGACGGGCGCGTCATGGACGATACTCGCATCCGCGAAACCTTGCCGACGATTGAATACGCTCTACGGCATGGTGCCCGGCTCATCCTCGCCTCGCACTTGGGACGGCCCAAGGGCAAGTCCAATCCGAAAATGAGCCTGAAGCCGGTGGCCGAACGCTTGCGCATGCTGCTCGACAAGGAACTCGCACGCGGCGAGAACGTCGGCTTCTGTCCGGAGTGTGTAGGGCCTGAAGCCGAAGAGGTCGCGACCCAACTGGAAAAGGGACAGACGCTACTGCTCGAGAACTTGCGCTTCCATGCCGAAGAGGAAGCCAACGACGAAAAGTTTGCCCAGCAACTCGCGAACCTGGCGGAATACTACGTCAACGACGCATTCGGCACCGCGCATCGCGCCCATGCATCCACCGTTGGCATGACCAAGTTCGTGAAGCAATCTGCCGCTGGGTTGCTCATGGAGAAGGAACTGAAATATTTGGGCAAGGCACTGCAGCATCCCGAGGAGCCGTTTGTCGCAATCCTGGGCGGCGCCAAGGTCGGCGACAAAATTGGCGTGATTCGAAATCTGATGGATAAAGTGCAATCGCTGATCATCGGCGGCGGCATGGCCTACACTTTCCTCAAGGCTCAGGGACAAGAGATTGGCAAGTCGCTCCTAGAAGCCGACAAGGTTGATCTCGCCAAGCAACTGCTGGCCGAGGCCAAGAAACGAAATCTCAACATCCTGTTGCCCGTCGATCATTTGGTCGCGCTGAAGCCGGAGGCCAATGCCGTCGTACAGCAGATCGGCGAAGGCCAGCCTATCCCAGCCGACAAGATGGCGCTCGACATCGGGCCCAAGACGATTGAACTGTTCTCCGAAGAAATCTCAACTGCCCGGACCATCGTGTGGAACGGCCCGATGGGAGTGTTCGAAGTTCCGGGATTCTCTCGCGGAACATTCAAGATCGCCCATGCTGTCGCGGACAACGGCGGCGCCACTTCGATCGTCGGTGGCGGCGACTCGGTCGCGGCCGTCCATGCGGCCAACGTCGCCGATAAGATCACTCACATCTCCACCGGGGGCGGTGCGTCGCTGGAATTCCTGGAGGGAAAGAAGCTGCCGGGAGTGGAAGCGCTATCGGACAAGAAGTAGAAGAACGAAGGCAAATGTCGGACCTCGGACCGCCGCCCATGCGCCGCGGGCTAACCATAACCAGATCACGGATAAGAAGTGACCCTCCCGGATACTGTCGTGCACCGCTTCACAATTCGACTCCTACTCGCTGGCGGCAAGGCGATCGATATCCATGGCCCGGCCAATCTCACAGAAGAAACGACCGATGCCATCGTGAACGCGGCGAACTCGTCGCTGCTCGGCGGCGG
>Ga0070713_100000709_pt1 | contig 21386 bp, 17 predicted proteins | sample LARL82metaG_FD_65465 | JGI IMG/M metagenome (GOLD analysis project Ga0070713, IMG submission 65465) | Corn, switchgrass and miscanthus rhizosphere microbial communities from Kellogg Biological Station, Michigan, USA - LAR L8-2 metaG | ecosystem: Host-associated > Plants > Roots > Rhizosphere ...
TTTTCGTCGATCAGGGTGAGCTGACCTTCCTTGCTGTCGTCGAAAATCAGTTGCTTGCCCTGACGAGTCTTGATCACCCGAACGTCTTGCTGTCGCGCGGCACCTTCCGACGGCGGCTTGATGTTGCCGTTCCCTAGGAACCCAAGCACGAAACCTTGTTTCAAGTCGCCGCCGGCAAAGGCCACCAACACCGAATCACCCTCCTTCGGTACACAAAACGCGCCGCAATCCAGGCCGCCATAGAAATTCATCACTTGCAGCCAACCCGACTCCATCGGGCTTCCCTCGCTATGGAACAGCACGGTCACTCGACCAAGCTCTTCCGGGTCGTTGACCTGTTTGACCTGGGCCAATGTCATGCCACCGTGCGATTGTCCGAGTAAGGCCCTGGGCATATCCAAATCCTGAATCATGTCCCGCGTCTCCTGATTGGGGATTGTCTGTAATGGGTCGACCTCTGCCCGTCGCAGCTTGCCCAGGTGTTATCGCGCCTGCAAGAGCTGTCATCCGCCACGATGCCCCACGAGAGCACTGGATCGGAGGCTGCCTAGTGAAGGTAGTCGCTGCGGTCACTCAGCAAGGCCACGATGCCCGGGACGAGTTGCTTTCGGCGTTCGTGATAGTCGCGTAGCGCGGACTTCAGAGCCGGGATGTCGCGTGTTTGCCAATGCCGGTTCAGTTCCGAAAGCTCTTCGAAGCTGCGCTCGAGCAATCCATGCTTGGCCCGCCGTATCGGTGCCAGCCGGTCGTTGGCTCGTTTCACGGCATGGTGCAGTGACCAGTGACCCGTTGCACCGGCAATCGCGTCGAACAGCTGCCAGGTCAGCTTCACCAGATCGTCGTCGGCGCGCGCAAGCTCCAGTTTTCTGGTCTTTCGGAACATCGGCGCCACACCGATATCGCAAGCCATCAACAACAGGCGCTCCATCCAATCGTAGAGATCGCGCATGGCGACTTCGGTGAGCAAGGGAACGTGCATTCCGTTGCGGGCGTGGTCGGCGACCATGCCTTCGCCGACCAGTCGGTACAGGGCGAATCGAACCGGCGTGGGACTGATGTGGAACTCGGCGGCAAGCGTGGACGGATCGATCCGTTGCCCAGGTGCGTAGCGTCCTGATTGCAGAGCGCGCCTGACCTGTCCGTACACGAAAGCACTCTTGGAGTGGGTCGCATCCATAGCTGAACTCCATGGGGAGCGGCGCTCACTTCTTCAGCCACCAGGAAGTGAACCCGTCCTCGTTTTTTACTTGGCATGCCTGGCCTTGTAGATGGCAGCGGTCTCGAACTCGTCTTTGGGCTTCAACTCTTCGACGGTCTTGATGGTGGCGGTGACGTCACTGCTGGAAAATCCAACGAGCGTAGTCGGCGCGTCGTGTCCGCCCATTGCTTTGGCGGCCCTTCAATGTCACTCGAGTAGCCAAAGCCAGCGCTATGAATGTGAGGAACGATGGGTGCGCGTTTCGCGGCGATCGTGCTTGTCCCTGGCAACAACATCAGCCGTGCTGCAATCCAAGCCTTCATAAAACTCCCTCCATGGTGAGTCGCAATATCTTACGGCCAGCTGGAGAGAAAAAGGGAGAAGGAGTTAGGACAATTTTCCAGGTGCGTCCAGAACACGGGTGGGAACGCACTTCGAAGCGGTTCGGTGAAAAATCGGCGCTGCCCCCATTTCGGCGACAAGGAGGGCGGGGATGAAGTGTTTGCTAGGCTGCGACCTGCATTTCATTGGGGAACAGGGTGATGTTTGAAATCGAGCAGAAGCTCCGACCCGAGCTGGCAAGGGACGAACGCCTGTTGTGGAGTGGCATGCCACAGCAGGGCTTGCGATGGCGTGCCGGCGACTGGTTTGCTGTGCCCTTCACCATGTTCTGGTTTTACATGGTGATGTTCGGGATTTCCCAACACGGCAATCAAACGAGCCAGCCACCGCTATATCTGATGCCGGAAGGCATTCCCTTCGTGCTCGTCGGTTTCTACATGCTTGTGGGGCGGTTCCTCGTGGACTGGTACCAGCGGACGCGCACGTACTACGGCCTTACCGACCAGCGCGTCCTCATTCGCGATGGCCTGTTCAATCGCCAGATCAAAAGCCTGACGCTGGCGACTCTCAGCGACATCACTCTCAACGAGCGATCCAACGGCTGCGGCACCATCACCTTCGGACCTGGTACGTCTGCTTTTTCATGGTTTGGTCGCAGTTCCTGGAGGGGAAACAATCAGCAGGCGCCGGCCTTCGACCTGATCGAAGACGTGCGCAAGGTTTATGCGCTGACCCGTGAGGCGCAGCGCGCGAATCGAATGCACGCAGTGGCTTAACCAAAACAGGGAACGAGAAGCGGGACAAAAAACGGAACCAGTTTCATGTCTCCGGGCAGCAGGTAGTTTTCGTGGCCGACTGCGAAGAACGGAAGAACGCGTTGGCTCAGTATCATCTAAAGTGATGTCGGCCATTTTGCTTCGGGGGAATACGAATGTCTTTTTCGACCGAGCAGTTGCTCAGGCCAGAGCTTGGACGGGATGAGCAGCTGCTGTGGAGTGGCATGCCACGGCAAGGCCTTTGTTTTCGCTCCAGCGACTGGCTGGCGGTGCCCTTCAGCCTGATGTGGGGAGGTTTCGCGATATTTTGGGAGTACTCGGCGAGCACGACCAGGGACGCCCCGATCTTCATGACGCTGTGGGGTATTCCCTTTGTGCTGATCGGCCTGTACATGATCGTGGGCCGATTCTTCGGAGATGCGTTTCTACGCAGCCGCACCTACTACGGCGTCACCGACCAGCGCGTCATCATCGTCGATGGCCTGTTTAATCGACAGGTGAAAAGCCTGCCCCTAACCACCTTGAGCGACATTTCGCTGAGCGAACGATCCAGTCGCAGCGGCAGTATCACGTTCGGCACGAATAATTTCCCCTTCGCTTCGTTCGGGCGTAGCTGGCCCGGCATGGCCAGACAGATGGCACCAGCTTTCGACTCGATCGACGAGGTGCGCCGGGTCTACGCTCTGATCCGCGAAGCTCAGCAGTCGGCCCGGCGGCCCATCGCTGCATGATCGAGGCGCATGAACACGCGGAGCTATCGAAACAGAGGCAGAGCGCATTTTTAGAAAAGTCGATTCCGCCCTTGTTTTGCCTGTTTACGGACAGTAAGGCCTTGCCGACACGCGCCGGCGCGAAAACCACCACAGCGATTCAAGCGACCCTTCGGACAATCACATAGGACAAAAAGCCATGAACAGAGTCACAGGCATCGGTGGCATCTTCCTCAAAGCAAAGGATCCGGCGATGCTGCGGGCCTGGTACAAAAAGCACCTTGGCATTGACGTTCAAGTATGGGGCGGCGCGAAGTTTCGTTGGGTGGATGATTCAGGCCATCCCACCGCCGGGACAACCGCTTGGATGGTTGGAGATGGTGAGAGCTTTGCCCCAAGCACCGCATCATTCATGATCAACTACCGGGTGTCCGACCTGCATGGACTCTTGGCCGCGCTCCGTGATGAAGGATGTGGGGTCTTGGAGAAAACCGAGGAATCGGAGTACGGCAAGTTTGGCTGGGTCATGGACCCTGAGGGTAATAAGGTAGAACTGTGGCAGCCTCCCGAAGGCAAGTAAGTCGCATGCATCCCATCGGGCCCAACAAGTCACTCCAGCCGACCGTCCAGTCGCCGCTTCGTAGCGTCCGGCCGGCAGCTGAGTTCGTGCATTAGGCGGCGGAGGCTACGGCGATGGCGAGATCAGCCTGGGGGACATGGCAGGTGCGGTTGATCGCCGGTCTCGCCGTGGGGGCGATCATCTCCGCAGCGGACAACGTTGTCCTCGATGGCGAGGTCAGCCCGATCGTCATCGTGGCGATGCTGTTCGCCGCGGCGGCCGCAGCCGGTCTCTTCTGGGGGCGGCGGGGGTGGCTCGTGGCGTTCGCGGTCTGGGTTTGTATACCGGCGGCCCACCTGGCGAAGCGGCTTCTCGGCCTACCGGACACGCTTCACCCGAACACCTATGCTTCGATCGCGATGCTCGCCGCGTTCTCGTTCGTCATAGCCGCGGTGGGCATCGCATGCGGGTTACTAGCTCGCCGTTGGTGCTCCAAAGCCAGCCTAATCTGACGCTGCAGCAGTGCGGCACCGTCCGTGCTCTGATCGCTTGCTCCGGCGGCGAAACCCGGGCCATCTCAGAGAGCACTTTTTAGAAGGTCGACTTTGACCCCTGTTTCGGTGCATGCCCAGCATCGTCGCCGAGATCGGCGTGGTGATCGAGCAGCACACGAAGAACATCGGGATGATCCACGATCCGCAGATGGACGATGCCGCGCGCCAGCTTCTCGCCGAGGAGCGTGCTGCGTATGCATAGCGCCGAAATGCTGGCGCGCCCCTCGCACTTCCTCGGCGAAATGCCTGCCGAATTGATCGACGAAATACGCCCCGCGTGCAGGTCAGCCTTCCTATCTACGCCGGCCGCTTTCCCGGCGCCTCGACCGCTGAAGAAGAACCGCTGCCTCTGAAACTCGGCCAGCGTGTTAGCCATCCTCACTTCGACGAGGGCTTCGTGTTCAGCGCCGAGGAGCCCGCGTCCAGGCGCTCCGTTCGATCAGTGCGCCCGCTCTCGTCAATTCGCGCGGCTCAGCTTGCGGCTTAGCCTGAAAATCTTCGCGTCCTTTCTGTTCGCCGTAACTCCCGTAGGCTGCGCCGCGCCATCGGCCTCAGGCCTCGTGAAGACTGCGCAGACGCCCTTCCTGCCCGCCCCGGCGTCGATGCTGCGGCGCAACTTGCCGACCCGCTCATGAATAGTATTATCCAATAATAAGACAATACGAATTCACGGATGGAATGAGAACGCGACAGCGAGGGCCTGTCGGATCGCTTCGGGATGTCACGGGCGAAGAACTTTGGAACGGCTGCGTGCCGCCTGAGGAATCGGGCCAACGAAGCAGGTGTGACATCGCATGAATGGCCGGCGAAGCGTCGCATGACGTCCCGCAGCCATCGTGCCGGGGGTTGACGAGCATTCCATTCAGGGCATTCCACATTCAAGGAGCAATCCATGCAACGAACCAAAATCGCGATTTCGGTGCACCAGGCACTGGCTGCAATAGGCGCCGTCTGCCTGATCGGTTACAGCGCGCAGGGGCGTGCGCAGACCAGCACACCCACGCCGACAGCCAGCGCTCCGGCATCGACGACGCCGTCGGATCAGGACAAGGCTGGCGAGAATGCCAAGAAAAAAGCCGACCACAAAACCGCGACCCTGCTGAATGAGGTGCAGGTGACCGGCCAGCTGGCGGCGATCCAGCGGGCGCAGGCCATCAAGCGGGATGCCGTCAATGTGGTGGATTCGGTTTCCGCGGAAGAGGCAGGAAAATTTCCCGATCCGAATGTCGCCGATGCCCTGCAGCGCGTACCGGGCGTGTCGGTCGATCGCAGTGGTGGCGAGTCCAGCCAGATTGCCGTGCGTGGCTTCGGTCCTGACTTCGTCGCCGTCACCGTCAACGGTCGGCAGATGGCCACCGCATCCGGCTCGCGCGCCTTCAACTTCGACGTCTTGCCTTCGGAGATCATCAACGTCGCCCAGGTCAACAAGACCTCATCGGCCAACATCCCTGAGGTCGATATTGGCGGCGTCGTGGACATCCAGACCGCACGGCCCCTGGATTTCAGCGGTTTTCACGGTGCATGGAGCGCGGCCGGCGTCAACAGCAACCTGACCGGCGACTGGCAAGGCAAAACCACGCCCAAGGCATCGGCGCTGGGCGGCTGGACGAACAGCGACCACACGTTTGGCGTCATCGCCTCGGCGATGTACTACAAGCGCAAGGACACCCAGATCAACACCCAGGCCAACTCCTGGTACACCAACCAGAACATTTCACAGCTGTCGGGCCTGGCCAATCCCAACTACACGAATGTCGCCATTCCCGAGACGCTCGCCAGCAACATCCTGGACGAGACGCGGACGCGCAAGGGCTTCAGCACGGCGGTAGACTGGAAGCCGACCGACAAGCTGACCCTCCAGCTCGATACCCTGTATTCCAGCTACAAGGTGGACAAGCAGGAACACGAGTTCGGCGAATACGGCAACACGGGCGACATCCAGTCCCTTACCACCGACGCCAACGGCACGGTGACGCAGTTCGTGCGCAAGGGCGAAGGCCCCAACGTGATGGCGAACGACTACGTCGTGTCGAGAATTCCCAGCTACGAGAAAAGTTTCCAGAACGGCCTGAACGCGGCGTACGACTTCGACGAGACCACCAAGCTCAGCGTGGACGTGTCCAACTCCAAGGCCTGGAACAAGCAGAGCCCCAACGGCTATTTCTTCGTGGTCGGTACCAAGAACTTCGGTACCAATCCCACCTGGACCAACAACGGCAACAGCGAGCCGCCGTCCTACAGCAATATCCTGGCCCCGGATAACCTGGGCAACCTCACGGCGCATTGCTGCAACGACGGTGGTCAGTCGAACAACGTCACCAACAACGTCAAGCAGTACAAGGTGGACCTGAGCAAGGCCTTCGACGGGCAGATGCTCACGGAGCTCGACTTCGGCATCCAGAAGACCGACCAGTCGGTGAAGTCGGTGAACGTGACCACGCCCAACGGCATCCTCTGCAATGCCTATTGCGGCTATTCGATTTCCGTCCCGGCGGACGCCATCGGCGCGTACATCTACACCCCGCCGTCGCCGATCCACGGCGTGTCCTCGCCGGGCGTGCCGAGCCAGTGGATCCAGTACGACGGTGACAAGTACCTGGCATGGCTGGCGTCGCCCGCGGCGTACAACCAGCTGACGCCGGAGAAGAGGGCGGCACTGCTGCAGGGCCTGGCGGCAAACGGCGGAACCCTGAAGGCCGCGGTGAACCCCGGCAGCTTCAACAAGGTCACGGAGAACCAGAAGGCGTTCTATGCCAAGGCCCTGTTCGCCGGCAACTTGGGCGCGATGCCCTGGCAGCTGGACCTGGGCGTGCGCTACCTGAACATCACCTCCGAGAGCGTCGCGATCAACCGGCCGCCGGCGACCCTCACCATCGACCCGAACGACACCAGCAATGGCCAGGTGACCTACGGTCCGATGGCGCCGCAGCAGGCCAACGGTGGCTACCACAGATGGCTGCCGTCGCTGAACTTCAAGTTGAACCTGCTCGACAACCTGGTCTACCGCTTCTCGGCGTCCAAGACCTTGACCCCGCCGGAGCTGAGCAATCTGTACTACAGCAAGAGCTACGGCACGCGTCCGAACTCGCTGACCATTTCCCAGGGCAACCCGCAGCTGCAGCCGTATTCCTCGCGGAACTACGACATGGGCCTGGAGTGGTACATGAACGATGCCAGCTACCTGGCGTTGGAAGGGTTCTACAAAAAGGTCAGCAACTTCAGCACGCTGATCAGCTCGCCGTTCCCGTTCCTGACCAACGCCAATACCGGGCAGCCGTTCATCTGGTCGCTGACGCAGCCGGTGAACCTGAATTCGTCCAACATCTACGGCGAAGAGCTCACCTTCAACTACCAGTTCAAGAACATCCTGCCGGCGCCCTTCGACGGCCTGGGCATGGCCGTGAACTACACCCACGTGAAGAGCAGCACATCGCTCGGGCCTAGCGAGATATCGGCGGGCGGCAAGTTTGCCGTGCCGGGCATCGGCGATTCGGCGAACCTGAGCGGGTACTACGAAAAGGGTCCCGTGCAGGTACGACTGGCCTATAACTGGCGCGGCAAGTACCTGGAAAGCATCGCCTACGGTTCCGGCGCAAATCCTGCCACGCGCAGCGCCTACGGCCAGGTGGACTTGAGCGCGAGCTATTCGTTCAACAAGTTCCTGTCGGTGTTCGTCTCCGGTACCAACCTGACCCACCAGCACCTGTACGACTACTCGGTCTATCGGAACCGGTTCCTGTATGCCGAGGCGGATGGCACGGTCTACACCGTGGGGGTGCGAGGCAGCTTCTGATGAAACCCTCTTGGAATGCCCTATTGGGCTTGCTGTTCGGCGCGTTGCTTTCGAGCAACGCGCCGGCGGCTCCCGCCACTCCCCTCGCCGCGGCGGGGGGGAGTCTCGCCATCGAGCAGGGTCGCTTCATGCTCGATGGCAAACCGTTCCGGGTGATTTCCGGCGAGATGCACTACACCCGCGTCCCGCGCGAGTACTGGCATGATCGCCTGAAGATGGCTAAGGCGATGGGCCTGAATACCATCACCACCTATGTGTTCTGGAACGCGCACGAGGCTACACCTGGCCACTACGATTTCAGTGGCCAGAACGACGTCGCCGAATTCATCCGCGAGGCGCAGCAGGAAGGCCTGTATGTGATTCTTCGCCCAGGTCCCTACGTGTGTTCCGAATGGGAGCTCGGCGGACTGCCCGCCTGGCTGCTGAAGGATCCGGACACCAAGGTGCGCACCACCGATCCGAAGTTCATGCAGCCGGCACAGCGCTGGTTGCACCGGCTGGGCCAGGAGCTGGCGCCGCTGCAACTGACGCATGGCGGCAACATCATCGCGGTGCAGGTAGAGAACGAATACGGCAGCTTCGGCAAGGACAATAGCCCCTACCTGCAACAGATTCGTCGCGACATTGTCGACAGCGGCTTCGACGCGTCCCTGCTGTTTACCTCCGACAGCGCCCAGCAGCCTGGCTCGTTGCCGGGCTTGCTCAAGGTGATCAACTTTGGCGTCGGTCACGCGCGCGAGAAATTCGCCAAGCTGCATACGTGGCAATCCACCGGCCCTTACATGGCCGGCGAATACTGGGTGGGCTGGTTCGATCATTGGGGCGCACCGCATCACGTTGCCGATCCCAAGAAAGTGGCGGGCGAACTGACCTGGATGCTGCAGCAAGGGTATTCGGTCAATTTCTACATGTTCCATGGGGGCACCTCATTCGGCTGGATGAATGGTGCCAACTGGGATGACGACAATTACCAGCCCGACGTCACCAGCTACGACTACGACAGTCCTCTGGATGAAAGCGGACGGCCCACGCCCAAGTACTATGCAGTGCGCCAGGTGATCGCCAAGGAAACCGGCGCCACGCTGCCGCCGGTACCGGCAACGCCGTCCACCCAGGCGATCGATGGCATCAAGCTGGATGAAGCGGTCTCACTATGGGATGTATTGCCGACACCTACGGCATCGCATGAACTCAAGACCATGGAGGCCTTGGACCAGGCGTACGGCGATATCCTTTATCGCAAGCGCATGGCGACCGGCGCCTCCGGCGAACTGCGCATCGATGGCCTGCACGACTACGCGTTGATCTACGTCAACGGCAAGCGTGTCGGCACGCTCGATCGCCGGCTGAAGCAGGACCATCTATCGGTCAAACTCGCCAAGGGCGATACGCTGGACCTGCTGGTGCAGAACGACGGACGCATCAACTTCGGTGAGAAGCTGCTGGCCGAACGCAAGGGGATCATCGGGTACGTCAGTCTGCAGGGCAAGGCATTGCAGGACTGGCAAATCTATTCTTTGCCGTTCACCGACAGCAGCTCGTTGAACTACAGCCGTGGCCCGTGCACGCATGCACCGTGTTTCTATCACGGCACGTTCAATGCCGCCGTTTCCGGAAGTGCCGCCGCAGACACCTTCCTGGACACGGCGGGCCTCGGCAAGGGTTTCGTCTGGCTCAACGGGCATCCGTTGGGACGGACCTGGAGCATTGGCCCGCAACGCACCTTATATATCCCTGGTGTCTGGCTGAAGCCCAGCGGCAATCAGCTGGTGGTGATGGATTTGCTGGCTGAAGGCCAGCCGGTACTCGCCACGCGTAAACAGCCCATGCTTGGCACACCCACGGTACCGATGCCATGACGCATGACATGGTGCGATCGCTGTATCCGATTTCGTTCAAACAACTACGGGGAACACCGATGAAAGATTCCATTCCGAGCTTGTTGCGTGCGGCAGTTTCATTCGTGTTCGCTGCCGCCATTGCGGCGACCGTCACGCCAGTGCGCGCGGGCGCGGCGACGCCGGCGCTGCCGCAGATGGGTTTCAACAACTGGAATTCCACTCACTGTCGCGATGAGTTCGATGAGGCGATGATTCGTGGCATCGCCGACAAGTTCATCAGCCTTGGTTTGCGCGATGCGGGCTACCGCTACGTCAATATCGACGACTGCTGGGCAAACTGGCAGCGCGACAAGGACGGCCATCTGCAACCCAATCCCAAGCGTTTCCCGGGCGGCATCAAGGCGCTGGCCGAATATATCCATCAGCATGGCCTGAGGTTTGGCCTGTATTCGAGCGCCGGCGTTTCCACGTGTGAGCCATTGAAGGAAAACCGCGGCTTTCCTGGTGGTCTCGGTCACGAGAAGGACGATGCTGCGACTTTCGCTTCCTGGGACGTGGACTATCTCAAATACGACAACTGCAACAACCAGAAAGTCGACGCTCACAAGCGCTATACGGCCATGGCCGAGGCACTGCGCAACAGCGGCCGGACGATTTTCTTCAGCATGTGCGAATGGGGCGAAAACAAGCCATGGCTGTGGGCCGGCAAGCCGCCGGTCGACGCCGGCTCGTGGCGTACCACCGGTGATATCAGCGACAACTACGCCTCGATGCTGAAGATCTTCAAGGAGAACGTGGTGCTCGATAGCTACGCAAGCCTCGGCCACTGGAACGATCCGGACATGCTCGAGGTGGGCAATGGCGGCATGAACGACCTCGAATACCGCAGCCATTTCGGCCTGTGGTCGATCATGGCGGCGCCGCTGCTGATCGGTACGGACTTGCGTACGATCAAGCCCGATGCATTGCAGATACTGCTCAACAAGGAAGTCATTGCCGTGGATCAGGACCCACTCGGCGTCCAGGGCCATCAGATACGCGACACCGGCGGCATCCATGTCATCGTCAAACCGCTCAAGGACGGCAGCCGCGCCGTGGCCGTGTTCAATGAAACCGATGCGGCGCATGACGTCACCGTTACCGCCAGCGAGCTGGGCCTGAAGGCCGGCCAGAGCTACAACGTGCGGGATCTCTGGGCGCACGCCCAGAGCAAGGGCGACGGTTCGATCAAGATCGAGCTGGCGGCGCATGCCACCGCGATGTATCGCATCGGCCGCCGCTGAGGCGCGGAGGGCCGTTCCCGCCAGCGCGGGCAACACGAGGTAGCAGTTGTCCGTGCTGGAGATAGGGAACGCGATCCTCGGTGTATGCATCGTGCCCGAAGTCGGCGGTGGACCAGCCGTGGCCGGCTTCGAGTGAGGCTGACGCGGCCAGCCGATTCCGCCGCCGCAGGCGACGCTGCGGATCGGTTCGTTTCCGCGTGTTCGATTCGTTACACGATCGAGCCGATCGAACGCAGTTACGAACGCGCCGGTTTGCCAGCGCGACGGCGGATGTTCTTGCGCGAATCGTGGACCAAATTGACCATCGCTTGCCGCGCCACTTCCGGCTGCTTGCGCTGAACCGCCTCGTAGACCTTCAGGTGCTGCGGCAGGGCAACGTTGAAGTTGGAGGCATTGCGCGCGGACAGGCGAAAATACGTCCCCAGCGCCGTTTCGATCACCGAGAACAGCGAAGACATCAGTTCGTTGTTGGCGGCCCGCAGCAGATGTTCGTGAAAGCTCAGGTCGGCCACGGCCCAGGCATCGAGGTCGGTTGCGGCGGCCATGGCCTCATACGCCTCCTTCAGGGCGGCCAGCTGCGCCGACGTGCGCCGACGTGCGGCAGCGGCGGCAGCGGCCGGCTCGATGATCTCGCGCATCTCCACCAACTTTTCGACGAAACTCTCGGTCGGCATCAAGGCACAGCGCCAACCCAGCACATCGGCATCGAGCTGATTCCAGTAGATCGCGTCGCGCACGCGGGTACCGGTCTTCTGCCGCGACTCGATCAACCCCTTCGCGGAGAGCACCTTGATCGCCTCGCGCAGTGCGCTGCGACTCACGCTCATCTGCTCGGCGAGCAATTCTTCGCGCGGCAGGTTTTCACCGGGCTTGAGTTCGCCGCCGACGATCAGCCGCCCGAGTTCATGGACTACCTGTTTGTGCAGGTTGTACACGGTAATGGGTTTCACCACCATGGCATGGCACTCTCGAAATGGATTCACCGACAACCAAAGTCGAGAATCATCCTCGGCTTGACCAAGTGAAATTATAATACAAAATAGTTGCTTGGCAGGCGCCTCGTCGGCAATGACGCGGGCTTCATCAGGCCACCAGGTTTATTCGCGCAGCCGTGGCACATCGTGCTCGCTGCGCTCCTCGATGGCGACCGAGGCTGAGCAGCAGCGTGGCATCGTTCGATGCCAAAGTGTCTCGGAAAATAGCGCAGGAGGTTCGGTTCTGATCCATTTGCGACCATATTCGTGCGCGTTATTTTCTCGCGCCCAGGCTCCTGGTTAATTCCGCCCTACCCGGATTTTCGGCGATTTTAAAAAGGGAACCACACGTACGCCATCGTGGCAGGTCCGGCTTGTGATTTGAGTGCTGAAGAACATGGATAGCCGATCGGTTTTCGCCGCGGCAGCTCCGGTTGCGTGCAACTATCGCTTCCTGCACAATTGTACGACAAATATGGTCCAGGACTCGGGGCAGGCGTGAAGACGCTATCGCCGCATAGTTCATGCGACGAATCGAGACTGACAATATCCAGAGGAATTGCCTGTGCAGATCGCGAATGGCGCGCCTGACGACGCCAATGCCGTGAATGCCGATAGCGGCCTCTATATATGGCTGATTTGCCTGGTCGCAGCGCTCGGTGGTCTGCTTTTCGGCTACGACTGGGTCGTCATTGGCGGCGCCAAGATTTTCTACGAAACCTATTTCGGCATCCACGACCCGGCGATGTCCGGCTGGCTGATGAGTGCCGCCCTGGTCGGTTGCATCGCTGGAGCTGCCATGGCGGGCAAGCTTGCCGACCGTTTCGGCCGGCGCGCAGTGCTCATCGTCTCGGCGGCAGTGTTCTTGATCTGCGCGCTGGGCACCGCGTGGGCGGACGGCGCCGGCAGCTTTGCGACTTTCCGCATCATCGGCGGACTCGGTATCGGCCTGGCCTCCAGCATCTCGCCGCTGTACATCGCCGAAGTCAGTCCTGCAGCGCATCGGGGACGCTTCGTGGCGATCAACCAGTTCACCATCGTGGTCGGCGTGCTGTTGGCACAGTTGGTAAACCTGTGCATCGCCCGGCCCGTGCCGCCGGGGCTCGATGCGCACGTGTTGCTGCAATCGTGGAACGTGCAATACGGGTGGCGCTGGATGTTCTTGAGCGGGGGCGTGCCGGCAGTGCTGTTCTTCGTGCTGGCGATGGTCATACCCGAGTCGCCACGATGGTTGAGCCGGCGAGGCCGCCACGATGCAGCGGAGCGGGTGCTGGCGAAGATCGGCGGCGACGCCTATGCGCGCGCTTCGCTGGCAGCCATCCGCACGGTGCAGGACTCCACCTCTGGCGCTGGCGTGACCTGGCGTGATCTGCTCGACCGGCGCGTACGCCCGGTAGCCGTGATCGGCGTGACGCTAGCGGTGTTCCAACAATGGTGCGGGATAAACGTTATCTTCAACTATGCGCAGGACATCTTCGCGTCGGCGGGATTCGACATCAATGAAGGGCTCAGGTCGATTGTCGCCACCGGCTCAGTCAATCTGTTGTTCACGCTGCTGGCACTGGTGCTGGTGGATCGCTGGGGGCGGCGCAAGCTCATGCTGATCGGCGCTGGTGGTCTGTTTGCTGTCTATCTGCTGATCGGTGGCGCTTATGCACTGCACTTGCTAGGCCTGCCGGTGTTGCTGCTCGTGCTCGCGGCTATCGCGATCTACGCCACGACGTTGGCGCCGGTCACCTGGGTGCTGCTGTCTGAAATCTTCCCCGACCGGATCCGCGCACAAGCGATCGCCATGAGTGTGTTTTGTCTCTGGACCGCGTGCTTCGTGCTCACCTATACGTTCCCGTGGCTCAATGCGCATCTTGGGCCGGCAGGCAGTTTCTGGTTGTACGGCCTGATCTGCGGTGCCGGCTTCCTGTTCGTGCTGCGACGTGTTCCGGAGACTGCCGGCGTACCGCTCGAGGTGCTGGAAGCTCGGCTCGAACGCCGCACCGATGGGCGCTGAGAGCCTGTCTACGATCTACCCGAACGTCAAGCGTGATAGAGCTGGCTGCGGCCGCCGTCGATCAGCAAGTCCGTCGCGTTGATAAAGCGCGCCTCGTCGCTGGCCAGGAATAGCGCGGCATACGCGACCTCTTCGGGCTCGCCGATGCGTTTGCAGGGCAGAAGGTCAGTCTGCCTGCGGCGCTCGGCTTCGGGGTCCGGGCATGACTGGAAATAGCGTTCGGTCGCCGGCGTCAGGATCAGTCCCGGCGAAATCGAGTTCACGCGAATGCCGCGGTCAGCGTATTCCAGCCCCAGCGCGCGAGTGAGTCCGATGAGGCCGTGTTTGGCGACCGGGTAGGGGAAACTGCCCGGAATGATCTTGTGCCCATGCACGGATGCAATGTTCACGATATGCCCGTAGCCTGCTTCGAGCATCGATGGCAGCACCGCACGGGCACAGTGCCAGGCACCTTGCAGGTTGACGCCGAGGTTGCACTGCCAGTCCGCTTCGCTCAACGTCAGCGGATCGCGAAAGACGTTGACGCCGGCGCCGTTGATCAGGATGTCGATGCGACCGAGCGCTTCCCGGGCCCGCGCCACGGCGTGCCGCACCTCGTCGGCATTCGACACGTCTGCTTGCACGGCGATGGCGGGGTGGCCCGAGTCTACGAGCTGACGCGCCAGTGCTTCGGCCGCGGCAGCGTCCACGTCCAGCAGCGCCAGCGATGCGCCTTCGCGCGCGAAAAGCTTGGCGATGGCGCTGCCGATGCCGCTGGCGGCGCCCGTGATCAAGGCGGCTCTGTTCTCAAGGCGTGGGTTCACGTGGTTCTCCTCCCGAAAGCTGCGGCGCCCGATGGCATGGCGGGAGCTGCATCATCGTCCTCCACGCGGAAGCAAAAATGCCGGCACAGGCGCTCGCCTGGCGCCAGAGCCGTCATGCCGTGCGCCAGTGGCCCGCCGGGCAAGTGCACGGCGTCGATAGGATGGTCGACTGGTTCGAAACAGAAGAAATCCGCCTCGTCCGGCGTGTAGAGCAGGAAGGCGTCGACATCCGCCAGGACGTGCAAGCGCAGTCTTTGCCGGGGCCAATGCACTGTGGCTTTGCCCGACCAGGGCAGGAAGCAGTGATTCAGCACTTCGCCCGGCAATGCCTTCGGCTGCCGAAAGTCCCAGTCTGAGGGCACTGATACGTTCTCCAATGGCAGTGGCGAGAGGCCGTCGTTCTGCCATACGCGGGCGGCGGGTGCGTGCAAGGTAACGCCGTCGTGCAGTGCGATGAACGGATGCAAGCCAAGCCCGAACGGCAGCGCCGCGTCGCCCGTATTGGTCACGCACAGTTCGATCTCCAGCGAGTCCTCACGCAGTGCGTAAGTGAGCATGGCTCGATAGGTGTAGGCATCCGGCACTTGCTCGTCCAGCACCAGCTGAACTTCATCGGCGGTATGCGACTGCGTTGTCCACGAGCGGCGCCAGCCGCTACCGTGGATGGGATAGGGCTCGCCTGGACAGTTGGGCGACAAGGCCACCGAGGTGCCGCCAAAGTCGAATCCTCGGCACGAAATGCGATTGCTCCATGGCACGAGGGGATAACAGGCCAGGCGGTTGGGATCGAAGACCCCGCGGCCATCCGCAGGCGACGGTATGTACGGGCGCAGCAAGGGGAGGGCGACGTCTCGTCCAAGCCAGTCGAAGCGGCCTAAGCCGCCCCCCTGCATTGGTAGCACCTGCACGCGCAAATGCGTGTTCTCGATCCAGCAACCCTCTTCCTCGATCATCGGCCGGCGCATCCGCTACTCGCGGTCGAAGGCGATGGCGGCACCTTGAAAATCGCCACGCATCACGACGTCGATACCTGCGTTCATCCAGTAGGCGCCGCTCGCCACGGTCGGCGTACGCTCGGCCAACGCTCCCTGGAGTACGCGCATGCGGTAGCGCACATTCGGATCGAGCCCCTGGAGCCGCACCGTGGGGTACGGATAGCCTTCGGCGCTGGAATGCAGGAATGCGAACAGCACGGCATGGGCCTTGTCGGGCGATACGCTCTCGGTAGCCGAGTGCTCGCTGCCGTTATCGGGCGAAACCAGGCGATACAGATCACCATGCTGCACGGTCTCGCGGATCACCTTGTAGTCGGCGACCAGGCGTTGTGCGGTGGCCACGTCCTGCGCGGTCCATTTCGTCAGGTTCGCGCCGATACCGAGCGAGCCCTGCATGGCGGAAAGGAAACGGTATTCCAGCGACATGCTGCGCCCATCCATGGAGGAGGGCGAGTCGGTAACCCAGGCCATCATCACCCCCGGCGTATGCGCCTGGGTAAAGCCGTCCTGGATGCGCAGACGGTCGAACGCATCCGTGTTGTCGGAAGGCCAGACTTCGTCGGTGAGATGCATGATGCCAAGGTCCACGCGACCGCCGCCGCTGGAGCACGATTCAATCTCCACGTTCGGATGCTTGTGGCGTAGTTCTTCGAGAATGCCGTAGACATTGCGCACGAAGTCGACGTAGACATTCTTCTGCTGGTCGGGCGGCAGCTGTGGCCAACCTGGTTCGGACCAGCTGCGGTTGTAGTCCCACTTGAGGAAGGCGATCTGGTTTTCGCTCAGCAATGTGTCCAGCGCATGGAACACGTAGGCGCGGACGTCTGGCCGGGCGAGGTTGAGCACCATTTGGTTGCGGCCCAGGCTGCGCGGGCGGCCGGTCATGTTGAGCACCCAGTCCGGATGCGCGCGGTACAGGTCGCTGTCCGGGTTGACCATCTCCGGTTCGACCCAGATGCCGAAGTCCATGCCCAGCGCGTGGACGCGATCGATCAAAGGCTTCAGCCCGTGCGGGAATTTCTGTGGATTGACGGTCCAATCGCCCAGCCCGGCCTTGTCGTTGTTGCGCGCGCCGAACCAGCCGTCATCCATCACAAAACGTTCGACGCCGATACTTGCCGCCTTCTCCGCGAGCGCGATCTGCCCGGCTTCGTTGACGTCGAAGCCCGTCGCCTCCCAGGAGTTGTAGAGCACGGGCCGCGCACGCGGGTGTGGCGCCTGCGGCAGGATGCGAGTGAGCTCCAGCCGGTGCATCAGTCGCGAAGCCTCGCCCATGCCGCCGTTGGTGACGCCCGCATAGAAGCTGGGTGTCTGCAGACTTGCGCCGGGCGCCAGCTTGTAGCCGAAATCAAACGGATTGAAGCCGCCGGTGACGCGTACCTGCTCGGCCTGGTCCTGCTCGATCGTCATCCGCCAGGAGCCGCTCCAAGCCAGGGCGCCAAACCAGACCTGTCCATGTGTTTCGTTTGCGTCGTTACGGCGGATGGCGAACCATGGCTCGTTCTGCATGCCGGTACTGCCGCGGCGGCTTTCGAGCACGGTCTTGCCCGGCTGCACCGGGCGCTCGTAGATGTCGTTCTCGCCCGCCCAACGGCCTGCAAGGTACCGCAGCGTGTAATCGCGGCTGCGCGGCAAGATCCACGTACCCGCGCTCGCCTGTTCAACGATAACCGGCGTCGCCGCCCGGTTCTCGATGACCGCGCTGCGCCGCAGGATGCCCGTGCCTGGGTCGATCTCGTACTGCAAGGTGACGACGATCGGGCGCTCGATGTCCTTCAAGACGACGGACAGCACGTTGTCATGCACGCTGTTCGACACGTAGCGCAGGACCAGGTCGCGATTGCCGTCTGGAAACGTCACCTTGAGATCCGGCTCGTAGTAGAGGCCTTCGCCCCAACCGGCATATTCCTGTGGGATCACATTGACTACGCCGTCGATGGCGTCGCGGCCGGGAGGCGCGACGGGGGCCGGCAAAGGGTCGCTCGGTGCCAGTCGCGGTCCCCAATAGATCGACTGAAGCTGTCCTTTTTCGTTGACCCCAAGCGCGTAGGTCACCTTGGCCGCATCCAGCCGGAAGACATGGCCCGATACATTGATGTGTGCTGCGCCGTCGCTGGCCGCAGCTCGTGCATCGACCATCGCGCCACATGCCATCAACATCATCGCGCCAAGGATCGCCATATAACGGCGGGCGCATGTTCTTGAAAATTTCATCAAGCGAGGAACCCCTTTTGTCGTTTGCCGAACTGCCACCGGTCACTTTGCGACCGTTGCGACCGAGCATGCTCAGCGGCGGCCACGCCCACATCTCCAACTACTCTTGACAAGGATGCGTGATGCAAGTCAAGTAGAGGATATACTATAGTACGACAAATAAACTTTCGATCCATTTTCCCTTCAAGAGGCGACGATGCCAACCATGGCGGCATGGTCCATCAGGCGAAAGCTCGATGATCGTGTCGCGTGCATCGTCTACGGTGAACTTGGTGACGGTAAGCCGTTCGGCGGAAAAGTTGGGTGCGTGGATTTCATAGCCCACCTGCCAACGGTCGCCGACACGCACTACCGGCATGCCCACGTCGCAGCCACGACGGATGGCGAGGTTTTGCGCGAACACACCGTTGGCAATCAATAAAGCAGGACGCGCTCAAAAACGAGCGTCATGAATAGACGGGTTAAGGTGTTGCCCCTTCGTGTTGGGCAGATGCGCTACAGCTTGCATGCGCACCGAGCGCTGCGCCTGTGGCGGTTAAACACCTAAAGGACGAATTCTTCAACGAATGTCTCTGCATGGGTGTTGGTTCGGCCTGGCCATTCGCTGGTACCGCCACGCAAACCTGCCCGAGTGGCAAGTAATGGTTACTCGAGATGCCGACGATAAGATCCCAAGAGAATGCCGATGAGTAACGAAGAACGGCCAGTGCGACTGGATGGGGCGCGTACCGATCTGATGACCAGGCGCCGGTTCCTGAAAATGACCGGCGCCATGGCAACCATGCTGCCGTGGCTTGGCTTACCCAGGTTTGCCGAAGGTAGCACCGTACAACGCCCCGTCGGCTCCCTGCCTGCGGCGGCATCGAGGCATACGCTTTGGTATAGCACGCCGGCGCCGGAGTCGAACGTACTGCGCGAGGGCTTGCCGATCGGCAACGGGCGTCTTGGTGCTCTGGTCGGTGGCAGTCCGGTGCGAAATTTTCTTTACCTCACCGATGCCTCGATGTGGCTCGGAAAAGGCGATGTGTCGCTGGGTGACGACGGTCAGTTCGAGTACACGACGGGGCACTTCGGCAGCCTGGTGATGCTGGCCAAGCTGTACATGTCGATAGAAGGGCATGAGGCCGCGAACATCACCGGGTACCGTCGCGAGCTGGACTTGGGGCAGGGATGCATTCGCGTGACGTATCAAAAAAATGGCGTCGGTTATGCGTGTGAAATCTTTGCCAGCCACCCCGATGACATGATTGCCGTCCATCTGTCTCAAACCGGCGGTGGCGTCTATAACGGTTCTGTCGAGTTGCAGGGTATGCATGGCGAAGCCGCCCGCCATGAAGCCTCGAGTGCGAGCAGCCATTTCGAAGGTGTCCTGGACAATGGCCTCAAGTACGCGGCGAACATCAAGACTGTGGCGACATCCGGTACGGTGACGACGGATGCCAAGGGGCTTCGCTTTGTGAACTGCGAGGCGCTCACGATCATCTTCTGCGGAGGCACCAACTACACTCCGGATCCGGCGATGAGCTTCATGGATGCCTCGCTCGATCCATTAAAGCTTTCGGTGAAGAAAGCAGAAGCTGCCGCCAAACATACGCCGGCAATGCTGCTGCATACGCACGTGGTCGACTATCGTTCCTTATTCGACACGATGAATGTCGACTTCGGCGCGTCGACGAAGGCGCAGCGCGAGATGGATACGTGGACGCGTCTTCAGGCACGGGCCGCGACCGGTTCGCCAGCAGACCCGGAGCTGGAAGCGTCTTATCTGCAGTTTGGGCGCTATCTGACGATCGCCGGTTCGCGCGACAGCTTGCCGACCGGTCTGCAAGGCCTCTGGATAAACAACAACGCGCCTCCCTGGATGGCCGACTATCACAGCGACGTCAATATCCAGATGAATTACTGGCTGCCGGATCGCGCCGGGCTGCCTTCGTGCTTCGATGCCTTGACCAACTATTGCCTCAGCCAGGTAGCCTCCTGGACGGCCATAACGCATCGGTACTTCAACGATCCGCGTAATGTGTTTCGCAATAGTTCGGGCAAGATCGCCGGCTGGACGATGGGTATTTCCACCAATATCTATGGCGGCGCAGGCTGGCGGTGGCACCCGGCCGGCAATGCATGGCTGTGCAACAATCTTTGGCAGCACTATCAGTACACTCAGGATCGCAACCACCTCGCGCGCATCTATCCCCTGCTCAAGGGCGCCTGCGAGTTTTGGGAGTCGCGCCTGCTTACCATTACTGTGACGGATCCGCAGACTGGCGTCGCGCGCGGTGTCCTGATCGATGACGCCGACTGGTCGCCGGAGCAGGGTCCGCTCGATGCCAAGGGCATCACCTATGCACAGGAATGGGTGTGGGACCTGTTCGAAAACTATCGTCAGGCAAGTTCGCTTTTGAGCAAGGACGCGGACTACGCCGCATCGATAGCGCAGCTGCAGGCACGCCTGTATCTGCCTCAGGTGAGCCCCAAGAGCGGCTGGCTGGAGGAATGGATGACGCCGGATAATCTCGGTGAGACGAGGCACCGCCATTTGTCGCCGCTGGTGGGCTTCTTTCCCGGCGATCGCATTCGCCTCGACGACAGCCCGCCGGCCTTGATCGAAGGCGTTACCAAACTGCTTGAGGCGCGGGGCACGAGTGGCTATGGCTGGGCTTGCGCCTGGCGTGCGATTTGCTGGGCACGCCTCAAGAAGGCGGAAAAGGCTTATCAGCTGTTGCTCACTAATCTGTTGCCATCGAAAAACCACAGCAACGGCACCGCGCAGAATTTCTTCGATGTGTACAACATAAGCGCCGACAGCGACGCTTTCCAGATCGACGCCAATTACGGCACGCCGACAGCGATGCTGGAAATGTTGATGTATTCGCGCCCTGGCTTGATCGAGCTGCTGCCGGCACTCCCCAAAGCCTGGGCGGCCTCGGGCAGGGTGACGGGCATGGGCGCGCGCGGCGGCTTTCAGGTCGACTTCTCCTGGCGACAAGGCAAGATCGCGTCGGTCACGGTACGAAGCATCGGCGGCGAACAGACGCGCGTGAAATGCGGTGCATGGATGAAGCCGATCGCGCTTCATGCAGGCGCGTCCGTCACGATCGACCCCAACGACACCTGAGTCATTGCGAGCTTATGATCAGGCAGATGGGTCGAATCGGATGGCAGGTATTGAGAGGCTGCTGGAGGCCAAGGGTCGCCCTCCGCTTTTCAATTAGCGTCGACTAAAAACTCAAACCCAGCGGTTGATTGCAGTGATATTTCTCGTCGGTTTGATCCACATCGCTTGGCGAAATGTGTCGCGCGATCAATTCCCGGGGAGTCAGGTTTCGCCATACATCGACG
>Ga0070713_100000710_pt1 | contig 21366 bp, 22 predicted proteins | sample LARL82metaG_FD_65465 | JGI IMG/M metagenome (GOLD analysis project Ga0070713, IMG submission 65465) | Corn, switchgrass and miscanthus rhizosphere microbial communities from Kellogg Biological Station, Michigan, USA - LAR L8-2 metaG | ecosystem: Host-associated > Plants > Roots > Rhizosphere ...
GTACTGACAGCCGCCACCAATAGCGAATACGTCGACGCCCGCGATCCAGGGCTTCTCGTGCGTTCCGCCGTAAGTTTCGTCCGGATTTGCGTCACGAATGGCGAGGCCGCGCAACATCTTGTTCACGATGCCCATGTCGCGGCGGATGTACCAGAGATAGGGAATCTTGCCGCGGTAGAGGTGCGTAAGATTGATCCCGGCTGAAAAAATCTTTCGGCCACGGTATTTGGGGTGATCGACAACATCGCCGCGTAAAACGCAGATCTCGCTCGCCGGATCGAGCGTGGCGATGTCGGCGGCCGTTTCCGTATCGTCAAGCGTGTCGTCATCCTCGGCGTTCAGAAATCGCGGATTGCAGACGGTCACGACCGAGGCCTTGCCCTGACGCTCGACCTTGGCTGGGCCGAAATTGATCGCTCCGAGCTTGGCAAACTCGTCGCCGCGCTCGATCGCTTCCGGCTTCGGAAGCAGCATCGCCTTGCACAGATGCATTCCGGTGGAAGGAACGGCGAGCACCTGCGCAAGAAAAATTCCCTGATCGACTTCGACGCCATCTTTCTCGGATTGCATCAAAGTGCTTTCGGCATCGACCTGCTTGCGCGTGGGTGCCAGGCCAGAAACAAGTTTACCGGCCTCGTACGCGAGTTCGTCAACGCGCACGAAATGGGTGAGATTTTTTGTGAGCTTGCGATAGACGGCTTCGGCGTGGTGCTGAAGGAAATCCTCCCGCGCCTGCCGGCAGGCCGAAATGATGATGTCCGCCGCGAGCTTCTGCTCGACGTTGCGCTTGGACTTACCGGGAAGTTTCGCGATCAGATCAGCACCGGCGCGCCAATATTTGCTCCCCGTGACGGCATCGCGCTTGAAGTTTCCGCTGACGCGCAAGCCGGACTTGTGCCACGCGAAGGCCGATTTGACTGGAAGACCGGCGCGCTCGAAGCAGCCCTTGGGATCAGCGCGCGTGACTGGCGTCGTCTTGCCACTGCTGCTGCCTTCCATACGCACTCTCCCACGACGATTTTACGTGACCGTTTTTCCCGGCCATCGGCACAGGTCGCTGATAATGCACTTTTCGCACAGCGGCTTGCGCGCCACGCAAGTGTAACGTCCGTGCAGAATAAGCCAATGGTGCGCATGCCGCTTGTAGGCCGCCGGAACGACCCGATCCAACTTTGTTTCGACCTCGAAGGGTGTCTTGCCGGTGGCCATCCCGGTGCGATTACCAACCCGAAAGATGTGCGTATCGACGGCAATGGTCGGTTCACCAAAGGCGATGTTAAGCACGACGTTTGCGGTCTTGCGGCCGACACCGGGCAGTTCTTCCAGCGCCTCACGCGAACGCGGTACCTGCCCGCCATGCTCGGCGATGAGCTTCTGCGACAACCCAATCACGTTTTTTGCCTTCGTGCGAAACAAGCCGATGGTCTTTATCAGGTCACGCACACGACCTTCGCCAAGTGCCGCCATTTTTTCGGGCGTGTCGGCAAGTGCAAACAACACAGGCGTCGCCTTGTTGACGCCGGCATCGGTCGCCTGGGCTGAAAGCACGACGGCCACCAAAAGCGTGAATGGATTTATGTGCTGAAGTTCTCCCTTCGGTTCCGGATTGGCCGCCTTGAAGCGGCGGAAGGCCTCCTCGATCTGCGCTGGCGTCCATTGCGGAATCTCGCCTGACGCGGCCTTTGCATCGGCCGCCGCACGCTTGGGCGCCGATTTGACCTTCGCGCGATTACGTTTCGCGCGCTTTGGTAACTTCATCGTGGATTTGCGCGCGGGCTTTTTTGCCATGATTTCGGTATACTGAGCGCAATGGCCGCCGACAACGCCGACGATCTCGAACCCACGATCTTTTCCGCGACGCTGACACCGCATCGCTCGCTCGGCCGCGTCGGATTTCTCGTTCTGATGCTCCTGTTCGGAGGCATCAGTTTCATCACCGGCATTCTGTTTCTTCTGCTCGGGGCGTGGCCGGTCCTCGGCTTCTTCGGCCTGGATGTGCTCTTGTTGTATTGGGCGTTCCGTCTCAACTACCGCCATGCCGAAGCGTACGAGCAGGTGACGGTGACTTCTTCGGAGCTCAGGGTTCGCAAGGTCAGTCACCTCGGTCGCGCGCGGGAATGGGTGCTCAATCCCCTCTGGGTCACGCTCGACAAGGTTGAGATCGAGGACTTCGGAATCGATCGGCTGTTTATTATCTCGCGCGGCAAAAAACTGACGATTGCCAGCTTTCTGAGCCCCGACGAAAAGGCGGGCTTTGCCCGGGAACTCCTGAAAGCGCTGAACGAAGCTCGTCGCGGGCCAACGAGAACGGTGTTCAATTAGCCCAGAAATCGGGTGGTTCGGACCTCCGGGCCCTCCTAAATAGCGGTCATGGACATGAACCTTGCAAAGTCAGCGTTGACCGAACGCTTCACCGAATTCGCCCCACTCTCGACCGCGGCGGCCGACTACGATGTCGTGCGCCGCGCCATTGCCCACATTCGAGGAAACTGGCGCTCTCAGCCTGAAATCGATGTGATCGCAAATGCGGCGGGGGTGTCTGCGACCGACCTGCATCACCTGTTCCGCCGCTGGTGCGGGTTGACGCCGAAAGCCTTCCTTCAGGCCCTGACGCTCAATAGCGCTCGCGAGTTGTTGCGCTCTTCGGCAAGCATTCTCGATACGGCGTATGAAGTCGGGCTATCGGGCCCTGGCAGATTGCACGATCTGTTTGTCACGCATGAAGCCATGTCGCCGGGCGAGTGGAAGGCGGGCGGCGAAGGTCTCACCATCACCTACGGGTTTCATCCCTGCCCGTTCGGAATGGCACTCGTGATGACGACACCACGCGGTCTCGCAGGCCTCGCGCTGGCCGATGCCGGCAAGGAAAGAGCGGCACTCAAGGATATGCGTGGTCGCTGGCCAAGAGCCCGCTATGTCGAAGACTTTGCAGCGACCGCGGCCACCGCACGGCGCATCTTTGATCCCGCGTTGTGGCGCAAAAACCAGCCATTGCGCGTCGTCCTGATCGGCACGGATTTCGAAGTCCGTGTCTGGGAAAAGCTGCTCGATATTCCGATGGGCGCAGTCACAACCTATTCGGATCTCGCTGCCAGCGCGGGTTCGCCAAAGGCGGCGCGTGCCGTCGGTGCGGCTGTCGGGAAGAATCCGATCTGTTTTGTGATTCCGTGTCACCGCGTCATCGGCAAGAGCGGCGATCTCACCGGCTACCACTGGGGTATAACGCGAAAGCGGGCCATGCTCGGCTGGGAAGCGGGAATTTCGGCAGCCGCCTAATCAGGCCGCGAGATCGAGTTTCGAGGCCACCGTCGAATCGGCATTGAGCCGATAAATCATCGGCACCCCGGTTTCCAGATTCAATTGCGTGATGGTCTCCGGCGTATGCTTGTCGAGCACCATCACGAGCGCGCGCAGCGAATTGCCGTGAGCCGACACAAGGACATGCTCGCCGCGCATGACCCGTGGAAGAATTTCCGTGATGTAATAAGGCAGTGCGCGCGCGAGGGTGTCTTTAAGACTCTCGCCGCCCGGGGGCGCCACGTCATAGGAGCGACGCCAGATGTGCACTTGTTCCTCGCCCCATTTTTTCCGGGCGTCGTCTTTGTTGAGCCCAACGAGATCGCCATAGTCACGTTCGTTGAGAGCCCTGTCCCGGAAAATCGGAATTGAAGTCTGCCCCAACTCGGTAAGCATCAGATCCAGCGTGCGCTGCGCGCGCTTGAGCGCCGAGGTGAAGGCAACATCGAACTTGATGCCTTGTGCCTTGAGCTTGCGGCCGGCTTCGCGCGCCTCGATGATGCCTTTTTCGGTCAGGTCGACGTCACGCCACCCGGTAAAAAGATTTTTCAGATTCCAGTCACTCTGCCCGTGACGCACGAGCACGAGAAGGCGGTCGGTCATATTCAGAAGTCCTTCAGTCCCAGAACATCCATCATCGAATAAAGGCCGGGCTTTTGCGTTTGCGCCCAACGCGCGGCGTGCAAGGCACCGCGCGCGAAGATAATCCGATCTTCAGCCTTGTGTTCCAGTTCCAGTCGTTCGGCTGGCCCGGCAAAGATCACGCTGTGCTCGCCGACGACGCTGCCGCCGCGCAGCGAGGCAAAACCGATATCGCCAGGCTTGCGCGCGCCGGTGTGGCCCTCGCGGCTCTTGACCGATTGTTTGTCGAGCTCGACCCCTCTGCCCTCTGCCGCGGCTCGGCCAAGCAGCAAGGCCGTGCCCGACGGGGCATCCACTTTTTGATTGTGATGCATCTCAAGAATCTCGATGTCGAACGATCCGTCGAGCGTCTTTGCCACCCGCTTTGTCAGAGCGGCGAGCAGATTGACGCCGAGACTCATGTTGCCCGACTTGACGATCACCGCCTTTTTTGCGGCCTCGTTGATCTTCGCCTCGTCGGCCGGGCTGAGGCCAGTCGTGCCAATGATGTGCACTTTGCTAGCCTTCGCCGCGAGCTCGGCAAAGGCAACGGTCGCGACAGGAGCGGTGAAGTCGATAATCCCGTCCGCCTTTGCCAACAAAGGCCCGGCATCCCCGGCTAGCTTGATGCCGTTCTCCGGCAATCCGGCGAGCGTGCCCGAGTCCCAACCGATCAGGGGCGAGCGCGAGTCTTCCAGGGCGCCTGCAAGCGCGAAGTCTTTGCTGTCAGCGATCGCCTTGACCAGCGTGCGGCCCATCCGCCCTCCGGCCCCGGCGACCACGAGCCTCATTTCGGCCATGGCCCAAACTCCCGGAACGTGAGCGTGGGTATAGCGTGACAGATCGCGAAAAGCACCAGTTGTTCTTACGGTTGCTGGCCGTCATAGCCTTCCAGAACGACGATATCCGCGACCGACGCGCCTTCGCGGAGCTTTTTCGCGGCGGCATATTCGGGCGAGCGATAGCAGGCGAGCGCCGCCTCGAAACTCGGGAATTCAAGAACGACCACGCGCGAGCGCAATTTGCCTTCGACCATTTCCGATTTTCCGCCGCGCGTCAGGAACTTGGCGCCATACTTGCGAAATGGAACGGCGTTGGCCGTAGCGTATTTTTTGTATTCATCGGGATTTGAAATATCGACATTCGCAACCCAGTATCCTTTGGACATCAAACACCCTCATTGAATCGCTGTGCGGATCTCTGCAACGATTGCCTCGGCGGACGCTTTGGGATCCGCTGCCTCTAGGACCGGTCGTCCCACCACAAGATAGTCGGCACCGGCTTTGATCGCTCGCGCCGGCGTGACGATGCGCTTCTGGTCGCCGACGTCACTGCCCGCCGGCCGAATACCGGGCGTCACCAAAACCATTCCGGCACCGGCAATATCGCGCAATGCCGCAACTTCCTCGGCCGAACACACCAATCCGTCGATCCCGATGTCGCGAGCCTGCGCCGCGCGTGCGGAAGCGAGCTCCTTGACATCCATCTCGTAGCCAGCGGCTGCAAGATCCGCGTCGTCATATGATGTGAGCACAGTCACAGCAAGGATACGCAATTTCGATCCGCGTTTGCCCTCGACGGCTGCTTTCATCGTTTGCGGATAGGCATGCACCGTGAGAAACGTTGCGCCAAGTTGTGCGACACTCTCCACGCCTTTGGCGACTGTATTGCCGATATCGTGCAGCTTGAGATCAAGGAAAACCTGCTTGCCCGCTGCGATCAATTCGCCAGCGAACGAAATGCCTCCGGCATAGGCAAGCTGATATCCGATCTTGTAGAAGCGCACGGAGTCGCCGAGCCGTGTCACCATGGCATTCGCTTGTGCCACCGAAGGCACGTCGAGAGCGACGATCAATCGTTCGCGTGCTTGGATGGCCACGTCATGCTCCCTTCGCCATGAGCCGAGACATCTCCACGAGACGTTCGAGCTGCGCGCGAAAGAGATTGGCGACACCGGCATCGGCAATATTGTCCATGTCGTCAAATGCCGTGTCAGCGCGCGGGATTGCCAGCTGCTCTGGTATGACAAGTGCGCCACAGCCAAGTTCGAGAATCTGGCGCAATGCCATCAGCGAGCGAAGGCCACCGGCGCGACCGGGAGACGCAGACGCAATCGCGAAGGCGCGCCCCTTGAAGGCAGCATAGGTCGGATCGCCTCGCTCGCGCACGCGCGACACCCAGTCGATGGCATTTTTCAAAATCGGCGTTACCGATGCGCTGTATTCCGGGCTGGCGATGAAAACACCCTGGTGCGCCATGATCATTTGCTTGAGCTTCAGTGCGTTGGCGGGCTGTCCGGCGCGTGCGTCGAGATCCGCTTCGTAGAGCGGCAGCGGATAGTCGACCAGCGAGATACGGGTTACCTCGACATCGAGCAGCGTGAGCTCTTTCGTCGCCAAGGCGGCCAGCTTGATGTTGTGAGAGCCGATGCGAGTCGACCCGGGCAGAACTAGGATTTTGGGGATCGGCATCAGTGGCTCCGCTTTCGCGGGCCATGACACCACACCGTCAACGGCCGCGATAGACCCACACGCGCGCCGGCGGCAGGTTCATCCAGATCATTTCCGAGGCTTGCGCACGCACACCTGCCAACTTTTTCGGAATTGGCGGCAGCATCGCGTAAGTGAATTGCACGAAAGGCGCGCCCGGTGCGAGCAGTGTCATGGCGTCGGAAATCAGACGCAGTCGCGTCCGCAGTGGTTTGGTCACGAGCGGAAGTCCTGACACGACCGCGGCAGCAGGCTCGTCCACGTAACTTTCCAGAAGCCGACGCAAACGGTAGGCATCGCCCTGTACGACCGTCGCCGCGGGATAGCGCGCGCGCAGCAGACTGCAGAACACGGGATTGAATTCTACAAGGATCAGACGCGCGGGATCGACGCCATGGCGGACCAGCGCTTCGGTAACCGGACCCGTGCCTGGCCCGAGCTCAATGACCGGGCCATCCGTCTGTGGATCGACGCAACGCGCCATGGCACGCGCCAGTATCCGGCTCGACGGCATGACCGCGCCAGTCGACAACGGCTTCTCGATCCATGAGCGGATGAATCGCACCTCGTCGTCGAGACGCAGACTCTTCTTTTCGACGCGGGCGAATGATGGTGAAACCATTGATGCGACGTCACGCGTACAAGCGGCGGGCCAAGCTGTAGTATAAACGGGTATAGGGACCGAAGCAGGGGGTCAAGATGGTCGACCCGATTGGCTGCTCCGACTCGCCAGACCGTCAATAAACTCTTTGACTCGGCTGAAGAAACTGGCCGATTCCGGCTGAGTCTCCTCAGACGACAGCTTTTCGAACTCCGCCAGCAATTCACGTTGTCTCTTTGTGAGATTTTGCGGCGTTTCCACTGCGACCTGAACGTACATATCGCCCGTCTGCTTCGATCGCAGCACCGGCATACCTTTTCCGCCCAGCCGGAAACGACGTCCGGTCTGTGTCCCTTCCGGAACCTTAACCCTGACCTTGCTGCCATCAATCGCCGGGACTTCAAATTCCCCGCCGAGCGCGGCGCTCGACATGGAAATCGGCACTCGACAATGCAAATCCGCGCCGTCGCGCTGGAAAAATTCGTGCGGTGCAACCTCGAGGAAAATATAGAGGTCGCCAGGCGGCCCACCCCGCAAGCCGGCCTCGCCTTCGCCGGCCAGCCTGATGCGGGTTCCGTCTTCCACTCCGGTCGGAATATTCACGGAAAGTGTGCGCTCGCGCGTCACTCGCCCTCCGCCACCACACACTTTGCACGGGTCGTCGATGACCTGGCCGCGACCGTGACAAGTCGGGCAGGTGCGCTCGAGCGTGAAAAACCCCTGCGCATGGCGGATTTTTCCCGCACCGCCGCAACTCGCACACGCCTTCGGTTTGGTCCCGGCTTTGGCCCCGCTCCCGGAGCAGGCCTCGCACGTCACCGAGGTCGGAATGCGGATTTGCGCCGTTTTGCCGGTAAACGCCTCATCCAGGCTGATTTCCATATTGTATCGCAGATCAGACCCGCGCTCGCGACCGGAACTGCGGCCGCGCGTGGATCCCATTCCGAAAATGCCTTCGAAAATATCGGCGAAGGCCGAACCGAAGTCGGCCCCGAAACCATGCGCGCCCATTCCGCCATGCTCAAAAGCTGCATGGCCGAAGCGGTCATAGGCGGCCCGCTTGTCGCCGTCCCTGAGGACGTCGTAGGCCTCGTTGATTTCCTTGAAACGGTGCTCGCACTCTTTGTCGCCCGGATTGCGGTCCGGATGATGCTGCATCGCAAGTTTGCGGAATGCGGCCTTGAGCTCGATCTCGGTGGAAGTTCGGGAAACACCGAGGATTTCGTAGTAATCGCGCTTCGACATTCGGGTGCCGCCCCAGATCCACTACGCCGCAAAAGCCGTACTTGATTCGGGCCGTTTTGGCCCCCGGAAACATGCACCCCCGGACTTGAGCCCGGGGGTGGCATTTTTCGCGATCGGATTGCGCATAGCGTACGCCTTACGATCAGGCGGATTTCTTTTTGTCATCGTCGACTTCGGTGAACTCCGCGTCGACCACGTCTTCCTTCTTTTCTCCGGATGAGCCGCCCTCACCGCCGGAACCGGAAGCCTGAGCCTCCTGCTGTTGCTTGTACATCGCCTCGCCGAGCTTCATCGAAGCTTGGGCCAGCGTGTTGGTCTTGGCCTGGATAGCCGAGGCATCGTCGCCTTTGAGCGCCTCTTTCAGATCGGCAATGGCGTTTTCGATCGCCCGACGTTCTGCGTCGCCTACCTTCGACCCATGCTCGGCCAGCGCCTTCTCGGTGGAATGCACCAGCGCCTCGGCGTGGTTCTTGGCTTCGACCGCGGCTTTGCGCTTCTTGTCCTCTTCGGCGTGTGATTCCGCGTCCTTGACCATCTTTTCGATGTCGGACTCGGACAAGCCGCCAGAAGCCTGGATGCGGATCTGCTGCTCCTTGCCGGTCGCCTTGTCCTTTGCCTGAACGTTGACAATGCCGTTTGCGTCGATGTCGAACGTGACCTCGACCTGCGGCACGCCTCGCGGCGCAGGCGGGATGCCAACCAGGTCGAACTGGCCAAGCATCTTGTTGTCAGCCGCCATTTCGCGCTCGCCCTGGAACACGCGGATGGTAACCGCGTTTTGATTGTCCTCGGCAGTCGAGAAGACCTGACTCTTCTTGGTGGGAATGGTGGTGTTGCGATCGATGATCCGCGTGAACACACCGCCCAGCGTTTCAATACCGAGCGACAGCGGAGTGACGTCGAGCAACAACACGTCCTTGACGTCGCCCTGCAGCACTCCAGCCTGGATGGCCGCGCCGACGGCAACCACTTCATCTGGATTGACGCCTTTGTGCGGCTCCTTGCCGAACAGCTGCTTTACGACTTCCTGCACCTTCGGCATGCGCGTCATGCCGCCGACCAGCACGACCTCGTTGATCTGTGCGGCCGAGATGCCGGCATCCTTGAGCGCCTGCTTGCAGGGTTGCATCGTCTTCTGAATGAGATCATCGACCAGCGCTTCGAACTTGGCGCGGGTGAGCTTCATCGTCAGATGTTTCGGACCCGCCGCGTCCGCCGTGATGAACGGCAGATTGATCTCGGTCTGTGTCGTCGACGACAGCTCGATCTTCGCTTTCTCGGCAGATTCCTTGAGGCGCTGCAACGCCAGCTTGTCTCGGCGCAGATCGATTCCCTGCTCCTTTTGGAACTCGTCGGCGAGATAATTCACGAGCCGCATGTCGAAGTCTTCGCCGCCCAGGAACGTGTCACCGTTCGTGGACTTCACTTCGAACACACCGTCGCCGATCTCAAGAATCGAAATATCGAACGTACCGCCGCCGAGGTCGTAGACCGCGATGGTGCCCGTCTTCTGCTTGTCGAGGCCGTAAGCGAGCGCAGCCGCCGTCGGCTCGTTGATGATGCGCAGGACTTCAAGGCCGGCAATCTTGCCGGCGTCTTTGGTGGCCTGACGTTGCGCGTCGTTGAAATAGGCCGGAACGGTGATGACAGCCTGCTCGACCTTCTGGCCGAGATTCGCTTCCGCCGTCTCCTTCATCTTTTGAAGAATGAAAGCGGAGATCTGCGAGGGCGAATAGGATTTGCCGTCCGCTTCGACCCATGCGTCGCCGTTCGAGGCCCGGGTGATTTTGTAGGGGACGAGCTTCTTGTCCTTCTCGACCATCGGATCGTCGTAGCGCCGTCCGATCAGGCGTTTGACCGCGAAGATGGTCTTTTCAGGATTGGTGACCGCCTGGCGCTTGGCCGGCTGGCCGACGAGACGCTCGCCATCGTCAGTGAAGGCGACAATCGAAGGCGTCGTCCGCATGCCTTCGGCGTTCTCGATAACTTTCGGCGTCTTGCCTTCCATGACGGCGACGCACGAATTGGTGGTGCCGAGGTCGATGCCGATGACCTTGCCCATGGTTCTTCCTCTCAATTTGCGGCAGGCCGGCCGGGCCGCTTGGCGCCCGAGTGGGAATGTCGGCGGCTCATCCGCAGACCCCCGATCCAGCCCCCTGGATACGCGTTTCGCCGCATTTCTGCAGCTTAATGGCTCATATAGGAGGGCCCGGGGGGGCCGCAAGTCAGTTAGTCACGAAATCGCGAGCTTACGAGCACGCGGGCTCATCAATGGTTATCGGCCCATTGCCGCCGCACGCCAGCCCGGTTAGGCAGGCCTTCGGTCCGCCAGCTTCGGGAGTCCGCACGACATGTTTCGTCGCCTGTTTGTATCTGTTTTTGCGGTTTGGGCCGGGTTGGCCAGCACCATTCTCATCGTACCAGCCGAGACCAGCTTTCCCCCCGGCCTGCGGATCGGCCTCGAACCGCCGGGGGACATGAAGCCGAGCACACGTTTACCGGGGTTCGAAGACCCCGAGCGGAATGCCATAATTGCTATCCTCGATCTTCCCGCCAGCGCGTACCGCGACCTGGAGAATTCCGCTTTCAACCTGAACCAGCAGGGGCTCGACCAGCTCAAACGGGAAAGCTTCCCGTTTGAGAACGGCATTGGCTTTCTGATAAGCGGCATCGCGCAACAAAACGGCGCAAAAATCTACCGCTGGTCTCTTTTGGCGATGGGTATCGGGCCGTCGGTCCCCAACCTCACCATGCTCGTCAATGTCGAGGTGCCGGAAAATGCCCTGTCTGTGTATTCCGATGCCGTCGTTCGCAAGGCACTCGCAAGTGTCACGTTCCGGCCGGCGCCGATTCAGGAACAGCTGGGCATGCTGCCCTTTAGTTTGGGCGATCTTTCGGGCTTTCAGGTGATGCAGGTCATGCCGACGGGCACTGTTTTCCTCGCCGAGAACCCTTCAAACGATAACGAACGCAAGCCTTTCATGATTGTGTCGATAGATCGCGGCGGGCCGTCTGAGCCAGCCGATCGCGCGCAGTTTGCCCGTAACCTGCTAAACAATGCGCCGGTACGCGAACTTTCGATTCAATCATCGGAGCCGATGCGAGTCGGTGGCGCGCCAGGTCACGAAATCCGGGCAAGTGGCAAAGGCCCGGCTGGCGATTCGGTATCACTCGTTCAATGGGTGCGCTTCAGCCCTGGCGGTTTTCTGCGCGTGATCGGGGTCAGCCCCGCCGAGAAATGGGACCAGGCCTTCGGCCGTTTCCGGACGGTCCGCGATGGCATCACGCCGCGCTGAAACCTACTGTCGGCCCGGCCCCGGATTGTCATTGGCCGACGTCGGCGCCTTGGCTTTGCTAACCGCCACGAGAGCCGGACGCAGGACACGATCGCCGATCATGTAGCCGGCTTGAATAACCTGTGCCACTTGTCCGGGCGGCTGATCGGACGTCGGCACCTCGTACATCGCCTGATGAAAGTTCGGGTCGAACTTCTCGCCCTGCGGCGAAAACTTCTGCACGCCATTCTTTTCCAGGATTTTCATGAGCTCGCGTTCGGTGAGCTCGACCCCCTCGATCAGCGCTTTCACTTTGGGATCGGCAGCGTCGCGCAAATCGGGGCCAATCGCCTCGAGCGCTCGGTGCATATTGTCGGCGACCGCCAGCACGTCGCGCGCAAACCCGGCAATTCCGTAGACCCGCGCATCAAGAACCTCCCGTTCCGTGCGTTTGCGAAGGTTCTCCATTTCGGCAAGCGTGCGGAGCAGTTTGTCCTTGAACTCCAATGCTTCTCGCTTGGCCTCAGCGATCGGATCGGCGGTTTCACCAGCCGTGTCCTCATTTGCAGCAGCCATCGCTTCAGCCTGGCGGGCGGTGGGGTCCGTCATCGTGATCAATCCATCCTCGGCAAATATCCGGATGTCCCGGATATCAGGGGTCCGGCACGAAAAATCAAGCGTTTAAGGGGCCAACAAACGGCTCACCACCCGCGCCGTATAGTCGACCATGGGAATAACGCGAGCATAATTGAGCCTGGTGGGACCGATCACTCCGATCACCCCGACGATGCGCCCCTGGCTGTCGCGATAGGGTGCAACGATGGTGGAGGAACCGGATAGTGAGAAGAGCTTGTTTTCAGACCCTATGAAAATGCGTACCCCTTCGGCCCGTTCCGCCCGGCCGAGCAGATCAATCACGCCACGCTTGGTCTCGAGCGCATCGAACAAGGAACGCACGCGTTCGAGGTCGTCGAAAGCCCGAAGGTCTTCCAGAAGATTCGCGTGACCGCGCACAATCAGTTGGCGCTCCGCACTGTCGCCGCCGGACCAGCTTGCAAGTCCGGTCGCAATGACCTTCTGCGTCAATTGGTCGAGTTCTGCCTGGCCTTCCGTAACGGCCTTTTCAATCTCACCGCGCAGCTCGGCCAGCGTCTTGCCGCGGATGCGCGCATTGAGGAAATTGCCGGCCTCCGTCAGCGACGACGTCGGCAGGCCGGCTGGAACATTGAGCACGCGATTTTCGACCTGCCCGTCTTCCGCAACCAGGACAGCAAGCGCCCGTTCGGGTTCTAGTCGGACGAACTCGACGTGCTTGAGCCGAACATTCGTCTTCGCGGTAAGCACGACACCGGCCGATCGTGTCAGCCCCGACAGCATTTGCGATGCCTCGGTCAGCACCGCTTCAAGTGATTTGGATGTATGGGCGCCGGCCACCTGGGCCTCGATCGAGCGCCGATCCTGTTCAGACAGGTCGCCGATCTGCATCAAAGCGTCGACGAAGAAACGGAGGCCCAGCTCGGTTGGAAGCCGGCCCGCCGAAGTGTGGGGCGCGAAGATGAGCCCGAGTTGTTCCAGGTCCGACATCACGTTGCGGACGGAGGCCGGCGACAGCGTGATCGGCAACAGGCGCGACAGATTTCGCGAACCGACGGGCTCGCCGGTCGCCAGATAACTCTCGACGATCTGACGGAAAATCTCGCGCGAACGCTCGTTGAGCGCCGCGAGACTAACCTGTGTCGCTCCAATCGGAATGTCGTGAGACGCCAAGGCTCAACTCCTCGAACGCCAACAATTGACCATTGGGGCGGTCTTGTTCAAGCCGGACGTATGGTTAAGGTGTGCGGCCGAAATGGATGGGAGTAATGCCGATGCGGCCAAGCCGCCGACAAGCCGATGAACTCCGCGCCGTATCGCTCGAACGGGGCGTGGTCAAATACGCCGAGGGCTCCTGTTTCGTGAAGTTTGGCGATACCCATGTCCTGGTGACCGCGAGCCTGGAAGAGCGGCTGCCGCCTTGGCTCAAGGGCCAAGGCCGAGGCTGGGTAACCGCTGAATATGGAATGCTGCCGCGCGCCACCGCGGAACGCACCCGCCGCGAAGCAAGCGCCGGCAAACAAGGCGGGCGCACAGTCGAGATCCAGCGCCTCATCGGGCGCAGCCTTCGTTCGGTTGTCGATCTGCCGGCACTCGGCGAGCGGCAAATCATGATCGATTGCGATGTGATCCAGGCGGACGGCGGTACGCGCACTGCGTCAATCACCGGCGCGTGGGTCGCCCTGGCCGACTGCCTCAGTTGGATGAAAGCGCGCGATATGGTCAAAGCTAATGTGCTGCGTGACCATATCGCCGCGGTTTCTTGCGGCGTGTGCAAGGGCACGGCCGTGCTGGATCTCGACTATGCCGAGGACTCGGACGCCGATACCGATGCCAATTTCGTCATGACCGGTTCCGGCAACATTGTTGAAATCCAGGCGACCGCCGAGAAAACTCCCTTCAGCGAAGACCAATTCGCCGCGTTGCTCGGTCTCGCACGCAAAGGCATCGAGAAGCTGGTGAGCCTGCAGAAAATGGCCGTCATGTGAGCAGAAAACTCACAAGTCCGGTGGTGATCGCCACCCACAATCCCGGCAAGCTGAAGGAAATGCGCGAGTTGCTCGCGCCGTATGGCATCGCCACCCAGTCTGCGGGCGAACTCGGTCTGCCCGAGCCGGAAGAGACCGGCAGGACGTTCGCCGCCAACGCACGCATCAAAGCTGTCGCTGCAGCGCGCGCCAGTCGCACGGTGGCTTTTGCCGACGATTCCGGCCTGGTGGTCGACACGCTCGATGGCGATCCCGGCATTCATTCCGCGCGGTGGGCCGGACCAGACAAGGATTTCCGGGCCGCGATGAACCGAATTCAGACTTTGCTGATCGAACGAGGTGCCAAAACTCCCGAGCAGCGCCGTGCGCATTTCGTTGCCGCATTGTGTCTCGCCTGGCCCGACGGCCATGTTGAGGAATTCGAAGGCCAGGTCGACGGCGTCGCCGTCTGGCCGCCGCGTGGCGACAAAGGTTTCGGTTACGATCCGCTTTTCCGTCCGGACGGCTTTAACCGGACATTCGGTGAAATGGGCGCGGAAGAAAAACATGGACTGCCCCCGCAAGGCCAAGGGCTCTCGCACCGCGCCCGCGCATTCGTCAAACTGGCCGAAGCGTGCCTTTCCAAGGCTTGAGTTTCGCCCGGATCGCTACAATTTTAAATAACGCACTCGCGCAAATCCGTCTGCACGCTGGCCGTGCTACACGGTCCCGCCTATGATGTCCGTCATGAATTCAACAGCACCTTTTGCCGTCTACGTGCACTGGCCCTTCTGCCTGTCGAAGTGTCCGTATTGCGACTTCAACAGTCACGTCCGCCACGGCGGCATCGATGAAGCGCGCTTCGTCAGAGCCTATGAAACAGAAATCGCGGCGGCCGCAGCCCGAGCGCCTGGTCGCACCGTATCGAGCATTTTTTTCGGTGGTGGCACGCCGTCGCTGATGCAGCCGTCTTCTGTGCAGGCGATTCTCGATTGCATTGCCAACCACTGGACCGTCACCGCGGATGTGGAAGTGACGCTGGAGGCCAACCCGACCAGCGTTGAAGCCGCGCGGTTGCGCGCTTTCCGTGCTGCCGGGGTCAATCGCGTTTCGCTCGGCGTGCAATCGCTCGACGACGCGACACTTAAGGAACTCGGCCGGTTGCACACCGCGCAGGAAGCACTCGATGCCGTTGCGGTGGCTCGCTCGATCTTCGCTCGCTATTCATTCGACCTGATATACGCACGGCCGCGACAAACGCTCGAAGCATGGGCGGCGGAACTTAGACGCGCAATCAATGAGGCGGCCGAACATCTTTCCCTCTATCAATTGACGATCGAGCCGGACACACCGTTTTTCGGTCTGCATAAGGCCGGCAAACTGATCGTGCCAGACGAGGATCTCGCGCGCGATCTCTACGACCTCACGCAAGCCATTTGCACCGACGCAGGATTGCCGGCGTACGAAGTTTCAAATCACGCGCGGCTTGGCGCCGAGTGCAGACATAACCTCGTCTACTGGCGTGGACACGACTATGCCGGTGTCGGCCCCGGTGCGCATGGGAGATTGACGATTGATGGCCGCCGCGTGGCGACTGCGACCGAAAAGCGGCCCGAAGCTTGGCTCATGCGCGTGGAAGGCAGCGGCAGCGGCTTCACCGTCGAAGAAAAGCTCACATCGGGTGAGGCTGCCGACGAATATCTGCTGATGGGCTTGCGTCTTGTGGAAGGCATCGATCCCGCGCGTTTCAGCGCGCTCGCCGGTCGCCCGCTCGATCCGAAACGGATTTCCATTTTGCGCGAGGAAGGGGCCGTCGAGACAACGAAGGACGGGCGCCTGAGAGTGACGCGAAGCGGCTTCCCCGTGCTCGACGCTGTGGTTGCGGACCTCGCCGCCTAGTTTATGTCCCGGGCTGGAACGAGGTAGGCGCGGGACTCAGCACCTGACCGCCCGCAGGCGCGACGCGCAGCACCGCGAGGCCGCGCTCATTGGTGCCTTCGGGACGGAAGCGGAATACGCCATCGATCCCCGCAAAGCCCGAAGGATTGGTCAACGACGTCTCGCTGAAGCGTTGCGGGCCTTGCGTCTTCACGAGAGCGGCGACGAGCGCAACCGCATCATAGGCGAGCGTCGCGGTGCGCACCGGATCCTGTCCGTAGCGTGCGCGATAGCGGGCGGAGAAATTGCGAAAACCGTTGGATTCGGGCGCTGCGTACCAGGCGCCTTCGAGCGCCGCGGTCGAAGAAATCCTGGCGTCTTCCCAAAGACCCGAGCCGATCATTTGCACGCGCCGCAGATCGACACCATTGGCGGCGAGCGCATTCACAACCTGCGGAACGGCATCCGGACTATCCGGAATGAAGATGCTGTCGACCTGATTGGCGGCCTGGCTCACGCGACGTGCGGCCTCGTTTATCCTGTTCCCCTCGGGAGTGTATTTCTCGAGCACAAGCACGCGGCCGCCGCGACGCGATACTTCCTGCTGGAACGCGCCTTCAACCACCGTTCCGTAAGCATTGTCCGGCAAGATCGCGGCAAACGACCGCTTTCCGCGCGAGATGGAAAATTCAACGATGCGGCGAACATCCGTCTCCGGCAGGAAGCTCAACAGGTAGACTCCGCGCGCCGCCACGCTGACATCGGTGGAGAAGGCGATGACCGGGATGTTGTTCGTGCGCGCAACCTGTCCAACTGCACTGACCGATTGCGCGAAAAGCGGACCGATGATGATCTCCGCACCTTCGGAGATCGCCTGCTGGGCGCCGGCCTGTGCACCTTGCACGGTGCCGCCGTCATCTTTCACCAGCAGTTGAATATTGGGACTTTTGAATTCCGCCAGCGCCATTTCGGCCGCGTTCTTCATCGATTGTCCGGCAACGCTGGCATTGCCTTGACCGGAGAGCGGTAGGATCAAAGCGACGCGCACCTGGCCTTCGCCGACCGCAGCGTTGGCCGCCGCCGCCTCGCTAGGTTGCTGGGCTAAGGGCGGCCCGCTACCGCCTAGCTGCGCACTGCAGGCGGCGAGGATCGCAGCCAACCCCAAAAGGGATAGCGTGGCGCGCACGCGTGTCCACGCCTGCGTCAAAATCCCCACCCTGTGCGACATGACCCGCATCGTCGCTCCCCGTGCGACATTTCTGTGGCTGTCGTAACCGGTATCGCCGATTTTGTCGCGCGAAAGTTAACGGGTACGAAAAACCGTCGAAAATTGTGACACATGACGCGGCGCGAGGGGCCGTCTAGAGTTCCGGCCATGGCGAACGAGAGCAAACCGCGACCGCGTCGTTACGCTCCATTTGGCAGCGCGATCGACGCCGCCAAGGCCGAGCCCGGCCTCTATCTGGTAGCCACGCCGATCGGAAATCTCGCCGACATCACCTTGCGTGCACTGGAAGCGTTGGCGGGCGTCGACGTGATCGCATGCGAAGACACGCGGGTTACCCGCAAACTCATGGATCGTTACGGGATAGCGACGCCGCTTACACCCTACCATGATCACAATGCGGCTGAGGCGCGGCCAAGGCTGCTGGCTCGCCTCGCCGACGGGCAGGCAATCGCGCTGGTCTCTGACGCGGGCACGCCGTTGATTTCTGACCCCGGCTACAAGCTGGTGCGGGCGGCTTGCGAAGCCGGCCACACCGTAACGGCGTTGCCGGGGCCTTCGTCCATACTGGCTGCGCTTTCCGTTGCCGGACTGCCGACTGACCGTTTTTTCTTTGAGGGTTTTCTGCCGGCAAAGTCGGCGGCGCGCCAGAAACGTGTCGCTGAACTTGCCAATATTCCATCGACGCTGGTTCTGTTCGAGAGCGGATCACGCCTTGCGGCAATGCTCGCGGATCTTGCGGTATCGTTCGGAAAACGAGAGGCCGCGATCTGCCGCGAGCTGACCAAACTGCACGAAGAAATCAGGCGCGGTGATCTTGAGACGCTTGCGCGCGACTACGCCGCCGGCGCCGAGTCACGTGGAGAGTTTGTCGTCGTCGTGGCGCCGCCCGACGAAGACGACGGGATACCGGACAATGTCGATGAATTGCTGCGTCAGGCGCTGAGGCGCGTTTCGGTCAAGGACGCGGTCGGAGAAGTCGCGCTGGCCACCGGCCGACCGCGTCGCGAGGTCTACCAACGTGCATTGATCCTTACCAAGGACACGGCAAATGGCGGCAAGTGACGGCCCCGATTCGTCGCCGAGGCGCGCTCCTCGACCGGAACGTCAGGCCGCATTCCACCTCGGGATTTCGGCGGAGAGCCGCGCTGCCGCCTTTCTGATTGCCAAAGGATTCCGCATCCTGGCGCGTCGCTGGCGCAGCCCGGTTGGCGAAATCGACATCGTCGCGCGCCGACGCCGTCTTTTGGTCTTCGTGGAAGTAAAAGCGCGCGCGACCCTTGAGGATGCCGCCGAGTCGGTCAATCAGCGGCAACGCCGCCGAATCGCCGCTGCCGCTGAAGTCTGGCTCGCGGCAAATCCGGACACGAACATCAGCGATTGTCGTTTTGATGCAATTCTCGTTGCACCCGGCAAAATTCCGCGGCACATCCCGGCGGCTTTTGAAGCAGGTTGATCAGGCGCTCAACCGCTCGAAGAATTGATCGACTTGCGCGCGGATGCGGCTGGCGACGCTGCCAAGATCGTCGGCTACGGCTTTCACCGTGGCCGCGCTCGAACGCGTATCGTTGGTCGCCTGACCCATCAGATTGACCTGCTTTGCGGTCTCAACCGTACGCTCCGCGGCGACTTCCACGCCACGCGCAATTTCCTGTGTGGCCGCCCCTTGTTCGGTCACGGCGGCAGCGATCGCGCTGCTGATATTGCCGATTTCGCGGATCGTTTGCTCGATTCCGGTAATCGCGCCAATCGAACGCTGGGTCGCACGCTGCATTCCGGCAATCTGCGCGCCGATTTCCTCGGTCGCGCGGCTGGTCTGACCAGCCAGCGCTTTCACTTCACCGGCAACGACGGCGAAGCCGCGGCCCGCTTCGCCCGCACGTGCGGCCTCAATCGTCGCATTCAACGCCAGCAGGTTGGTTTGTTCGGCGATATCGGTGATGAGCTTGATCACGTCGCCAATTCGGCCTGCGGCTTCGTCGAGCTCTTTGACGGCAAGGTTTGTCGATTCGACTTCGTTCACGGCCTTGTTGGCGATGGCGTTTGATTGTGCGACCTGGCGATCGATTTCATTGACTGATGCCGACAACTCGTCTGCAGCCGATGCAATATCGCGCACGTTTGCGGATGCTTCCGAGGAGGAATCCTCGGCACGTGCGGTCTTTGCCGATGCATTGTCAGCTGCGCTTCCAAGTTGCGTCGACGCTGCGAGCATCTCGTCGGAAATTCGGCCAAGCTCGGCTAACGTCGCTTCTACTTCTGAAGAGAAGTGAGAAATCTCGTTCGCCATGTGTTGCTGACGCTGCGATCGCAGGTCCGCATCGTTGAGCACGGTACGATTGAGCTCGACATTCTTGCGCATCGCCGTCTGGAAGATTCCGATTGAGCGTGCGAGCGCTCCGACTTCGTCGCGACGGTCGATGAATGGAATAACGATAGCAGCATCTCCGGCGGCCACAGCCTCTGTGACGCTTGTAATCGCCGAGATCGGCCGCGTTACGCTGCGTGCAATGATCAATATGCCAGCGATCGCCAGTGCGATGGCACTACATGCGAGGACGGTCAGCAGCAGTGCGGTATCGTCAATGCCCTTGTCAATTCGGGTGTAAATCCTGCTGGCCGTGTCGCTGTAGTGCTGGCTGAGCGCGACGAGGTCCTTACTCAGCGCGTCGCGAATTTCAGCCGGTTGATTTTTGGCGGCCCATTCACGAGCGGCCTTGGGTCCCGACTGCTTGGCGATGGGCGCAAGCTTATAAAGAGAGTCCTGATAGTCGTTAAGCCGGACCGCAAGGTTGCTGAACGCCAGGGCGTCGCTGTTACGGACGCTGCGCTGCCAGTCGCCGGTCACGGCGCTGATCTGATCCGTGGCCTTGACCAGAGAGTCGGCATATTTCGAAGCCTCGGCTGTATCGGCCGACATATATATGCCGCGCGTGTCCATCACAGTGGCGTAGATCAGCCCGTTGATGCGTTCGACATTCCAGCTGCCGGCGTTGGCGGATTCGAATTCTTCTGTGAGGGTCGCGTGAAAGCGCGCATTCGATACGGCGAAGACCGACAGCGCGACGGTGGTCGCGGCCATTAACGCAAATATTGCGTATAGTCTGGCGGCAATCGAAAGCGTTGGCAGTTTCACCGGCGGCCCCCCCGGCCGTGCAACAGCGGCTCCGAAGCGGCTATAGTGCGGGTAATTTGTTAACGCTTTATTCGTCTAAAGGGCGTCATGAGCCTCAAAATCGCTGTGCAAATGGATCCGATCGAGCGGATCAACATCAAGGGCGACTCAACCTTCGCCCTGCTTTTGGAAGCGCAAAAGCGCGGACATCAACTCACCTATTATACGCCCGACCGACTGGCATTGCTTAATGGCCAGGTCTTTGCGCATGTCGAATCGCTCAGTGTCCGCGACAAGCCTGGCGACCATTTCACACTGGACAAGCCCCGGCGGGCGGCTCTCGCGGAATTCGACGTCGTACTCCTGCGCCAGGATCCTCCCTTCGATCTTGCGTATGTCACGACCACGCACCTGCTCGAGCGCATCCATCCGAAAACACTGGTGGTCAACGATCCCGCAAATGTCCGCAATGCGCCGGAGAAAGTATTCGTCACCGAGTTTTCCGATTTGATGCCCCCGACCCTGATTTCGCGCGACCTCGCCGAGATCAAGGCGTTTCGCGCTGAGCACGGCGACATCGTGATGAAGCCTCTTTACGGAAGAGGTGGTGAAGCAGTGTTCCGGCTCGAACGCGAAGACCTCAATTTCGGATCGCTCTACGATCTTTTTTCGGCGACTTTTCGCGAGCAGTGGGTCGTGCAGAAATTCTTGCCCAACATAAAGCACGGCGATAAGCGCATCATTTTGGTTGACGGCGAATATGCCGGCGCAGTCAACCGCATCCCGGCGCCCGACGACCTGCGATCCAACATGGTTCGCGGCGGCGCTCCGTCAGCAACGGAACTGACGAAACGCGAAGCCGATATCTGCAAACGGATCGGTCCCGCGTTGCGTGAGCGCGGCCTGTTGTTCGTTGGCATTGACGTAATCGACGGTTATCTCACCGAAATCAACGTGACTTCGCCTACCGGAATTCGGGCCATCAAGAACCTGGGTGGGCCTGATGTCGCTGCAATGATTTGGGACAAGATCGAAGCCAAACGGCGCGCATGATGCCGC
>Ga0070713_100000715_pt1 | contig 21289 bp, 22 predicted proteins | sample LARL82metaG_FD_65465 | JGI IMG/M metagenome (GOLD analysis project Ga0070713, IMG submission 65465) | Corn, switchgrass and miscanthus rhizosphere microbial communities from Kellogg Biological Station, Michigan, USA - LAR L8-2 metaG | ecosystem: Host-associated > Plants > Roots > Rhizosphere ...
CACCGTGGTGACGCTGCCGTGGAGGTTCGGGTCGAGATCGAAGACCCGGTTGACGCCATCGGTCTGGTTGACGATGGTCGAGCCGGAACCCGCGCCCTGGATGGTGATGTTGTAGCTGGTCTGCCCCGACGGGAAGGTGCCCACCTGCAGCTCACCGAGGCTCAGCGAGAACGTGCCCGACGGCACGTTGATGGTCACCGATCCGCCCAGGTTGTTGGCCGCCTCGATGGCCGCCCGCAGGCTGCACGGCGACGGGCACGTGGTGGCCCCGGCCGAGGCGTGCGAGTCGGAGGTGGTGTCGACGGTGAACGTGGCCGCGGCCACCGTCATGGTGGCCACGAGTGCGGCGGTCCCGCTCGCCGCAACGCCCGCCGCCACGGCGACGCCGAGGCGTCCCCGCAGCGACTTCCACTTGATGCTCATGTCTGTCGTACTCCTTTCCGACTCGCTGCCCCGTTGGCCGGCGCGCTACGAACGCGCCGGGAATATCCCCTGCAGGGCGATGCAGAAGTTGACCGTCAGGTATGGCGGCATGTTGTTGTGCGGCAGGCTGCCGCCGGTGATCGACAGCGCATTGGGACTCATGTTCACGTTGTTCGCGCTGGTCGCGGTGAACAGGTTCGGCCCCAGGCGACCGCCACCCGTGTTCGACCAGGTCGTCGTCGGGCCCGGCGAGTCGCTGTCAGCAGCGCCCCCGAAGCAGTTCATCTGGTGGTTGTGGGAGGCCATCTCGGTCTGGACGAGCGTGACCGTCTGCTCACCGGCGGTCTCGCCGACGAAGCGCTGGGAGAGGCCCGGCCCCTGCCCCTGGTTCATGGGCGAAGTGCCCTGAAGGTCAGGCAGGCCGAAGGTGCTCTTGCCGTCACCGCCGTACTGGGTGCCCAGCAGGGAGAACAGGGCGGTGTTCTGGGAGATCGGCAGGAGCTGACCGGCGCAGAAGGCCCAGCCGGTGGGTGCGAAGTTGAAGCCGAACATGCGGATCTCGGCAACGAATGGAGAGCTCATTGCTTCGTGTCCTTAGTTTTGGCTCGGGAAGATGCCCTGGAGGGCGATGCAGAAGTTCAGCACCAGGTACGGCGACATGTTGTTGTGCGGCTGGCTGCCGCCGGTCTGGCCGATGCTCGCCGGCAGCATGGTGGTGTTGGCGGTGGGCGCATAGGCGAGCTGGGCGCTGCCCGTGGCGAAGTAGTTGCCGACCGGCGTGTTCGAGTCCGCCGCCTTGCTCTGTGCGGTGACGAAGTGCGGGTGGGCCGGCATCTCCTGGCTGTTGAGGGTGTGCGCCTCCTCTCCGCCCTTCTCACCGAGGGTCAGGCCGTTGCCGAAGCTGAACGGAAGGCGGGAGCGGAAGTCGGGCAGCGCGAAGTTGATCCGGCCGTCACCGCCGTAGGTGGTGCCCAGCAGGGCGAACAGCGGCTGGTTCTGGTTGATGGGGAGCAACTGTCCGTTGCACAGCGCCCACCCCTTGGGCGCGAAGTTGAAGGACATGACCCGCATCTCGGCGAGGAATGGTGTAGACATGAGTTCAGATCTCCTCCTGGATCACGTCGGGCTCGGGAAGATGCCGAAGAGCGAGATGATGAAGCTGATGACCAGGAACGGCGGCATGTTGTCGTGCGGCTGGTTGCCGCCGGACGGCTGCACGGCGTTGGCCATCTGGGAGCTGGGGGGGTTCTGGGCGGTGTAGAAGCCGCCGCTGAAGCCACCCCACACGTCGTTGGTCGGGTCAGGAGTGCCGCCGGCCGTGTTCGCCGCTGGGACGTGCGAGTGCGACGGGATCTGCTGCGTGGTCAGCGTCACCTGCTCCACGCCGCCGTTTTCCCCGATGGTGCGGGGGCTGAGGCCACTGCCCGTGCCCATGTGCATCGGGTTGCGGCTGCTCAGATCAGGCAGGTTGAACGTGTTCTGGCCGTCACCGCCGTAGGTGGTGCCGATCAGCTGGAAGAGGACCTCGTTCTCGGCGATCGGCATCGACTGGCCTTGGCACAGGGCCCACCCCACCGGGGCGAAGTTGAAGCCCACCATGCGAATCTCGCCGACATACGGGCTGCCCATCTAGTTCTCCTTCTCAGCGTCGACAAAGCGGTTGAAGACGGCTTCGAGCACGAGGGTGTCCCCCTCCTGGGCGACGGGGACCAGGAAGACGTCCATGGGCCCGAGCGCGGCGTGCTCGACGTGGTACGTGCCTTGGTGGGGCGGCATCTCCGCCGGGACGTGGAAATGCAGCGCGAACTGCTCGTTCTCTGGAGTGCTGTAGCCGTCCTCGACGCCGACCAGCCGCATCTGCAGACGTTTGTCCTGGCCGGCGACGACGACGAAGTCCGAGTTCACCTGCGCCTCGAACTCGGACCTGGCGGGAAGGTCAGCCATGCTCATCCTCCTTTCTCAACCCGTTCCGACCATGACAGGGCTGGCGCCGAGGTCCCTTGCCGCCTCCAGGCGTCGCCAGCTCTTCATCGCGAATCGCTCCGCGGCCTCACGCGTCTCCGCCGGGGCGGAGGCCTGCTTGGCCGCCGTGTCGTCACGGAACTCGTGTGCCGGCCGCTTGACGTCGAGGCGCGCGGCACGGCGCATGGCGTCGACATCCGGCTCCGACAGGCTCAACCCGAAGTGCGCGGCGATCGACGTCCACGCCGCGTCCGGCAGCTCGCTGTACGCCACCGGCAGGCCGCCGTCGTCGAGAAGGCCCAGGGCCGCGTCGCAGATGGCACGCAGCGCACGCGCCACGTACTCGTCGGTGCTGATACGTGCCACCTCGGCCGGCTCGATGCCGTAGAGCGTCGAGGGGAAGACGCCCGGGACCATCTGCGCCGCGGGACTGCGCCGGTGCGAGGCGAGCACCTCCACCGGGTGGCGGTGAACGAAGATCCAGGGAACCTCGGGAAAGGCGCTGCGGATCAGCGGCAGGTCGAGGGTCTGCCAGGCGTCGAACTTGACGAAGCAGCGCCGCTCGGGACCGAGGCGCGGCCGGGCCATGGCGGAGATGAGCGCCTGCAGCCAGGCGATCCACGTCTCGTCAGGGATGCCGCGGGTGAAGAGGCGAGCCCGCAGCAGTCCTTCGACGGGCTCCGGCTCGGAGAGGACGACGTTCTCGACGGACGCGGCCAGCATCTGGGTGATCACCGTCGAGCCGCAGCGGGACATATGAAAGATGAATCCCGCCGGCGGGACGCCTGGGCTGGTCCGCCGCAGCTCGATCAGGTCGTCGAGCGGAGTCTGGTGACGGAAGAGCAGAGCGAAGGGATCGCGCAGGCGGCGCTCCACCGTCTCGTTGAAGAACGGCTCGCCGAAGCGCGCGGCCCCCATGTGGCACCAGTCCACCATGGGGCGGCCGCCATCGGCGTAGACGCGGATGGGCACGCAGCCGTCGAGGTGCGCCATGGTCATGACAGCCACCTCTCGGACCAGGTGCGGCGGGCCTCGATGAGCGCTGCGCTGACGTCGCCGGCGTCCACCTGGAGCCCGCGAGCGGCGCCCGCTTCGACGACGCCGGCCAGGAAGGCGCTCTCACCCTGCTTGGCGGCGCTGCGCAGGCGCTCCTGCAGGCTCTCGTCGGCGAGCACCGCGGTGCGCAGTCGTTCGAAGTCGTCGCGCGCCATCTAGTCGGTGCCTCCGCTCGCGCCGGCGTCGGCAACGGCCGCGGGCTGGGGCGCGGTCTCGGGAACCCACTCGAGGTACGCGTACATGCCCGCGTCACTGAGGAACCCGAACCCGAGGCGGCGATACAGACCCCAGGCACGGTTGAAGCGCTCGACGTGACAGCGCAGCGGTCGACGCTCGCGCCGCGCCTCCTCCATCAGCTCGTGGATGAGCTGTGTGCCGATGCCCTGCGAGCGATACGGGGCCAGCAGCGCGATGTCGAGCAGGTGGATCTGCTCGCCGGTGCGGTCGACGTAGAGACGGCCGACCGGCGTCCCGTCGAGCAGCACCAGGCTGTAGTCGGCGTCCGGGTTGTGCGTCTCGTAGTGGTGGCTCTGGGCCCGAAACTGCATGTCGAGGAATTGCGCCTTGGCCTGGTCGTCCCAGTCGACCATGGCCATCTCGGCGTCACGCGTGCTCGCGTACACCTCGCGCACGAACGGCCTGTCCTCGGGTGTGATGGTTCGCAGGCTGACGTTCGGGCTCAACGGCTTGCCGCCGCCGGACCGATCGCCGGCCGCGAGGAGACACGACCCTCGCGTGGGTCGCGCGTCACGCTGTCGGAGAAGCGTCCCACCAGGACCGCCATCTGCGCGAAGCCACCTGCCCCCGGTGACTCGTCCCCGGTAGGGACGGCTCTGGCCACCGGCTCCGGCACTATAACGCCGGTCTGCCGCGCTGCCAAGCGCGCCGTGGAACGCTTCTGTGGTGGGTAGAGCCGTTGTCGCCGCCTTTGATGGCAGCGTTTGTATCACTGTTGACCACAAATCGTTCCGAACGCAGCGGGCGTCGCGGATTCACCTTAACAAAGCTTCGCAACTCTTCATGGACAGGACTGGCATCCGGGGGCCGTGGAGCGGGCTAGAGGCGATTGATCACGGCCTCGTAGTGCTGCGTGTCGCCGCCCGCGGCACCAGGCGACAGGAAGAGCTGCAGGCTGCCGACGTCGCCCTGGTTCATGGTCTGGATGCCCTCGCCGAGGGGGCTGGCGCTGCTGCCCTCGAAGGTGAGGATGAAGGTCTGCGGGCCGCTGTCGGTGGACGAGCCGGCCGGCATCAGGTTGCTGCAGGCCAGCAGGGTGAGCTGCGGGCTGCCACCGTCCGCGGTGGAGACGGCGAAGCCGGAGCCGACCAGGCTGCTCCACTGCGCGAAGGTCCAGCTGTTGCCGCCGGTGTCCGCCAGTGCCCCGACGAGGCGCAGCGGCAGGGCCAGGAAGGCGGCGCCGGCGGCGCCGGCGGCCAGCACGGTGCGGCGGGTGATGGTGGTCTGGGTCATGGCTGCCCCCTGAGAGTGGACCGGCGTGTTGGTGCCGTCTCCGTCTGGAACTCGCCAGACGAGTGGCCGCACCTGCCGCATGGTTCTGCCGCCCCTGCACGCCGGCCTTCGTCCGAGACGGGAACCGCCTTGACCGACCGGCGTGCGCCGCACTATAGAGCGGTGCAGGCCTCCTGCCAACTGCCCGTGGGCAGCTGCCCCTCTGCCGCGACGGGACGATTCAGCTAGCTCGCACCCGGTGGCTGTGCGCGCCGGTGCACCGCCGCGCCCACCTCCTTGGCCGCCCCCGCCTGCCGGGCCATCACGGGGACGAGGCGCCGGGTCTTGGCCACCAGGGTGGCGGCTCGCACGAGCTGCCGCGAGACCATCTTCGGCCCCGGGCCGCCGACCACCTCCTTGCGGCGCAGGCCGCGCTCGGCGTCGAAGAGCTCGAGCACGTCCTCGTCGAAGCGGTCGGAATGGCGGCGCCAGCCGTCGAGGTCCATGGCCGAGAAGCTGCCGCGCTGCTTCTGCACCTCGCGCACGACGCGCCCGACGATGCGGTGCGCCTCGCGGAAGGGCACGCCCTTGATGACCAGGTAATCCGCGACGTCGGTGGCCATGAGCATCTCGTCGGACGCGGCGGCGCGCATCGCGTCGGTGTCGAAACGGATCACCTTGACCACGTCGGTGACGATGGCGGTGGTGGCCAGGGCCAGGTCGACGGCGTCGAAGAAGGGCTGCTTGTCCTCCTGCAGGTCGCGGTTGTAGGAGAGCGGCAGTCCCTTGAGCATGGTGAGCAGCGCCACCAGGTCACCGATGCTGCGGCCGGCGCGGCCGCGGGCCAGCTCCAGCACGTCGGGGTTCTTCTTCTGCGGCATCAGGCTCGACCCCGTCGCGTAGGCGTCGGGCAGCTCGGCGAAGCCGAACTCGCTCGACGTCCAGAGCACGACCTCCTCGCCGAGCCGGCTGAGGTGCACCATGAGCAGCGCGCACGCGGCCACGATCTCCACCGCGAAGTCGCGATCGCTGACGGCGTCGAGGCTGTTGGCGCTGACCGTGTCGAAGCCCAGCTCGTCGGCGACCATGCGCCGGTTGATGGGCAGCGTGGTGCCGGCCAGCGCGCCGCTGCCCAGCGGCAGCACGTTGCAGCGGTCGTGCGCGTCCTCGAAGCGCTCGATGTCGCGCTGCAGCATCTCGACGTAGGCGAGCAGGTGATGCGCCACGCTGACCACCTGTGCGCGCTGCAGGTGCGTGTAGCCCGGCATCAGGTCGTGGCGGTGCTCCTGCGCGCGGCGCAGCAATGCCTCCTGCAGCGCGGCGATGGCCAGCATCAGCTCGCGGCAGACGCGCTTGCCGTAGAGGCGCAGGTCGGTGGCCACCTGGTCGTTGCGGCTGCGCGCGGTGTGCAGCTTGCCGGCGGCGTCGCCGATCTTCTCGACGAGGCGCCGCTCGATGGCCATGTGGATGTCCTCGTCGCCCTCGTCGAAGGGGAACTCGTTGCGGTCGAGCTCGCGCCTGATCTCGCGCAGGCCGCGGTCGATGCTCTGCTGCTCGTCGCGGCTGAGGATGCCGATGGCGCGCAGCATCCTGGCGTGCGCCTGCGAGCCGGCCACGTCCTCGGGATAGAGGCGGCGGTCGACGTCGATGCTGGTGGTGTACTCCTCGACGCGGCGCGCGGTCTTGGCCCCGAGCCGTCCCGACCAGGCCTTCTCGGCACGCGGCGCCGTCTCGTCAGTGCCGTTGGCGGTGGCGGCCGCCGCAGCGGTGGCGGCCGACGCGGAGCGCAGGGTTCCCGCCGACTGCTTGACCCTGTCGTCGGCGACCCGGCGCTGCTCGCGCTTCTCGCGACGCGAGGTCCGCTGCGGCGGCTGCTGCGGCTGGGACTCGAGCGCATCCGAGGAGTCCGCATCGGCGCCGACGATGCGGATGCCCCTAGCCACGCCGCGGCGCCTCCTTGGGCGCCTCGAGGCGCTCCAGCCGGTCGGGCAGCAGCTTGCGCGAGGCCTCGCCGAGGGTGCCCTGCACCGTCGTCTGCGTGCGCAGCGGCAGGCCGAACAGCTCGATGAAGCCGCGCGCGGCGGCGTGGGTGAAGGTGTCGTGGGCGCGGTCGTAGGTGGCCAGGTCGAAGCGGTACAGCGACTGCGGGCCCTTGCGTCCCACCACGCGCACGGAGCCGCGCTGCAGGCGCAGCCGCACCTCGCCGGTGACGAACTCCTGCGTCGAACGCACGAAGGCCCAGAGGTCGTGGCGCAGCGCGCTGAACCAGAGCCCGTCGTAGACCAGCCGCGCCCACTCGTCGGCGACCAGGCGCTTGAACCTCATCACGTCTCTGCTCAGTGTCAGCGCCTCCAGCGCGTCGTGGGCAGCGAAGAGGATGGCGGCGCCGGGCGCTTCGTAGATCTCGCGCGACTTGATGCCGACCAGGCGGTTCTCGACGTGGTCGACGCGGCCCACGCCGTGCTCGCCGCCGATCCGGTTGAGATGCGCGACCAGGTCGTGCGGCGCCATGGTCTCGCCGTCGACGGCGACGGGGACGCCCTGCTCGAAGCGCACCTCGACCAGCGTGCCGTCGGGCGGCGCCTCCTGCGGGTCGGCGGTCCACTCGAAGACGTCGCGCGGCGCCTCCTCCCAGGGGTCTTCGAGGATGCCGCTCTCGACGCTGCGGCCCCAGAGGTTGGCGTCGACGCTGTAGGGCGACTCGATGGTGACGGGCACCTCGATGCCGTGCTCGGCGGCGTAGCGCAGCTCGTCGGGACGGCCCATCTCCCAGTCACGCACCGGCGCCACCACCTGCAGGTCGGGCGCCAGCGCGGCCACGGCGACGTCGAAGCGCACCTGGTCGTTGCCCTTGCCGGTGCAGCCGTGGGCCACCGCGCTCGCCTTCTCCTCGCGCGCCAGGTCGACGAGCAGCTTGGCGATGAGCGGACGGCCCAGCGCGGTGGCCAGCGGGTAGACGCCCTCGTAGAGGGCTCCGGCCATCAACGACGGAAACGCGAAGTTCTCGATGAAGAGACGGCGCGCGTCGACCACGTAGGCGGCGGTGGCGCCCGTCTTGAGGGCGCGCTCCTGGGCGACGCGCAGGTCCTTGGCCTCGCCCAGGTCGATGCTCAGCGCCACCACCTCGTAGCCGAGCTGGTCGTTCATCCAGCGGATGGCGACGGATGTGTCCAGGCCGCCGGAGTAGGCGAGGATGACCTTTTGCCGGTCCTGGCTCACGCTCGGCCTCCCTTGTTGATCGCTTCGATGCGCTGCTGCAGCTTGCGGGCGGCGTCGGCGCCGCGCGCGACGATGAGCACGGTGTCGTCGCCTGCCACGGTTCCGGCCACCTCCTCGAAGTGTGCCTGGTCGAGGGCCGCGGCCACCAGCGGCGCGGTGCTCGGCCGGGTGCGCACCACGCCGAGGTGTCCGACGAACTCGACGCCGCGCACGTGCTCGCGCACCGCGCTGCGCAGCCGCGCCGAGGTGCCGCCGGGGTCGACGTCGGCGGCGCTGGTGACGTAGCGCAGCCCGTCGCCGTCGGCGACACGCAGCAGTCCCAGCTCGCGCACGTCGCGCGACACGGTGGCCTGGGTGACGTCGAGGCGCAGGCCGCGCAGCGCGTCGACCAGCTCCTCCTGGGTGCGGATGGGATGGGCGCGCACCAGGTCGAGGATGGCGCGCTGCCGCTCGGCCTTGTTGGGAACGCGCGGCCCGCGCACCGCGACGGCGCCGTTCTTCACGCGCCGCCCTCGGTCATGGCCAGGTCGAACGCGGCGTCGAGACGGCGCACCGCCTCGTCCACCTGCGCCCCGGTGATGATCAGCGGCGGCACCATGCGCAGCACGCGCTGGCCCACGCCGTTGACGATGACACCTGTCTCGAGTCCCGCACGCACCACGCGCGGAGCGATGTCCTCGGAGAGCACGGCGGCGATCATGAGGCCGCGGCCGCGCACCGACTCGACGGGCTTGCCCGCGTCGCGCAGGGCCAGCAACTGCGCCTGCAGGTGCGCACCGACGCGCTCGGCGCTGGCGATCAGCCCCTGTTGCTCGATCTCGCGCATCACCGCCACGCCGACCGCGGTGGCCAGCGGGTTGCCGCCGAAGGTGCAGCCGTGGTCGCCGGGTTCGAGCACGTCGGCGCGCGGCGCGGCCAGCACGGCGCCGATGGGCACGCCGCCGCCGAGTCCCTTGGCCACGGTCATGACGTCGGGCGTGATGCTCGCGTGCTGGTGCCCCCACCAGCGGCCGGTGCGGCCCATGCCGGTCTGCACCTCGTCGAGGATGAGCAGCAGGTCGCGCTCGTCGCAGAGCGCGCGCAGGGCTTGCAGGGTCTCGTCGCGCATCGGCACCACGCCGCTCTCGCCCTGCACGGGCTCCATCATCACCGCGACGGTCTGGTCGTCGACGGCGGCGCGCACCGCATCCACGTCGTCGTAGTCGACGTGGACGAAGCCCTCGGGCATGGGCGTGAACGGCTGCTGGTACTTGGGCGTGCCGGTGGCGGCCAGCGAGGCCAGGGTGCGGCCGTGGAAGGCGTTGTGCGCCACGATGATCCTGTGCGCGCCGTGCTTGTGGCGCTGCCCCCACTTGCGGGCGATCTTGATGGCCGCCTCGTTGGCCTCGGCGCCGCTGTTGCAGAAGAAGACGCGCGAACGGAAGCTGGACTCGACGAGCAGCCGGGCCAGCTCGATCTGCGGCAGCGTGTAGTAGAGGTTGCTGGTGTGGATCAGCTCGCTGGCCTGGTGCTCCAGCGCGGCGCGCACCGCGGGTGCGGTGTGGCCGAGCACGTTGACGGCGATGCCGCCCACCAGGTCGATGTGCTCGCGTCCCTCCGTGTCGATGACGTGCACGCCGCTGCCGCGCTGAAACGCCACGGGCTGGCGCCCGTAGGTGTGCATCAGGTAGGTCGACTCGTCGTGCTGGATCTGGGCGAGCTGCGTGGTCAGCGATTGCGAGGTGCTCATGGCTGCACCACCTCCGCCGCCGCGACGCCCGGCTGCCGCAGCATGGTGCCCACACCCGACTCGGTGAGCAGCTCCAGCAGCAGCGAGTGCGGCACGCGGCCGTCGATGATGTGCACCGCCTCGCTGCCGTCGAGCGCGCGCATCGCGGCCATCACCTTGGGGATCATGCCGCCCTGGATCACCCCCGAGGCGATCAGCCGCTGCGCCCGTTCGGCGTCGAGCTCGCTGATCAGCGTGCCGTCGGCGTCGCGCACGCCGTCGACGTCGGTGAGCAGCATCAGCTTGGTGGCGCGCAGCGCCACGGCCAGCTCCGCGGCGACCGAGTCGGCGTTGACGTTGTAGGCCTGCCCGTCGTAGCCGAGGCCGATGGAGGCGACCACGGGGATGCGGCCGCGCTGCAGCAGCGCCTCGATGGGCTCAGGGTTGACCTGCACCACGTCGCCGACGAAGCCGAGATCCTCGCCGCCCTCCGCGGCGCGCGGCTTGACCAGCAGCGTCGGGCCGTCCTCGCCGGACATGCCGAAGGCCTCGCCGCCCAGGCGGTTGATGGTTCCCACCAACTCCGGCCCGATCTTGCCGGTGAGCACCATCTTGGCCAGCTCCATGGTCTGCGCGTCGGTGACCCGCAGGCCGTTGACGAAGCGGGCCTCGATGCCCATGCGCTTCTGCCAGGCGCTGATCGCCGGACCGCCACCGTGCACCAGCACCGGGCGCATGCCCACGAAGCGGAGCAGCACCACGTCCTGCAGCACCGGCTCGGGATCGCCGGACTCGATGGCGCTGCCGCCCAGCTTGATGACCACGGTGTGCCCGGCGAAGCGCTTGATGTAGGGCAGCGCCTCGACCAGCACCTCGGCGCGGCGGATGCGTTCCTCGATGGTCTCGACAGCCATGATGGTGAGGTCCTCTGCTCCTGGATGCGGCGACGCTCAGGTCGTGTAGTCGGCGTTGATGTGCACGTACTCGGCGGTCAGGTCGCAGCCCCAGGCGTGCGCCTCGAACTCACCGGCGCCCAGCGACACCTCGATCTCGATGCGCGGCCGCGCGAAGATCTCGCGGATGCGCTCGGTGTTGGCCACCAACGGCGCGCCGTTCTCGAAGACCACCACGCCGCCGATGGCAACATGCAGGCGATCCAGCGCGAACTGCGCGCCGCTGCGTCCCAGCGCGGCGACGATGCGGCCCCAGTTGGGATCGCTGCCGTGGATGGCGGTCTTGACCAGCGGGCTGCCGGCCACGGTGCGCGCCGCGGCGCGCGCCTGCTCGCGGTCGGCGGCGCTGTGCACGCTGACGCGGAAGTACTTGGTGGCACCTTCGGCGTCGGCGACCACCTGCTCGGCGAGCGAGTCGCAGACCGACAGCACCGCGGCCTCCAGCGCGGCCAGCTCCGGCGATCCCTCGGTGACGGACGCTCCGCCGGCCTGGCCGTTGGCCAGCAGCAGCAGGGTGTCGTTGGTCGAGGTGTCGCCGTCGACGGTGACGCAGTTGAAGGTCTGGTCGGCGACGCGCTGCAGCAGCGGCTGCAGGGTGCCGGGCGCGACGGGCGCGTCGGTGGTGACCACCGAGAGCAGCGTGGCCATGTCGGGATGGATCATTCCCGACCCCTTGGCCATGCCGCCGACGGTGTAGCGCCGTCCGGCGGCCTCGAACTCCGCCGACGCCTCCTTGGGCACGGTGTCGGTGGTCATGATCGCCCGCGCCGCGGCGTGCCCGTTGTCGCCGTCGCCGCCGAGCGAGTCGCAGGCCGCGCGGATGCCGGCGACGACGCGGTCCATGGGCATGGGGCGACCGATCACGCCGGTGCTGCAGACCAGCACCTGCGCCGGATCGAGGTCACAGGCGTCGCCCGCGGCCTTGCACATCTGCAGCGCGTCCTTGAAGCCCTGCGCGCCGGTGCAGGCGTTGGCGTTGCCTGCGTTGAGCACCACCGCCTGCACACCGGGGCGGCGCAGCGAGAGCTGCGAGATCACCACCGGCGCCGCCTTGACGATGTTGCGGGTGAAGACACCCGCGGCCACACACGGCACGTCGCTGCGCACCACGGCCACGTCGAGCCGCGCAGCGTCGCCGTCGCCGCGGACGTTCGCCGCCGCAGCACCCGCCCTGAAGCCGAGCGGCGCGCAGACGCCGCCACGCATCCCGGCGGCCTGCTGCTCAGCGGTGTGCGCCTGCATCGCGCTCACGGCCACACCGGGTACAGCGGCAGGCCCGCCGTCTCGTCGAAGCCGAAGCGCAGGTTGAAGGCCTGCACGCCCTGCCCCGCCGCGCCCTTGAGCAGGTTGTCGATGGCGCAGGTGACCACGGCCACGCCGTCCTGCTCCGACACGTTGATCGCCGCGAGATTGGTTCCCGACACGCTCTTGGTGGCCGGCGGCGTCTCGTCGTAGCGCAGGAAGACGCTGCCGTCGCAGAACTCCCGGTAGGCCTCGCGGATGCGATCCACCGAGGCGCCCCCTTTGGGCCGCAGGTAGGCGGTGGCCAGGATGCCGCGCGTCATGGGGATGAGATGGGGCACGAAGGTGAGCCGCACCTCGGCACCGCCGGCGGCGCGGCGCATCTCCTGCAGCATCTCCGACTTGTGCCGGTGCCCCTCGACGCCATACGCGTGCACCGACTCGTTGACCTCGGCGAAGTGCACGCCGAGCGACGGCGAGCGCCCCGCGCCGCTGACGCCGCTCTTGCAGTCGGCGACCACGTCGAGCTCGACAAGTCCCGCGTGCAGCGCGGGCACGGTGGCCAGCAGCGTGGCGGTGGGATAGCAGCCGGGCGCGGCGATGATGTCCGCGTCGGCCAGGTCGCTGGTGGCGCCGGGCAGCTCGGGCAGCGCGTAGACGGCCGTGTTGCAGAGCGCGGGCGCGGGGTGGGTGACCCGGTACCAGCGCTCGTACTCGGCGGCGTCGCGCAGCCGGAAGTCGGCGCTCATGTCGACCACCACGGCGCCGCCCCTGACCCACTCCTCCGCCTGCGAAGCGGCCACCGTGTGGGGCAGCGCGGCGAAGACCACGTCGGCGCCGTCCACCTCCATCCCCGCCTCCAGCGGCAGGCTGACCCGACTGCCCGGGACCACCTCGTCGAAGCGCTTGCCGGCGTGCGAGCGGGCCAGCAGCCGCGCGATCTCCACGTTGGGATGGCGGCTGAGCAGCTCGACGCACTGCATGCCGATGTAGCCGGTGGCGCCGGCCACGGCGGCGCGGACGCGGAGGCCGTTGGAGCCCGTCATCCTGCGCTTTATACCGGTTGGATGCATATTTATGCAACCCGGCAGGCGGCGCCCGCGCTTGCCGCACGGGCCAGGTCCATGCTATGCACCCGGGGTGCGCGGCCGGACCGCGCCACCAAGGAAGGGATGACACGCCATGCGCCTCGGGATCCGCCACCTGCTCGCCGCCGCGAGCGCCGGCCTGGCCACGCTCCTGCCCGCCGCCCCGGCGGTCCACGCCGCCACCCCGGCGAGCAGCGTGCAGTCGCTCGACATCGTCAGCTACATCGGCCCCAAGGACACTCCCTGGGCGATGTGGAACAACTGGGAGCCGGCCAACCTCGACGCCGACTTCGCCGCCATTGCCGCACTCAACGCCAACACGGTGCGGCTCTTCGTCGACCCCGCCGAGTTCGGCTTCCCCACGCCCAGCGCCGCGGCGATGGGCAAGCTGGCCAAGGCGGTGCAGACGGCGCAGGCACACGGACTGCGCGTGTACCTGAACCTCTTCGACCGCTTCAGCAACTTCGCGCAGATCCCCCAGAGCGCCGTCTGGGCCGACGAGGTGATGAAGCCCTACGCCGGCGATCCCGAGGTCGCCGCCTTCGAGGTCTTCAACGAGGTCGACACCACCAACACGGGGCAGCGCGCCTGGCTGAAGGCGATGATCCCCACCGTGCAGCAGCTCAGCGGCGGCATCCCCATGGGTGTCTCCATCTGCGGCTGCGACAACACCGGCACCCTGCAGGTCCTGCACAACCAGCTCGCCGAGACCCAGCCCGACTTCTACAGCTTCCACTACTACACGGACGTGGCCACGGCGCAGCAGCAGGCCCAGAGCGTATTCGCCTCGGCCCGGGCGATCGTGGCCCCGCTGCCGCTGATCGTCGGCGAGACCGGCTTCTCCACCGGGCCCGCGGCGACGGGCGGCAGCGACCCCACCCTGGAGCAGGAGCAGGCGCAGTGGTTCCAGGCGGTCGAGCCGGCGGCGGTGGCCGGGGGGCTGGGCACCGCGGGCGTGTGGACGCTCGAGGACTTCACCGCGGTCAACCCCAACCCCGCGCAGCAGTTCTTCGGCTTGATCCGCACGGACGGGACGCAGAAGCCGGCCGCCTCGGTGATCGCCTCGACCTTCTGAGGCGGCTCCGCCTGCTCCGAGACCATCGCGGGGCGGTCGCGGGGACTGGGGCGCCCGGGGAAACTCCTCTATCCTCACTCGGCAGCCTGGCGAGCAGCCGCCGGCGCCCTGGAGAGACCCGGCCATCGAGAACCAGCAACCGCCCGCCGTCGCCCTCGACGGACTGGCCAAGCGCTTCGGCGACGTCCTCGCCGTCGAGGGCGTCAGCCTGGCGGTGCGGCCCGGCGAGGTCTTCGGCCTGCTCGGGCCCAATGGCGCCGGCAAGACCACCATCCTGCGCATGGCCTGCGGCCTGCTCGCCCCCACCGCCGGGCGGGCCGCCATCGCCGGCGTCGACGTCTGGGCCGAGCCGCTGCGGGCCAAGCGGATGCTCGGCTACCTCGACGAGGAGCCCCTCCTCTACCCCAACCTCTCCGGCCGCGAGTTCCTCGACCTGGTCGGCGACCTCTACGGCGTGCCCCGCGGCCCCGAGCGCGAGGCGCGCATCGCCCGCCTGCTCTCGGTGCTCGAGCTGGAGGACAAGCAGCACGAGCTGATCGCCGGCTACTCGCACGGCATGCGCAACAAGATCGGCCTGCTCGCGCTGCTGCTCTACGACCCGCGCGTGCTGCTGCTCGACGAGCCCACCAACGGCCTCGACCCGCGCTCGGCGCGGCGGGTGCGCGACCTGCTCCGCGAGCTGGCCGACCGCGGCGTCGCGGTGGTGCTCTCCACCCACATCCTCGGTGTGGCCCAGGCGCTCTGCGATCGCGTGGCCATCGTCGACCGCGGCCGCGTCGTCGCCGTCGGCACCCTCGACGAGCTGCGCGCCCGCGCCGGCACCGCGCAGGCGTCGCTGGAGGATCTCTTCCTGGCCATGACGGGCGGCCCCGAGGACCGCGCCATGCTCGACCGGCTGCTCAGCGCCTGAGTCGACTGCGCGCCGCCATGTCCATCGTCTACACCCTGGTCCGCGCCGACATCACCGGCTTCTACAACCGGATGATGCGCATGGACCGGCGCCGCCTGACGCTCATCTCACTGTGCGTGCCGCTGCTCGCCGCCGCGGTGCTCGCGCCCGCGGTGTCGCTCGGCGCCGGCATGGCCTCGCTGGGGCCGAGCGCGGCCACCGGTGTGCTGACCATCGGCTTCACCAGCCTGGGCATGGTCATGCTCGTCGTCGGGTTGTCGTCGGTGATGGTCTCGTTCTTCACCTCGCGCGACCTGCTGCTGCTGGCCGGCGCGCCCATCCGCCTGCGCGACATCTACCTGGCCCGGCTCGTCGTCGCCGCGCGCGCCAGCGCGCTGGTGGCCGGCCTGCTGCTCGGCGCGCTGGTGGGCTACGGCGCCTCAATCGGCGCCGGGCTCGCCTACTGGATCGCGGTGCCGCTCATGGTGGTCAGCGTCGTGGTCGGCGCCACCGCGCTGCAGGTGGCGCTGCTCAGCGCCATCGTGCGCGTGGTGCCCGCCTCGCGCGCACGCACCATGGTGAGCGTCATCGCCGCTTTGACGGGCAGCGTGTTCTGGCTGGGCTGGCTGCTGCTGCGCTCGCAGGAGACGGTGAGCGGCTCCAGTGACTCGCTGACCCAGACGGCCGCGAGCGCCGCGGGACTCGGCGAGCGGCTGGTCTGGCTGCCCACCGCCTGGCCGGCGCGGGCGCTGTCGGGGTTCGCGCGCAACGACGTGTCGGCGCCGCTCTGGATGCTGACCACGCTGATCATTACGTTCGCGCTGCTGGCGCTTGGGCACGCGGTGTTCGTGCAGGCCTTCCGCCGCGGCCTGAGCGCTCTCGGCGAGGTGCCGCGGCGCACGGCCGCGGCGCAGCGCGCCGCGATGCGCGGAGCCGGTGTGGTCGCGGCCGGCGCAATGCCGGCGCGCTCGCCGCTGGCGGCGCTGGTCATCAAGGAGTGGACGATGATGCGCCGCGACTCGCGCCGCCTCGCCGCGCTGCTGCCGCTCTGCGTGATCGCGGCGGTGTACCCGCTCATCGGTCCCGGCGGCAACGACGGCGGCGACTTCTGGACCTCGGTGGTGCGCGGCGGCAGCCTGTCGTTGATGCTGCCCTTCTTCTTCACCCAGATGCTGGCCGCCCCCGCGGTGGCCCTGGAAGGGCGCGGCTTCTTCCTGATGCGCCTGGCGCCGCTCGACATCGGCACCCTGCTGCGCGCCAAGGTGATCGCCGTCGCCGTGCCCATGTGCACCGCCACCTGCATCGCCTGCGTGGTGCTCGGCGTCTCCCACGGTGGCGACGCCCTGCAGGTGCTGGCCCTGCTCGGCTTCGGCGTCTGGCTGGCGCTCGGCGCCACCGCCATCGGCGTCAGCGGCGGCGCCATCGGGGCGCGCTTCGACGCCGAGGACCCGCGCCGCGCGGTGAGCACCGGCGCGGCGCTCGGCGCCACCGTGGCCTCGCTCAGCTTCCTGGGATTGAGCGCCATCGCGGCGCTGCAGCTCGGCCGCGCCGCGGGTGTGGTCGTGGTGCGCTCGCCGCTGCTCAACGGTGCTGACAGTGGTGGCTCTCTGGGTGCCGCCGCACTGCTGCTCGCGGTGGCGCTGGGCATCGTGGTGATGATGCTGGGACTGGCGCAGCGCCGCCTGGCCGAGTGGCAGCCCGACGGCACGCGTGCACAGGTGATGCCGCCGCCGCCCTCGTGGGGCGCGCTGTATCCGCCGGCCGCGCCGCCGCGCGGCTAGCTCGCCGAGTCGACGACCAGCACCGCGGCGCCCTGCACGTCGCCGCGTCGCAGGGTGTCGAGCGCCGCACCGGCCTGTTCGAGCGGGAACGGCAGCACCTGCGTGTGCACCGGGATGCTCGGCGCCAGGGCGAGGAACTCGACGCCGTCGCGGCGGGTGAGGTTGGCGACCGACCGGACGCTCCGCTCGCCCCAGAGGATCTCGTAGGGAAAGGAGGGGATGTCGCTCATGTGGATGCCCGCGCAGACCACCGTGCCGCCGCGCGCAGTGGCGCGCAGCGCGGCGGGGACCAGCTCGCCCGCGGGCGCGTAGATGATCGCGGCGTCGAGCTCCTCGGGTGCGCCCTGCGCGGTGTCACCCGCCCACTCCGCGCCGAGCTGCACTGCGAAGCGCTGCGACGCCTCGTCGCCGGGACGCGTGAAGGCGAAGACTCGCCGCCCCTGGTGGCGCGCCACCTGGATGACGATGTGCGCCGCCGCGCCGAAGCCGTAGAGGCCGAGCCGCTCCGCGTCGCCCGCGGCCACCAGTGAGCGGTAGCCGATCAGTCCCGCGCAGAGCAGCGGCGCCGCCTGCAGTTCGGGATAGCCCTCGGGGATGGGGAAGCAGAAGCGCGCGTCGCAAATGGTGTACTCGGCGTAGCCGCCGTCGATGTCGTAGCCGGTGAAGCGGGCGCGCTCGCAGAGGTTCTCGCGACCGGCGCGGCAGTAGCGGCACTCACCGCAGGTCCACCCCAGCCAGGGCACGCCGACGCGGTCGCCGATGGCCACGTTCTCGACACCTTCTCCGGCGGCCTCGACGGTGCCGACGACCTGGTGCCCGGGGACGAGCGGCAGCTTGGGGTGGGTCAGCTCGCCGTCGACGACGTGCAGGTCGGTGCGGCAGAGCCCGCAGGCGTGCACGCGCAGCAGCACCTGGCCGCTGCCGGGTGCGGGCACGGGCACGTCGCGCAGCTGCAGCGGCGTGCGCGGCGCGTCGAGAACCATGGCACGCACGTCGACGACCTCACTCGGCCGGATCGCCGCGCTCGCGGGATCGCGCCGCCGCGTGCGTTTTGGCCCGCGACGGCCGCAACCCGTGCGGCCCGATCTGGCGGTGGCGCAGCCGCTCGATGTTGACCGCGGCGCCGACCAGGGCGAGATGAGTGAAGGCCTGCGGGTAGTTGCCGAGCAGCTCGCCGGTGCGCGCGTCGCTCTCCTCGGCGAAGAGCCCGCAGTGCGAGCCGAAGCAGAGCAGTCTCTCGAAGAGGCGCTGAGCGTCCTCGAGGCGTCCCAGGTGGGCGTAGGCGTCGACCAGCCAGAAGGAGCACATCAGGAAGGCGCCCTCGTCGCCGCGCAGGCCGTCGTCGGTCTCCTCGACGCGGTAGCGGCGCAGCAGCACGCCCTCGCGCAGCTCCTCGGCGATGGCGTCGACGGTCGAAGCCATGCGGGGATCGTGGTCCTTGAGGAAGCGCACCTGGCTCATGCGCAGCACCGCGGCGTCGAGCGCCTCGCTGCCCAGCGACTGGGTGAAGGCGTTGCGCCGCTCCGACCAGGCCTCGCCGACCACGCGGCGATGGATGGCGCGGCGTGCCGAGCGCCAGCGCTCGGCGTCGTGGGGCAGACCGAAGCGCTCGGCGATGCGCAGGCCGCGGTCGACGGCGGTCCAGCACATCACCTTGCTGTAGGTGAAGTGCTGCTCGCCGCCGCGCACCTCCCAGATCGAGGAGTCCGGCTCGTGCCAGCGGGCGATGGCCATGTCCACGATGGCGCGCAGCTCCTTCCAGAGCGCGTGCGAGATCTCGCCGCCGAACCGCGCGTAGAGGTAGGCGCTGTCGAGCACCTCGCCGTAGACGTCGAGCTGCAGCTGCCGGGCCGCGCCGTTGCCGGTGCGCACCGGTCGCGAGCCGCGGTAGCCCTCCAGGTGGTCGAGGCCGGCTTCGTGCGCGTTGCGCTTGCCGTCGAGGGTGTAGAGGTTGTCGAGGACGGCGTCGCGGCCGGCGCCGATGCCGATGCGGGTGAGCCACTGGAAGAAGGCGTGCGCCTCCTCGGTGAGGCCGAGCTGGAAGAAGGCGAAGAGGGTGAAGGAGGCGTCGCGCAGCCAGGTGAAGCGGTAGTCCCAGTTGCGCTCGCCACCGATCTCCTCGGGCAGGCTGGTGGTCGGCGCGGCGATGATCGCCCCCGTCGGCGTGTAGGTCATCAGCTTGAGCGCCAGCGCCGAGCGCCAGACCTTCTCCTGGTAGGGGCCGTCGTAGCGGATGCCGCTCACCCAGTGCCACCAGAACTCCTGGGTCTCGCGCAGCATCGTCCAGGCGCGCTCCACGTGCCACTGCAGCGGGTCGCACTCGCCCGGCTCGTTGGTGGCCAGCGCGAAGGCGACGGCGTCACCGGCGCGCATCTCGATGACCTGCCGCGGACCCTCGACGGGACAGGAGCCGCGGATGCAGACGTGCAGCGAGTCGGTGTCGCCGTGGTAGCGGCCGTCCTCGCTGCGGAAGCTGCCGGCGTCCTGCCGCGCGTAGTCGGGCGCGGGCACCACCTCGTTGCGCACCGCCACCTCGCCGCTCAGGCATTCGACCAGCCGCACGATGCGCGGATGCGAGTGTGGCCGGGCGTGGTGGGCGATGGTGTCGCGGTGCACCGGCATGAAGTCGGTGAGCACCACGCAGCCGGTGCGCGTGGTGAAGGTGGTGCGCAGCACGTTGCCGCGGTCGCTGTAGCGCTGCAGCACGTCGTGCGGGCCGCGCGGGGCGATCTGCCAGTGGCCACCCTTCTTGGCATCGAGGATGCGGCCGAAGATGGAGGCGTCGTCGAAGCGCGGCAGGCAGAGCCAGTCGATGCTGCCGTCGTGGCCGACCAGCGCAGAGCTGCGGCAGTCGCCGATCAGGCCGTAGGCGCCGATGGGCAGGTAGCCGTCGACGCGGTCGGTGGGCCTCAACCCGACTCGTCCCGCGCGGGCGGCGCCTCGACCTCCTGGAAGAAGCACGAGGTCGCACCGGTGTGGCAGGCGGGACCGGCCGGGTCGACGAGCAGCAGCACCGCGTCGGCGTCGCAGTCGAGCCGGATGCCGCGCACGTGCAGGGTGTTGCCGCTGGTGGCGCCCTTCTCCCAGAGCTGGTTGCGCGAACGGCTCCAGAAGGTGGCCCGGCCGGTGCGCAGCGTCGCCTCCCAGGCCTCGCGGTTCATGTAGGCCAGGGTGAGCACGGCGCCGGTGGTGGCGTCCTGCGCGATGGCGGGGGCCAGGCCGTCGGGACCGAATTTCGGCTCAGGCACCTGGCTTCTCCTCCGGCGGCGCCGTGCCGAGGCTGCCGCGCCGGAACACGCGCCGCCACAACGGCGGTTGCGCGGCGCCCGGATGCACCTCGCCGTAGAGGATGTTCCAGGCTGTCTGGAAGGCGGCGTTGGCCTGGCCGCGATCGCCGGCGGTCCACTCGGCGAGCCCCAGGTTGTACTGCACGGTGGGATCGCCGGCGTCGAGCTTGGCGGCGCGGCGCGCCTCCTGCAGCGCCTCGGCATTCTCGCCGCGCTGCACCAGCAGGGTGGCCAGCGTGGTGTGGGCGCGCGCATGGTCGGGCTGCAGCGCCAGGGCGCGGCGGACCTCCTTCTCGGCCTCCTCGTTGCTGCCACGCACGGCCAGAACCGAGCTGCGCAGGAGGATGCGGTCGGCGTCGTCCGGCTTCTCGGCGAGCAGGCCGTCGACACGCTGCAGCGCGTCGGGGGAGTTGAAGTCGAAGCCCCAGCGCTGGCGCAGCTTGGCCTGGCCGCGCTGCCAGAGGGGAAGGCGCAGCGCGGCCGCGACGCGGGGGATGCGCAGCGGCGGGCGATGCGTCGTCGCGGTCACAGCCGCACCGGCACCCCGTGGTCGCGCAGGTAGCGCTTGGTCTGGGGCACGGGGTGCGCCTCGAAGTGGAAGATCGAGGCGGCCAGCGCCGCGTCGGCATGCCCCTCGGTGAGCACCTCTGCGAGGTGCTCGGGTGAGCCGGCGCCGCCGCTGGCGATCACCGGGACGCTCACCGCGTCCGCGACCGCGCGGGTCAGCTCGATGTCGTAGCCCGTCTGGGTGCCGTCGCGATCCATGCTGGTCAGCAATATCTCACCGGCGCCCCGCTCGGTGGCCTCGCGAGCCCACTGCACGGCGTCGCGGGCCGCCGGGTTGCGGCCACCGTGGGTGTAGACGCCCCAACCGCCGCCTTCGCGCCGCGCGTCGACGGCGACCACGATGCACTGCTCGCCGAAGCGCTCGGCGCCGCAGGTGATCAGGCCGGGGTCGTGCAGCGCGCTGGTGTTGAGCGACACCTTGTCGGCGCCGGCGCGGAGCAGCGCCTCCATGTCGTCGAGGCTGCGGATGCCGCCGCCCACGGTGAGCGGGATGAACACCGAGTCGGCGGTGCGGCGCACCGCGTCGAGCAGGATGGGACGCGTCTCGTGCGAGGCGGTGATGTCGAGGAAGACCAGCTCGTCGGCACCCT
>Ga0070713_100000723_pt1 | contig 21185 bp, 20 predicted proteins | sample LARL82metaG_FD_65465 | JGI IMG/M metagenome (GOLD analysis project Ga0070713, IMG submission 65465) | Corn, switchgrass and miscanthus rhizosphere microbial communities from Kellogg Biological Station, Michigan, USA - LAR L8-2 metaG | ecosystem: Host-associated > Plants > Roots > Rhizosphere ...
GCACCCGGGAGAGCGGAGGAGATGTGATGAGCGTGGTTAGATGGAAATTGTTATTAAGTCTTCTTTTATTGCTGGTTTCGGCTGTTGCGTGGGCGCAGGGTGCTTCGCCGGAGAAGGTCATTATTGATACCGATATTGGGGATGATGTGGACGATGCTTTTGCGCTGGCGCTGGCGGTGAAAAGTCCGGAGCTGCAGGTGCTCGGCGTGATGACGACGTTTGGGGATACCGAGACGCGGGCCAAGATCACGGACCGGTTTCTGGCGGAGGTGGGACGGGCAGAAATTCCGGTGCTGGCGGGGAAGGCGAAGGCGACGAAGAATCCGATGTCGCAGCGGAAGTATGCGGAGAATCATTTTGTGAAGTCAGCGCACGGCGACGCGGTGGAGTTTTTGCTGGAGCAGATTCGAAAGTATCCGGGAGAGATCACGCTGATTGCGATTGGGCCGCTGATGAATGTGGGTGCAGCGATCGATAAGAATGCGGGAACGTTCCGGAAGTTGAAGCGGGTCGTGCTGATGGGCGGGTCGGTGCGGCGCGGGTACGGGGATTTGGGATATACGGCAGCGGTGGCTCCGATGCCGGAGTGGAATATTTTGAACGATGTGGCGTCGGCGCAGAAATTGTTTACGTCGGGCGTGCCGCTGTATGTGATGCCACTGGATTCGACGCAGTTGAAGCTCGATGAAGTGAAGCGGGCGTTTCTATTTTCGCAGGGGACGGCGGTGACGGATCAGCTGGCGGTGCTGTATCACTTGTGGGGGCAGGAAACGCCGACGTTGTTTGATCCGATGACGCTGGTGTTTGTGCTGCGGCCGGGGCTGTGTCCGGTAACCGGACTGCACATTCGGGTGGATGACAAAGGGATCACGCGGGAGGAGCCGGGGGCGGTGAATGCGCAGGTTTGTCTGGATTCGAATGGGGAGGATTTTTTTAAGTTTTATTTGAAGAGGGTGGCGGGGAAGTGAGGGGAAGGCGAGAATTCGGAGTCAGGAGTCAGGAGTCAAAATTCCCGCCCTAACGTCGCAAAGGCGCGACGTTAGGATGGGGCACCTGGGGTGGGGCACCGGCGGCACGAGGGATTATGCGATCAGATGAGCTGGCGCGACGCGGATTTTTGAAGAAGGCGGCGGTGGGGGCGATGGGAGTGCCGGGAATGGCGCTCGTTTCGGGGGTTTCCACGTTAGGCGCACAAGACACGGCGGGACTGAGGCCCATTGGGATTCCGTACGACGTGCGTGCGTTTGGCGCTGCGGGGGACGGAAAGACGATTGATAGTCCTGCGATCAATCGGGCTATCGACACCGCTGTGGCTAACGGCGGAGGGACTGTTTACTTCCGGGCGGGAAACTATCTTTGTTATTCGATTCATTTGAAGAGTAAGGTTGCGCTCTTTCTGGATCAGGGGACGAAGATTGTTGCCGCGGATCCAGCCGCGGATGGCGCAACGGGCTATGATGCGGCGGAGTCGAACAAGCCGTGGGAGGACTATCAGGATTACGGACACAATCACTGGCACAACAGCCTGATTTGGGGAGAGGGCCTCGAGGGAGTTTCGATTTACGGCCCGGGACTGATCTGGGGTAAGGGTTTGAGCCGAGGATGGGGAGCGGGGCCGACGGCGGAAGATCCGGGTGTCGCGAACAAGGCGATTGCTCTGAAGAATTGCCGTAATGTCTTGTTGCGGGATTTTTCAATTTTGCATGGTGGACATTTCGGGATTCTGGCGACGGGCGTCGATAACCTCACGATCGACAATCTAAAGATCGATACGAATCGCGATGGCATGGATATCGATTGCTGCCGGAATGTGCACGTTTCGAATTGCAGTGTGAACTCGCCGTGGGATGACGCGATCTGTTTGAAGAGTTCGTTTGCGCTGGGTCATGCGCGCGCCACCGAGATGGTGACGATCACCAATTGCCTGGTTGCAGGCAGCTATGAGGAAGGGACGCTGCTGGATGGGACATTCAAGCGCTTTGCGCCTGATGCCAAGGTGCAGCGCACGGGAAGGATTAAGTTTGGGACGGAATCGAATGGCGGATTCAAGAACATCACGGTTTCGAATTGCGTTTTTGACGGATGCAGAGGACTGACGATTGAGAGTGTGGATGGAGCCGTGATTGAAGACGTCAGCGTGACGAACATTACGATGAGAGATGTGGTGGAAGCCCCGATCTTTTTGCGACTGTCGGCGCGGATGCGAGGTCCGGCGGGCGTTCCAGTGGGAGTGATGCGGCGGGTGATTCTGAGCAACATCACCTGCTCCTGTGCGCCGGGGTGGCGAATCGGAGCGATTGTGGCGGGGATACCGGGGCATCCGATTGAGGATGTGAAGTTGAGTGACATCGTGATTGTGCATCCGGGCGGTGGGACGAAGGAGGATGCACAGCGGCAGTTGCCGGAGAAGGAGAAAGATTATCCGGAGCCAAACATGTTTGGAACGACTCCGGCACATGGGTTTTTCATTCGTCATGCGCGGGGAGTGGAGATGGATGGGATCAAGATTGAACATGCGAGCGAGGATTTGCGACCGGGGTTTATGGTTGAGGACGTGGACGGAGCGGAGTTTGGGCGGATCAAGGCGCAGCCGACGGCGGGAGTTCCGGTGTTTACGCTGCGGAACGTAAAGGATTTTGGTGTGTGGCGGAGTAAAGGGGTGGCGGACACGGAGTTGGCCAGTGTCGAGACGAAGGAGATTTAGTCGGGATTGGGGACCCGCTGAAAAAAGAAAATCCATAACCACGAAGGACACGAAGGTTCACGAAGGGAATTAAGCACGAAAAGGAAACATGAGAACAATAAGAACTCTTTCGATCGCGGTTGGCATTTGCGTCGCTCTTTGTGCGGCGGTGTTTGGGCAGAGTCGGCAGGATGCTGATCTGATCGTCAGCGGAGGGATCGTCGTCACCATGGACGGTGCACGCACGATTCTTCAGGATGGGAGTGTCGCGATCAAGGGTGACACGATTGTGGCGGTGGGACCGCGCCCCGAGATTGATGGCAAATATAAAGGCACGCAGACGATCGACGCGCGAGGGCGGCTGGTGCTGCCGGGATTTATCAATGGGCATACGCACGTGCCGATGACGTTGTTTCGCGGGCTGCACGACGACGTCACGCTGAATGACTGGCTGTACAAGTACATTTTTCCGGCGGAAGCCAAGAATGTGAATGAAGAATTTGTGCGCTGGGGCACGAAGTTGGCGGCGGCGGAGCAGATACGGGCGGGCGTGACTACGTTTGCGGATATGTATTACTTCGAGGACGCCATCGCCGAAGAGACCAAGAAGGCGGGAATGCGTGGGGTGCTGGGGGAGACGTTTATTGATTTTCCGGCACCGGATAATAAGTCAAACGCGGAGATGATGGCTTATACCGAGAAGTTTTTGAAGAAGTGGCAAGGGGATGCGCTGATTCATGCGGCTCCGGCTCCGCATTCGATTTATACGTGCTCGAAGAAGACGATTCAGGATGCGGCGGAACTGGCGAAGAAATATCATGCGCCGCTGTTGATGCATGTGTCGGAGATGAAGAAGGAGTGGGAGGACAGCCAGAAGGCGAACGGAATGTCTCCGGTGCAATATCTGGAGAAGATTGGCGTGCTGGGTCCGGATCTGGTCGCTGCGCATTGCATTTTTGTCGATGAGGCGGACCGGAAGTTGCTGGCGGAGAGGCGGGTGGGGTGCGTGCATAATCCGTCGAGCAACATGATGATTGCGAGTGGAGTGTCCCCTGTGCCCGAGATGCGGGCGGCGGGCGTGGCGGTGGGGCTGGGAACGGACGGTCCGGCAGGCAGTAATAACGATCTTGATTTGATGGAGGAGATTGACTTGGCGGCGAAGCTGGCGAAGATTTCGAAAATGGATCCGCTGGCATTGAATGCCAAGAGCGTCGTGGAAATGGCGACGATTGATGGAGCGCGGGCGCTGCACATGGAGGAAGAGATTGGATCGCTGGAAGTGGGGAAGAAGGCAGATCTGATTCTGATCAGTCTCAACGAGCCGAATGCTGTGCCGATGTATGACGTGTATGCACAGATTGCTTATTCACTGAAGGGGAGTGATGTAGAGACGGTTGTGATTGCGGGACGGGTCGTGATGCGAGACCGGAAACTGCTCACGGTGGATGAGGCGGTAGTGTTAGAGAAGGCGCGGGAGTATGGGAGGTCGGTGAAGGCTTCGTTGGGGATGGAGTAGAGATAGTAGCTAGGAGCCGGGAGTCAAAATCCCCGCCCCTCCCGAACGTCGCGAGAAGGGTGGGGCTCCCGGTCGTTGGAGTGGAGTCTAGGTTTTGGCTTTGGCTTTGAGTTTGACGTGGCCGTTGGTGAGTTCGACCGAGTATTCGACGTTCTCGCAGTGGTACTCCTTTTTGATCTGTTCGGTTTTCTTCTGAACAAAGGCGGTGAACGAGTCGATGTTGCCGGAGACATTTTCTCCGGCTTTCTTCTTGGCGGCGACGAGCATGTTGTAGAGGCGCTCGACTTGCTCGTGTTCGGCCTGGTCGACGGTATGCAGCGTGAAGTGCGGCGATGAAGATTCGCCGGCGGCGGCCGCCGCGGCGGCATGGCTTACGCCATAGACCGGGTGATGCTGAGCTTTGTGTTCGTCTTCGGCGACGCGAACTCCCTGTACGGAAAGCAGTGCGTCCTGTGGGCGACGGTAGCCTTCTTCGCGGATGCGGGACTTCTTGCGCCAGAGGTCGCTGTAGACGGCGTAGCGCTGTGCCATTTCGTTGTAGCGGTAGCGCTGGGAGAAGTTCATGCGGCCGCCGTCGGAAAATTTCCGGAGCAGGCTGAGCACCTTCCACTCGATGTCAGCAGGAGGACGCTTGGTCGGATTGCTGAAGAAGATCTCGTACTCGATTTTTAAACGGCGCAGTTGCGAGTCGAGAAGATTCAGTTCCTCGTCGGTGGTCACAGGTGTCTCCATGGACAGTGTAGTAAGCGGAAGAAGGGAGGGGGAGGTGCCTGAGGGTCACTAAGGGGAATGGAACGAAAGTAAGCAGAGCAGCCGTCAGCTCTTAGCGATCAGTGAAAGTCGCCGATCCTCGACTGTGAAGTTGAGAGATCTTTGGCGAGGTGGTCTGAGCAGGATTGTTTAGCTGATGGCTGAGAACTTACGGCTCGACGCTATTTTCCCGAATTCGACGCCATTTTCTTGACCATGGCAAGGACGAGTTTGCGGTCGCTGTCGTTGAGGCTGGTGGAATAGCGGCGGATCTGGCTCAGGAAGCGGACTTCGTCGTCAGAGAGTTGCGGCAGTCCCTTGGAACCGTTGTTGTGACCGGGTTCGGCGAAAAACTGTGACAGCGGGAGTTCCATGGCGCCGGCGATTTTCGACAGGGTATCGAGCGACGGGATGGTGTGGCCGTTTTCAACGCGCGACAGGTAGCAGCGCAGGAGGCCGGTTCGCTTTTCGATGTCGCCCTGAGACATGCCTTTTTGGAGCCGGTAGTTGCGGATCGTCTCGCCGATGTTCATCGTGGGAAGCATTGCAGGATGGGTCATAGTAACCAGATCGGCACCATCTGGCAAGTGGGAAATTTGTGCCATGCGGCGGACGTTAGTGCCACACGAAAAACGAATGAGGTTCAGCGGAGATTCACACAATCCAGCGTCGATGCTTGCACAATGTGCAAACATCGAATGTCGCTGAACTCGGCGTCTGACTTGGCTTTCGAGTCATTGGGCGCACGTCATTTTTTTAGAGTACTCGACAGGAACTCGACGGTACGCTTCCATGCATCGGCGGCGTCGGCTTCGCGATACCCTTCTTTGTTGTTGGGATTCTCGAAGGCGTGCCCAGCATCGTCGTAGATCTTGAAGTCGATTTTCTTGCCGAGTTGGTCCAGGGTTGCGCCGAACTTCTTTACGTCGGCGGGAGGGATACCACGATCCTGAGCGCCAAATAGACCCAAGATAGGTGCATTGATTTTCTTGAGGGCATCGGTTTCGGTCGCGAGATGACCGTAGTTGATCACGGCGGCGGCCAAGGTTGGTTCTTGTAGAGCGACATCGAGCGAGTAACCTCCGCCCATGCACCATCCGATGGAGCCGATGCGATCTTTCTTCACGTTGGGCTGCGACGCGAGAAAGTCGAAGGCGGCATGAAGATCGCGTTTGGCGCGGTCTTCGGGAACTCCGCGCATAATTTCATGGGCCATGTCGGGAGTAGTCGCGACTTTGCCGCGATAGAGATCGACGGCGAGCGCGGCGTATCCTTGGTCAGCGAGTTTCGAAGCTTGATCTTTCACCCAATCGTTCAACCCCCACCATTCGTGGATGACGATCAGCGCGGGGAACGGGCCTTTTCCTGCGGGCGTGTAAAGAATACCTTGCACAGTTTCGTCGCCACTTTTATAGGAGACGGGCTTGCCCTCGGCAGCGAAGGTGGAGGCGGCGAGCAAGACGATGACTGCGAGCAAGAGAAGTTTTTTCATGGTGAGTTCCTTTGCGCAATTGCCAGCGGACATTCTGTCTGAAGCGGGTGGGGATTACAACAGCAGTTCCATGTAGATGGTGCCGGGCATAGGATTCACACGGTAAGGAGCGATTTCGCGGAAGCCGAGTTTGCGGTACATGGCGACGGCGTCTTTCATGACTGGTTCGACGGTATCGAGGCGCATGCGCTGGTACCCGATCTGGCGGGCTTCGGCGATGATGCGATGGACCAGAGCTCGGCCTAAGCCTTTGCCGCGGAATTGCGGGCGCAAGTAGAGGCGCTTCATTTCACAGATACCTGGATCCAGTTTGTGGAGGGCGGCGCAGGCCGCGAGTTGGACGTCGTAGTGGGCAAGGAGAAGGCGGCCCTCGGGCGGGGCGTACTCTCCGGGGAGACCTGCAAGCTCTTTGTCGAAGCCTTGAAAGCAGAGGCTGAATCCCAGGGACTGCGCGTATTCCAAAAAGAGTTCGCGGGCTTGGGCGAGTTGGATCAGCGACTCCGCTTGAACAAGAGCAAAACCCTTTACCACAGAGGACACAGGGGACACAGACGTAACACTGTGTTTTGCATTCATTTCCTCTGTATCCTCCGTGTCCTCTGTGGTGAAGATTTTAAAGCTATCCCATCAGCATGCCGCCGTTTACGTTCAGGACATGACCGGTGATGTAAGAAGCGTCGTCGGACGCCAGGAAAGATACGGCTCCGGCTACATCTTCCGAAGATCCGACACGGCCCAGCGGAATCTGTTTCACAGCGGTTTGCTTAAATTCGTCGCTCAACACAGCGGTCATAGCAGTTTCGATGAATCCAGGAGCGACCGCGTTGCAAGTAATGCTGCGGGAGCCGACTTCGCGGGCGATGGCCATGGTGAGGCCGATGAGTCCGGCTTTGGAGGCGGAGTAGTTGGCCTGTCCGGCCTGTCCCATTTGGCCGAAGACGCTAGTGATATTGATGATCCGTCCCCAGCGTTGTTTGAGCATGGAACCGATGACCTGCTGAATGCAAAGATAGGCGGAGGTGAGATTGGTTTGGAGAACGGCGTCCCAGTCGGCGCGCTTCATGCGCATGACGAGCTGGTCACGGGTGATGCCGGCGTTGTTGACCATGATATCGATTTTGCCGAGTTGCGCGATGATGGCTTTGACTGTGGATTTGACCTGCTCTTCATCGGCGACGTCAAGGGCGAAGGCGGAGGCCTTGCCGCCTGCGCCGGTGATTTCGGCGACCAACTCGTTGAGCTTGTCCTGATTGCGGGCGGCGACGGCTACGGTGGCGCCGTCTTTGGCGAGGCGAAGGGCGCAAGTGCGTCCAATGCCTTGCGAGGCGCCGGTGATCAGGGCTACCCGTCCTGAAAGAGACATGAGAGTTCTCCGGATTCCATGATTGCTGCGGAACGCCGCATTATACGCGGAGCTAGGTGCCGCCCGGTAACGTGAGTCTAGCTCCACGGCAGTCGAGCTGCGCTCGAGGGACAGCCGAGGGCGAGTGTCCCCACATTAGCCTTCTGCAAGATTGTGGCAGAACGAATCGGATTGCTATTCCACAAGCGTGCCGAGTAACATTCGAGCACTCATGCCACAGACTGCGACGAATGATGTGATTGTGATGCCCGAGCCTTCTAACAAAAATTCAACTTTATCAACTTCAGTTGATGGACACCGGTCGACGCAGCGGGCTTCGGCCGGGGAAGGGCCGCCGGTTGTGAAGCCTATTTCGGAGGGGGCATCCACCGAGGTCTTTGCCGTGTTTGGCGTGGAGCCGGAGATTCAGGCCTATGCGATGGCGAAGTATTCGCGGTCGGCGCTGTCGATGAAGGAGTCGCTGCGCGAGATCAGCACGCAGAAAGCAGAGAAATTCCTCAACACTTTTTATTTCCAGTATGGGCACCGGTCGATTGCGGATTTAGCGCATATTGCGCTGGCAATCGAGAGGCTATCGATTCTGGCGGCGATCGAACTTGCCGATGAGCAGCGGTGGGATGGGCAGGAGCGGTCGACGCGGTATCAGGACTTTAAGAAGAGCGGTTACTACACGCCGGATTTCGGGGCGGACGACGAAGCGCGCAAGCTGTATTGCGAGACGCTGGATTTTCTGTTTGCTGAATATGAGGCGTTGTCGGGATACATGACGCAGCACCTGATTAACATCACTCCGAAGCCGGGTGACATGAAGCAGGATGCTTACGAGAGGACGCTCAAGGCACGGGCGTTTGACATCACCCGGTATCTGCTGCCGCTCGCCACGAATACGTCGCTGGGCGAGATTGTGAATGCGAGGACGCTGGAGACGCAGGTAGCGCATTTGCTATCGCATACGCATCGCGAAGTACGGGCGCTGGGCGAGTCGCTGAAGAAGGCGGCGACCGGGGCGGCTTATAACGTGAATTCGGAGTCGTTGCAGGATTTGGTGGCGCAGATTCGGAAGGTGAGTTCTGAGTTGGGAGCGCGGGCGGAGCAGGAGTTGCTGCGCGAAGTGCGGGTGGCTCCGACTTTGGTGAAGTACGCCGATCCCAATGAGTATGAGATGGCGACGCGGCGCGAGTTGCGGCAGGCAGCGCGGGAGTTGATGGCCGACGAGCCACTGGCGCCGTCGAAGGCGATTGTGGACTTGCTGGATGACGAGCCGCTGGAAGTCGAGATTGCAACCACGCTGCTGTATGAGCATTCTCACCATTCCTACCGGCAGATTCGGCAGGCGGTGCAGGTGGCGGGGGAGAGACGGCGGCGGGAGATCATCGATTTGGGGCTGCGGCATCGCGGCAAGCACGACGAGATGTTGCGCGGATTCCGCGCGGGGCAGCAGTTCCGCTTTGACATTCTGATGGATACGGGTGGGTTCCGCGACATGCACCGGCATCGGCGGTGCATCCAGGTGATGCAGGGATTCACGACGCAGCATGGATACGAAATGCTGCTCGATATGGAAGATGCCGGCATGCGCGGGCGATTTGAAGCGGCCATGCGGCGGGTGCAGACCGCGGTCGCAAGTCTGGCTGGGCGCAAGAGCGCCGAGGCGGAGGAGAATTCGCAGTATGCGATCCCGCTGGCCTTCCGCAAGCGGGCGCTCTTCAAGATGGATTTCGCCGAGGCAGTTTATATTTCCGAGTTGCGGACTACGCCCGCGGGTCATGTGTCCTATCGCAATGTCGCTTATGCGATGTACGAGGCGGTGGCGCGGAAGTATCCGGCACTGGCGAAGTACTTCCGGGTGCATGATGTGACGGCGCCGGTGGATTTGCTGCAGAGGTAGGGCACCCGTTCTTGATTGTCATTCTGAGCGAAGCGAAGAACCTATGTACGTGCCGGGAACACGGTGCTGCCGGAAGGTGCATAGGTCCTTCGGCCGCAAAGAACGCGGGCCTCAGGATGACAAGGCTGGGATTTCACGCTACCAGAGGACTGACAGTGCCGGTTTGGAACCTTCCACAGGTTAATTATGTTGATTCGCCTTTTCTTCGCTTCGATTCGTATGTATAATCCGGCCAGATTAGAATTCATTTAGTTCGGCAATCATAAAGGAGCCACTCTATGGCGGATGAACGGGGCAAGGCGATCGAACTGGCGGTTTCGCAGATTGAAAAGCAATTCGGCAAGGGATCGATCATGCGACTGGGGTCGAAGGAAGCGATCGTGCCGATCTCGGTGATTCCGACAGGGTCGATTTCGTTCGACGCGGCGCTGGGAGTGGGCGGGTTTCCCCGGGGGCGCGTGGTGGAAGTGTTCGGGCCGGAGTCTTCGGGCAAAACCACGATCACGTTGCAGGTGATTGCCGAGGCGCAAAAGATTGGGGGCATGGCCGCGTTTGTGGACGCCGAGCACGCGCTCGACCCGGGGTACGCCAAGAAGCTGGGAGTGGACGTGGACAACCTGCTGGTATCGCAGCCCGACTACGGCGAGCAAGCGCTGGAAATTACCGAGGCGCTGGTGCGGTCGAATGCGATCGACGTGCTGGTAGTGGATTCGGTGGCGGCGCTGGTGCCGAAGGCCGAACTTGATGGAGAAATGGGCGACAGCCACATGGGGCTGCAGGCGCGGCTAATGTCGCAGGCGTTGCGCAAACTGACCGGGACAGTGTCGAAGTCGAGAACTTGTTTGATCTTTATCAATCAGATTCGCGAGAAGATTGGCGTTATGTTCGGAAATCCGGAGACGACTACCGGTGGACGGGCGCTGAAGTTTTATTCTTCGGTGCGGGTCGATATCCGGCGCATTGCTGCGATTAAAGATGGCGACGTAGTGACCGGGTCGCGGACTAAAGTGAAAGTTGTGAAGAATAAGGTTGCGGCGCCGTTTCGCGAGGCCGAGTTCGACATCCTTTATGGAGAAGGCATTTCACGCGAAGGCGACTTGCTCGATATCGCCGTCAATAACAACATTCTCGAGAAGTCCGGGTCCTGGTTCAGCTACAAGGGCGAGCGTATTGGACAGGGACGCGAGAATGCTCGGCAGTTCCTGAAAGACAATAAGGACGTGATGGCGAAGCTGGATGCTGAGGTGCGCAAGGCCTTGGGGCTCGCTCACGGTCCGGCGCAACCGGCGGCCGCAGCCGCCGCGTCCGCGCCTACAAATGGAGCTACAGCGCGCGTCACCACCATGCCGAGTGCGCCTCCGGAGCCAGCGAAGGTGCCGGTGGCGGCGAAACGGTAAAGTTCAATTGCCTCCGGGCGCGAAGCCGCTTGGTTTCCCGCCCGGGTCTCCCACTGTTTAGTACCCGGTACTCGGGACCCGGTCAGTGCGAGGCAGAGTCGAGTAGAGACCTGTTGTCACCCGCATAAATTGGCACTCGCCGCTCGATAATCTCTAAACGATTCCTTCCTCACGCACTCGGCGATTGCCACGGGTGCTCCCGCCCGCATAAAATCTTCTTTTGCTCCTCAGTTGCTAAAAGGGCTGTAGCCGCCGCTATTCCTGTGAGGACGATTGAATAAGGGCATCGCTGTCTATCCCGGATCGTTTGATCCGCCCACCAACGGGCACCTCGATCTGATTGAGCGAGGCAGCAAGATGTTCGAACAGCTGGTGGTTGCGATTCTGCGCAACTCTGAGAAGACTCCGATGTTTAGCCTGGGAGAGCGGCTCGAGATGCTGCGGCAACTCACGGCCGATTGGAGTAATGTTCGCATCGACACGTTCGACGGCCTGATGGTGGAATACGCCAAGTCGATCGACGCGATGTGCGTGTTGCGCGGGATTCGAGCCATTAGCGACTACGAATATGAGTTGCAGATGGCGCTGATGAATCGCAAGCTCGAGCCAACGCTCGAAACGGTTTTCATGATGCCGGCCGTCAAGTATTCCTATGTAAGTTCGCGGCTGGTACGCGAAGTGGCGCAGGCTGGGGGGCCAGTCAAAGATCTCGTCCCTGACGCGGTAGAAGAAAAACTGCGGGAAAAATTGGATCCTGCATACAAACTTCGGGACGTGCAAGTCATCGAAGTCCCGAGAAAAAGGAAGAAGAAGGCATGACCACGGCCAGCATTACCACCGAAAAGACGGAGGCGCTGAGACTGACCGAGAGGATCAACCGCATCGAGCCCTCTGCCACCATGGCGGTTGTAGCCGAAGCAGACAAGCTGCGGTCGCAGGGAATCGACGTGGTCGATTTTGGCGCCGGCGAGCCACATTTTGCAACGCCGCAGCACATCAAAGACGCGGCGGTCGCGGCGATTCATGGAAATTTTACGAAGTACACCGCGGTCGCCGGCACGGCGGAGCTGCGCGATGCAATTGTGCACCGGCATGCCGTGGATTTCGATTCGGATTACCGGCGCGAGGAAGCGATTGCGTCGACCGGGGGCAAGCATGCGCTGTTCAACGCAATCCAGGTTTTGGTAGATCACGGAGATGAGGTCATTCTGCCGGTGCCGTACTGGGTTTCATTCAAGGATATTGTTCGGTACGCGGGTGGGAACTGCGTATTGCTGGAATCGGATGAGTCGCAGGGATTTCGCGTGACGGCCGAAATGGTGGCGCGGTTGATCACGCCGCGGACGAAGGTAATCATTCTGAACTCGCCGTCAAATCCATCGGGCGCGGTGATGAGTCCGGAGGATATGACGGAGGTGATCCGGCTGGCGCACCAGCGTGGGATTTGGGTGCTGTCGGATGAGTGCTACGTGTATCTGAATTACACGGGCAAGAACTTTTCGGTCGGCGCACTGCGGGAATACAAGGAACGGTTTGTAGTGCTGGGGTCGTTGTCGAAAACCTACGCGATGACCGGATGGCGGCTGGGCTATGCGCTGGCTCCGGCAGCAGTGGTGAGCGCGATGGCGAAGCTGCAGAGCCAGTCGACGTCGAATCCGACGTCGATCGTGCAGAAAGCAGCGGTGGCCGCGCTAAAGGGGCCGCAGGAGTGCGTGGAGCAGATGCGGGCTGAATACATTGAGCTGCGGGATCACGTGGTGAACGGATTGCGCGCCATTCCGGGCGTGAAGTGCACCCTGCCGGAAGGAGCGTTCTACGCGTATCCAAATATTTCTTCGTTCCTGGGTCGCGGCGGCCTGAAATCGGCATCAGATGTGGCGGGACGGCTGTTGCGGGAAGCTCATGTTGCGACCGTTCCGGGCGAAGGCTTCGGCACGAGCGACCATATTCGCGTTTCTTACGCGACGTCGAAGGCTGAATTGGATCGCGGGTTGGAACGCATGCGGAAGTTTTTCGCGGTGCTATAGCTAATTCTCTATGTCTCCGGTGGAACAAAGCAATCACGACTGAGACACGGAGGACACAGGAAACGCTGAATTGAGTTGGTTCGGCAAAGGCCGTTCCGTTTGCGGGCGGTCTTTTTTGTGGGCGTAAGTTGGCATGGGAAATCTCTATCCATTGTTGATGCTTCCGGGATTTGACCCGCGTCCGTGGGGCGCGTTCGATTTGTCGCCGATTTATCCCAATCATAAGTTCGAAGAGAAGATTGGCGAGGCCTGGCTGAGTGGTGATGATTGCAAGGTCGCCAACGGTCCCCTCACTGGGAAAACCCTCGCGCAGTTGAGCGAGGAATATCAGCGCGAGTTGGTGGGCGAGGCGGCGCGCGACTCGAAGAGATTTCCCTTGCTGCTCAAATTTCTGTTTCCGCACGAGAAGCTTTCGGTGCAGGTGCATCCGGATGATGCGCAGGCGCAGCGCGTTGGACAGCCTTGGGGAAAGACCGAATGCTGGTACATTGCGCATGCGAAGTCCGGGGCGCAAATTGCGTTGGGATTGAAGCCGGGCGTCACCGCCCAGGACATGGAAGTGGCGATCCATGAAAAGCGGGCCGAGGAAGTGCTCAACTGGATCAACGTTTATGCGGGCGACATGATCTATGTTGCGGGTGGCACCGTACATACGCTAGGGCCGGGGTCCGTGGTGGTGGAGACGCAGCAGCAATCGGATACGACCTACCGCCTGTATGATTACGGGCGGCCGCGCGAGTTGCATTTGAAAGACGGTATGGCAGCGGTAAAGGAGAAAGTGAAGTCGGGGAAGGTGGTGCGTCCGGCGCCGGAGCAAATGAGGGGAAGCAAGAACCGTCATGCACCGTTGGTAGGCGCGCCTTATTTTGTGGTGGACATGTTTGAGGCGAAAGATCCGCTGGAACTTGCGACGTGCGACGGGTCTGGACGAAGTTCGGTTCAGATTCTCGTGGCGACGGAGGGCTGCGGCGTGATCGAAGCAGCGGGGATGGACCCCGTGACGTTGGCAAAAGGCGATGCGATCGTAGTTCCTGCGTGCGTTGGCAAGTTCGGGGTGCGTCCGCAGTGGGCTTTGGAATTCTTGCGCGCTTATGTACCGGGAAAGCCGTTACCTGAGCCCGAAACAAGACTGTAGTCGACTCAATTTTGTTGGCGCAGATTTTTTCCAATAGTAGATCAATGAGAATCCGTGGCTAAGAACTCGAATTTCTATCCGGTAATTCTGGCGGGAGGGCGCGGTACGCGCTTCTGGCCGTTGAGCCGCAAGAAGCGGGCGAAGCAATTGCTGGCGCTCGACGGCAGGCAGACCATGATTCAGCAGACGGTGGCGCGGCTGTTGCCGCTAGCCGTGCCGAAGAACTTCTGGATCATAACCAATGAAGATCTGCGGCTTGCGATTGTCAGGCAGCTTCCGAAGCTGCCGAAGGCGCAGGTGCTTGCCGAGCCGGTGGGACGAAATACGGCGCCGGCGATTGGGCTGGCGGCGTTTCTGCTGTTGCGCGAAGATCCGGAGGCCGTGATTGGCATGTTTCCTTCCGATCACGTGATTGCCGATGAACCGCGCTATCGCGAGACTCTGGAGCGCGGGATCGCGATTGCGGCGGCGGGTTCAAATATCGTGGTACTGGGTATCCGGCCGAATCGTGCGGAGACGGGCTATGGGTACATTGAGGCGGGGCGCGCATTTCAAGGTGACGTTTTGCGCGTGCGTCGCTTTACCGAGAAGCCGGATGCGAACAGGGCGGCAGAATTTGTGGCTGCCGGAAATTACTTCTGGAACAGCGGAATGTTTTTGTGGAGCGCGCGCACGCTAGCCGACGCGCTACGGGAACATCTGCCGAAGACTGCGCACCTGCTGGAGGAGATTGCGGCGGCGTTTGGCACACGCAAATTCGCGAATACCTTTCGGAAGTTGTATTCCAAGTGCGAAAACATCAGTGTGGATTATGCGGTGCTGGAGCCGCGCTCGGCGAAGGGTGAGCAGGCAGGAAACATCTTTTGCCTGCCAGCGGATTTTGGCTGGAACGATCTGGGATCGTGGACGGCCTTGCATGAGCATCACACGGCGAAGAGCAGTCCGGCGGATGGGAACCTGGTATCCGGGGCCGGCGTTTGCCTTATGAATGCGCGCGGAAATTATATCTATGCTCCGGGAAAATTTGTTGCGGCGGTGGGGGTGAACGATCTGGTGGTGGTGGAGACTCCGGACGCGCTTTTGATTACGACGCGGCAGAACGCGCAGGATGTCGGCAAGGTCGTGAAGTACCTGGATGAGAAGAAGATGCACAGGCTGACGTAGTTTCGAGTCTCAGGTTTCGAGAATGCAGGACTGGTTTCTGCGTTCGGAGCCACACGAGAGATGAAACTCGAAACCTTCAATACCTATGACGCAAGAGATCAAATTCGGGACGGACGGATGGCGCGGGATTATTGCCGATGACTTTACTTTCGACAATGTGCGCCGAGTGGCTGGCGCGATTGCTGCTTATGTGCTGAAGCACGAGGACTCGAAGCGCGGAGTGTTCGTGGGCTACGATGCGCGGTTTGCGTCGCCGCGCGCAGCGCAGATCGTAGCGGAGGTGATCTCTGCGGCTGGGATTCCGGTGAAACTGGCGAACGACTTCACGCCCACGCCTGCCATCTCGTATGCGGTGAAACAGCAACACGCGGCGGGCGGCGTGATGGTCACCTCGAGCCACAATCCTTGGAATTGGAATGGAGTGAAGTTCAAGGGTAATTTTGGGGGATCGGCCACTCCCGCGATTATGAAGAAGATTGAGGAGGAACTGGCTGCCGGGGGCGCTCCTAAAGGGAGCAAAGCGGCGGTTCAGGAAGTTGATGTCAAGACGCCATATATCCAGGCGGTGTGTGCTTTTGCCGACATGGATCTGATCGCAAAGACCAAGTTCAAGTTTGCCGTAGATGCGATGTATGGTTCAGGGCGCGGCGTTCTGCCGGGAATTTTTGCAGATCGCGGAGTACAGTATGTGGCGATTCGACAGGAGTTGAACCCGCTGTTTCCAGGAATCAATCCAGAGCCGATCGAGCCGCACACCTCCATGCTGCAGGAGACCGTGCTTCGAGAAAAATGCGACGCGGGCCTGGCCACGGATGGCGACGCCGACCGCATTGGGGCGGTGGCTGAGGATGGCAGCTTCGTCGACTCGCACAAGATATTCTGCGTGTTGCTGCGCTGGTTGCTGGAGCGAAAGAAATGGCCGGGGGATGTCGTCCGTGCGTTCAACACGACGCGAATGCTCGATCGCATCGCCGCGAAGCATGGGCGTAAACTCCACGAGACTTCAATCGGATTCAAGTATATTGCCGACTTGATGATGGAAGGTGAAATTCTGATTGGAGGGGAAGAGTCTGGCGGCATTGGGTACTCGCGGTTTCTGCCGGAACGCGATGGCGTGCTGAACAGCCTGCTTCTGGCCAATGTGATGGCGGAGGAAGGCAAGCCTCTGGGACAGCTGGTGGCAGATTTGCAGCGCGACTTTGGCGCGCACTACTACGGGCGGCGTGATCTTCACATTCCGGAAGAAATGAAGCAGAATGCGATTCAGCGGGCCCGTGCCGAGAGCACGCAGAGTCTGGGAAAGTATCGCGTGCTGAAGAAGGAGTATCGCGACGGAGTAAAAGTTTTCCTCGATGCTCCCACGAACGGGAATGGCGCGGAGGCATGGGTATTGTTCCGCGCGTCGGGAACGGAGCCGCTGTTGCGACTCTATACCGAGGCGGCTTCGAAGGAGTTGGTCAGCGAACTCCTGGCTACGGGCGAGGGCTTCGTAAGGAACGGCTAGGCCCAGCATTGCAGGATGTTGACGGTTGCAGATCATGGTAGACGATCCTAATGTCGCGCAGGCCGACTCACCGGAGACGCAGCGCTACAATCGCATCCGCCGGTGGCTGGGTATTGCGGACTTTTTGGTTGGGCTTGTGTTTCTGATTGTGTTGTTGGTTACGGGCTGGTCGGGTTGGTTGCGGGACATTGCTTACCGGGCGGGATTTCAAAATTATTCCCTGTCGCTTTTCATATACCTGCTGCTTTTGCTTGTGATCAGCAAAGTGTTAGGGATTGGGCTCGACTATTATGGCTTCGCCCTCGAGCGCAGATTCAAGTTGTCGACGCAACGATTTCAGTCGTGGATTTGGGATGAGTTCAAGGGTTTCCTGCTGGGTTTGGTCTTGGGGACCGTGGTGGTGGAAGTGTTGTACTTTACCCTGAGGCAGTGGCCTCAGCATTGGTGGGTGCTGGCATGGGCACTCTTTATGGGGCTGTTTATCATCCTCGCACAACTGGCGCCGGTTATTCTGTTTCCTATTTTCTATAAGTTCGAACCCCTCGACAACGAAGATCTGCGGAGACGCCTCGTGGTGTTGAGCGAGCGGGCGGGTACGAGGGTGCGCGGAGTGTATCGGTGGAAGCTCTCGGAGAAGAGCAAGAAGGCGAATGCAGCTCTGACCGGGCTAGGTGCAACACGGCGCATCATTCTGGCCGACACGCTGCTGGATAACTATTCGCCGGATGAAATCGAAGCGGTTCTCGCCCATGAACTAGGACACCATGTGCACCGGCACATTCTGAAGAGTATTTTCGTTCAGGCTGGGATTACGTTGTTCGGCTTCTGGGCGGCGAACTGGGCGCTGCATTACGCCGTCGACCAGCACATGTTCGAAGAGTTATCAGATTTCGCAAATCTGCCGTTGCTGGCATTAGTTTCTGTTGTGCTTTCGTTTTTGCTGATGCCTGCCCTGAATGCGTATTCTCGTTTTAACGAACGACAGGCGGACCGCTATGCTTTTGAGTCGATTGCCAGTGTTGAGCCATTCATCTCCTCGATGAACAAACTGGCCGAGCAGAATCTAGCGGAACGAACTCCTTCCAAGTGGGTGGAATGGTTTTTCCACTCGCATCCTGCCATCTCGCGGCGGCTGGCCGCGGCAGAAGCGTGGAATCGAACGCAGAACCCCACCCCGCAGGTCTGAATTTGAACAATCGATTGAGTTGGGGAATCGCTTGGCTGTTGGCCGCGCTCCTGACGTGCGCAGCGGTTGGTCAAAAGGGAGTGACCGCTTGCGCTAGTTGCCCGGAGTGGAACAAACCGCAGAGACCGTTCTTAATTTTCGGTAATACCTACTACGTGGGACCTCGCGGTCTGAGTTCGATCCTGATCACGTCAAAGGGTGGGCACGTATTAATTGACGGAGCGCTGCCGGAGTCGGCGGCTCAGGTGGCTGCTAACATTCGCTCCCTGGGCTTTCGGATCGAAGATGTGAAAATTATTTTGAATTCTCATGTGCATTTCGACCACGCAGGAGGAATCGCAGAATTGCAGCGGGTGAGCGGTGCGCGCGTGATCGCGAGCAAGTGGAGTTCGGCTGTTATGCGAAAGGGCGGCGTGGGCAAGGGTGATCCGCAATTCGGAACGCTGCTGCCGATCGGCGCCGTCAAGGACGTGCACGAACTACACGACGGCGAAACATTTCAGGTCGGAGCGATTGCGATCACGGCCCATTTGACACCGGGACACACGCCGGGCGGGACGAGTTGGACGTGGAAGTCATGTGAAGCAGAAGTCTGCCGCGATATCGTTTATGCGGACAGCCTGACGCCAGTTTCGGCTGCCGGATTTAAATTCAGCAAGAGCCACGAATATCCCGACGCGCTGGCGAACTTTGAAAAATCGTTTGCCTTTCTGGAGTCGGTGCGGTGCGACATTCTTGTGACCACGCACCCGGAAATGTCTAACTTGTGGGAGCGGGTTGAGGCGCGAGATCGAGGCGTAACACCGGGTCCGATGGTCGATACCGGTGCGTGTCGGCGGCTTGCGTCGCGCGGACGCGATCAACTGCGCCGCAGACTCGCCGACGAAGGCAAACCCTAGGCAGCACTGCTCAGCGTTGTTTCATGATCCCGATAACACGCTGGAGGTCTTCTTCCGTATCGACACCAACGCTGTCGTGAGGCGTCTCGCCGACATGGATGGGTATGCCGTTTTCCAGGAATCGAAGTTGCTCGAGTCGCTCGCTTCTTTCGAGCGAAGATTCGGGTAGTGTGACGAACCGATCGAGCGCAGCTTTGCGATAGGCGTACAGGCCCAAATGTTTGAAGTAGCGAGGCCGGGTGCCATCGCGATCAAAGGGAATGGTCGCGCGGGAAAAGTAAAGAGCGCGGCCGGTGAGATCGGCAACGACTTTCACGGCACTGGGGCTCGTAATGTCAACGTCAGCGGCAGGAGTCATCAGCGTCCCGACCTGGGTCGCGGGATTTTCCATGACCTGCAACAGCGATGCAATTTGTTCTGGGCGCACGAGAGGTTCGTCGCCTTGCACGTTGATGTAGACTTCGGCGGGCTCGCGGCACGAGACTTCTTGCACGCGCTCGGTGCCACTGCGGTGGGTGGGCAACGTCATCTGGGCTTTCCAGTTGTGCTGGCGGCAGAGCGTCATGATTTCATCAGAATCGGTAGCGATGAGAACGTCGGCGAGCAAGGACGAAGAACGAACGGCTTCGTAGACGACGCCGATCAACGGCTTTCCCGCGATCTCACGCAGCATTTTGCGGGGCAAGCGCGTGGAGGCTAGGCGAGCGGGAATGACGGCGATCGCTTTCATAGACTCTACGGTTATCGTATTAAGGAGCACCGCACATCCCGCAGAGTATATCGGTTTATCGACTCACGATTGACCTATTTCGAAGGCGCTTTTAGAATTAAAGACTGGACGTAGCGCTCCCATGGGTTCGTTGCTTCCAAGCTGCGATTGCCGGGAGCGTACCGGCAGTTCCTTTCGCGCATCCTTCCCGATTTGCAGGCAAGTGGCGGTGTAGCTCAGGTGGTTAGAGCGACGGTCTCATAATCCGTAGGTCGTTGGTTCGAGTCCAACCGCCGCCACCAATCTCTTCAACAACTTGCAGGAGGTCCGGCGGGACCTCCATTTCGCTTGGTTGCGCGGGGGTTGCGGATTGGTGTGGACTTGTTTTCGCCACCTCAGCGCTGACCCCATCCAGCCGATCTACAAAACACACGTTGGCCCCGGGAATCAGGTGTCCATAAGTATCCACGGTCACTTGGATCGAGCTGTGTCCCATCTGCTCTTTCACGTAGACAATTGAGGCTCCGTTTTGGAGTAGCAGAGACCCGAAAGTATGACGGAGATCGTGCAGGCGAATCCTGCGAATGCCGGCCTTGGCCAGTACGGGAAGGAACACGCGATGGTAGAGGTTGTCCGGATCGAGAATCGTTCCTTCAGGGGATCGAAAAACGAGTTCGCCGGAGATGTCGTTCCTGCCTTTCTGGTAAGCCTCCAGCAAACGCTGGTCTCGCAGCTCGAGGAGAACTCGGCGGAGCCCCCGGGACAGATCCACCCGTCTCGACTTCTTGCTTTTCGTTGTCGTGTGCTCGCGGCGCACGTAGTTGTGTTGCACCACGATGAAGCGTTGAGGATCATGGTCACCGCCAAGCTGCAAGTCGCCCCATTGCACTGCCACGAGTTCTCCCCGGCGCAGTCCGGCGCGCACTGCCATCAGGAACAGGGGATAGTAGGCTGGGCAAATCTCCTCGGCAGCCTTCAGAAACTCCCTAACCTCGACAGTGGTGAGCGCGGTGCCCGCAGCAGATGCAGAAGGACTTCCCGACGCGACAGCAGGCAGAGGACCACGTCAACCATATGGTCAATGCCATCGTCGCCGATACCGACGCCAACGACTTCCTCTACTGCTCCAATGCGTCCCGCGACGACAACCCTGAGCCGAAGCTCAGCTCCATCACCGCCCCGGTCCTCTGGATCAACTCCGCCGATGACTTCATCAACCCGCCGGAATTGGACATCGCCCAGACGCTCGTCACCCGGATGCCGCACGCCCGCTTCATCTTGATTCCGGCCTCGATGGAGACTTACGGCCATGGCACCCACACCCACGCAGCCGTTTGGGCGGATTATCTGATCCAACTCCTGCAAGAGTCAGCGAAGAAGTAGTCAGCCCGATCTGGCGATTATGCTCATCGACCCCGATAGGCGAGAAGGGCGTTCTGAGTGTAATGGGGATGTTGGTGCGCCGGGATAAA